>Ga0315321_10004700_pt1 | contig 10461 bp, 10 predicted proteins | sample M180m21515metaG_FD_203464 | JGI IMG/M metagenome (GOLD analysis project Ga0315321, IMG submission 203464) | Ammonia-oxidizing marine archaeal communities from Monterey Bay, California, United States - M1 80m 21515 | ecosystem: Environmental > Aquatic > Marine > Intertidal zone | place: USA... | reverse complement strand
CTCGTGTACATACGCGCGTGTAACTTATTGAATCAGAACTTCTAACAATTAGCGCACAACCCCCTTTTGTTACAATTATTTTATTCTTTTTGTGAGGATGAAAAAGTATGCAAACACACCCAACTCAAGACTTGCCAAGCGGGAGATTCTTCATCATTTTCAATGATTCCTCGTTGCCCGGATGGCGGAATTGGTAGACGCGCTGGATTCAAAATCCAGTTCCCGCGAGGGAGTGAGGGTTCGACCCCCTCTCCGGGTACCACTCCAACCATCCTTTTTCATGGAAACATTGATTCGCAGAGGACGCGAGTCCGACATGCCCGCCCTGCGGGACATCATCAACCACTATATCAAGAACTCGATCGTAACCTTCGAGATGGTGGAAATGTCCCTTGAAAACCGTAAAACCTGGTTTACCCAGTTTTCCGAAGATGGTCGTTATCAACTCTTTGTCGCAGATAAGGAAGGTGATGTCGTGGGCTATGCAGCAAGCTTGCGTTTCCACCAGCGACCCGCCTATGCGCCCTCCGTGATGACGAGCATCTACCTGCGCCCCGATCAAGTCGGGCAAGGTGTCGGAGGCCGGGTTTACGCGACGTTGCTTGATGAACTCAAAAAGGTCGAAGACGTCCACCGGGCATACGGTTTGGTCGTTCTACCCAATCCGGGTTCGGAAAAACTACACGACAAGCTGGGTTTTCAAATTGCCGGGCTCCTTCACGAGGGGGGGCATAAGTTCGGAGAATACCACGACGTCCGAATCTACGAGCACAGGCTGGGAAAGTAACTCCCCCTGCCCTTCCAGTTGCCTGATGGGATTGGCTTAGCCTGGCAGCAAATCACTCACGAGCGCTCTTTCCTCGGCTAGCTCATTGACTGACAAGTCGATCTTTTCGCGGGCGAATTCGTTAATCGGGACGCCTTGGACGATTTCCCAATTATCCCCGTCCGAACGTACTGGAAAAGAGGTAATGAGCCCTTCCTTGGTATCATAGCTCCCGTCGGATGCTACGCATACACTGTTCCAATCACCCTCCGCGGTCGGATTGGTAAGGGAACGCACGGTATCGATCGCCGCATTGGCCGCGGAAGCGGCTGAAGAAGCTCCCCGGGCTTGAATGATGGCGGCTCCGCGCTGTTGGACGGTGGGAATGAAATCGACGTGAGCCCAGGTGTCGTCGGAAATGACCTCGGAGGCCGATTGACCGCCGATCTTGGCATTGTAGTAATCGGGATATTGGGTAGCCGAATGGTTGCCCCAGATCGTGACGTTCGAAACCTCGGAGACTTGAACACCTGCCTTGGCCGCAAGCTGAGCGGCGGCCCGGTTTTCGTCTAGACGGGTCATCGCAAACCAGCGGTTCTGCGGAACGTCAGGCGCATTATTCATGGCAATCAGGCAATTCGTATTGCATGGATTGCCAACTACAAGCACGCGGGCGTCCGAGGCGGCGTTGTCTTGGATGGCTTGGCCCTGCCCGGTAAAGATCTTTCCGTTGATCCCCAAAAGGTCACCCCGTTCCATACCCGCCTTGCGGGGCACGCTGCCGACTAGCAAAGACCAATTGGCGCCGGAAAAACCCTCATTGATATCGCAGGTCGGTCGGATATCCTTGAGCAAAGGGAACGCTCCGTCTTCGAGTTCCATAACCACGCCTTCGAGTGCCTTCATTCCGGGCTCGATCTCGATGAGGTTCAGAGCGACCGGTTGATCCGGGCCGAAAAGCCCGCCTGAAGCGATGCGAAATAACAGAGAATAGCCAATTTGGCCGGCGGCGCCGGTCACGGCCACGCGAATGGGTGCGGTATCGTTCATAGTGAGTTAAAAGATCCTGATGATCAGTTTGGCAAGGGGTTGGAATGAAACGGTTTTAGGAAAAACGAGCCTTATCCACTATAGAGGCGGCCCGTCGAATGCAAGCCTCGGTCGTCTCCCAGTCAATGCATCCGTCGGTGATCGAAACCCCAGGCTCGAGCTGATCAAGCGGACGGGGGAAGGGTTGACTCCCCTCCCTGAGATGACTCTCCACCATCACCGCATGAATGCAATCCGCCCCGCCCTCGACTTGTGCGAGGACTTCGTCCAAAACAGCCGGTTGGCGGGTTGGGTCCTTCCCGCTGTTAGCATGGCTGCAATCGATCATGACGGATACCGGAGCGTTTGCTTTCTCAAGCGCGGCCTGGGCGGAAGCAACGTGTTCGGCCGCGTAATTCGGTCCGTTCGAGCCTCCGCGCAAAATGAGCTGACAGTCCGGATTCCCTCCGGTCGTGACGGCGGATGCCCTTCCGTCCTCCGTAATCCCAAGGAAAGTCTGGCTTTGGGTAGCGGTAGTAATCCCGTTGACCGCAGCCTTGAGATCTCCTCCCGTGGCATTCTTGAAGCCCACCGGCATGGACAAGCCTGATGCCATCTGGCGATGGGTTTGAGATTCCGAAGTCCGGGCGCCGATTGCAGCCCAGCAAAGAGAATCGGCCAGGTATTGAGGGGTGATCGGATCGAGCAGCTCGGTCGCGGTCGGAATCCCCAGGTCGAGAACTTCCCCGAGAAAAGACCGGGCGATGCGGAGTCCTTGCGGAATATCACAAGTTCCATTGAGCTTCGGATCCATGATCAAACCCTTCCATCCAACCGTAGTCCGGGGTTTTTCGAAATACACCCGCATGACCAAAAGCAAGCGCTCCTTGGTTTCCTCCGCCAGCTTGGCAAACCGTTCGGCATATTCGCGACATGCTTCCAAGTCGTGAATCGAACAGGGACCGACCACGGCAAGGAGACGTTTGTCCTTGCCATCAATCAAGTCGTGCATTTCTTTTCGTGCCCGTGTAACGAGCGCTTTCTGCTCGGAGGTGCGAGCAATGTCTTCACACAATTCCGCCGGTGAAGGAAGCGCTTCGGAGTCGGTAATTCTTAGGTTGGTAACTTTATCCACGCTACTGAACATAGAAGGGAAGCTTGCATGAACAAGACAAACTTTTACCAATAGTAAAATATGGATACTTTTTTACATCGGGAAAAACCCGGCGCCGTCATCCGGGTGTCGGATGAAGACTCTCTGGATTACCTGCAAAGCCAGTTATCGGTGAACTTGTCGGTTTTGGAAAAAGGCGGGTGCAGGTTCGCTCTTCGTTTGAATACGAGAGGCAGGGTGCTTGCCGGAATCTACGTCCTGCGGACTGCCGAGGAGGAGTTTCTTCTGGTCAGTCGAACGAGCAAGGCTTCGTTTCTTCTCGAACTGCTTGCTGAGAACGTGGTCGCGGACGAGGTCGAATTTTCCGATGAAACCAAGCAGTGGAACATTCATGCCGTGTGGGGAGGGTCCGCAGAAAAGGTTTTGGAAGATCACGACCTGACGGTTCCCGAATCCGGAAAATTCGTCTCCGGGCAATCCGGTTATGCCTGGCTGGACAGTCGGCTCCCCGACGAAACGGTGAGCCTGCTGATTCGTGAGAACCTCGATCATGAGAATCAACCCTTGCCCCCGGACTTACAGCTCGTGGAAGCGGACGAGTTGGAAAGGCTAAGGATCGAAGCCGGTTTGGTTTCGGTGCCCCAAGAGATCGGGCCAAATGATTTGCCCCAGGAAGGTGGTCTCGCGGAAAGCTCGGTAGATTTCGACAAGGGTTGCTACCTCGGGCAGGAAGTGATGGCCCGCTTGCGCGTGACAGGAAAGGCAAGAAGGCAAACCGTTCCCGTAAAATGGTCAGGGCAGGATTTGATTTCAACCCCGGTCGGTCTGTATTCCGGAAACAGGAAGCTTGGCGAACTCAGAAGTCTGGTCATGGGGAAGGACGGGGGACATGGGATTGCTCTGGTCAACGACAGCGCCATAACCGGTCTGAAGAGCGAGGGGTTGATTCCCAAGGGTTCCACCTCTGGAAAGGTCACTTCGTCATGAAGGAAGAAGAGGAAAGCAACCAAGTGGCCCGGATTTTTGAGAATATGGGCGCCGACAAGGAAGGCGCCCAACGAATGGCCGGGCAATTGATCAAGCGCGCCGAGCAGAAGGCGGAGGAGAACAAAACGACCAAAATCATCGAATTACAGAAGCTTTTGGAACTTTCCATTTACGGAGCCCAAGGGTTGCTCAAACCCGAGGGAAATGGCGATTTGGACGGAAAATAGGCCAAAAACCTAGAAAAAATCGGGTTTTTGTGAAAAAAAGTTTGACCGTCACCCCTAAAATGCTGAGCAATCAGTTGTCTAACACACATAACCTATCCAAACAAAAGGAAATATCCATATGAATAAAGGAGAACTCATCGAAGCCGTACAAAAGAACTTGGGCGGAGACACCACCAAGGCAGCCGCAGACGCAGCCGTTAATGCTGTCATCGACACAATCACTAAGAACGTGAAGAAAGGCCCTGTTCAAATCATCGGTTTCGGGACCTTTTCCGTGGTCAAGCGCGGAGCGCGTACGGGAATCAACCCCCAAACTCGCGAAAAGATCAAGATCAAGGCTTCCACATCAGTGAAGTTCAAGCCAGGAGCAAAGCTCAAGGCTGCTGTCTGATCTCTTGACTAAACCTACCCTTTTAAAAAGACCCGTGGGAAACCACGGGTCTTTTTTTTTTAATTCATGAGCAAGCAAATGGCTCAGGCCAAGCAAGCCTACCTCGAACATATGGAAGGAAGCGCAGCCGCTTTCGCCCCGGGCAGAATCGAATTCCTCGGAAACCATCTCGACTACAACGGTGGTGTAGTTCTAGGCGCAGCCATTGACGCGGGAATTTACGCCTTGGCAAATCCACGCGAGGACAAGGTCGTCCGGCTCTTCAGCGAAAGCTTCGAGAAGGCCGTGGTGGAAACGAGGTTGAACGGATTCTCCAAACAGGAAGGCGAGAAAAGCTGGGCTAACTATTGCTTGGGCGTACTGGAGGTCATGCAGTCGAAAGGCTTGGCCCCTGATTCCGGTTTCTCTTTGGTCTTGGTCTCCGACTTGCCCGTCTCAGCCGGACTGAGTTCGAGCGCCGCCTTGGAATTGGCTACCGCCCTCGCCTTGGCCGGCTTGGCCCGAAAGGAGATTTCCCGAAAGGAGTTGGTTGGAATTTGCAGAAAGGCGGAAAACGAATTTGTAGGAATGCCCTGTGGGATTCTTGATCAGGCGAGCTCAGCATTCGGGAAGAAAGATCACCTCGTCTTGATAGATTGTGAAACGGAAAGCGCGTCATCGCTCCCCATGCCCGCGGAAAGCAGGCTCTGGGTACTTGATTCCGGCATCAAGCACGACTTGGTCGACTCCCACTACGCAACAAGAAACCAAGAGTGCCAGGATGCTCTTCGCTTGGTCAGGGAAATCAATCCGGGGTTAACCTGTCTGGCCAAAGCGGACGAGACGATGATCGCCCAAGCGAACCTGCCGGACAACGTAAGAAAGCGGGCCCTCCACGTCGTTCGGGAACAGGAAAGGGTATGCGCGTTTCAGAACGGTCTTGCTGAAAAAAGCTCCTTGCGGGAACTGGGCAGGCTGCTTACGGATTCGCATCGGAGTTCACGTGAACTTTTCGAGAACAGCTGTCCCGAACTTGACGCCCTGGTTGAGTCTCTGGTCGAGAACGAGAAAGTACTGGGAGCGCGATTGACCGGCGGGGGATTCGGAGGTGCGGTCCTGGCATGGACCACAACTGAATTTCAGCATGAAGATGCCGATGGGATCGCAAGTTCCTACGAGAGCCGATTCGGGCAAGTACCAAGAACTCATTGCTTTGCACCATCCAAAGGCGCGACCATCGAGGATTGGAGCAACGCCCAAGGCTAAAGGGAAAGAAAGGTCTGAATCTCCCGGACAAAACCATCCCGATCATCAACATGGGCATCATGCCCTGCCTTGGGAAGAACCGTGTTTTGGGAATTTGGGAAATGCGCTTTGATGATAGGAAAATGTTCACTCCTGAGGTATCCCGATTTCCCCCCCCGGACAAATAAAGCCGGGCCGTCATACCGGTCGGAATCGACCAAAGGGTTGGCCGAGAGTTCCCCGATTGCGTTTCGTAACGAATGCAAATCCGGTTTCCATGCGAACCCCGATGCCTGCTGCTCCAGGTTGGTGAGAAGAAACTGACGGAAGGCCCAGTTCGGAAGATTCGCTGAAAGCTCTTCGTCCGCGTCCTTTCTCGAGGAGAGCTTGCTTAAGTCCAGACCGAGCATGGCGTCAAGGGTCGGCACGTGATGCTCGGGCGGATAATCGCGAGGAGCAATATCGACCACTACGAGCTTTGCAACGCGGTCAGGATGATCGACTGCAAAGCGCATGGCGACCTTCCCTCCGAGGCTATGCCCGCACAGATCAACGGTTTGCAAGCCCATCCCGTCAAGCCAGCCAAGCAAGTCACCGGCCATCGCCCGGACCGAGGCATCCGAGGCATGGAAAGACTTTCCATGATTGCGCAAGTCGAGAGAAAACACATGCCTTTGATCAGACAGAGCCTTGGCCACGGCCCGCCAATTTCTCGACGAACCAAGCAAGCCATGCAAGAACACGATCTTGGACAAGTCCGGGCTTCCTTTCTCCTCGTAAAAAATCTCGGGAGATGACATCAGAACAACTCGAGTTGGGAGGGGTCGGATTGATCCCGGGCTTTGCGCTTTGGAGTTTTCGGAGGAATTTCCCCGGCTTCGGGTTTAGGTTCGATCTTCGATGGATCAGTTGGTTCGGAGTGTCCTTGCTCACTCCTTTCGGAGGCAAGGCGTTCACCATGCTCAAGCCCTGCGAGAATCTCCTTGGCCCGATCGACCACTTGATCAGGCAAGCCGGCCAGACGGGCAACTTGAATGCCAAATGAGCGTTCGGATGCTCCGGGGGTAACCTGCCGGACAAAGATGATCTCGTCGTTCCATTCCTTGACTGCAACGGAAAAATTACGCAGGCGCTGAAGGGTTTCGGACAATTGGGTAAGCTCGTGGTAGTGGGTTGCAAAAAGGGTTTTCGGGCCCTCGGAACCCGTGCCGTGAAGATGCTCGATTACCGACCAGGCAATGCTCAACCCATCATAGGTGCTGGTCCCCCTGCCGATCTCGTCAAGCACGATCAAACTTGAAGAAGTGCAATGATTGAGAATATTCGCGGTCTCGTTCATCTCGACCATGAAGGTGGAATTGCCTCGGGCCAATTCATCCCCAGCTCCGACCCGTGAGAAAATCCGGTCGACCAATCCCATCTTGCAACTCTTGGCCGGTACGGCAGAGCCCACCTGGGCCATCAAGGCAATCAAGGCCACCTGCCGGATAAAAGTCGATTTTCCCGCCATATTCGGCCCCGTTATCAAGCATATTTGCTCCCCATCGGAGGTAAGAGAGCAGTCGTTCGGGACAAAGGCATGAGTGCCGGCCAAGCCCAAGCTTTCACGTTTGAGAACGGATTCCACAACCGGGTGACGTCCCTGCTCGATCTCAATGGAATTTGCATTCTCCAAAAATTCGGGGATGCAATAGTCCCGGTCGCGCATGATTGCCCCCCAAGATGCAAAAAGATCGATCTCGGCCAAAACTTCAGCCGTTTTGGCCAGGGCATCGGCGTATCCAAGGGTATTTTCAACGACCTCCAGAAAAAGTTTCTGCTCCTTGGCCACAGCCCTCTCCTCAGCGTTCACGATCTCCTTCTCCTTTGACCTAAGCTCTTCAGTATAAAACCGTTCCGCATTAGTCATGGTTTGCTTACGGACATAGTTATCGGGCACCAAATGAAGGTTTGCCTTGGTGACTTCGATAAAATACCCAAAGGCCCCGTTATACTTGACCTTGAGGTTTGAAATCCCCGTATTTTCACGCTCCGTAGCCTCGAGATCGACGATCCATTTCTTTCCTCCGCTTCCAAGATCGCGCAAACGATCGAACTCTTCATCAAATCCGCTACGAATGACCCGACCGCCCTCTCCCTTTACGTCCACCTTGATCTCAGGGGGCAATTCATCCTCAAGCGCCCGGTCGAGCAAATCACGCAATTCGTCAAAAGTCTCGACCGTGGAACCCAGGGCTTGAATCGAAGCAAAGCGATCTCCCAAATCGAGCAGGGTTTTCCTTATTCCGGGAAGCCCGCGGATCGTGGCGCGCAAACCTCCCAGTTCGCGCGGACGGACCAATCGGTTACGCAAACGGCCGAGAATTCGCTCTAAATCGCTCCCCGTTCTCAAGATCGCCCCTATTTCCTCGACCGCCGAGCTTGCTTTGGAAAATTCCAACACGCAACCCTGCCGTCTTCGAATTTCGGATAGGTTTCTCTCTGGGCTGGTCAGGTAGCGCTCGAGCAACCGGGCCCCGGCGGCCGAAACGGTTTGATCCATGGCATCGAGCAACGAGCCCTTGCGGGTTTGCGAGGTGGTCCGAAAGACCTCGAGGTTTCGCTGGGTCGCCGGATCCAAGAGCAAGGCATCTCCTTCACGATACTCCTCAATACGCCTGAGGTTTCCGGGTTTCCCCCGCAGGACGTCCTGAGCATAAACGAGAACCGCTCCTGCCGGGCCGAGAGCGGGATGTCCCAGATCAATCCCAAAGCCCTCCAGATTCATCACCCCAAGGCTTTCCATGACCTCTCTGGCACCGGAACGCTGGTCGAAATCATAACCCGGTCTCTCGGTTATCGTCACTTCCCCAAGGACGCGTTCGAGTTCGTCCTTGAAGGTCGTCCCGAACGGCAAGGAATCGAGGTGGCCGTCAAAACCTTCGGGTACAAGGATCTCCCGAGGAGACAAGGAGTTAAGAACGGAAAGAAAGTCATTCGGGTGATCTGTCTGAGACAGGGCGAACTTACCGGTCGACAAATCGAGCCAAGATGCCCGGGCTCCTTTTTTATCAAACTCGAGGGCAAGAAGGAAATGGTTTCGCTCGCCGTCCATTTGGCCGTCCTCCAAGACGGTTCCCGGTGTAAGAATGCGGGTGATCCCACGCTTGACCAATTTCCCCGGTTGAGCAGCTTCGATCTGATCGCAAATGGCCACCTTTTGTCCGTTATTCAACAGCTTGGTCAAGTACCCTTCGGCGGCATGGGAAGGGATGCCAGCCATCGGCATATCATGGCGCTTGGTGAGCGTGATTCCGAGAAGGGCGGCTCCACGCTCGGCATCCTTCTCGAACATCTCATAGAAGTCACCCAACCGGAAAAGCAACAAGGTATCATCGGCAAGGCTTTCGCGAGCATCGCGGTATTGCTTCATCATCGGTGTCTCCTCTGCTTTCTTGCTCATGAACAATGAGCTAAGGAAGCCCTACACCGAGCATTCGTCAAGGCAATGAAACGGAGATCCTAAAGAAAACTAGAAATTCGCCCCTAGCCCGACCTCGAAGAGGTGCATGGCTATACTTCCATATTTACCGTTATCAGATGCTCCCAACAGACGATAAGCAATAAAACCATCCAAGCCCATGGCCATTTCATAGCCCATGCTAAGAAGAAGATCGTAACTGAAAACGGAATTATTCTCATAGAAATCGGAAAGGGTTGGAATTCCGGAAACGGACATGTAATCCTTTCTTTTTCCGTAACCAAAACCACCTGCTGCCCGAATCCAACCCGATTCTCCGAATGGAACTCCGTAACCAACCCGAGCTCCGGCCTGATAAAGTTCCATACTGCCATCGATCGAATAATTAGCAGAGGTCGGCACGGTAGTGGAAATCGAATCAAAACCAACGTGAGAATATGAAAAGTGCACTTCGGCATCCAGGTTTTTCCAACGCCTGCCATAGGAGATTCCAACCGAAGAACCGACGTCGGCTTCTATCTCACCAACAAGCGTGGGAGTGCCATAATCGACCTTGGAAAAACTGACCTCAGAGCCCATCATGGCCAAACCGACGAAAGGCTGCACAAAGTACCTGCCCCGGGCCTCCTCCATGAACTCGCTCGAATCTACTTCTTTGGGTGGAGGAGAGGGTTTCTCTTTCGACAAGACCACGGGCGTGCCGTCGGCTCGGTACAAGGTCTGGTTATCCGGGGCAACAGGGGGAGCAGGGTTCGGGGGTCCAGGCAGGGAATCAAATGCATTTTGGGCCTGAACGGGAGCAGAAGGCTTGACGGTGGACAAGATGGTCGGAGCCGGTCTATTGAAAGGAATAGGCTCGGTGCCTGATATATTGGCCAATCGTGCGGACAAAGCCCGGGCACGGGCTTCCAAACTATCATAGAAGGCGTCTCTCGAAGAATAAGTGTTTTGTCCGAGTGAAGAAAGGACCGAAGCCTGGCAAAACAGGGAGGCAAAAAGCAGTGTACGCATCAAATAGTTATTCATGGTCATGGGCTTGCGTAAAGAATTCTATCATTTAAATATCGAAACATAGGTAGTTAATTCGCCAAGGTAAAGCCCTTTGCTGTTAAGATGGCAGATTTGCCACTGAAAATCAACTCTCCCACGATTTCGTATTTTTCTTTGTCAGTGAAGAGATCCGATCCCTCGACAAACTTGATAATGTCCACCGTATTGGTCAGCTTCGCTAGCACGGTATTAATTCGCATAACCTGAAACTCG
>Ga0315321_10004699_pt1 | contig 10461 bp, 5 predicted proteins | sample M180m21515metaG_FD_203464 | JGI IMG/M metagenome (GOLD analysis project Ga0315321, IMG submission 203464) | Ammonia-oxidizing marine archaeal communities from Monterey Bay, California, United States - M1 80m 21515 | ecosystem: Environmental > Aquatic > Marine > Intertidal zone | place: USA... | reverse complement strand
GTCTGGTTTTGCTGTCCGTGAGAGCGATTCAGACGCAATAATTCCATCTTTACGTCATTGCCAGCAATTTGGTATTCCTGCAGTCGTTGTTGACTTGATTACGCTTTGGAGGCCCGTGCGATGTCGACGGTTCAAGAATCCCGAACTCACTTCATTGAACAGCGACAGGCTCCTCGAAATCTTGCGTCTCAGGATTCTCCGCTCTTCGCTGCTGCGATGTGTATGCGTTTTCCTGCCTGTAAAGTACAGCATATCAGTGAAGCGGATGTCTTCGGCCGCTCACCTATCCGTTTGTCAGACGGTCAGTTCTTTCCGGAATCCTTCGTAAATCAATCGCATTTCGATTTGTGGAAAAAACAGCGGGGGCATTGGCGAGCGGGTGTCGAGCGTTTTGTCCACTACCATACCCAACTGGATACGCCAGGCGTCTGGATTACTGACAACTGGAGTTGTGGGTTTTTTCATTGGTTTGGGGAAGCGTTGGCTCGGTTAGAGCTGGCGCTTCAGGAACTGCCAGCAGATGAAGTCACGCTGCTACTGCCCCATAAATTTCATCGCCATGACTATTTTCTTGAGAGTTTGAATGCGTATGGGCTTCGAGACGTGCGTGTTTTGGGGCGGTTCGAGTGCATGAGATGTAAAGATCTGTTTTTTCCAAAGCATATTGCTGGCAGTGGGAATTACAACACCGGTGTCATGCGTTCGATGCGCAGTCGATTTCGTAAGCATATTGATGCTCCGGCGTTGGGTACTCCGAGTTCTCGGCTTTACGTCAGTCGTAGGTTGGCTGGCAGAAGACGGATTGTGAATGAGGCTGAGATCCTCGGTGTTCTCGCCGACCATGGATTTCAGACTTTACTTGCCGAAGAAACCCCTTGGGAACAGCAGGTGAAATTAGTGGCAGAGGCCGATGTTTTATTGTCCAATCATGGTGCGGGCCTCACAAATATGTTGGCAATGGAAGCGGGAACGCGAGTCATGGAGATTCGTGAGCGAGAGGATCGACACAACAATTGTTTCTTTGCGTTAGCTTCAACGCTCGGCTTGGATTATTACTATCTACTTGCTGATCGCCATGATCCGACCGTTGGGGTGCATCTTGCGGATCTCGTTGTGGATCCTGATCGCTTGAACGAAACCTTGCACATGGCCTTGAACCCCACCTCGAAATCCAAGATTGCTTAGGATCGCGATTGTCTTCAGATGTCCCCGTTCAGTCTTCAAGGGCCGTGCTGATTTGAGCGGATTTCAGGATCCCTAAGTTCTCTTGATTTGTTATGCGGTACGCCCGTTGGTTTCAGTAATTGAGACGTTGTTTGTCTTCATCAACTGATTCACTCGTGTTATTATGGGAGCGAGGTGGCAAGGGGTTTAAGCGGTGCCACCTTGGGATCTCACTGCGGGCTGGTTCTGTGTTCGCTCACTTTGGAACGCAAGGATTCCTCTTCGCTCGCGAGTCATTCAAGAAACATGCTCAGTCAATCGGACATCAAAAGAGAGAAGCAATGATCGTGGGTAGGGGTGGCTGTCTTTTCTTATTGCTCATTCAATCATCCTGTCTCTGCTACGCGGCAGATAATAATATTGTGCTGACGCAACTGCAGCGCAAATTGCAAGAGCATTGCACGGACTGTCATTCGGAGGATTTTCAGGAGGGGGAAGTACGCCTCGACAATCTCATTGAACTGAACAGCGAGAGAAGGCTCGAATTGCTCGCTCAAATTGAAGAGCAAGTTTATCTTGGACGAATGCCTCCGGAAGAAGAGTCACCACTGAATGGAGTTGAACGAGACGAGGCACTTGCGTTGGTGACGTCAAATTTCGATGCCTCGGGAGCAACTTCAGGCTTTCGGGAAAAACTCAAGACACCCAGCTATGGCAATTACATTAGCCACGAAAAACTGTTTAGCGGTGAGGTCACTGCCAAATCTTTTTCCCCACGTCGTTTGTGGCGGACGAGTCCGCATGTATTCGACAACGTTAAGTCGCAATATGGTGGAGATTCACGGAGTTTACGGCAGCCATTCATCGTTGATGATAAACAGGGGATCAAGGAGTATGCTTCCCTGTTGTTCGCTGACTCTGCTGTGGTCAATGTGCTGCTGACAAATGCTGGCGAGTCAGCGGACCGCCTGATCGAGAAGCAACCGGTGTTTAAATCAATTGCAAACTCCAGGCAGACACCCGACGACAGTGTTTTGCAGCATGCGATTCAGCAACATTTTCGTCGTGTGGTCTATCGGCAACCGACCGATGTTGAGTTGAAACGGTACAGCGACTTATTTCGAAAGTCGGCCGATGATGCCGGGAATTTGGAAGCGTTGCGAGTGGCCTTGATGGCGGTCATGCTGCATCATGAGTCGGTGTATCGTGTCGAACTAGGGCTGGGAGAGACGGACTCTGACGGGCGACGGATGCTTTCCCCGGCGGAGTTGGCTTTTGCCATTGCTTATGCCATCACCGACCAAAGACCGGATCAGGAATTGTTGCAGGCCGCAGCGAGTGGTCGTCTCGTAACGCGAGATGATGTCAAGCATCAGGTCGCACGGATTCTTGAAGATCATGCGATCGATAAACCGAGGCTGCTCAGGTTTTTCCAAGAGTTCTTTGGTTACTCTCACGCTCACAAAATTTTTAAGGATGCCAAGCGTTCTGGAGGGTTTTCTTACTACGGTGAGAACTATCCTGATATGTATGAACGTGAAGCGGACTTTTTTGTTATCAACATCCTTGAAGACGACAAAGATGTGTTCAAGAGACTGTTGACGTCAGATGAGTATTACATTCTTAACAGACAGACGTTTCGAAACACGGTTTATGATTTCTATTTGAAAAATCAGTCTGCACTGGACCAGGGTGATTTTCCCGAACCGAAGCAGCAGGAATTGCTCAGACGCCTGGACCTTCGCGATTGGGGCGAACTGAACAAAAAATACCACCTGCACAAATTCAATCGCGGTTTCAACGGCAGCGTAGGTGCGATCAAACAAATTGTCAAAGAGATAAAAGAATGGAAAAATACAACGAATAAGGAGAAACTTCTGCATAGCATGCAACCGCTATATCGGAAGTATCCCATGGTCTACGACATGGCTGATGATGAGCAGGACTTTTTGCTGCCACAGCCTTACAAGAGGCCAAACCGTGCGGGCATCCTGACTCATCCAGCTTGGTTGATCGCACACTCGCTCAACGACAGCACTGATCCGATTCGTCGTGGAAAGTGGATCCGTGAACGGCTGTTGGCAGGGTCCATTCCAGATTTGCCTATCACGGTGGACGCCACCGTTCCGGAAGATCACAACAAAACTCTGCGTGAGCGGCTTGCTGTGACCGAACAGGATGATTGCTGGCGATGTCACAAGCAAATGAATCCGCTCGGATACGCCTTCGAGATTTACGACGATTTTGGTCGTTTTCGAACGCGGGAGAGTCTCGATAAATTGCCCAAGGTGAAGGGGGCATTCCCGAGCAAACCGATTCATGCAAAGGCAACGCTCACGAGCACAGGAGATGAGCTTCTGAATTCAGAGTACGATAATGCACTGGGGTTGATCGGTAAGCTTGCCGATTCGGATCGTGTTCGACAGAGTATTATCCGCCATGTTTTTCGATATTTCATGGGGCGGAATGAAATGCTGAGTGACTCGCAAACGCTGATCGCAGCAGACAAAGCCTACATGGAAAGCGGAGGCAGTTTTAACGCGCTGCTGATTTCGCTTTTGACGTCAGATTCATTTGTTTACCGTAAATGATTACAGGAAAAACTCGCCGATGATGACCAGATCAAGACGAGACATTCTCAAAGGCCTCTCTTTGGGCGCCGGAGGAACTTTGCTGACACCGTTCCTGCATCAGGTACGGCTGCAGGCTGAAGGCAATGGTGCCGCGCTGCCAAAGCGATTTGTGTTTGTCGTCAAATCGAGCGGTGTTTCGCCCGTTGGGATTACACCTGAGTCACTACGGGGTGACGATGCCAAAAATGTGTCTTTGAAAGGTGTGCCGCTGCAGCCCTCCATGGTAGCTTTGGAACCGTTGAAGGATCAGTTGTCGATTGTGCAGGGATTGTCAGGGAAGATGTGTCGTGGTGGGCACAGCAGTTGGTTTGGTGCGATGGGCGTCTACATGACGGGTGGCGAAACCGAACGGGGTGCCATCCTGAGGGCGACCGCTGACGCAGAACTGGCGGCACTCAGTCCAGCACCCTTCAATCATGTCGGGCTGGCGGTGCGAGGAAGTGCGCTGTCAAACTCGTACGGCGGCGTGCTGTATCCCGGAATCACTGCAGTTGGTGCAAACAAGGAATTACCGTTTCAGGGCAGTCCTGACCTTGCTTTCGAGCAACTTTTTGGATCCGCAGCATCTGCCAGCGGAAAAGGTGAAACACGATTCGGTGTTCAGAAAAATTTACTTGACTTCATGGTCGACGATCTTAAGAAGGTCAATCGGGCGGTCCCTGCAGCCGAGAAAAATAAATTGGATGCCTACTTGAACGCATTCGAGGAATTGCAGGTGCGGCACAGTCGCTTGACTGGGATGAAAGGAAATATCAAAAATCACGCTCCAGAGTTTGGCGATAAATTCACTTCGTTGGTGGAAGAGGTGCGTCAGGAGGCACATTTTGACTTGGCCTCGGCTGCTCTGATTGCAGGGTTGACCAACTGTGTCACCATCCGCTTGGATAACTTGTCAACGGTATACAAACAGCTTGGATTGGTGAAACCCAATCACGGAATCGGGCATGATGAGAGTAGTCGTACCCAGAAGGAATGCCGCGATATTATCCGGACTCACCATTCCGGGTTATTGGCTGGGATGGCAGCAAAGCTCAAAGCCGTTCCAGAAGGTGACGGGAACATGCTCGACAACACAATGATTGTTTATTTCAGTGACTCTGCCAATAAACATCACGGCGATTGCTTGGAGTGGCCCTACGTGGTGATTGGTGGCTGCTCCGGAAAATTGAATCTCCCAGGCCGCTATATCCGCTACGCAAAGTACGGCGAAAAGAATTGTCGTACGATCGGTAACTGGTGGACAACTCTGCTGAATGCCTTTGGAAATCCGGTCGAGCATTACGGAAACGAAGACCTTGTGCTCAAACAAAACGGTAATTCCTATCGCGGACCGTTAGGTGAGTTGATTGCCTGACCCTGTTCAGTGCGAATCTTCTTGTCGCGCGCAAGATAGCAGACATCAGGGCAGGCTTCGGCAGCGTTGATGCTGGTGAGGCATTGATTGGTGTGAGTGCTGTCTGCATGGTAGCAGCGTGAATGCCCACTGCAGGTATGACGCACCTCCTGCGATAGCAGGGTTGACTGCCAGTTCGCTGACCACACACTCAGTAGCACTGAGTAGCGTTGATTTGAAGCTGCTTTTGGACTGCAGTTGCTGAGTAATGGTTGGTGGGAAGGGGGGGGCAGGTTTTATCAGACTTGGGGAGTGTCCTTCGGTTACACTGTGGATCCTTCTCGCACTTCTTTTTTTCAAAAATCCGAAATCCACCAAGTTCAAGTCAAAAAAATGTATCTCAGTGTCCTCACTCGTCGGCAGTGCCTATTTGCTTCCTCTGCTGCGTTAGCCGCAGCCTCGATGCCGCGAGTTGCAAGTGGGGCAGATGATCACGATTACAAACTTGGGATCCAGCTTTATTCGCTACGTGGGTTTGATGTTGATCAGGCGATCAAGCACGCCAGCGACTTGGGCTTCAAGCAGGTCGAGTTTTATGGTGGAATGCTGCCGACAAATGCTTCCATGGAGCAAATCAAGGAAACTCGTAAAAAGGTGGCTGACCTCGGGATGTCGATCTCGGCTCACGGTGTCAATCGGCTTACTAAAGATGCCGCAGCCAACCGCAAGATTTTTGAGTTTGCCAAGGCACTAGGGATCCCAACGATCACAGCTGATCCAGATCCCGATTCGTTCGATAACCTCGATGAATTGGTCAAGGAATTCGATGTTCGTGTGGCCATTCACAACCATGGGCCCGGGCATCGCTACAACAAGGCAGTCGACGTGCTGAATGCAATCGAAGGTCATGATGAAAGGATTGGTGCTTGTGCCGATCTTGGACACTACATTCGATCAGGCCAGCGAGCGAAGGAAGTAATCCGGTTGCTCGAAGGACGACTGTACGGTATTCACCTGAAAGATTTTGCTGAGATGAAAAAGAAGACTCAAGGTGTCATTCTCGGCAAAGGTCACTTGGATGTTGAAGGTGTCTTTCTTGCGCTCAAAGCAACAGGGTTCCCAGAGAATGGGGCAATCTCGCTTGAGTATGAAGAAAATCCTACAGACCCGATTGACGATATTCGGCAATGCTTTGCGATTGCCAATGAAGCGATGAATAAAGTGGCTGGATCGTAAACCGATTATCTGACCCGCGCAGCATTCGAATGCGGGCAGAATGATTGAGGTCGGGAACGTCGAAGATGTGATCGGAGAAGCCTCAAGCGTTCGGGCCATTCGCACAAGCTATTCGTCGCGGAGGCGTCCGGTCTATCGGTAGAGTTGGCTATATCTAGAGCGGATCGTCGAACTGGAAATCTGGTTGCCTCGATTCACTCAGGGCACTGCTGATTTCTGGACAGTTCGGCCGTTGTTGTCCGTTCGATAAAGGCCGTCTGTTCCTAGAATCCACCAAGAGTTACCGGGCGACGAGGGGGTCGAGTCAGCGGACTTGATTGCGATCACGCCAGCGGGTGATTGATTTTCACTGACGGCCCAAGACCAAACGTCGCCACCAAGGTCACAGCGCGAAAGATACCTGGGTTGCTCGGGATTCAATGCTGCAACAAATTTACGTGTGCAAAGCTGCGAACCTGCGATGCTGTCTCCCAAGGCTGTAAATGGCCTCAGTGAGTCGACTTCGAGTGAGGTCGAATACAGAAAACTGTCGGTGCCTTGTGAGAGACTGTAAAGCAGTCCATGGGAAGTTCCGTAAAGCCACACATGTGGATTGCAACGCAGTGACATGGCGTTGAAGTAGCCAAGGTCAGAACGTGACGCTGTTTGTCGGAATGTTTTGCCATTATCGTGGGACACATGCACCATCGATTGTTGCTCCGGCGTTGACATGCTTGGGTTGCCGCGTCCCAGCAGGGGCATGAACCGATCCGGGCATGTGACTGCTTCCATCACGGTTTGTCCGAATTGATTCTGGAAATAGGGGTTCGCGTGAAGAGCTGTTACCCGTTGCCCTTGTAACCCCAAGTTGACCCAGTTTTTCCCAGCATCGTCACTACGGAACAGGCCGCGTGTTTCGCAGCCGGCAAAAATGGTTTCCGGGTCCATGGGCAGGAAAGCGAGTACTTCACCGCAAATCGCTGAGGGTCCGAACCCGTCAAAATCGCAGTCCAGTGACAATTTCTGCCAGCTTTTTCCGCCATCGATGGTGCGAAACAGGCCGCCATGGTTACTGCCGTCGGCGTCCGTTATTCCTGCGGCTCGAAGCATGATGTCAGGATTCGTTGGATGGATGGCGACACTGCGAACAGCGTTTGCCGCACCTTGCAATGTGCCGTTGGCAGGTGTCCATGTTTTGCCACCATCCTGTGACCGCAAAAGTCCCCGGTTGGGTGTCCGCAAAACGACGACTGCCGGAGCGGACGGGGCAACGATGACACCGGTGAGCTGGGCAGTGCTGGTGCCGGTTGCCGCGACGACCGTGGGAACAAGTTCAGGTGGCGTGCCCGGCGTGAGCGAAATATTCGAGACGGAAGCCCGGAAGTACATTTGCGCATCCTGTGGCAGAGCACGAAATACAATTCCAGCACCAACCGTAGAAGGTAAAGGTTTGAAGTGACGTGCGCCAAAGGTCCAGTTCTGTCCATCTGGCGAGGTCCAAGCGGTCCATGCATTTTCCTTTCGGGTGATCCGCAACCATGGATGACCAGCAGGTAAACGTTGATAGCTCTGTCGTGTTCCCGCGCCGTCACCATGTTCGGGTGTGGTGCGGAGACCGTTACGGGCCACCTGCATCAGACCAAATTCGCGTCCCCATCCATAATTGTTTTTCTCCGGATGTTCGCGTATCGTCAGCCCAATCCACGAACTGCCGTTGACCGGTTCGCCTTGCAGACCTGCCACATGGTCAATTTTGCAGCTTAAGGTGAAGTCACCGCTGATTGAACGGCTCAGCACGTGCTCACCCTCGCCGACAAAGGAAAATGCGTCCGGCGATTCCTGGAGCAGATTGAAGGTTGAATCCGATTCTCCCGCGTTGCTTAGATCCCAATCAGTCGGTGGTTTCATGGCTACCGAGATGGGAATCGACTCGCTATCAATGGTGTGGTTCCCGTCGAAAAAAATACGGGCCCAGACACGGTGCTTTCCGCCTGGCAAAACGCCTTGATAGGAAAGCTGTGAACCCTCGCTGGAACTGATTTGCATCTTGTCAAAGTAGAACAGGATGCGCTCCATCTGGTGACCATTTGCGATCACGTTCACGTCTGCCTTGACGCCGCCTTGGGAGTCCGTGTCAACCACGATCTCGACTTTGGGAATTTGGTCTTTTGCTGTGTGCAGTAATGCTGATGAAGGAATTTCCTGGCGTGGCAGTCCCGGACCTTCCCATTCGAGTTGAAAAAAAGGTTTGTTTCGATCAACAAAGTAATCAATCGACAGTGGGTGGTCTCCTTGTGCCAGATGCAATCCTGTCACCTTGTCCTCGGGGCCATGCAGTCCATCCCACAGGATCGCATTCTTCGCATCGATCTGGATTTGGTAGCCATCGGTTCCTTTCATGCAAAAAAGGTAAAATCCAGTTTTGGGTACCCGTAATAAGCCGCGAAACCGAAAGGCATAACCTTCACGTCGTTCACCGCGCAGTTCAATGTCAAAGCCATTGCATAGACCCTGTTGAACGAGGCGACCACTTTCAATTTCATCAAGCGATAGCCAGTAGTGTCGTTCATTCCGGCTATGCTCAGCCGCCTCGCAGGCCGGATAGATGATATTTTCGTGGCGGTCATTTTCTTTGTGCCACAGTTCATAAGTCAGCCCCGGAGCGGTCGGCGAGTCAATGGCTTTGGAAGGCGGAGCGGATGGGTGGGCGTTCACGATAATTGGATCGATGGCCTGATCAAAAATGTCAGTCATGGAAAACCGGATGGTGGGGCTAGCGACGTTTGCATCGATGATGGCGTGACGTGTCACTGGCATGCGTTTCTGATGCACAGTGACGGGATTACCCCGGCATTCCGGGTTGTCGAATACTTCGATCTGGAATTCGTATTGGGGGGCCGCCGTATCAGGGATGGTCCACGAAACCATCACCTGTTTGCCATTGCTTTGAACCTCAATGTTTTTGATCTCGGGTGAGTCAAGAGCCGGACGTTCTGGCTGCTTGATCGTAAAGGAGTACTTACTGCCTTCAGCAAGCGGATTTCCGGTTAGCAATTGTGGCACCATGGCAGGATTACTACTGAGTTCCATCGCCAGTGTTTGTCCGTTGTCCAATTTGTTGACGACCCAATGGTTCTTGAGTGTCAGGCCTTTTTGAACATCAATGGTCACCGTGTCCGATTTGCGCCATTGGTTGTCTTTTCGGTAATAGCCGAGCCTGCGATGGATCGATCGTGCTGAGCGGCATTCGTTTCCGAAATCTTCGAGGAACCCCGCGTTTCCTGTAAAGGCTTCTGCCGCGACGGGAAGTCGCATGATCCCGTACAGGTACCATCGACCCTCTTGCACATCCTTGACCCAGCGTCCCATGTAGGAAATTTTGTTTTCGTCGTCACCAATCGGGCGCCAGACCCGCATCATCATCGTGTACCAGCGATTCCGCTTGATGACCGGCCAGGTTCCAAACAGGGCGCCACTTGCGCCTTCGCCGATGTACTGATAGGCATAGGTGTGCTGCGAAGCGGCTTCGACGCGAACGGGTTCGCCATCAGCATTGCTGCCCCAAAAAGACCAGACGGAACCGGGGCGAAATGAATCCTGGACGTCAGTCGCAAGATTTGGCCGATGGTCCTTGCCGATCGTTGCGACAGATCCCGCGAAGCCACCATAAGCAGTGATTCCGGGAGGCAGGCTGGCAATGTTCCAGTTGGCTGAGTACGTCGATTCGGCCCACCACGGCCATCGCAGATCCATCATCATGATGTCGGCACCCGGTTCGATATTTTCGCCGTACCAGGTGGCTTTGCTTGAAACGGCGGGTAGGGCCAGAGCCAACAGGATGGCTGTGAACAGTCTGGCTGGAAATCCCGCCATGGTTGTCACCTTGTGCTGGGGAAGCTGTTTGCTGAGGAAGCGGTTTGCTGAGGCGTCTCAGAATAACAAGCTCAACAGTGGCCATGTTCAGGCAGCAGGGTGAAAGCCGTCTTTGTTCTCTGGGTTAAAACAACGGTTCGACCATTTCGTTGTTCATCGTCTGCCAACGCTCGATCAGCTGTTCCAGCACATCTGGATGGTCCTTTGCCAGATTGTTCGTTTCGGATACATCTTTCGAAAGGT
>Ga0315321_10004697_pt1 | contig 10462 bp, 6 predicted proteins | sample M180m21515metaG_FD_203464 | JGI IMG/M metagenome (GOLD analysis project Ga0315321, IMG submission 203464) | Ammonia-oxidizing marine archaeal communities from Monterey Bay, California, United States - M1 80m 21515 | ecosystem: Environmental > Aquatic > Marine > Intertidal zone | place: USA... | reverse complement strand
GGTCTTCACTATCGCGGTCGCCAACGCCCAGGTACGCCCCACATCCATCAGTCCCATTTCGAAAATGGAGCAATCCTGGTGGAAAGAGCGTCATATCGAAAAACTGGCCGAGGCCCAGGAGCGTGGCGACAAGGCACAACTTCTCTTTATCGGCGACTCAATAACTCACGGTTGGAACAAAGGTCTCTGGGCTGAAGCTTTAGGAAGATACGATCCATTCAATCTCGGCTTCAGCGGCGATCGGACCGAACATGTTCTCTGGCGGATCCAAAACGGAGCTCTCGATAATCTCTCTCCAAAAGTAACTGTATTGATGATCGGGACGAACAATACCGGTCAAGGCGAAGGACAACCGGCGGACGAAACCATCCAGGGCATCGAAGCGATTATCGACGAGATCAACCAGCGTCTTCCAGATACAAAACTCATCGTGCACGCTGTTTTTCCGCGGGACCACAAAGCCGACGGCAGAAAACGATTAATCAACGATTCCATAAATCAAGCCCTACCGGATATCGCAGTCGCAAAGAACGCCGAGTTTCTAAACATCAATCATCTCTTTCTCGAAAAAGACGGCACGCTTCCACGCAACATCATGCCCGATTTCCTGCATCCAAACCAAGCAGGCTACGAACTCTGGGCCAAAGGTCTACAGTCCACACTTACCCATCATTTTGGTGCACCCCACAAAGCGATCGATCCCATTGAAATCTCGCTCTGGCCAAACAGCGTCCCCAACCCGCACGATTCGAATCTTATCCAATCCAATGAAACCAGCGGAGGTGTAACCCGCATCACCAACGTAGCGAACCCAAGTATCACTCTCTACAAATTAAATGGGCGGCGGCTCATACCCACCGTCCTAGTGTGCCCAGGCGGTGGATACAGCAAATTGGCATGGGACAAAGAAGGAACCGAAATAGCCAAATGGCTTAACTCCGTTGGCATAACAGCCGCAGTGCTCAAATACCGAACTCCCAATAACCGCGAAGGAGCTCTGCAAGACGCTCAACGAGCCTTTGGCCTTATCCGAAGTAAAGCGACCGAGTGGAATCTCGATCCTAATCGAATCGGTATACTCGGCTTCTCTGCAGGCGGTCACTTAGCGGCTACATTGAGCCACAACTGGAAGACACGCGTCTACCCCAAGACAGACCGGGCTGACTCAATCTCATGCCGTCCCGATTTCACAGTGCTGATCTATCCAGCCTTTCTCGGTGACAAAGACCTTAAGCTAACATCAGAAATAGACATTGGCCCAGAAACGCCTCCCGCATTCATCGCCCAAGCTCAGAATGATCGAAAACATATCCCCAGCGCCATCGCTTATTTCACCGCATTGTACAAAGCCAACATCCCATCAGAAATTCATATTTTCCCTACAGGCGGCCATGGTTTCGGACTCCGGGACTCAGCCTACCCCGTCTCCAACTGGCACGAACTCTGCCGCGATTGGCTATTGAGACTTTAGGCAACAGCTTAGTGGAATCAGTTTTTTAACAACGCTTCGCTTGTTGTTTCTACGAAGCAAATAGGTGCCCCTGCGGGCCAATAGGTCTCATCGTCTACGAAAACGCTTATCGAATAAGCCCTTTCGAGCTATCAATACTACGTTGCCAGGGTACTCTAGTATACCGGAAAAGCAGAAAATGGGATATCCGTCATTCAAATACGACCGCCTATGAAGGGATGATTTCCGAGCTAGGTCACGTAAATTCATTTCACGCACCCTCGATCTTCAGCGATGAACGATCCAACGAGATCGCTAGATCGCAAAAAAACAAACTCTATTTCTTTCGGACGCCGAAAGTCTAAAACTTCAACTCTGCCTTTATTGCATCGAATCCCGCAGGATCGAAAAGCGTCTTTCCTTCATTCATTTGATTCGGACCGGGCGTGCTCCTACCCTTTTCAACATAGCTTTTCAAGAGAGCGTACAGCTCTCGAGTTTTGTCCGGATTCGATTGATATACATTCTTCGTTTCAGATGGGTCTGTTTTCAAATTAAACAACTGTATCGGCGGGAGATCCATTTTCTTCGTATCCGCTGGCCTTGGATAACTCCAACCGCCAGAACCCGGGCACAACGCCAATTTCCAATCCCCCTTCCGTATAGCAAAAGAGCCATTGATAGAATGATGAATCGTAGCCTCGCGGACCTGGCCGGACTTGCCCTTCAACGCTGGGAGGAAACTCACGCTATCTTCGCCCGCATTCGCAGGCGTCTGAGCACTCGTAATTTCGGCGACCGTCGCGAACAAATCCGTCAGGCAAATAGTAGCGTCCGACTTCCCTGTTTTTCGAATTCCTTCCGGCCAATGAGCCACAAAAGGTACCCGGTGACCAGCCTCGTAGATATCAGCTTTATGCCCACGGTACACAGCGCCCGGCTTGTGTCCGACTGCATCCAGTTCCTCGAAAACCGCCCGAGGAGAACAGCCATTGTCGCTCGTGAAAATTAACAGCGTGTTTTCAGCAACTCCATTGCGCTTCAACGCATCCATCACTTGACCGATATGCCAATCTACCTGCTGAACGAAATCGCCATATCCATTAGTACCGCTTTTTCCCTGAAACTCTTTCAATGGAAGGATCGGGGTGTGAGGACTCGGAAGCGGTAAATAGAGAAAGAATGGCTTTGCGGTTTTCGAGCGCTCGTCGATATAATCGATTGCGCGATTGACGAAATTCGGGGTCACCTGCAGATGCTCGAAATCCGCTCCAGTTGGACCTTCGCGCCAAAACCCTTTGTAGTCTTTATTAATGGTAATCCGATTTGGAGCAGCGGTTACTTTTCCGTTTTCAACATATACATACGGATCCATATCGAGAGAGCCGCAATGTCCATAATAGTAATCGAACCCCAAAGCATCTGGTCCATTGGCAACGGGTTTCGAATAATCAATTAGGCGTTTGTTTTTCTTACCCACTCCCACGATGCCATCGTTCGCCGCTCCTTCTTTGAATTGAAAATCCCAACCCAAATGCCACTTGCCGATCATCGCAGTGTGATAGCCCTGCCCTTTCATCAAATCGGCCACCGTGTAGCGCTCGGTATCAATCAGGTGGTCAGACGACCCGCCAAGCACTCCGCGCTTCAAACGGCTACGCCAGCTATAGCGCCCTGTAATCACTCCGTAACGCGTAGGCGTACAGACAGCTGATCCAGAATGCGCATCCGTAAACCGAATACCTTCCGAAGCAATACGGTCGAGGTGGGGCGTATTGATTTTTCCGTCCGCGTTATTGCAACTCAAGTCGCCATAGCCGAGGTCATCCGCCAGAATAAAAACGACATTGGGCTTCGCCGCGCTCAGATTCAAAGCGGCTCCTACTAGCCCCAATAAGGTCAAAAGCATTGATTTCATGGTAACTCGCATCCGTTCACACAAACGCATTTTCCACTTTGGCCAAGCGTGAAACGAAAGAATCGCTCACGTTACCGCGCATCAGTTGCCGTCAACTCTCAACAACCAATCGCGGCAAAGGTCTTTCCACCCGGAAACCGGATAAGCCGAAGGCCGTATCCCATAGCCATGACCACCTGTTGGAAAGGTATGAAGTTCCGAAGAAATGTTAGCTTTCAATAAAGCCATATTATAAGCGATGGCGCTCGGGAAATAACGTTTATCATCCTGCGTTTGCACGATAAATGCAGGCGGAGCTCCAGAATCGAACTTGAAGTCGTCAACCATCTTGAAATTCGCATCGCCTATGTAAGCCGGATAAACCAACACCGTATAGGGGAGCTTTCTCACGAACTTCGCTGGTCTCGACAAGACTCAGGGTATGAGGGGAAGGCACCGCTTTGGGCCAAAGGGATATAACCCGAGGTTTCGCTGCTTTCTTCTCGCCAAAATAACGCGTAAGCGACGGAGCCAAACCTTCAGCCCACAGCTTATAACCCGCTTCATTCGGGTGCAGCAAATCGGGCATAATATTCCGGCGCAAGGTTCCGTCTCTTTCTAAAAAGAACCGATTGATATCCAAAAACTCCGCACCCTTTGCTTTTGCTACCATTGGGAGAGCTTTGTTAATTTTATCATTCACTAAACGCAAGCGATCGTCCGTTTTAGCTCCTCGAGGGAATACAGCGTGAAGAATAATTTTCGTTTTCGGCAAGCGTTCCTTGATCTCGTCTAAAATCGCTTCAATCCCCCGAATCGTATCAGCCGCAGGCTGACCTTCGTCATGTCCGGTATTATTCGTTCCTATCATTAAAACCGTCACTTTCGGAGCCAGATTCCGAAATGCTCCGTTCTCAATTCGCCATAATACATGCTCCGTGCGATCGCCGCTGAAGCCCAAATTAAACGCATTGCGCCGACCATAACGTTCAGCCCACAATCCTTCCGCCCAGTAATGCGTAATCGAATCCCCTACGAAAAGCAGATCGACCTCCTCCCCACGTTCTTTGGCCTCGGCAAGCTTTTCCTCGTGCCGCGGCATCCACCAATTGACTGCCCATTCAGCATCCTGCCGAATAGGCTTAAGCGAAGCCGGCAAGCCTCCCTGGCCCCAAGCCATAGGAAATAGTAAAAGAAGCGAAAAGATCAGGAAACGAGTCAAAGCAAACGAAGTATTCACAATTTCAAAACAACCTATTGAAAACGCCGCCACTATTCCCTGCATCCGAAAAAGAGCAATCTCATAAGAAACACGCTCATTCAGAAGAACGCCTTCGAATCTTGCCATTTTGCCAATCTCCATCCTTCATTCCCTAAATCACGCTAATACCTATGAAACGTCGTCAATTTCTAAGAACCGCCCTTGCTTCATCATTAGCCTCGTCTGCCTCATTCCAGGCCTTGGCTCTAAGCAAAAACAATCGCTACCGCAAAGAAATCGGAATTCAGCTTTATACGCTGCGTAACGAGCTCAAAGCGGACACGATCGGCACCATCAAGGCCGTCGCGCAGGCTGGCTACAAACAGGTAGAGCCCTATGGTTTCCCTGATGCCGGACTCATGATCCAAGCCTCCAAAGACAATGGCATGGCCGTTAACTCTTCGCATTTCGCATGGGAATCGGTTACCGACCCAAACAAGAAAGGAACCATACCATTCGCCAAAATTCTCGACGAAGCGAGAAAGGTAGGCCTGACTCACCTCGTAGTCCCCTACCTTCACGAGCACAATCGACAGGATCTCGATGACTACAAGCGTCTCGCTGAGAACTGCAACCGCGCGGCTCAGCTATCCAAACAAGCCGGCGTTCAACTCTCCTATCACAATCACGCATTCGAATTCCAACCGCAAGAAGGCGGCAAGATAGGCTACGACATCCTCATAAAGGAGTTCTCGCCCGAGATGAAATTCGAAATGGACGTCTTCTGGGTAGTCGTTGGCGGCGCAGACCCTGTGAAGCTCATAAAAAAGCTCAAAGGGCGCGTTTCTCAACTCCATCTCAAGGACGTCAAAAAAGGCATGGCCCTCCCGAATTTTGGAAGCATTCCCAAGGACGCTTTCAAGGAATTGGGCAATGGTTCGATCAATATGGAGCCGATCATCAACGCAGCCGACAAAGCGGGTGTGGCTCACTGCCACGTGGAGCAGGACCAATCGCCGAATCCCATCAAAAGCATCCAGCAAAGCATCCAACATTTGGGCACGTTTTAAACGCATTGTATTCAAATCCGAACGCCTCAAAATCTCGTTTCATTTCAACCGATTCGAGCGTCGACCTGGACCTATACAGCGACCTCGGTATAAGTAGTCGACAAAGAATACATTAGTAAAAAACACTAGCTTCGCCAAAACAGATCTCCAAGAAATCGCCGTTTTTATCCAATACATTCAATCAATAGTTTGCGAAAATTAATAGTGTGGAAACGGATGGCTCCAACTCGAAAGACCCTCACGAGTTTGCAAAGCATTCAAGTCTCTATCGGGAATTCCTAGCAGAGAGAGAGGAAATCTTAAGGCATAAATGGCTCGAATCCGAAAGGTCGGGAAAAGATATCGGATTCGAAAGAGCCCTAATCGACTGGACGCGCAACCACAGAGATGCTTGGCGTGCCGAACGACGAACCGCCGGTTAATCCGAAGAGCAGATCCCGCAGCAGCGTCTTTAAGCAGAATTGTCACCCAGCGGGTTTGCTCGGTACCATGAGCAGTGCATTCAGGACCCGCTCCACCGTAAAAAGCCGAATTTCTGAGCACCATCGCAATCGAGTCGAAAGGTCGCTGGGGTTCCTCGCCCAAGCAATTGGAGATCTGCAGAAAGGCTCTTCGATTTGAGCCCTATTTCATCGCAACGAATACAGTCTAAACGATATGGCGGGATAGATCGATAATTGGCTTTTTCGCCATCATACTTCCTCCGGAAGCGCTTCTTGATCATCTTTGTCCTTTGTCTAAAACCATAGGTCGCGGGTACGGAAAATTGGCATTTCAAAAAATCGTCGATTTATCCCAAAAATAGGGCTTGCGGCACCCTTACCGATTTTCGACTTATTCAATATTTTTAACTTTTTCTGTAACATTTAATAGAGCTCGCATATATATGATGGAGCCCGCCTAATTTATTGACTAAAAGAATCCTCCCACGCCCCTTGAACTCCAGCGCCCAACCAATCGATTTCTACGAAGAACTGCTCGGTCGGCTCCAACCCCGACTTTACGGCTATATTCTTTCGATAACCGCCAGCCCCACCGACGCCAAAGACGTCCTCCAAGAAAGCAACCAAGTCATCCTCGATAAAATAGGCGAATTCCAACACCCCGCGAAATTCGATGCCTGGGCATACAAAGTAGCCTACTACCAAAGCCTTTCCTTTCTTCAAAAACGCAAACGCAGCAAATTAACGTTCAGTGATGATTTGCTCCAAAGCATCGCCGACGAAACCGAAACTACCGACTCTCGTATCGAAGGCCAATTCACCCAACTAGAAGCCTGCCTAGGCCAACTTCAAGACCGCACTCGTGCAATTGTAAGCGACTACTACTACCGCAACCTTTCAATTAAACAAATCGCGGAGGAACGAACCTTGAAAACCAATCACATAGCTCAAGTGCTTTTCCGAGCCCGCAAAGCCCTTTTTCAATGCATGACCGCACAGGAGACTGACAACCATGAATGAACTGCATCAATTAATCGCCCGAATGCTGGAAGATCAGCTTTCCACCGCTGACGCCGAGAGCCTCAAAACCCTTCTCGCCAACGATCCTGAAGCCCGTCGAATCTACGCCGAGCAATGCCAATTGCACGCCCGCTTCGAAATGGACGCATCTCTCAAGGAAACTCTTGAGGCAGCCCCTCCAATCGATCTAGACGACGGCGAAAACTCCACCCCCGCCGAGCGTCCTAATTCTATCTTAAAACGCTTCCCCTCCTACGCCGGTATCGTTGCAGCTTCAGCCGCGATTAGTTTCATAGGCGTCCTCACAGTCTTAAACTTCTCCTCCGAAACAATTCCACACAACCCAAGCGCATCAAAGACGGCTTTGCTCTCGCCACAAGAAGTTTACGAACAAGCCGATTTCCCAGAATCCGGAAACCTCAAACGGCCCCCAACGAACTTCGCGACAATCACTCCTAGCGCTGGCGAGAAAACCGTCAGCTTCAATCGCGACATACGGCCGATTTTCTCGGAAAATTGCTACAATTGCCATGGCCCCGACGCCAACTCACGCGAAGCCGAACTCCGTCTCGACATTGAAGCCAACGCGTTCGCAGTGCACGGTGACTTCGATCCGGCAATCCAGCGCGGCGACCCGGAAAACAGCCCACTCTACAAGCGTATTACCAGTACCCTTAAGAGCGACATCATGCCGCCGCCCAATTCGCACAAACTCTTGAGCGACGACCAAAAACAGAAAATTCGCCAATGGATTGAAGAAGGCGCCGAATGGGAGGCACACTGGGCGTTCCTACAACCTAAAAAACATCCAGCCCCCAGATCGGATTGGGGCAAAGGACCGATCGACTCATTCCTCTTCGAGGAGATGGAAAAAGCAGGCCTCCGTCCGAACCCAGAAGCAGACAAAGCCACCCTTGCCCGACGCTTAGCTCTCGATATAACAGGGCTGCCGCTTAATCCGCAAGAAGTAGACCGTTTCGTTGCAGATACTTCTCCAAACGCCTACGAAAACCTCGTCGACCGACTACTCGACAATCCGGCTTTCGGCGAGAACCAAGCTCGTTACTGGCTAGATGCAGCCCGCTATTCCGATACTCACGGCCTCCATCTCGATAACTACCGAGAAATCTGGCCGTACCGCGATTGGGTCATCGATGCTTTCAACGACAACAAACCGTTCGACACATTCATCGTCGAACAACTCGCTGGCGACCTCCTTCCGAATCCAACCATCGAACAACGCGTGGCAACAGGATTCAATCGCTGCAATCCATCCACCAGCGAAGGCGGAGCCATCGATGACGAGTACCGGGCTATCTACGCCAAAGATCGCGTCGAAACGACCGCCACTGTTTTCCTCGGACTCACCATGGGCTGCGCTTCATGCCATGACCATAAATTCGATCCACTCACCCAAACCGATTTCTACCAATTCTCGGCTTTCTTTAACAATATAGACGGCCCGATCATGGATGGAAACGCATACGATACAAAACCGGTTGCAGTCATGCCGCCACCAGAACACGAAACTGCCTGGGCAAAAATCCAACCAGAGTTCGAAGCTTTCGAAAAACGCTTCAACCTAATCAAGAAGGAACGAAAAGCTTCTTACCAATCATGGCTCGAATCAAGCGATCCTGAGTTTCCAGAAGATTTGGACATCCCTGCTTACAAACTAGCGCTTTCCAAAGAGAAATCGTCAAGAAAAGACGAGCAAATCAAGGGCGACGCTGAATTCGAAATGGGTGATTCGGTAGAGCTACCAATCGAATTCAATCAACTTGACCCCAACGGAGCCTTCACCGTCGCCTTTACCTATAAAACGCCAACACTTAATCAAGGCGTCGTTCAGCCGATCGTTTCCAAATTTGACGGCGATCGTGGTTGGCGCATCTCTCTCGTTGGAGGCGACAATAGCCAACGTAATCGCTATCGCGTCAAATTCGAACTAATCAACTCCCTCAAAAGCGAAAGCCTCATTTCGCTCACAACTAAGAGTACACGTAGAGGCGGTCCTCCCACTCCTGGCAAATCAATCAAATTCTCCGTTTCATACGATGGTTCCGGCTTAGCATCGGGCATCACGATCACCTCGCCAAGCCGTCAAGCTATCGAGAAACGAATGGTGGTAGATAACCTTACCGGCAGCTGCCAAACCAATGCGCCACTACAATTCCACGAAGCCTACAGAAGCGAGGATGATGCCTCAGACAGTGGATTCGTTAGTCGACTGGATTTCTTCCCCTCTCATGTTCCAGCCTACCTCTTTTCGCAAATCGCCAATTCTTCGACTTTGAAGAAAACTTTCGAGAAACCCGCAGACGAACGAAAGGAGCGGGAGAAAAACAACCTCGAAGCTTATTACTTCGATATGATTGATCCGCAAACCAGCGAACTCAAAATCGAGTTAGCGTTATTGGAAAATCGATACAAATACATTTACGACCAGTCGAACCTATCTCTCATAATGAAAGAAAAAGACGAAGACGCCTTCGCCTTTATGCTTGAACGGGGAGAATACGATAAACAAGGCGACAAAGTATACCCTGAACTACCGGAAGCTCTCGGCTCCTTACCAGCAAATGCTCCGAGAAACCGAATGAGCCTCGCCCAGTGGCTTATCGATTCGAACAATCCGCTCACCGCCCGAGTGACCGTGAATCGTATCTGGCAAAACTTCTTTGGCATTGGACTGGTCAAAACATCCGAAGACTTCGGCGCAACTGGGGAAAATCCCTCTCACCCGGAGCTTCTCGATTGGCTTGCCATCAGTTTCCAGGAAAACGGTTGGGATATTAAAGCGTTCATCAAAAACCTCGTTACAACAGCTGCTTATCGTCAAGATTCCAAAATCGCCAAAGACGCCCTGACAATCGATCCGGAAAACCGATTGCTAGCCCGTGGACCCCGGTACCGCCTTGATGGTGAAACCCTGCGAGACCAAGCCCTTTACGTTAGCGGATCGCTCAGAGACGACCTCGGGGGACCACCCGTTAAGCCTTATCAGCCTGAAGGCATATGGGATGCCGTTGCCTATTCCGGCAGCAATACTCGCTACTACCAAGCCGATTCAGGCGACGCCCTCTATCGCCGTAGTCTATATACATTTTGGAAACGAACAGCACCGCCGCCAAACATGGTTGTGTTTGACGCACCATCACGCGAAAACTGTTCAGTCCGTCGTGACCGTACCAATACGCCTCTTCAAGCGCTAACGCTCATGAATGACCCGCAGTACGTCGAAGCTGCTCGCAATCTAGCACAACGCGCCTTGAGCGAAAGCAAAGAGTCATCTGGCAAATCGATCACGACAATGTATCGACTAGCGCTCGGAATGAATCCGCCTAAGAAACATCGTGAAATTCTGGAACGCTCGTATTC
>Ga0315321_10004696_pt1 | contig 10463 bp, 4 predicted proteins | sample M180m21515metaG_FD_203464 | JGI IMG/M metagenome (GOLD analysis project Ga0315321, IMG submission 203464) | Ammonia-oxidizing marine archaeal communities from Monterey Bay, California, United States - M1 80m 21515 | ecosystem: Environmental > Aquatic > Marine > Intertidal zone | place: USA... | reverse complement strand
GAGGTCCATGTGGTGGGCAGCTGGGCGGGGGGCGAGCTGGCTGGAGCGGGTGAGCCGGCTGGCCCCTCGGACGCCTTTGTCGCTTCACTGGGTGCCAGCCTGAGCGTGTCTGGCGCACAGCTGATGGGCGGCGAAGGCGAAGATGTCGCGCTCGACATCGACTTCGACTCGGGGCGTGGCCTGGCCATCGTCGGGTGGTCCGACGCCGACCTCACGCTGACGGATGCCCACGCCAATCAGGGGGAGGAAGACGCCTGGGTTGGCGTGCTGGATGGCTCCGAGTGGGTGGCCTCAGAGTCCTGGGGCGGACCTGCCGAAGACAGTGCACACTGCGTGGCTTGGCACCCGGAGGGTGGGCTGGTTGTGGGGGGAAGCAGCTTTGGTGACATCGACCTCGGCACCGGCACTCTCACTGGGGCCGGTGACCGCGACGCCTTCGTCACCCGACGGCTCCATCCCTTTCCCTGACTGTGCCGTGGGGTCAGTCGGTGCCATCCCCGTAGACGTAGCGGTAGGTCTGTAGGTAGCCGAGCACCCGCCGCACATAGCGACGGGTCTCGGTGTAGCCGATGTCCTCGGCGAAGCGGTCGGGCTCCGGGGCACTGTCGTAGGCCGATAGCCAGCGCTCCACCGCCTCGGGACCGCCGTTGTAGCCTGCGATGACGGCGGGCAGAGCGGGGCCATCGAGGCGTCCGGCGAACTGAGCGTGGAGCTGCCCGAGCTCTGCGATGCCCAGCGCCGCATTGACTCCGGGTCGGTACAGATCGTCGGGATGGAAGGGCTGGTCGCCAAACACACTCGGCTGGACGGCCTCGGCGACCTCCGGCATGAGCTGCATGAGTCCGCGCGCCCCCACTGGGCTCGTGACCCACGGCTTCAGAGCGCTCTCGGCGGTCATGATGCCGAAAGGCAGGTGAGCGGGCAGGTCGCTGTCGGTGGCGCGTGAGACCGCTGCAGTGCCGAGCGGACGGGGGTGACAGGCCGACATGGCTGCGCTGGCGGAGGTCGACCGCACAGCACTGGTACACGACCCCTTCGCGAGCGACTTGGCGGTGAGGTAGTCGCCGGCGACGATGAGGGCATGGGCCATGGCCAAGCGCGCGTCGGCATTGCTCTTCGCAGAGCCCACCAGGGGGCCGAGCTCAGTGCGGGCCCAGTCGTCGAGCCCGACTTGTGAGAGGGAGCTCCCGCGGTCCCATGCAGGATTCGAGGACAGCGACGCGGGCGCGACAGGCACCTTGCCCACCGGCTTGGTGTCGAAGGTTTCCCCGAGCCGCCACGATGCGAACCACGCATAGCCACTGTACGGCCAGGACTTTCGCACCCGCTGGTAGCCGGTGGTGGCGGTGGCCGGGTCGCCGCGGTCCTGGGCGATGCGGGCCTTCCAGTAGGCGGCTCCGGCAGCAAGGCTCGACTTGCCGTGAAAGCGCAGCACGTCGGACATCGCAGCATCCGCAGCCGCAAGATCTCCCGAGCGGTACAGCGACCAAGCGATGAACCAGCGGGTCTCGGCGGCGTGGTTGCTCGACGGGTAGCGCTTGAGGTGCTCGCGCAGCAGCGGGACCGCCTTGTCGAGGTCGCCGGCGTCGTAGGACAGGTAGCCCACCTTGTAGCTGGCCGTGTCGCCTTGCTCGGAGGTCGGCAGCTGGGTGTAGATCGCGGTGTAGAGCGTGGCTGCGGCGGCGTAGTCGCCAGTGCGTGACATGCCGAGCGCGTGGTCGAAGCGCTCCTTGGCAGAGGGAGCGGGGATGCGGCCATACCAGCTGACTGCCTGAGGGTAGTCTTTCGCGCGGAAGCACAGCCGGGCCATTCGGCGGATGGTGGCGGGGTCCTTGTCGTTGCGCGGAAGGGGCTCGATGAGGGCCAGCGCTTCCTTGTAGAGCCTGAGCTTCTCGAAGCTGCGCGCCCGAGCCTTCACCCGGCTGCGGCCCTCGGAGGTCGAGGTGTCCCGGAGGTCGATGCCCTGGGTCTTCAGCCATTCCTCGGCATCGGCGGCCCGACTGCTGGTGGGGTTGAGGGTCCACAGGCTGATGAGCACGCCTTGCGCGGCCGCGGGATCTCCGCGTCGAATGGCGCCTTGGGCAAGCCACCAGCGCACCTCTGCGGGGTCGACACCGCCGGGCTCAGCCAGCTTTGCTGCACCCGCGATCTTGCCTTGTAGCAGGCCATTCAGGGTGGACTTTCCCGCTCCAAGAGCGCCCATCTCCACCTGCGCGCGGCCGAGGAGCATTCGGGCGCGTCTTCCGGCAGGTCCCGGCAGCTCCAGGCCCTTCAACAGCTCGGCAGCCCCTGCCGCATCCCCGCGTCCAAGGCGGGCTTCGGCCTGCACCAACAGCCCGTAGCCCCCCAGAGTGGCCCCAGGGTCGAGCGCGGCCCATTCCTCCGCTTTGTCGAAATCAGATGCCGACAGGGCACATCGGGCAAGCGCGAGGTGGTCGGCTTGGCCCTGCGCCGTGGACATCGCAGCGGGACCCGAGAGGTCTGCCAGCGCGACTCGACAGTCCCCAAAGCGCAGCGCGGCCCGCGAGGCATCGCTCAGCGCGAAGGCAGGAACCAGGGACAGCAACATGGCGGGGAGCGAGAGCATGGGGGCGCTCCGGAGAGAGGCACTTGCTCAGCGGGAGGAGGTGGCCGAGCGGCCAGCTGAGCAGGAGGGATGGGGCGTTAGAAGCTGCCACCGAGCGAGAGGATGACACCGGTGGGGCTGCCGAACGGGACGCCGCCGCTGCCGAGCACGCCGAAGCCGTAGCCAACCCGTACCGAGACCGGGATGCCGTAGGCCACGACGGCTGACCCGCGGATCTCCAGCCCGGTGCCCACCCGGGTCTCGGCGATAATGTTCGACTGTTCGGCCGGGTCGTTGAAGGCGTTGCCCGCATCGACAAAGCCGGCCAGCGAGAGGTTCCGGGCGAAGAAGGGCAGGGTGCCAAAGCCGCGGTCCACCCACCGCAAGGGCATGCGGTACTCGGCGGAGCCCAGGTAGTACCAGTCGCCGAACACGGTGGAGGGCTCGAAGCCGCGGAGCGCCCGCCACTCACTGGGAAGTGTGTAGGCCGACGACTCGCCAAATGAGCCGCCCAGTCGAAAGGAGCCCTGAGCGAGCTGATCGCCAAGCGAGGCGCCGCCCGCGAGCTTGGTGGCCACCACGTGGTTGGTGGCCCACGGCAGGGTGCGGTACTCCCGCCACTCGCCGGTGAGCTGAAGGCGCGTGAAGCCAGCCAGAGTCTCTCCAGCTTGACAGGCGTCCGGGGTCGCCGCGACTGCCTCTTCGGGAACCACACACACCCGCGAGCCCATCAACGGGTGGGACAGCTCACCGTTAAAGCTGAGCACACGTGCTTCTTCGGCCGAGATAGAGCGGGCGTAGGCGCGTCCACGGGCAAGTGCCCAGCCGCCCCCGATGCTGCTCAGGAAGCCACGGGTGGGCAGGTAGGCCAGAGTGGAATTGGAGGGCAGCTCGAACTGCGGCTGACGGTTCTCACCGGTCCAGCGCGCGAACACCGACTGGTACTCGTTGACCGGCCACGCCACCTGTCCGTAGACCGTGGTGCGCTTTTCCCAGTAGACCTGCTCGGACAGCTCGTAGGCCGGCACCCAGGCGCCGCCCTCTGCCGGCGGAGTGGGGCCGGTCCAGATGTTGCCGAACGGTGTAGATGTGGTGTAGACCCCGGCCGTGTAGACGGGAATCTGGGTGTTGAGCGATGCGCTCGAACCCCACCCCACAAACTGGCTGTCGGTGCGGTAGCTCACGAAGCCGCTGTAGAGGTAGCGGCGGAGGGTGTCGGTGCCGGCGAGGGCGAGAGAGCCCATCAGCCCGTTGTACTGGGTGAGTGATAGCCCTGGGGCGAGGTAGCGCGGCGCGAGCGTAGGCCATGGGCTGTAGCGCTCGACAGGCACCGAGAAGTCGAACTCTTGCTCTTCGCGACCGGAGCTGCCGGTGCGGCTGGGGTCGTCGACATCGGGACCCCCGCCGGGGGCATCCGAGACGGAGCCTTGAGGAAACTCGCCGTGGACGATGGGGTCGCCCGGTCGGCCCCAGGCGCCCGGCAGACGGCCGAGCACATGGAGGGGGCCACCCATGCCGTCCATGCCGGGTATGCGGCGCTCTTCGAGCATCTGGGCCGTGGCTGAGCCGGGGGAGCCATAGGTGGGCACGGACATGCCCTTGCGCACCCGGAATTTGCGGCCCTTGTCGGGAGCCTCGACATCTTCGGCGTCGACCTCGCCGGCCGGGTCGCCCGGGGGGGGCTGCACCCAGTCGTCACCCGGAACTACCTGGGCGAGGGGCATTCGGTCGAGCAGCGGCATGGACAGCTGGCCCTTGTCCCACCAGGTGGTGCGGTCCACCTCGACGTAGCCGATGTCCATCCCGTCGCCCGAGTAGGTCTCGAACACCAGGGCGCCGCCGTCCGCACGCATCGACGGTGAGAATGCCCCGCCCAACACGTTTGTGACCTGGTAGAGACGCTCGGTCTCGAGGTCGACGGCAAAGATGTTGAACACGCCGGTGCGGTCGGAGGCGAACAGAAGGGTGCGACCGTCGGCCGAAAAGCGGGGGTCGATGTCGCTGGCTTCGTCGTCGGTGAGCCTGCGCACCACATCGCCGTCGGCATCGGTGATCCAGATGTCCCGCCGACCTTCGTGCCACACGGTGAGTGCGATGTGGCGGCCGTCGGGCGCGAACCGGGGCGTGGCAAGCTGCACGTGGTCGCCCGGGTCGAGCAGCACGCGCTCACTTCGGTCGACGCGGACCTCGATGAGGCGGGTGTTCTGGGCGTCGTTTTGCACGGCGAGCAGGCGGGTGCCGTCGGGCGAGAACGCGGGGGTGCGCGCGCGGTCGCCGTTGGTGAGCGAGTCGAAGCCACCGCTGAGATTGTAGTAGTAGAGGTCGCTGTAGATGTTGAAGCGGTCGACGAGGTGCATGGCCGAGAAGGCGAGGGCGTCGCCCTCGGGGGTCCAGGCGAAGTCGGTGGCGTAGCGCTGATCGAGCTTGTCGATGCTGTTTTCGCCGTTTCCATCTGCCAGCTCGACCTTGGAGCCGGTGTAGAGGTCGCTGCAGGACCACACCAAGCGCGAGCCGTCGGGTGAGAAGGTGGGCGCCGCGCACTGGTCGTCGGGGTCGTTGAGGAGGCGGTACTCGGTGAGGCCCAGTGCGCGGATCTCGGCCGCCTGCGCCTCGTAGCGGGCAATCATCTCGACCCGCCACTCCTTGTAGAGCGTGTAGATGCTGTCGCCGAAGGCCTTCTTGCCGGGCAACACGTAGGGGATTCCTTCGCCGTAGTAGTGGATGAAGTCGGTCCAGACCTGCTCGCCCTTCTGCTGGCTCACCCACTGCTGGAAGTCCTGACCGAACAGGTAGCGAAGGTTGCCGCCGGGGGGCGCCACCTGGAAGCCGTCGAGGTTGCCCAGGCGCGGGAACTCGGTCTCCAGCACGGTCATCCGCTTGATCATGTCGGAGATGCTGGAGCGACCCCGACCCCATGGAGTGTGGACGGTCTCCTGGAAGGTCGCGTAGCCCTCGGTGACCCAGCCCGGAGACAGCCGGTTGACGGATACGATGCGCCCGAAGCCGAGCCGCAGGGCCTTCGGCAGTCCCCCCACATTGTCGATGTGGAGGATGTGGGTGTACTCGTGGGTGAGGATGGCGTCGGTCCAGTCCTCGTAGTGCGACAGGGTGGAGTCCTCGAAGGGCGCGGTGACGTAGATGACGATGGTGTTGACCGGCAGCGTCATCGCGTAGCCGTTGGCCGAGTCGGTGTTGTCGACCAGCACAATCTCGGTCTTCAGCTTGGGCGACCAGCCCAGCTCCTCGGTCATCTCGGCCCAGATGATCTCCGCATGCGTCGCGGTCTCATCGGCCAGCTGCTCCTCGCCACCGTGGAAGTGGATGCGGAAGTGCTCGGTGGTGAGCGTGCGCCAGGTGAGCTTGGGGTCGTAGCTGGCGGCATCCGCGGTGGACGGCGCGGCCAGTGTCGCTGCGAGGCTCAACGTGAGCGCGGTGAGACCCGCCGCGCGAAGGATGAGCGAGCACAGAGCGGGACGGATGGATCGTTGCACAGCTGTGGACTCCGACCTGTCGGCGTGGGCGGACGCACCTGGGAGGACTGCGGCGCTCAGAACCAGTAGGTGACCCCGGCCAGAGCCGCCGTGGTGGTGGCAATGCCGGTGGTGTCGCCGCCTACGTCAACGTCGAAGCCGAAGGCGGTGGTGAGCCCGAGGTTGTCGAGCCCGAACAGAAAGACGTCGATGCTCGCGAGTGGCTGGAGCCGCACGACCTCGACGCCGTCGACCATCACGTAGCCCGCGCCAGCCCCCACGTAGAAGTTCAAGTTGTCTTCGAGCACGGTGCTGAACAGGAACCGACCGCCCGCCGCAAAGGCGCCAGCGGTACCGTCATACGACGAAAAGCCCGTGTGGCCCTCAATGATGAGGTTGATGGGCGTGTCGTCGCCGGTGGGGATGCCGTAGCGCACGGACAGGGCCGGGCCACCGCCGAGCTGGTTGTTGAAGCCGATACCGAGGTGACCGCTGAGGTCTTTGGCATCGGCAGCGCTGGGCAGCATGACTGCGAGCAGAGCTGCGCCGAGAAGCAAGGACGTGGGTCGGGTCATGGTGGGGTCCGGCGGGAGAGGGAGGCGGGCGGCGTGGAGGCGGGACCGGGGACGCGGGGGAGGTGCGTCTGGGCGCGGTTCCGTGGGGGTGATGACCGTGGGCGGGTTTCGCCGTGGTCAGGGTATTCGACCCATTGAGGAATCGCCAGAGTCCGGCGGGGTGGGACGCCACCTGCCGTAGCGTCGGTGCTGGGTCGATGCGCGCATCCGGTGCCACTTCGAGCTGCGATAATGGTCTGCTTGACGCCTTTGTAGGCTACCAGCTCAGCTCGATGGCGCCGTCGCCTGACCACGCTCCGGTCGTCGTCGACCCCAGGCTGACGCCGCCCACATAGGACGAGCCCCCTGCGCCGCAGCCGTTGTAGCCAGTGCAGTAGCCGCCCGCGCCACCCCCGTACCAGCCGCCCCCACCGCCACCCATGTCCCCGTCGGAAGAGGTGGACGCATCGCCGCCCAGACCGAAGGCGCCGTTTGCGTTGCCCGCGGCGGTCTGGGTGCCCCCGGTCCCTCCCTGGCACGACGACTGCCAGTAGCCCCCATCCAACCCGACCGTGCCGCCGCCGTCGCCGCCGTTGCAGGCGCCCCAGGTCACCGTCCAGCCAGTGCTCCAAGCCGACTCGTAGGCTGCTCCCCCACCGCCAGCAGCCACGATGACCCGGTCGCTGAGGCTGGTCGAAGTGCGGATGTCCGTGGCGCCACCGCCGCCGGCGGAGTCCTTGACCCCAGCATCCCCACCACCGTTGAAGCCGCCGGTACCGTGGTCATCGCCCTGCCCGCCCACGTAGATGTAGAGGGTGTCGCCGGGCGTCACGGTGAGCTCACCGGTCGCGTAGCCACCGAGTCCGCCCGATCCGACCCCCACCGCACTGTCGCCGCCGGCCGCACCCCAGGCCTCCACCGTCACCGCCGACACACAGTCCGGTACAGTCCACGTCTGCACGGCGCCCGTGTAGGAGAAGGTCTGGCCACCGTAGCACTCCACTGCGACCGACACCGTGCCGTCGGTGCCGTCGTCGTCGCCGTCGTCTGGGGTGGCGGTGCAGGTCCAGGTCTGGTCTTCGAAGACGTCGTCGCCATCTACCGTGTCGTCGGTCCAGGTGGTGGTGGACGGGCCGACGAAGCCGGGGTCGCCCGAGTCAAGACCAGAGTCGACACTGCCGCCAGCGGTGTAGGCCACGCCGTCGACCGTCCACGACATCGTGTAGGTGATGGCATCCCCGTCATCATCGTGGCTGTCGACATCGACTTCACATACCAGCTCGTCTCCCTCCTCTGGCGCAGAAGGGGAGATGGACAAGGTGGGCGCTTCGGGGGGCGTGTTTTCGACGGTGACGCTGCCAGAGGTGGCACTCGCGCTGTCGGTGCCGTCGTCGGCTGTGACAGTGACGCTGATGACGTCGTCTTTGTCGAACAGAGTGGTGCCGTCGAGGGTCGACGCGCTGCCACTTTGCACCACCGTGCCGTCGACACTCCAGTCGTAGCTGAAGGTGACGGTGTCGCCGTCGTCGTCGGTGGCAGTTGCGGTCGCGGTCACCGTGTCGTTGGTGCGTACGCCGGTGAGGGGCGACAGGGCCACTGACACGTTCGGGGCTCGGTTGGACAACGTGAGGCGTGCGAAGTCGGTGTTCGTCGCCCCATCGGAGTCGGTTGCCGTCGCGGTGCACACCACCTCGTCACCCACCGCCATTGCAAAGGTGGACAGGTCGAGCGAAGCGGTGCTGCCAAGTGCAGCGCCGGAGCCACCATCGGTCCACGCGTAGGACAAGGTCGGCGACCCTCCCTCGGCGTCGGTGGCGGAGCCTGCGCAGGTGAGCAGGCTGTCGATGTAGGCGGGGTCAGGCGTGATCTCGACATCGGTGACCACAGGCAGTGCGTTGATGCGGAGGTCGACAGAGGCGGTCGCCGTCATCCCGTCTGCATTGGAAGCGCTCGCGGTGATGAGGTGGGCGCCGGCGGTCAAGGTCGTGGTGGACAGGCTGAAGGCGCCGGTGCCATCGGGGTTGCCGCTCCAGAGCAGGCCATCGGTGTCACTGTCGAGCGCGGCGGAAAGTCCAGACGCTGCCTCATCAATGTGCGATGCGGTGGCCGACAGCACCACGCTGCTGCCCACATCGAACACGGCGCCGGAAGACGGTGCGGTGATGGACACCGTCGGGGGGGTGCCCACCGTGAGTGCGATGGAGTCGGTGCAGGTCGCTTCGAGCTCGTCGGAAACCTGCAAGGTGATGCGGTGCTCGCCCGGGGTGAGCGGCCCGGCGTTCATCCAGACCGAGCCGTCGCTGTCGACCACCGGAGTGCCCAGTACGCCGCCGACATCGCTCATGAACACGACCGACAGCTCGTTGGCGTGTTGGTGGGAGTCCGAGGCGACGCCTTCGAGGCGGACGGTCTCTCCTGAAGGCACCACCGCGCCATCGGTGGGGGCCACAAGGGCACAGTCGGGGGCCTCGTTGGCGGTGAAAACAGTGATTGCGACGCTGTCTACGCCAGACTTGCCGGTGGTGTCCGTGGCGCGCAGCTTGAGACCCCAGGTGCCGGGGGCCAGCTCGGCGAAGGCCTCGACCCCACCGTCATCGGAGACCTCGACGACCAGCCCGAGGTCGCCCGCCTCGTCGGTTTCCCAGGCCACAACCAGGTCGGTGGCGTCGTCTTCGGTGTCGGAGACCAGGCCGCGCAGGGTGACGAGCTGATCAGTGTAGATGCGGGCTTCGCCGAGGTCGGGATCGATGGTCACGACCGGCGCGTCGGTGGGAATGATGTCGAGCGTGACGCGCGCGTCGGCGGCCGCACCATCGGGATCCCGGACCTCAAGTACCACCTCGCCATGGGTGGAGGGGTCGAAGTCGGGGGTGCACGACACGCTGCCATCGGCCTCGGCGACACTGTCCGAGCACATCTCGGTGCCGCCCAGAAACCACGCCACCTCGAGGTCGTCGGCGTCGTGGTTGGGGTCGCCGACCACGCCGCGCAGGGTCTCGGGATAGCCCTCGCGGACGATGGCGCCGTCGGCGTGGGATGTGATTTCGGCGGTGGGGACCGCATTGTGCTTGGTCACGCCGGCATCGGAACAAGCGATACTGAGCAGGGCGATGAGCTGGGCATGGCGCATGGGCGCTCCGGTCCAGGTGGGGAGAACGATTGGGGCGCGCCTCAAATCTGTCGGTTGTCGACCCGCGGAAGCATGGCACGCAGGAGCGGTCCAGGCCCCCGAACTCGCGGACTCAGTCGCGGCGACGGACGCCCAGCATCGCGATGACCAGTGCCCAGACCCCGACGGATCCGGCGCCCAAGGCGCTGCATCCCGTGAGCTTGGGAACGCCTGCACTAAGAGGGTTCCCTTCCGTATCAAGACCGTTGGCTCCGCCTCCGCCCCCATCGTCACTGCCTCCGGAGCCACCGCCCTGGAAGTCGGTGTGGCCAGCCACCCAGCCGAGGGCGTCGTCGCAGTCCTCGCCGTAGGTGTAGCTGCCGTCTTCGGGGAAGACTGCGGAGGTGCCGTCGGCCTCTTCCCAGTAGAAGTAGTACTGGTGGCACTCGACGGGCTCGGGCTCGGCGTCGACGGTGTAGACGCCCTGCTCCGCGTCGCCATATGTGAGCGCTAGGTCGAAGGGCACACCGTCGATGACCACCTGGAACACCGCCGGGCCCTCACTGGCGTACCAGTCGCCGAGGAAGGTCGCCTCGTGGTTGGCGGTGCCGGGGTCGTGGCTGCCCATCTGGAATGGGTGGTCCCAGTTGCGGTCGCCACCGCCGAAGTCCTGGGTGTAGTAGGTGCCGACGACGCCGGTGCCGAGCTCTTGGTAGCCATCGAGCATGATGTTGGCCCGGTGGCCATCCGAGCACATCCACCCC
>Ga0315321_10004693_pt1 | contig 10466 bp, 5 predicted proteins | sample M180m21515metaG_FD_203464 | JGI IMG/M metagenome (GOLD analysis project Ga0315321, IMG submission 203464) | Ammonia-oxidizing marine archaeal communities from Monterey Bay, California, United States - M1 80m 21515 | ecosystem: Environmental > Aquatic > Marine > Intertidal zone | place: USA... | reverse complement strand
GCTTTGGGGGCAAGGAAAGGGGCCAGCGCACAGATTTCTGATCCTTGCGGAGGTTTTTTGCCAAAGAAAGAACCAAAACACGAAAAACTGGCTGCCTGAGTCAAAACTGCCGAGTTGGTGATGTTTCGGGGTTAATAATCAATTTTCACGGGGAAAAGCGTCGATTTGGTCGCTTGTTTACAGGATCCGATTGAAGCTAGGCTCACCTTCAAGGCGATAAATTGGTGTGACCTAGGAAAATAACGAATTACAGCCAGATTGGCCCTTGTGATAATTGCCACTAAATTCCTATACTGGTGGGCTTTAAACAAGATGAATAAGAGCGAGTAGAACTTCGATGAAAGTCCGCGCTAGCGTTAAGCGAATTTGCGAGAATTGTAAGGTTGTTCGGCGTAAAGGCCGAGTATACGTAATCTGCACCAACCCACGCCATAAACAGCGTCAGGGTTAGTTTTAGCAATGCAATCAAATGGTTGGTTGTAAGAGCAATAAGAGTTTCAATGGATGGAACTCTTACTTAATGGATTAAAAATTTAGCCTTAGTTGCGCTCGGATGGGCCGTAAACGGGTAAGGATCGTTCGGAAGAGAATTTTCGATCGACAAAGTGAGTCGCTGCAAAATGTTGTGGTGCTCACCTAAGCGAACAAAAAACAGTAGAGTTTATTAAATCGAACATTTATGTAGTTGACCTGCGTTCAGGTCCGTTGGAGAAATCGTATGCCGCGTTTGTTGGGTGTTGACATTCCGAATGACAGAAAAGCTGTTATTTCGCTTACCTATTTGTACGGTGTTGGCAATCAGACTGCTCGTGACTTATGTCACAAAGCGGGAATTGATCAGGATAAACGTGCGCGTGATTTAACCGACGAGGAAATCGGTCGAATCGCAACGATCCTTGAGCGTGATTACACGGTTGAGGGTCCCCTGCGGCGTCTAGTTCAGCAAAACATTGGCCGACTTCGTGACATTCGATGTTACCGGGGTATTCGCCACCGAGTTGGATTGCCGGTTCGTGGTCAGCGCACCAAGACAAATGCTCGGACGAGAAAAGGTCCTAAGAAGACGGTTGCTGGAAAGAAGGGTGTCAAGGATCTCAAGTAATCCTTGGTGTCTGTTGATTGACCACGAGGCCTTGCTCCGTGGTTTAATCGCGACCTGTAAGTTCAACATAAAGAAAAATTCAACACAGTAAATCGCGTCGGTTGGCGCGGCATGAAAGCGGAGAAAGCAAGCAGTGGCAAAGACAAAAAAACGTCGAGTTCGCCGTAACGTTACTTACGGTATTGCTCACATTCAGGCGACATTCAACAACACGACCGTCACCATTACTGACACCAAAGGAGAAACACTTTGCTGGGCCAGTGCTGGTACGTGTGGTTTCAAGGGTAGTCGCAAGAGTACTCCGTTTGCCGGGCAGAGTGCTGCTCAACAGGCAGCTGACAAAGCCCTGAAATTTGGGGTCAAGGAAGTTGATGTTCGCGTTAAGGGGCCGGGAAGCGGGCGAGAAAGTGCGATCACAGCGTTGCAAGCCGCTGGTCTGAACATTAAGTCGATTGAGGACTGCACTCCAATTCCTCACAACGGTTGCCGTCCACGAAAAAAGAGACGCGTTTAATCTGGTCGATTTCGCTGGTGTGGTTAGCCCGCGAATGTCTCGGGTTAGATGTTGCTCAATGGGCGAACACCGGGTCACGGCAAACAAACTTTCGGCATATTCAATTCACAGAAATTACAATCTCGAATGCGAGTGATTCAAGACTGACCTTGATTCAAGATTGACCTTTAACGGAGATCCTCAATGCACGTTCGTTGGCGCGGTTTGGAATTACCAAGCGTTGTAGATTGCGATCGTAAGACTCTTACAAACACTTACGGAAAGTTCATGGCTGAACCTTTCGAGCGGGGATTTGGAACGACGATCGGTAACAGTCTTCGCCGCGTATTGCTTTCGAGTCTCGAAGGCAGTGCAATTACGCAATTGAAAATTCGGGGTGCAAACCACGAGTTTTCCTCGATTCCTGGCGTTCTCGAGGACGTTACGGACATCGTGCTGAATGTCAAATCATTGATTGTCAAGAATCATACCGATCAGATGAAAGTCATCACGATCGAGAAAAGCACAGCTGGCCCAATCACCGGTGCTGATATTCAGACCGGTGGTGATGTTGAAATTATTAACTTTGATCACACTTTGGTGACTCTCACAGATGATGTTCCGTTTATGATGGAGATGGTCGTTGAGAACGGTCGTGGTTATGTTCCAGCGACGGAGCATAGCGGTCGGGATCACGAAGTCGGGATTATTCCAATCGATGCGGTTTACAGTCCAGTGACTCGCGTTCGCTACGATGTTGAAGAGACTCGTGTTGGTCAGAAAACCAACTACGATAAGTTAACGTTGGAAGTTTGGACCAACGGCTCGATTCATCCTGAGATGGCTGTTGTTGAGGCCGCAAAGATCACGCGTAAGCACCTGAATCCGTTTGTTCAGTATTCGGAGTTGGGTGCCCAAGTTCATTCGCAGCCACGCAGCAAGGGTGGTATTGATGCGGCTTTGGAAGCAAAGTTGAACATGCCTATTTCAGAACTGCGATTTTCAGTTCGAGCCAGTAACTGTCTGGAGTATGCCGGCATCGGCGTAGTGCGAGACTTGGTTCAGCGAAATGAAGACCAGTTGATGGAAATACGGAATTTTGGTGAGACAACGCTGGTGGAAGTCCGGCAGTTGTTGAGTGAACTGGGGCTTCATTTAGGAATGAAAGTTCCTCCGGCACCACAGATTTCATAAACGATACTCAAACGGCTTGTCGTATTTTGACAGGTCACGTTTACAGCGAGAGCATAGATTGAGTCTCTGGCTGAAATGCAATAATAGAACAATTTGACAACAGACCTTTTGGTGTACCAATGAGACATAAGAAAAAGGGAAGACGCTTGGGGCGATCTTCCAGTCATCGCAAAGCAATGCTTCGAAACCTCGCGACTGGCTTGTTTTTAACCGAACGAGACGAGTCGTATTACGAAGGTTTGACCATGGCTGATGGTAAATCCGTTGTGAATCCTCCGCGTTTTAAGGGGCGAGTCGTAACGACAATCCAAAAGGCGAAAGAGGTAAAACCGCTCGTTGAGAAGTGCATCACAATTGCTAAGAATTCGATTCCTCACGAAGAGGCAGCCGAAGAATTTGCAACGGATGCCGAACGAAATACGGAAGCCTGGAGGCAGTGGCGCGAGAGCGAGAAATGGCAAAAATGGGTTGCCGCAATTGCTCCAGCGGTCACCGCTCGGCGTCGTGTATTCGCAATGCTGCGTGACAAAGAAGCAGTTGAGATCCTGTTCGATGACGTCGCCCATCGCTTCGTCGATCGTCCCGGTGGTTACACCCGCGTTCTTCGGTTGGCGGAACCACGATTAGGTGATGCTGGAACTCAAGCAATTCTTGAGTTCGTGGGCGTCCACGATCGCGTTTCTCAAGTCAGTCAAAAGCCAGCTTTTGTTGACGACGACGCCGAAGTCGAAGAGGACGCGACGGCTGAAGTTGAGGCACCGGCGGACGAAGAAGTTGTCGCCGAAGGTGGTGAAGCTGAATCGACAACCAGCGAAGAAGAGTAAAATACGATTACAAATTTAAAGCCCGCTGTTTAAATCACAGCGGGCTTTTTTTATGTCCGTCGCAAAGGGTTGGCCGTTCAAAGTTGCTGCCGTTCAAAGGGTGGTTCGCTCGCATAGATCTATTCAGTGGTCAATTTCACAGGCGAATTTTAAGCTTGATGCGTAATCAGCCGCATTAAGAGACTTGGCGAACTCAAATCCTGAAGCCGAAAGAGAAAAGTCTCGTTGGAGGTGATGAAGGACCAGACCGTGTCGGCAGAGTTGGCGAAAGCCTTCTAAGAACTTGACCGTTTGCTCGGGATTTTCCTTTTGGAGAAAAAGCAGACGCTTCTCGAGCTCGGATTCCACGCATACCGCGAGGAAGCGTTCTGCCGAGTTGAATGAGTCTTTGTTCGCGCGGATGTCGATAGTGCCACGATTGGCTGCGGCTGCAAGAATCGTTTTGGCTTCGATTGAAAGCTCTTGGTTTAGATCAATCTCTGCTTCTGGAGCACTGAGTGGGGAAGCAAGTTGTTGCCGGCACAATTCAGAAAAACCAATAATTGTGGGGGCTCCAAAGGCGAGATCTTCCCATGAAGTGGCTGAATTGTTGGAAGCGTTGAGGTTCCGAAAGAGCATTGAATTCTCATTTGCTGGCTAGGTTGAGCGGTGTTCGTTTTGCTTTTTACGGCGATTAAACGGTTTTAGATGAAAAACCAAGAAATATCCTAACAAAATTGAGATTCGTGCGTGAAACTCAGAGTCAAAAGTTGAATTGATCGTTGGAGGGTCTAGGATTCCTAACGGTCTGCAATTTTTGTGCATATAAGTAGGTAAGGTCTAAAGGTGTGTCAGGGGACCTTCTGTCAGGTCGCAACCTACGAATTTTTAAGAATCAAATGTGGGAGTTCAGCATGCTGCGATGGTCAACTAATAGTGTTTTGGTTTTGTCGGTGTTCATTGGCCTCCTACAGTTTTCAGACGGAAAGCAAGTGTCCGGTCAGGAAATAGGGGTTCTTGAAGAGTTCGTGCTTTCTTCAGATCGCGAATCTGTCTTGAAAAAAATGGTGCCTGGCACAAGTGATTATTATTATTTCCACGCGCTTCATTATCAAAACCTTGAGCAGTACGAGAAGGTTGATGAGATTCTCGAAAAATGGAGCAAGCGCCTTGGTGAGCAGCAGAATTACCGAGTGATTCGCAATCGCCAAGCTCTATTGAGATATAACAGTAACCCCAAAGAGACGCTTGATTTTCTAATCAAAGAATTGAATCTTTATTTTGCACACCGGCAAAGATTACCGCAGGCCGCACGAAATTTCCCGACCGAGTTTGATCAAAATTTAATCTCCAATGATCGTTTGATTCAGGCGGCGTTGAAGTCATCTAAGTTGACTGGCGGATTTACAGAGCGAGGTTTAAGGTTGCTGGCTCCAAGTCAATTGGACGCAGCCAAGCGGCGAGATTTACTAAAGCGTTTGCAGTATCCAGATTTTCCAAATTTAGTTGAGTTGATTGCAGCGGATTTGACTGAACCGTACAGCAAAGGTTTTGGCTCAATGCGCATCCACCAAGCGATGACGTTGGAGCAAATGGATGAGCTTTCCAAGCTGTATCCAAAGTCGAAAACAATCGATCGTTATGTTGATATCTATTTAAAAAAGCTCTACCCGTCTGAAGATGTGGATTGGACGACAAATCAGTTAGAGCATCGGAAGTATTTGGAGCGGTTGAGAAGTTTTGTGACTCCCCTCAATGCTAATTTTAACTCGCTTAAAACTTGTGTGTTGTATCGCCTGCTCGAACTCGATCGAAGCGAAGGGAAATACGACTTAGACTTGTTCGTGGAATACCTCAAGCTTCCCAAGAGTGTTGTTTATATTAATCCTGTGCTTTTAAAAAATAAGAAAAGCCAGACCATCGCAAATTTGCAAGCCAATTACTCTGATCGGATGATGTTGCCACCGGTAATGGATGATCAGCTTTTGGTTAAGGATTACTTGCATCATTTCTTGCGGGATGCAGATGGAGTTTCGAAGTTTACGCCCTACGTGCGAGAGACGTACCTTGGAAAGCAATTTGCCATGGTGAAAATTCTCAATGGAATTGGAGATGCGGAGCAGTGGGCGTCTAAACTATCGCCAGACCAGTACAAGCAGATTCTCGAACGCGTTGATATTGAGTTTGCCGCGGAGAATAAAGCACACTTTTCTGTGAATGACGATGTTTCATTGACGTTGAATTTAAAAAATGTTCCGAAGTTGATCGTGAAAATTTTTGAAATTAACACGGGGAACTACTACCGGACGAATGGAAAGGAAGTAGATACTGATATTAACCTTGATGGCTTAGTTCCAAATTATGAGGAGACCTTCTCCTATCAATCTCCGCCAGCAATTCGTCAAAGACATGAATTTAAGTTTCCCCAAATGCAGAAGCGGGGTGTCTATGTTGTTGATTTTATTGCTCAGGGAAAAAGTAGTCGAGCTTTGGTCCGCAAAGGGCGGTTGCATTTCTCGGCTTCGGTGACCCCTTTGGGGCAGCAATTCACAGTCATGGATGAGGCTGGCGATGTTGTGAAAGATGCTGATTTGTGGGTGGGTGGTTCAGTTTATGAGCACGACGATCAAGGAAAGATCACGCTCCCTTTTTCAACCCAACCGGGTACCGTAACGGCAGTGGTGACCCAAGGGGATTTCAGTTCTCTCAGGACTATTAACCACGTTGGTGAAAACTATCAATTTGAAGCAGGGATTTATTTAGATCGAGAAAGTTTGACACGAAGCAATAAAGCCAAGGTGTTAATCCGCCCGTCGCTGAGGATTGTCGGTGGAAACCCTGTACCCGTCGCCATGCTCGAATCGCCAAAGCTAGTCGTCACCGCCACAGATCTTGACGGGATTGCTACCAAGAAAGTGATTGACGGTTTCAAGCTTAGCGAGACAGTGGAAACGATTTGTGAGTTTGTTGTTCCGCCACGTTTGAGTTCCGTTTCACTTCAGCTTTCTGCGGATCTAAAAGTCGTTAGCCAGAATAAGACGCGGCGAATGTCAGCTATGCGGAATTATCAGTTTAATGGAATCGATAAATCAGACACGATCGAGGATGTCCATTTGTTGCCAACAAAGGCTGGGTATTTTTTGGAGATTCTCGGGAAAAATGGGGAGCGTCGCCCCGGCCAAACAGTGCGAGTCAAGGTGCTGACAAGCGAGTTTAAGAATCCGGTAATGGCAGATCTTCAATCTGGTGCTGACGGTTTAGTCGGGCTGGGGTCGCTTGACGGGGTAGTTGAGATTGCTGTTGAGAATCGGACTGAGAATAAGAAAAAAACATGGACTCTTGCGACTCAAGATCAGACTTACGTTCGGACAATGCATGTGCAGGTAGGGGATGAGGTTGAAGTGCCAGCCCCTGCCGAAGTTGCAAAAGCGGATCGAAAATATATCTCGCTAATGGAGATTCGGCACAATTCTTTTGTGAAGGATTATTTTGAATTGGTGAAAGTTAAGGACGGTCTAGTCCAGATCGCTGATTTGCCGCGAGGTGATTACGAATTGCGATTAACTTACCCCCGTCAGCGTGCTGGGCAGAGAAATCAGATAATAAAGATTCGCGTCGTAGAGGGCGTCGTGGCTGGCGATATGATCGTTGGTGAAAGACGTCATTTGGAGACGCGCACCTCCCCTGCCCTTCAGATTTCGAGGATAAGTTCGAATGAGGAGAAGATTCGAATTCAGTTGGAAAATGCGGATAAGTACACAAGAGTTCATGTGTTTGTTAATCGCTATCAAGCTGCCTTCAATGCATTTGACGAGTTTTCAAAAGTTCGCGATATGGAACCCTGGGGATATAAGTCCGGAGATCACCGGTCGGTTTACCGAGAGGGGAGAATTATTGGTGATGAATACCAGTACATTCTCAATCGAAAATATGCGATGAAGTTCCCCGGTAATATGCTAGATCGGCCCTCTTTGATTCTCAATCCTTGGGAGGTAAAAGGGACGGACAATAACGTTCAGGTAGCTCAGGCTGGTGACTATTTCGGAGGCGCTGGAGGGCTAATGGGAGAGGCAGGCGACCGGGTCGCTCGGAGTGGTGTTCAATCTAAAACTGACGCTGACTTTGCTAATCTTGACTATCTTGGTAACGATTCCATTTTGTTGGCTAACTTGCGTCCGAACGAAAATGGCGTGGTGTCGATTGACAGAGATAAGCTTGGTCCGAATCAGCATCTCCGTTTTGTTGCAGTCAATGCCTTTGATACGATTCAGCGAAATGCTGACTTTCCAGCTCGCGAGCTGGCTCCGCGTGATGCGAGACTAGCGAACGCGTTGGACCCTGCTCAGCATTTTTCCCAATCCAAGCAAATGGAAAAGATGTCGGCTGGCGATTCACTCGTCATCCAAGATTTGGTGTCGGCTAAATTTCAGCAGTTTGATGATCTAGGAGATGCGTTCCAGCTGATGCTCGCGCTGAATCCCACATCCTCGCTTTCGAAGTTTGATTTCATTTTGACTTGGAAAGACAAAACTATGGCTGAGAAGCGAAGTCTCTATTCAGAGTTTGCGTGCCACGAACTTAATTTTTTCTTGATGAAGAAAGATTATGGATTTTTCGAATCGGTGATCTTGCCGTTTTTGAAAAATAAAAGAGAACGCACTTTTGTGGATCGTTGGTTTTTAAAGGAAGATCTGAATCGATTTGCTCAGCCGTGGGAGTATTCGCGACTCAATGCTTTCGAGAAGATCTTACTCTCGCAGCGACTAGAGCAACGGCAAGATGAAATCGCTCGAAATATTGACGAAATCTATTTCTTAAACCCAACGCCTCGATCGGAACTGGACCGTTTGTTTGATAGCTCAATCCGTAGTCGTGGTATGGATGAGTCAGCACTGGCTTCGAAGGTCGATGGAGAGATGGCGGAGGCACGTAAAGCTGGAGCTGGAGGTGGCGGAATGGGCGGCGGTGGCTTTGGTGGTGGTGGCTTGGACGCCGGTAAGGGATTTGGCTCCCGTGGCCGTGAAGCAGATAGCCGTAGATTTCTTGGAAGAACAGCAACTGAGGATGCAGACGACCAAAATGGGATGGAAATAAGCAATGGGGCGAAAGAGGTTTCACCAGGTTTTATGCTGGGACAACAAGTTACCGAATTTGAAAAACGGTCAAGGAAAAAGGCGAAAGACAAGCGTGAGGGAAAACGTCAAATTGAAGAACAAACAATGGATAAGTTGTGGTTCAAGCAATCTGAATCGCTCGGGATCGCCAGAGATAAGTTAGCCCGGCTGTACACGCGAGTTGCGCCGACGATGGAGTGGATGGAGAACAACTACTATCGGTTACTTCCTGAATCTCAAAATTCGGAGTTGGTATCTAGTAATCGATTTTGGCGTGATTATGCGAGTCATCGAGAAGGGGCTTTCCTCTCACCCTATTTTGCCGAGTCAACTCGCAATTTCACAGAGATGATGTTAGCGTTGGCTGTCCTCGATTTGCCATTTGAGGAGCCCGAGCAGGATTTTGAATTTGTTGATAATACGATGACTTACAAAGCCGCTGGTCCAACCATCGTTTTACATCAACAAGTAAAGGATGCGATTTTTGAGCGAGGAAACTCAACGGTTCTTGTGAGCGAGAATTTCTTTCAAAAGAATGACCGCTATCGATATGAGAATGGTGTACGTTTCGACAAGTTCATCAATGGTGATTTTCTGGCGCATACACTGTACGGGTCTCAAGTCGTATTGACTAATCCAACCTCAACGCCAATGAGTGTTGAATTGCTTATGCAGATCCCCAGCGGCTCAATGACATCGAGTGGTTCAAGGGAAACTAGAACCGTGCTGATGAGCTTAGAGGCGTTTAGTACTGCGACGTTTGAATATGCGTTTTACTTTCCAGAGGCAGGCGATTTTGAGCACTATCCTGCACATGTCTCTGCGAAAGAAAGAGTCATTGCAGTCGCAGATCCGGTTACGTTCAAGGTGGTCGATCGTCCTGCGGAGGTTGATAGAACTTCCTGGGAATTTGTGTCACAGAATGGGACCAATGACGATGTTATTGACTATTTAAATCGCGAAAATGTTTTAAGGCTGAAGTTGGATGCCATCGCGTTTCGGATGAAGGATAAAGCATTTTTTGCAAGAACGATTGAGACCCTTCGTGCACGGTGTGCTTACGACAATGTTCTGTGGGCTTATTCTGTTAAGCATGATGATCCAGTCGCAATCAAAGAGTTTTTGTCGCATTCGAATAAGTTGATTGGTCAGTGCGGGGTCTCTTTCCAATCGGATCTATTGTCGATTGATCCGGTCGAGCGCAACTGGTACTCCCATAAAGAGTATTCTCCGCTAGTCAATGCACGAGCACATCAGTTGGGGGCGAATCGAAAAATTCTAAATCCTGAATTTGCAAGTCAATACAATCGCTTGCTTGGGGTTCTGTCAAATCGTCGTAACTTAACAGACGATGACCAGTTGGCTTTGACTTACTATCTTTTGCTGCAGGATCGCATTGAAACCGCAATGTCGCATTTTGGGAAAGTTTCAAAAGAAAACTTAGATTCAAAGCTGCAGTATGATTACTGCGATGCTTACCTTGATATGTATCGTGCTGATCCAAAATCAGCCGCTGAAAAGGCTGCTGTTTGGGCGGACCATCCCGTTCCAAGATGGGCTAATCGCTTTAAGCAAATTCTGGCGCAAGTTGATGAAATAAATGGTGCGGCTGCAACAACGGTCGATCCTAAGGACAATACCGAAGTGCAAACTGAGATGGCCGCACGAGCTCCCAGTTTTGATTTCAAGGTTGAAAGTGGTGTTGCTAAGATCAACTTTCTAAATCTCGACGAGTTGACCGTGAATTTGTATGAAATGGA
>Ga0315321_10004690_pt1 | contig 10471 bp, 10 predicted proteins | sample M180m21515metaG_FD_203464 | JGI IMG/M metagenome (GOLD analysis project Ga0315321, IMG submission 203464) | Ammonia-oxidizing marine archaeal communities from Monterey Bay, California, United States - M1 80m 21515 | ecosystem: Environmental > Aquatic > Marine > Intertidal zone | place: USA... | reverse complement strand
TATCGAGGTCACGGAAATGCACCACCGCCACAAAGTTGATGCCCCGTCCGGCACAGCCCGCACTCTTCTGGAAATCCTTAACGAAGAAACGCGGACCTCCTACGAAGACGATATCGCGCACGGACGCGTCGGCCTCACCGGTGCCCGTCCTTCGAAAGAAATCGGGATGCATACTCTCCGCGGCGGAGACGTGGTCGGAGATCACACCGTGATGTTCGCCGCCGATGGCGAACGATTTGAACTTACCCACAAAGCTTCATCCCGCATGACCTTCGCCTCCGGCGCGGTGAGAGCAGCCCTTTGGCTTCGCAATCAAAAGCCCGGTCTCTACGACATGCAGAACGTTCTTGGCTTAAAATAAAACGACCATGGCAATTCGCACCGGCATTTCACTGGGAAGCAATCTCGGCAACCGCCTCGCAAATCTGCGAGACGCAAGGGATATGCTTTTAAGACTCAACCCCACCGGAACCAGCTTCAAGCAATCTTCGATTTACCAAACCGACCCCGTCGGCTGTCCGTCTAATTCTCCGGATTTTTACAATGCCGTCATCGAGATTGACTACATCGGAACTCCTCATGACCTCCTCTCTTCGGTCCAGGGAATCGAATGGCATCTCGGCCGCGTTCCCACCGCCGAGCGAAACGCCCCGCGTAAGATCGACCTCGATATCCTCTACTTTGGCGACACTATCATGGACGAAGACGTCCTCACCCTTCCCCACCCCCGGCTAACGGACCGACGTTTTGTCCTTAATCCCCTCACCGATATTTCTCCCCAGCTCATTCTCCCCGGAGATGTCTCCACGGTAAGCGAACACCTCCGGAAACTTGACACTGACGAACCCGAGCCTTCCTTGATCCAGTCAATGTGGTAAAACCACTCGTAACCATGACCGGTACTGGAAAAGCGGAGCGCCTCTGGGCAAAAAAGGGAATCGCCCCGATTTCCTCGCTGACAGCATACGATTACCCCACCGCCCGCCTTCTCGATGAAGCAGGCGTCGATATTCTCCTCGTCGGTGATTCCCTCGGCATGGTTGTGCTCGGATACCCCGACACGACCCACGTCACTCTCGACCAGATCATCCACCACACCGCTGCCGTCGCCCGTGGCGCCAAAAACGCCCTCATCGTTTCCGATTTCCCTATCAACACCTATCGCACCGTCGAGGAAGCCCGCGCTAATGCAGCTAAACTCGTGGAAGCCGGAGCCCAGGCCGTCAAACTGGAAGGCGGCCTACGCCAAGCCGACAAAGTGAAAGCCATCGTCGACGACGGGGTTCCCGTTATGGGGCATCTCGGCATGCTCCCCCAGCGGGTCAAGGAAGAGGGCGGCTATAAGAAGAAGGGAAAATCCGAGCTCGAAATCGAAGCCCTCCTCGAAGGCGCTCTGGCGCTTCAGGAGGCGGGTTGCTTTGGCATCGTCCTCGAAAGCGTCATCCCGAACGCCTCCCGCCAACTCACCGACCAACTCAACATCCCAACGATCGGGATTGGCTGTGGCGAGGGAAACTGCGATGGAGAAATTGCCGTCATCACCGATGTCACCGGGGCCTACCCGTGGTTCGTGCCTCCCTTTGCCACCCCACGGGCCGATCTTGCCGGACAAACCACCGAGGCTGTGAAAACCTACCTCGCCGCCATGAAAAACCGATGATCTCGTCCGAGAAAAAAGCCGCGCTGCAGGAACGCATGGCCAAGCTCGAGATTCATGAGGACGACCTGCTCGAAAAATTCATCCGCGGTACCGGCAGCGGCGGACAGAAAATCAACAAGACCAGCTCCTGCGTCTATCTCCAGCATCTCCCGACCAAACTGGAGATCAAGTGCCAGCGCGACCGCTCGCGAGAAATGAACCGTTACCTCGCCCGAGTCGATATCTGCCAGCAGCTCGAAAACATCCAACTCGGCCGTCGCTCCGAACGCCAGCAGGCCCGCGAAAAAATCCGCCGCCGGAAACGCCGCCAGGGGTCCCGGGCCCGCGCTCGCAACGTCGAAAAGAAGCGCCAGCACGGACGTAAGAAAGAAAATCGTCGTCGACCGACAAGAAACGACTAATCCGCTAGCCAGCGAGTCGCGTTTGCGCTTCATTCCTGTCATGCAAACTTATCTCGACCTTCTCACCGACGTTCTTGAGAACGGCGAAGAGCGTGGAGACCGTACCGGCACCGGCACCCTCAGTGTTTTTGGTCGCCAGGCGCGCTACGACCTCCGCAAAGGCTTCCCCTGCCTGACCACCAAGAAGTTGCATCTCCGCTCGATCATTCACGAGCTCCTCTGGTTTCTCAAAGGCGAGACCAACATCGGCTATCTCAAAGAGAACAAAGTCCGTATTTGGGACGAATGGGCCGACGAAAATGGCGATCTCGGCCCCGTCTACGGCCAACAATGGCGCTCGTGGGCCAAGGACAATGGCGAAACCATCGACCAAATCGCGCAGCTCATCGACGGCCTGAAGAACAATCCCACTTCCCGCCGCCACCTCGTCTCAGCCTGGAACGTCGGTAAGGTTGATGAAATGGCACTGCCGCCCTGCCACCTCCTTTTTCAATTTTACGTTCACGATCCCGATTCCGAGCGACCCGGCCTGAGCTGCCAGCTTTACCAACGCAGCGCCGACCTCTTCCTTGGGGTTCCTTTTAACATAGCCTCTTATGCCCTACTCACTCTCATGATCGCGCAAGTATGTGGTTATGAGGCGCGAGATTTCGTCCACACCTTCGGCGACCTCCACCTGTATTCGAACCACCTCGATCAGGCCCGCGAGCAACTTGTCCGATCCCCAAATTCTCTCCCCACCATGAAGATCAATCCAGAAATCACCGGGATTGATGACTTTACGTTTGATGACTTCGAACTCGTGGATTACGAGGCCCACCCCCATATCAAAGCTGCCGTCGCTGTATGAAATTATCTGCCATTGTTGCCATGACTTCCGATCGCGTAATCGGAGCCAACGGAGACCTCCCCTGGCATCTCCCTGACGACTTGAAGTTTTTCAAAAAGCAAACCTTGGGACATCCCATCGTCATGGGTCGTAAGACTTATGAATCCATCGGGCGCCCTCTTCCCAAACGTCAGAACATCATCCTGACTCACAACCCTGCTTACCACGCCGACGGTGCAGAGACGATTCACCACCCGAAGGAACTGCGGGAGTTCCAACTGATCGACCAACAAGTCTTCATCATTGGAGGAGCCGAAATCTATAAGTTTTTCATGCCCATCCTCGACGACATTTACATCACCCACATCAACAAGGAATATTCCGGCGATACTTACTTTCCCGAATACGAAGACCACTTCCAAAAATCAGAACTGATCTGGGAGCAGGAAAACTTCACCATTCGACGTCACCACAAATAACCAACGAAACACACCATGGCCAATTCATTCGAACTCACCGGGACGCTCAAAGTTCTCGAAGACCTCCAAACCTTCGCCAGCGGATTCACCAAACGTGAATTCGTCATCGAAATCCCCGACGGTAAATACCCTCAGATGGTCAAATTTGAGGTTGTCCGCGATAAGATCAACCAGCTTGACCAAGTCAGCATCGGCGACGAACTCAAGGTCACCTTCGACGTCCGTGGTAACGAATACAAGGGGCGCTACTACGTCAACCTGAACGCCTGGAAAATCGAAGGCGGCAACGGAGCTGGTGGTGGTGGTGGAAATGGCAACAGCCAGGAAGACCCTCCTCCGGGAGCCTTCGATAACTCCTTCGACAACGAAGCAGAGCCCACCGACGACGACATTCCGTTTTAGGAGTCCTAACAATTTCAAAACCGCGCTAGGTCAGACCTCGCGCGGTTTTTTTTTGTTCCGTGGACTCACGGACCTCCAAGGGTGGTCAGATGTTAGCGCGGGGTGGAGGGTAACGGAGCCCCGGATATCTTTTGGCCCAGTTCCTCCAAAAAAAGTCCTTCTCAGCTCCTAACAGCCTCCCTAATGTTCCCCAGCTGCAAATTGCAGTGAGCACAAGCAACCCCATTCATCAATATGCAAGCACTTGAGATCACACTTTTCCTCGTCGCCGTTATTGGCGTCATCGCCCTCGGAATTTGGAAAAGTAAGGCCGGAGAGGAAGACAAGACAACCTCAGGCTACTTCCTCGCTGGACGCGGCCTCACCTGGTGGCTCGTGGGATTCTCTCTGATCGCGGCAAACATCTCCACCGAACAATTCGTTGGCATGTCCGGGTCATCGGCCAACTGGCTTGGCATGGCGATCGCCTCATACGAATGGCTGGCGGGATTCACCCTGGTTGTCGTAGGCTTCATTTTCCTCCCTCGTTTCTTGAAAACCGGAGTTTATACCATTCCGGAATTCCTCGAATTGCGCTTTGGGGTCACCGCCCGCCTCGTCATGGCCATCTCCATGATTGCCGTTCTGGTTGTTGTCACCACTGCAGCGGTGATTTTCTCCGGAGCCAAATTTGTCTCTAATTACTACAACGACGTCGCCGTTCTCAATAACATCACCGCTGTCGGTTGGATGATTGCCATCCTCGCTGCCGTCTACGTGTTCATCGGAGGATTGAAAGCCTGCGCTTGGACCGACTTGATTTGGGGAGCCTCTCTCATCGTCGGCGGAGCCATAGTAATGTGGTTCACCTTCGGAGCTCTCGGAGAAGCCCCACCTGAAGAACTCATCAAAACCAAAGTCGCCAACTCTGACGCTACGGTCCAGGACCTCAGGAATGCCAGCGCCATCGAGCGACTCTACCTACTCAATGACGGAAAGGATGGTGAAGCGATAGCCGTCACCGGAGACAACGGGACCGTCGTGGATGAAGCCAGAAACAAAGCTCCAGTGAATGGTGCAGGCGGAAAAATGCACATGGTTCGTCCGAACGATGACACCGATATCCCGTGGAGCGCCTTGATGCTCGGACTTTGGATTCCCAACTTTTACTATTGGGGCCTGAACCAATACATCGTGCAACGGACCTTGGGCTCCAAGTCACTTGCCGAAGGTCAGAAAGGGATCGTGTTTGCCGCCTTCCTCAAACTACTCATTCCATTCATCGTCGTCATCCCGGGCATTCTAGCCTTCAACCTTTTCTCCGAAGACCTCCACGAAAGCGCTGCTGGAAACAACATCAAAGCGGTCGAGACTGTTACTTCCGACGAAGCATTCATCGTCGATACTCACTTCGTCGAACTTCAGCCTGAACTCGCTCAAAAGGCCCTGACCCACAACCAGCAGCTTGCAGGCGGCGAGGTGCCGGTAACCTCCACCCATCTGGAATTCGCAAATGCCGTCAACTCCCTTGGAGCTACCGCCATCAACGACGGAAAGGCCACAAGCGGTCCAAAGCTCGTCGGCTATGACTATGACTCGGCCTTCCCGGTTCTCGTTCGAAACCTCATTAAGGAACATTGGTATATCTCGTGGTTCGTTCTCGCCGCTCTCTTCGGTGCAGTCATCTCCTCACTGGCTTCCATGCTTAACTCAGCCTCCACAATCGCCACGATGGACCTCTACCAAAAGGCCACCAAGGAACAAGATCCCGAAAAGTTGGTCAAAGTGGGTAAGGCCTTTGTGGTGATCTTTGTGCTGATCGCCGCTCTCGTGGCACCCAACTTCGAGAACCCCAAGCTGGGCGGAGTCTTCAATATCATCCAAAAATTTCAGGGATTCATTTCTCCAGGAATTCTGGCCGTCTTCCTCTTCGGATTCCTGTCACCAAAGACTCCTCGCATGTTCGGAGTCATCGGGATTGTGACAAATGCCATCCTCTACGGAATCTTGATTTTCTCCTACCCAGAAATGGCATTCCTCAATCAAATGTCGATCTGCTTCCTCACCGTGGTAGGGATTGGTGTCACGCTCACCTTAGCCAAGCCATTGGCTGAGCCTGTCGTCCTCCCGATCAACGATGCCATCCCGCTGGAAACTTCAAAAGGAGCAAGACTATGCGGTATCGGGGTCATGATCATGACTTTGGTTCTCTACATCATCTTCTGGTAAAGTCCGGCCCAAGATTTCTAACCGCCCCGCCGTGATTCATCACGCGCGGGGCTTTTTTTTACGCGGCCTTGCCCCCTTTTCTCCAAATCGCTATGAATACCGCCATTCCATTTATGCTGAATCCAAATCAAGCTCTCAACGATCTCGCTGCCTACGCCCGGAAAAGTCTTCAGGGCAAGCTGATGGTCGAGGCTAGCCTCGTTGCTGCGGCTCCCGGGCGAGTCAACCTCATCGGCGAGCATATTGATTACTGCGACGGCTTCGTCCTTCCTCTGGCCATCGAGCGCTACGTCGTCTTCGCGGCCCGTCCAAACGACAGCCACATTGCTCGCATCGCAACCGAAGGACAAGAAACCGTTGAAATTGACCTCTCCACTGAGCAGGCGATCTCCGACGTGAAATGGTCCAACTACCTCCGCGGCGTCATCAAAGGATTTCAGGACCTCAACTACCACGTTCCAGGATTCGATGCCTTCATCGTCTCGTCAGTTCCCCTTGGCGCCGGACTCTCGTCCTCCGCCGCGCTCGAATGTTCTTTTGCCACGCTTCTCGAAGGCCTGGTCGACACTGTCCTCGCAACCCGTGACAAAGCCCTCCTTGCTCAAAAAGCCGAGCACGACTTTGCGAAAGTCCCCTGCGGCATCATGGACCAGTTTGCCTCGGCCTACGGGAAGGAAAACCACCTCATTCTTATCGATTGCCGCTCGGGAAATTCGGAGCTCGTTCCCTTCTCTGATCCCAGCCTCTCAATCGTCGTCGCCAACACCAATGTCTCCCATGACCTCTCCGACGGAGGCTACGCCACCCGCCGCAAAGCCACCGAAGATGCTCTCGCCATGATCGGAAAGAAGAGCTGGCGAGATGTCACCATGGACGATGTTCTCATTCACGAAAAGGAAATGGGCGACGTCATGTTCCGCCGCGCCCGACACGTCGTGAGTGAAATCGCGCGCACCATCGAAGCTGTGGAAAGCTTCAAGAATAATGACTTTTCTAAAATCGGCCCTCTCATGGCCGGCTCCCACCGCTCCCTTAGTCATGACTTTGAAGTCTCCTGTGACGAACTCGATCTCATGGTAGAGATTGCCAACGGCATCGGCTTCGAAGGCGGCGTCCTCGGCGCCCGCATGACCGGCGGAGGCTTCGGGGGCTCAACCGTTACCCTCTGCCGCACTCAAGACGCCTCGAAAATCGCCGAGACTCTGCACCAGCGCTACCTCGAAAAAACCGGCATCACGCCGCTTATCTTCGCCACCCGTCCGGCTCTGGGGGCTCACCTTCTCTCTTAAAAGGTCCCAACGGGGCCAACTATCAAAGCTCAGGGCAACGGGATTTTACGACCACCGCCCAAGGCTATGAAGAATCGCCCCGCTTGGGGCTCGAAATCAGACATCGTAAAACCGAAATATTCACCGCCTACTCCGCGTAGTCGGCAGGGATGAAATATCTTTCCCTGTTCCTCATTCTCCTCGCGCCTCTCTCCGCCGGTCCCGCAAAGTGGAAAAAAGACATAGCGAAGTTTGAAGCCACTGACAAAAAGAACCCGCCACCCAAAGGAGCCTATCTCTTTATCGGATCATCGAGCGCCCGCATGTGGGATCTTAAAAAATTTTTCCCTGAACATACTACCATCAACCGCGGTTTTGGAGGCTCTGAGCTGGAAGACTCCCTCGTCTACGCCGACCGCATCCTCATCCCCTATCAGCCCAAGGTCGTTTTTCTCTACGCCGGCGACAATGACATCAGCAACGGCAAGACCGCCGAGATCGTCACCGCCGACTTTCAAAAATTCGTGGCCAAAGTTCACAAGGCACTCCCAAAAACTGACATCGTCTTTGTCCCTATTAAGCCCAGTCTCAAGCGATGGAATCTCTGGCCAAAAATGAACAAGGCAAATCAGGCCATCAAAAAACTCACCGAGACTAACCCCAAACTTCACTACCTCCCCATTCCCCCCACTATGCTCGGCAAAGACGGCAAGCCGATGAATGATCTCTTTGTTAAAGACGGCCTCCACTTGAGCGCGAAAGGTTATCACCTCTGGTCAAAGCACGTTCATCAGTGGATCCACGATCAGAAATCGTAGGCGGGTCCGACACCAAAGGTGTCACCTCTTTCAGCCGAGGGTTGGCAATGCCTACCCTTGGTTACCGTCAATAAGAGCTCCTCCAACACCACGGTATCGCGCTCTTACCATCCATGGGCCGTGTAACAATGGGACACAAGCCCTTCAGGCTTGAGATTCATCCGGACGAGAGTCCCAGGGCAGCCTCCGTTTCACTCCGGCAAACCTGGGCTGAAGGACCGAACGCCGCTGGCGTTAAAACTCAAGCCCCACAAAAAAGCCGCTCCGGTTTCCCGAAGCGGCTTTGAAGGTTTTTATCAATCCGCGAGGACTAGTCCTCGGAAGGGCTCCACTCCTCGGACTCTTCTTTGGTGGTCGCAAGGTTGAACGCTTGCTCCAGACCAACAAGGTCGCTGGATGGACGGAGAGTCTCGAAGGACTGGCTCTCTTTCTGGAGCTGGTCTTCGGTGTAAGCAACCGCCTTGATGGAGAGACCGATACGGCGCTCGATCTTGTCGACCTTGATCACGCGGGCTTCCACTTCGTCGGCCACCTTGAGGATGTCCTTGACGCGCTCCACGTGCTCTTCGCTGAGCTGGGAGATGTGGATGAGTCCGTCGATGTCGCCGTCGAGGCTGACGAAGGCTCCGAAGGAAGCGATCTTGGCAACCGTTCCGGTAACCTTGTCGCCGACCTTGAACTTGCTGTCGATGTCGGACCATGGATCGTTATCAAGCTGCTTAATACCGAGGGAAACACGCTGGTTCTCCTTGTCGATGGAAAGCACAACCGCTTCGACTTCCTCGCCCTTCTTGAGCATTTCGGAAGGATGGTTGATCTTGCGGGTCCAAGAAAGGTCGGACACGTGGATCATTCCGTCGATGCCTTCCTCGAGGCCAACGAATGCACCGTAAGCAGTGAGGTTGCGCACCTCGCCCTTGATCTCTTTGCCAATTGGGTAACGGGCTTCGATCTCGGACCATGGGTTCTCTTCGAGTTGGCGAACGCCGAGGGAGATTTTCTGCTCCTCGGTGCTGATTCCCAACACGACTGCGGTGATCTCTTGATCGAGTTCAAGCACATCGCTGGGGCGCGTGATGCGCTTGACCCAGGAAAGCTCGGAAACGTGAACGAGACCTTCGACACCCTTTTCGATTTCGATGAAGGCACCGTATGGAAGAAGCTTGGTGACTTTTCCGGAAACCTCGGCTCCCATTGGGAAGCGGGCTTCGATGTCCTGCCATGGGTTGTCGGTCATCTGCTTGAGACCAAGTGAGACGCGCTCTTTCTCGCGGTCGACTTCGAGAATCTGAACCTCGAGAGTCTGGCCGATGCGAAGCATCTCGGAAGGATGAGAAATACGGCCCCAGCTCATATCGGTGATATGAAGGAGTCCGTCCATGCCTTGAAGATCGACGAACGCACCAAAGTCGGTGATGTTCTTAACCTGTCCCTCAACCTTGTCACCAACGGTAACAGTCTGAAGGAACTTCTGGCGAAGCTCGGCACGCTCGGCCTCGATCACTTCCCGGCGGGAGATGACGAGATTCTTGCGGTCGTCGTTAACTTTAACGATTTTGAATTCGTAGATGTTGCCCACATACTCTTGCAAGTCGCGGGGAGGAATGATGTCGACCTGTGAACCGGGGAGGAATGCCTCGACTCCGACGTTCACGATCAGGCCACCTTTGACAGCACCTTTGACTTTTCCTTTCACGAGTCCACCGTCCTCGTAAACTTTCATGATCTTTTCCCAATTCTGCTTGTGAGCAGCCTTCTCTTTGGAGAGGACGATAAGTCCTTCATCATCTTCGAGACGCTCTAAGAGAACTTCTACTTCGTCACCGACTTCGATCTCTTCATCTTCGAATTCGGAGACCGGGATGGCCCCTTCTGATTTATATCCAATGTCGACAACGACGACTTGGGGGCGGATGTCAAGAATCGTGCCGTTGACAATCGATCCTTCTTTAAATTCACGGAAGTGCTCGTCGATGAGAGCGATAAGCTCTGCATTCGAGGACTCCGCTACTGCGGTTTCACTCATAACTGTATGGTTAGGGTTTGGTTAGTTTGGTTTATCGTCCAGCCGACAGGTGCCCCACTGGAAAAAACGAGCAATGCGGGGCGCTGACCTGCTCGTTTCGCCGCTCATAAAGCACCATCCCTTTTTCAAATCCACTACGGAGAAAAAAAAGGCGAATGGCACACTCGAAGGGAGTCGAACCCCTAACCTCCTGATTCGTAGTCAGGCGCTCTATCCAATTGAGCTACGAGTGCTTTATTCGCGGAGCGGCAAAATAGGGATCAACGCCCCGCTGTCAAGGATTTGAGCCCTTTTTCGGTCTTTTTTTAAGCAAACTAAAGCGATTCGGCTTCAACCGAATCGCTTTGAAAATCAAATTGGCTCTGTAGCGCTCAATTTTA
>Ga0315321_10004688_pt1 | contig 10473 bp, 11 predicted proteins | sample M180m21515metaG_FD_203464 | JGI IMG/M metagenome (GOLD analysis project Ga0315321, IMG submission 203464) | Ammonia-oxidizing marine archaeal communities from Monterey Bay, California, United States - M1 80m 21515 | ecosystem: Environmental > Aquatic > Marine > Intertidal zone | place: USA... | reverse complement strand
TTATAAAACCTTCGCCCGTATGCTTTGGGATGACCAGGCCTTGTATCTCGCCTTCGAGGCACCTGATACCGACGTTCATACACCCTATACGAAGCGGGATGAGCCGATTTACGAATCCGAAGCGGTCGAGATCTTTATCGACGCCGATGGCGACGCAGACGAATACATTGAGCTCCAGGTGGCTCCGAACGGTGTTCAGTTTGACGCTCGCTTCAAAGGCGGAGCCCGACAGAATATGGACCAAGCATGGGACCATACCTATCAAGCTAAGGTCAGCGTTGACGGCACCTTGAACGACCCGAGCGACCGCGACCGAGGTTGGATTGCAGAGTGGCGCATTCCCTTTGCCGGAATGCCCGACTTACAACAGGCGCCAAGCCCCGGTAAAAGCTGGAAGGTCAATCTGTTCAGGTTGGATCGCCAACGCAAAGATGGGCGGGTGGTCAGTACCGATGCGACCGCCTGGAGCGCCCCCTTGAGTGGCGACTTTCATCGACTCGAGCGCTTTGGCGTGATCACGTTTATGCCATGAGCCGGCGCTGAGCCTAAGCTCAGGCAGGAATGAGCGCTTCGTCGCCTTGAGCGAGAAGGAACTGACGCATTTTGCCCAGTCCACGCGCTTCGAGTTGGCGGGCTCGTTCTCTCGAGACGCCGAGCTCAACACCCAGTTCGGTGAGGGTCTTTGGCGCCTCACTCATGGCACGCGCCTCGATGATCATTCGCTCTCGAGGGTCAAGCTGCTCAACGGCTTGATCGATCGCTTGACGCCGCACGTGCTCAATCTGAGCATCGGCGACCAGGTCTTCCGGAGAGTGATCTTGGTCATCGTGGAGAACTTCGAGCATCGAAGTCGACTCAGAGTCGCTGCTCATCGGTGCGTCTAGGCTAAAGTCCTTGCCCGCCAGACGCATCTCCATCTCATCCACTTCACGCACGGTGACACCGAGCATCTCGGCCATGTTCTCACGGGTCGGCTCTGCGCCCTTCTTTAGTAAGTTGGCGCGCGCCTTGCGGCGACCAAAGAAGAGCTTGCGTTGCGCTTGGGTGGTCCCCAGCTTGACCATGGAGACCGAGCGCATCACGTACGCTTGAATATAAGCTCGGATCCACCAAACGGCGTAACTGATCAGACGGTACCCGCGCTCGTGATCGAACTTTTGAACTGCGATCATCAACCCGAGGTTACCCTCTTGAACCAAGTCGATCAGCTTGAGCCCGTAGCCGCGGTATTCGTTGGCAATCCGGACGACGAATCGAAGATTCGAGACCACCAGGCGGTGGGCGATCGCTGGGTCATTGTTTTGAGCGAACTCTGACGTGAGGTCGTCTTCTTGCTCACGGGTGAGCAGCGGAATGCGGTTAACTTCAGACATATACTGCTCGAAGGTATCGAGTGATGCTAAAGCTCGTGTTGACATTCCTGACCTCCTCACATCGCTCATCATAGGTCCTTATTCGGTCGGCGCAAGTGTTGTGCTGTGTCGGCTAATTGCAAACCCAAGTTGAACATACCGTTGACAGCAAGGCCCCATTAGGGAAGTGAGCCGAACCCTCAATGCAGCAGCTTCCTGCCGGAAAGTGACAACATGGGCGACAAGAAAAGTATTCCCGACCTGATTGATAAGCGCTTGCAAGATCGCCTCGTGGACCGTGGCGAGATTTCAGCAGATACGCTCAAGCAATACTTAAAGCAGCTTCCCGATCTGACCGACGAAGCTGAGGCGATCAACCTAGGCGGTGAGGCTGCGCCCGCCGCTGAGGACGGGGAAACCGCTTGAATCTCCCCAAGCCTGAGCTTGGTGATCTCGGCGAGTTTATTGCAGCCCTAGCGCTCGGTGCGATGGGGAAGCTCAAAGTCCCGGGTCAAGAGGCTCCTGTCGACCAAGAGCGAGCGCGCTGGTTTATCGACTTGCTCGAAGTCCTTCTGGGGAGTTTATCCGAGGACGTTCCGGCTGCAGATCGAGAGCGTCTCGAGCAGCTGCTCACGCAGCTGCGTATGGCATCGCTTCAGGAATGATTCGACTCTCGGCTGCTCTGGCCATGCTTGGCCTGTCCGCCTGCGACGGGAGTCTTGCCGATCTTTGGCAGCCTCCTATCGTCCCGCAGCAGCGTTCAGCACCTAAGGTCAAGATCATCTCAGGACGCATCGGCGTCTTGGTCAGCCAAACGGCGCCACGCCAGGTTGCGCCGAGTCAAGATGAACGCATCAACATTACGCACAGCGTCTCCTTGGGCTCTGAGCTTTGGATCGTGCGTACTCGTATCCCTTTGATTCGCTCAAAGACCCAGCTGCGGTTGAGCGACGGTCAAGTCATCGATGATGACCGCCTTGATCGATTACTTAGTTTGGCGCCGCGGGCGGTGCTCGGGCTGCGTCTTGATGACCAATTAAACGTGATCGAAGATACCTTGGGTTTGAAGCGGCAGGGGCGAGTTATTGGCTGCGGTGGTGATCCGATCGATTCAGCGCTCGCCCTTCGTGCCTGCCTGGTGCTGGCCCATAATCGTGACGTCCCCGTCTTGGGATTTGAGGCGCCCGTGGTGCTTCCGATTCCGTCCGTCTCAAGAGATGCAGGTCGGGCACTTGCCGATCAGCAGGTTCGCGCCGATGCTGGAGCGTCGAATCCAGTCGATGTCGGGGAGCCACGTTGAAAACAGCGGTCGTACTCAACGGCAATGCCAAGAGGGTTGGTCCTCGTTTGATTGCGAATTTTCGACAGCTGGTCCCCGAGCGAGATCTCTATATTTCTGAATCGATTGACGAAGCCCGAGCGATCGTCGCTCACCTCATTGAAGAGGGTTACGAGCGGATCATGAGCGGTGGGGGCGATGGGACCTTCGTTCAAGTGGTCAACGACATGATCGACCGCGTCCGCGCAGACAACGTCGCCAACCCGGACGCGCTACCTCGCGAGTACCCACAGATTGGTTTGCTTCGTCTGGGTACGGGCAACGCGGTCGCTGGTTTGACGGGGGCGAGTCGGCCGACTCGAGATCTGATGCGTCTTCGTGATGGACGGGTTGGACCGCCGATCCCGGTCGATATGATCGTCGCAGAAGGGAAGCGTTTCCCCTTTGCCGGCTTCGGTTACGATGGCGAGCTGCTCAACGATTATCTGTGGCTCAAAGAGCGCGTCGAGAATCCGATTCTTAAAAAGTTGTTCCACTCGGTCGCCGGCTACTTTCTCGCGCTTGGGCTCAAAACGGTGCCACGGCACATGCGGGGGCGCGGCGTCTCAACCACGATGCGGATCACTGCGCTCGAGCCTGCATGGTATATGGACCCGCTCAATAACGATGAGCCGGTTGAACACCCAGCGGGTGCGGTCTTGTTTGAAGGTGCCGCCACTGTGGCCTCAGTCGGTTCGGTACCCTTCTACGGTTATGGAATTCGTATTTTCCCGTTCGCCGGTCAAAAGCCGGGCACCTTCCAGCTTCGAGTCGCAAGCGTCAGCGTGTTTCATGCCGTCGCAAACTTGGGCGCTTTGTGGCGCGGTAACTATCGCAACCCCCAAGGCTGCTTCGATTTCTTATGCAGTCGTATTCGGATCGAGAGCGACGCGCCGCTACCCTATCAGGTGGGTGGAGATGGAGCGGGTTGGCGAACGGATCTCGAGTTTGCGGTCGATGATCTTCCGGTGCCGGTGGTCAATATGCGGCCTGCTTTGACGGCGGGCAATGCCTGAGCAGGCGCAAGCAGCTAAAGGGCAACCCGGTGCGGTAGCGGTTCGATTTGTTGTCGATGGCAACGAGTCGAGGATGCGCCTTGATCAATTTTTGAGCGGTAAGATCAGGCGGCTCAGCCGCAGCCGATTGCAGCGGTTTATTCTACGCGGTGATGTCGAGCTCAACGGTACCGAGACGACCCCTTCTCGGCGTCTTCATGCCGGCGACCAGATTGCGCTTTGGCGTATTCCACCGCCTGAACCACCCGCTGGTGGCTGGCCTACCGAGATCACGCGCGGGCATGATTGGGTGGCGCTCAACAAGCCTGGTGATCTGACCGTCCATCCCACCGCCCGTTATTTTCATCAAACGGTGACGGCTTGGATGGAGCAACAAGAGCGAGGCTTCGACGACGCCCGTCTGGTGCATCGGTTGGACCGAGAGACCAGCGGTGTACTCTTGATCGCTCTAGGGCTGCCTGCAGATCGCCGTTTAGGTATCGCCTTTGAGCGTAAGCAGATCCGCAAAGAGTACCTCGCCGTGGTCGAAGGCTATGCGCCGGATGAAGTCATCTGCGACGGGCCGATTGGAAACGATCCGAGCAGCGAAGTGATTCGGCTCAAGCAGGCGGTTGTAGAGGGTGGCGCTCAGGCGCTCACTCGCGTGGTCCTCGAACGTCATTTGACCCGAAACCGAAGCCTCGTTCGTTGCTTTCCTGAGACCGGCCGAATGCATCAACTGCGCGTGCACCTGAGTCATCTTGGCCATCCGATCATCGGAGACAAGATTTATGGATCGGCCGACGATCAGGCTTATGATGTATTTTGTGAACACGGTCTGACCCCGGAACTTGCTCAAGCCTTTGGCGCCAACCGACAACTTCTTCACGCCGCCGTCCTTGAGTTTCCTGATCCACAGACCGGTAGCGTGCGTGTCGAGGCGTCTTTGCCTGAGGATTTTTTGTCCCTTTTGGGATGAAGTTTGGTGCTGAAATGTTTCTGTCGCTTGACGAGCGCCACAGGGCGCGCTCTGTGACCGTTCCCTAGAACAGGAGAGATGATCGTGAATGCTGCTTTAGGAGAATTAACTGAGGTCGTGAGTCGGCAGGGCGCTGTGCTCGTTGCCATTCGTGAGCAAGTCTCCAAGTCGATTGTCGGTCAAACCGTCTTGGTCGACCGTCTGCTCGCTGCGCTTTTGGCGCGCGGTCACCTGCTCGTCGAAGGGGTTCCGGGTTTAGCTAAGACCCGCACCATCAACGCGTTGGCGCAGGCACTAGCCCTCGATTTTCGGCGCATTCAATTTACGCCTGATCTCTTGCCTTCAGATTTGACCGGAACCACGATCTATCGTCCCCAAGACGGAAAGTTCGAGACGCGCAAAGGCCCGGTCTTTGCCAATCTCGTGCTCGCTGATGAGGTTAATCGTGCCCCAGCAAAAGTTCAGTCCGCTCTTTTAGAGGCGATGGCTGAGCGTCAGGTGACCTTGGGCAATGGCACGCACAATCTGCCCAGCCCCTTTACGGTGATGGCCACTCAAAACCCGATCGAGCAGGAGGGCACCTATCAGCTGCCCGAAGCGCAACTGGATCGCTTCTTATTGCATGTGAACGTCGGCTATCCGAGCATCGAAGAGGAGCGTCTGATCGTCGATGCCGTGATCACCCCTTCGGCGAGCGCTGTCGAAGCGGTCGCCTCGGCGAGCGAGCTTGAAGCCTTGAGCGGTTTGCTGCCCCAAATTTATGTCGACGAGCGGGTGCGCGATTACATGGTCGATTTGGTCTTCGCGACCCGTGATCCCAAAGCCTATAAAGTTCGCGATCTTCAGGGGTTGCTCGAGTATGGCGCTTCGCCTCGTGCCAGCATCGGGCTTGGCTTGGCGGCTCGCGCTCAAGCGGTTCTGGCGCGTCGTGCGTACGTGACACCCGATGACGTGAAGACCATGGCAAGTGACGTGCTGCGTCATCGGATGGTCCTGAGCTACGAGGCGCGCGCTGAGGGCGTCTCCGCTGATGAGATCGTCAATCGTATCCTCGCTGCGGTGCCCGTACCGTGAGTGAGGGCCCGGCACCGGCTGAAGCGCGGACCCGTGATCTGCTGGCGCGAGTGCGCCGGGCGGTTGCGCTCGCCTCGCGCATGAGCAGCTCAGAGGCTGCCGGTGCCTATCGCTCAACCTTCAAGGGTCAAGGTCTCGATTTCGCGGAGCTCGATGAGTACAGCCCCGGTGATGACGTTCGTCATATCGATTGGAACGCAACCGGTAGGATGGGAAAGCCCTTCGTCAGGCGGTATCATGAAGAGCGTGAGGGCACGGTCATGTTGGTGGTTAATCGCGGTCGCCAGATGCACTTTGGCTCCAGCCAGTGGCGCAAAGCAGATACCGCCGCCGAAGCCGCAGCTCTTTTGGCGGTCTTAGCTGTTCGTAATCGCGACCGAGTGGGTTTGGTGACCTACGGCGAAGAGCAACCGATGGGGCTTGCGCCCGCCAAAGGGATGGACCCGGCGATGCGCATCATTCGTGAGGTCTTGGTGGCGCCTGAGTCCAGTGATTCGGTCGAGCCACTTGCCCGAGCGATTGAGCGTTGCGGTCGTTTGCTTCGTCGCAGCGCCATGGTGATTGTGATCGGGGATCTACTCACAGCCGAAGAGTTGACCGATCTGCCCATTTTAGCCGCCCGGCACGAGGTCTTGTGTTTGGCTGTTCGCGATCCGCTGGAGCGGGCTTTACCCAATGCGGGTTTGGTTCGGCTTGAGGGGGTAGGTCTTGTCGATACGAGTGACGCAGGGTTGCGAGCTCGTTATGCTGCGCAACGTGAGCAAGCAGAAGCCCAGGTTCGCCAGGCAGCAGCCCGCTGCGGGGCGGGTCTGGTCGAGCTGGTGGCGGGCGAGGATCCATTGCCTGCGGTGATGGCGTGGTTGCGCCGGCGTGCCGGCCGGCGACGGGTTGCCTAATGTTTTTGCTGCTCGCCTTAGCGCTTGATGCTGGTTCGATCAGCGACGCCGGACCTCGGCTGGCGGCGTCTGTCGATGCGTCATCAGCGGATGCAGGCTCGAGCCAAGATTATGGCCTCCAGGTCTCGGTAGAGGCGAGCAACGCGCAGCCCGGTGATCCCATCTGGCTGGTGCTCAAGCTGCGCTACGACAAGAGCTTATCGGTGGATGTCCCCGAAGTTCTTCCGGACGGGCGCGGGATGGCACCCTTGGGACCTCCCGAGCGAAGCCCGAAAGACGACGGCGATGCGCTGCTCGAGACCTTGCGGTTTCCCTTTGTGCTGCTGGGCTTAGCGGATGTTCGGACACCAAAGTTCACGCTTCGAGTAGGGGACGATGAGCTCACTATTCCGTCCTTACCGCTGATGGTTCCCGATGCAGGGCCCTCGAGCGAGGCGCCGGACCCGGACCTTGAGGGTATGGTGGTCTACCGCTCGGGTCCTGCACCTTGGGTTATTCCCACCTTGGCGCTCGTTCTCGGTCTGATCGCGTTGGTGCTGGCGCTGAGGTTCTGGTGGTCGAAGCGCTCAGTGATCGCTGACGAGCCTGAAGTGGTGATCGATGCGGGCGGTGAGTTCATGGCTTTGGTCGCCCGTTTGCGGACGCAGCTCAATGACGACCCAGAGGTCGTTCGCGGGTGTTGGTTTGATCTGTTGACCGGGCTTCGGGTGTATTTGGATCGGCGCTTTGGTTTGCAATCCGCTCAGTCGACGACCGAGGAGATGCTCAGCGCTCTAGCCTCGACGCGGATCGTAGGAATCCCGCGTGTGGGTTTGAGCCAGCTGCTCGAGCGAGCCGATGAAGTTCGCTATGCAGCCGCTGAGTCCAGTCGAGAGGCGATGGCGGATCTGCTCGATCAGGTTGAGGTTTGGGTCGGCACAGCCGAGCAAGCAAAGACTCAGGAGGATCGATGACGACCCCTGAGCTGACTCCAATTTTTGGCATCTTGTGGGAGCGGCCATGGCTCCTGCTGTTGGCGTTCGCGCCGCTGCTCCATCTGTGGCGCGGTGGTCGCCAGCGCAGCATTGCGCTCGCGACCGCTCCTGTCTTTCGAGATGTGGGCCGAGGCTTAGGCTGGGCTCGTGCGGTGCATGGCGTGACGCGCTTGGCTTGGGTTACCAGTTTTGCCCTAGGCGCTGTTGCGCTCGCAGGGCCTCGAGCGCACCAAAAAGGCCAACAGCAGCGCAGCGGTATCGACTTGGTCGTGGCTTTGGATCTGTCGACCTCGATGAACGCCCTTGACCTCGCTGGCGACGACGTTTTGAGGCGCGCCATGACGCTCAAAGAGGCTCGTATGCGCACTCGAATCGCAGCGGCGCGCCGGGTCGTTGATGAATTTATTGAACAAAGACCTCGCGACCGAATCGGTCTGGTGGTTTTTGCGGGCGATGCCTTTCCTCAGGTGCCGCCAACCTTCGACCATGATTATCTGCGCGAGGTCCTGCGCTATTTGCGTCCAGGGCTGCTCCCCGATGGCACCGCGATCGGCAACGCGTTGCTGGCTGGTGTCGCTCGTCTCCAGGAAAGTCAGGCTCACACCAAGGTCTTGGTCTTGGTGACGGATGGCGACAACACAGCAGGCAATGTTGAGCCTAAGGATGCTGCCCAAACGGCCGCTGAGAAAGACGTGCGCGTCGATACCGTTTTGATCGGCGAGGGGCAGGGCATGGTCCCGGTCCTCTCGGATCAAGAAGGAGAGATGGCGCGTATTGGTCAAGCGGCGCTTCCCGCCAACCCAGAGCTCCTCAAAGCCATCGCCCAAGCCACTGGAGGAGAGGCTTATCAAGCGGGCGCTGAAGAGGAGTTGCGCAATCGTTTCCATACGATTCTTGATGACCTCCAGCGCAGCGAACTTAACGACGAGGCTGCGTGGGCTCGAAGCCGTGATTTGACGCCTGGCTTGTTGCCATGGCTCGGGTTGGCGCTGCTCTTAAGCTTAGCCTTTCGTGCCCTCGTGCCGGTGAGGGCCTGATCATGAGGTTTGCTGAGCCGTTGTGGTTGGTTGGACTGCTCATGGTGCCGCTCTTGTGGCGGTGGGGTTTTGGTTTGGTAGCCGGGCGTCCTGATGCGCTTGAACGCTTAGGTGACCCGGTCGGCTTGAGGAGTAATCAAGACCTTGAATCGCGTCAGCGATGGGTCCGCATCCTGGCTTCGTCAGCTTATGTCCTAGCTGTCCTCGCGCTGGCTCAATTTGAGGGGGCGCCGGAAGCGACCGTCGTACCTGGGAGGGGTCTGGACGTCTTGGTTGCGGTCGATACCAGTCGCTCGATGGCTGCGCGTGACCTCACACCTGATCGCTTGGTCGCGGCTAAAATATTAGTGGAATCACTGAGTCAGCGTTTGCAGGGGGACCGCATGGGTTTGATCGCCTTTTCTGGCGTCGCACACCTGCAATGTCCATTTACGGCTGATCTGTCGATTTTCAGGCGTTATGTGCAGCAGCTCGAGGCGGGCGCTTTACCCGTAGGCGGGACGAACTTATCTCAAGCCGTTGATCTGGCGCTCGAGATTTTTGAGCGCGCTGGCGAAGGCGATCGCGTCCTGGTGCTGATGACCGACGGTGAAGACCATAGCGGCGAGGAGATGAAGGCGATTGGCGAGCGGCTCAAGGCTGCAGGTGTCAAAACTCACCTGGTCGCAGTGGGTTCGGATTTGGGTGAGCCGGTTCCCGATGCTAAGGGCGGGTATCTTAGAGATAGGCAGGGGCGCCCTGTGGTCAGTAGGACCGACCGGAAAGGCTTAAAGGTGATGACCGACGCTGCTGATGGCGTGCTCTTTGGACTGCAGCCCGGCTCGCCTGCAGCGGATCGTTTAGAGGGCGCTATTTTAGCCTTAGACCGACAGGCGAACCGACCGACGCGCCACGAGCGCAGGCCTCGATGGTATCTGGGTTTGTTAGCTGGAGCTTGGCTGCTCGGAGCGCTCGCTCGACGGCTGCCTTCGCAAGCCCTAATCCTTGCGCTGTTGCCTCTACTAACCGGCATGACCGGTATGCGCCATGAAGACCCTGATGCTCGTCGTGGCTTGGCTCTACTCAAAGAGGGTAAAGCCGATGAAGCCCTTGCGGCCTTTGACGCCGCAAGCCAGCGCGGGGCGAGCCCTGCTCTATCCTATAATCGAGGGCTGGCGTTGATGGGTAAAGGCGAGTCCCAAAAGGCTGCTCAAGCCTTTGGCAGGGCATCCGCCCGCTTGGAGGGCGCGCAGCGCGCCGATGCGGAGGCTGCTCGAGGCATGGCGCTCGCTCGCAATGGGGACAAAAAAGAGGCGCTACGGGCGCTCACCAATGCGCTGCGTCTCAAGCCCAATCATCCAGTGGCGACACCGTGGCTGCGGCATCTTCTGGCGCCTCAGCCCAAGCCGCCCAACGACAAAGATAAGAACCAAGACGATCAGGACCAAGATCAAGACGGCGACCAACAGTCGGACCCCAAATCAGGTGATGGGGGTCCTCAACCTGATGCAGGCTCTAGCGGAGACTCGGGAACTCAATCCAAAGACTCCCCGCAACAAGAGCCGCAAGGGCGACCTGAGGCGGGGCCACAACCCGAGCAAGCAGAACCCGAACCTAAGCCTTCGAGCGATGCAGGGCCAGAACCTGAATCGGGTGATGCAGGTGCCAACAACCGACCCCAACAAGCGCAGGAAAAGGGCCGCGATGCAGGCCCTGAATCCGACCAAGAGAACCTCCTACGGAACTATCAAGCGCGCGAACGCCTCTTGCCCCTCGATCTTTGGAAGGGCAGTCGGCAACAGCGTCCCGTGGAGAAGGATTGGTGAGACTTCTGTGGCTCGGCATCTTGATCGCAGCGCCTGCTCAGGC
>Ga0315321_10004687_pt1 | contig 10473 bp, 22 predicted proteins | sample M180m21515metaG_FD_203464 | JGI IMG/M metagenome (GOLD analysis project Ga0315321, IMG submission 203464) | Ammonia-oxidizing marine archaeal communities from Monterey Bay, California, United States - M1 80m 21515 | ecosystem: Environmental > Aquatic > Marine > Intertidal zone | place: USA... | reverse complement strand
TTCTATGTGGTCTGTTAGGCACCTTTATGACTACATCTATAAGCAGGTAAAGGTGCCCATCGTTTTCGATTACCATCATTTTCGTTTTTGCACAGGAGGGCAGACGCAGAAAGAAGCAGTGCAGATGGCTTCTTCAACATGGCCTTCAGGTATTCGACCGGTAGTCCACCTTTCGGAGTCAAGAAGAGAGGAGCAGAAGAGTAACAAGATTAGGCCACAGGCACACTCTGACTTTATATATAACCCCGTCCCTCGCCATGGCGTACAATATGATATGATGCTTGAGTGCAAAATGAAAGAGCAAGCATTGTTTAGGTATCGCAAAATTACCCAAAAATAACAATCTGATTTTCCATACTATTTATTAGTATGGATTTTGAGAATGGAGATGAGGTTTGGATCCTCGATTTTCCCTTCGGAAGACCTTTGAACGTTAAGGGTACTATTGTGGGAAAAGTAGGCGAAGAGCACTACAATGTTTTGATTGAGACAGGCTTCTTAGAAGGCGACGTCGTAAAATATAAATATTGGAGACTTTATTCTCTTGACACCGAAGAAGATTTAGTGTAATATTATTATATACTTATCAGGGAAAACAATTTGTCATTTAACAGAAAACAGTTTTACATAAACACTCCAGAGGGAGACGTGATTTTGACAGAGGTTTTCCAAGAAGAAAACACTGTGACAATCCTTCTAGGAGAGAAGCACAGGATAGATTTGGATGCCGACTCTGCGTATGAGCTGGCAGACACACTTTTAATTTTAGCAAATGAGACAGGTGGCCACAATGGATAATATTAGAAAAGGTAAAGGTTTTCGCTGGTCTGAGGAGGTGTCTTCCAGAGATGGACAATCCCGGACAATAGACGGGTTCACTATTGACAACTTAGATACGAAGAAGATTTCGGAGGCATCGAATAATTATGAGAAGCTTTTTATCTTAGTGAGAGAGCTTTTAGAGAAGAATGAAGCAGCGTGTATGGACGACCAAACGGATAGGCTTCAATGCTGTCAAACTATAGCTGATACCATTAAGGAACGAGGGCTGTTAAAATGAAGCGCGGTGAGGAGGTTGTTGTTATAGTAGATTATGATCTTTTTGACCTCAACGTAAAAGGTGAGAAAGGCGTTTATCTCAAAACAGACGAAGTGTCGGGAAAGCATTTGATATATTTCCCGGTCAACGGAGAATGGGCAGACCTTCCAGACGACCATATCAAGCGCCATCGACCTGGTAAAGTCTCTCGGAAGAATAAAGAATTTGTTGACCTTGTTAAAACGATGCCCACAACTTATGCACCTTGAAGAAAGAACAACTCAAAAAAAATACTATATTTTATTCTACTAGATTTGGATGTTTTGGTCAGTGCCTAGCTGAAAGAGACTTTATGGGATATATGATATGGTCTAAACCAAGCGCACCGTCAGGGTGGTACCATTGCTCCGAGCTTATATACGATATGAGAGAGGTTCAAGAAAAATCTTGACTTTCTCAAAGAAATGTAGTAATATAAAATAGATAACAAATTGAAAGATTAGAAAATGAAACAAGGCGATTTAGTTTTCAATAGAAAAGGTATCCCCGGCGTCGTGATTAACGCGACCATCTCACGAATATTCGGTGGCGAAGACGCTGTTATCTCTGTTTTGTGGTCGACAGACACAAAGCCAAAACTAACTTTAAAATCACTAACCAAGGAAGCCGCATCATGAGTTGGGAAGGCGGAAAATATACTATAAAAGAAATAGGGGATTTCATCTCGCGAGCTTACAAGCATCTCTCCAATAGAGAAGAGGTTTTTGCAAAGTCCATCATGCAGCAGTTGGAAGCTGGGTCAAGTCTCTCTTGGTCACAAGAGCTTTGGATGGGCAAGATTATGGAAAAGTACAGCCCGGAGAAAATAGAAGAAGAAAAGCAGTGGGCAAAGAACTTTTGCGACAAATTGAGAAAACAAGCAATTCAAGTCGCGAAGTATTATGAGGCAAACCCGCCATATTTCGGAGATATAGCTTCAAGGGTACTGGCAGAGCCAAAAAGCTTTACACTATCTAAAGCTGAATGGGCAAGGTTCTGTGAAAATAAGTACGCGATGAAGATTAGAAATGTCTATAAGGAAGAGCTAAAGTATAAAAAAGCAGATTGTATCCAAATCCGCGCAAATAATAGAATCGACATTGCTAACCATTCAGGTGCCAAAGGCTATGCACGCCCAAACCGCCAAGCTCGTCGACGAGAAGCGAATAAGGTAGGCTTCATACTAGAGACGGACGCAAAGCCCGTTACGAGGGCCGCAAAGGGCTCTAGGGTATATAAAATACTACTTAGTGGTGAGACATCACCAATATTTGCTCACGAATCGGATATAAAGAGAAAGAGATGAAGAAATACAAAATACAGCACATCTCCTTTCTGCATAACGGCACACGCCATCGCTCGATGGTGAACATGATGGGGAAATTTCCTCTTAAAGCATCCTATCATCAAACACGTAGTGCTCGCTCCTCGCAGATGACCGCACAGACATTCGTAAAGCATCCAATTGTAAGAGATTCCGACCCTGTTCTCAATCTGGACAACGGAGACAAATTGAGAGTTTACTTAGGAGGGGATTCATCTCATATGGTTGTGCAAGCCATCTCAGTTATAGAGACGCACGACGACCATGCAGCAATAAAAAAGAAAGAAATTGAGAAAGAAAAAGAGAAAGAAGTTAATAAATTCGACTCTAAATCTTTAGAAGGTCTTTTCGCGGATTTTCCAGAATGGTAGCTGTCGGAGATTTAGTTTATGTTGTTTCGTCGAAACAGTTGCAGCCATTGCCGAATTCAACAAGGGGTGTTGTTTTTTCGCAAATAGACGACGATTGGTTTCGAGTTTATATATCTTGGGGAGATAGCACGAGGGTTCGTGATTTTCCTCGATGGATGTTACGAAAGATAGAAAAAAGATGAAAATAGGAGATATGGTTGAGTTTTCTGCTTATGGAAGCAAGAGACGCTATAATGCTTATATAGAGAAGAGAAATAAATTTGGACTTGTCATAGAGGTGCCAGATGTTTCCTGGGGTTGGTGGAGAGTTAGGTGGTACCCGTCAAACACGACAAACGTTCACAGCAGGAATGAGATAAAATATGTGCAAATGAAGAAAAAGACTTGATTTCTTCTTCAAAAGGTGGTATAAATGAAATATGAGACAAACTTTTGACATAGGGGACTTGGTAAAGGTCCAGCTACCGGTCGGCAAGTCAGGCATTGTAATGGAGACTAGGCTTATTAACGCGCACATGATCAATCCAGAGCAACAGCTATGGCATCCAGAAGAATATAACTGCAAAATACATTTTTTGGAAACATCTCAAATTTCCTGGGTCCGCGCAAAATGGTTGCAACATTTATCAAAAATAAGTGAATAATTTTATTGACTTACCTATCAAAATCTGTTAAGATATATATATAACAATCAAGAAAGGCTTTCAAAGATGGGCTGGAAAAGAACAGTGTGCTGTAGTTGGTGCGGCAAAGAAGGGCACAACAAAACAACATGTCAACATAGAAAAGATTACGCCACTGTGTATCCCCAATCAGCACTTGCAGTAGAAATTACTAGGGAAATTGAAAGAAAGAGTGTACCTAGAAAATGTTCTTATTGTGAAGTCAGGGGGCACACCAGAAGGACTTGCGCGCTCTTAAAGCAGGACAAATCTCTTGTAATTAAGAAAAGAAAAGAATTCATCAAAGAGTATGAAGCGCAAGCAAAAAAGATTGGACTAGGACCCGGCGCACTGGTAAGACTCCCCGCAGGCGACCGTAAGAACCCGTGGACGAGTAGTCTTTTAGTTTTGGTCACCGGCTACGACACGAACGGCTTCGACCATCGCCCACAATATAGTGATGTCACAAGGTCATATTCACAGCGAAGCACAGTAACGTTACTCGCACGAGTAGTTTCTTTCGAGGGTTGGTCAGCCGGCTGGGAGCCACCAAGGATTAACCAACAATGGAATTTGACAGTTGATTGTATGCTAGGGATGATGCCTGAAACTTTTATGACCAAATCTGACCTTGCAGCCGGAAAGGCAGAAGAGGATTTATGGATTGCCACAACGAATATGCACACTCGCCTTGTTGGTCCAGTGAAGGATGTTAGGTTTCCAGATGATTGGGGCGAGCTTACACGAGACCTAACAACTCTTCATCGCTTTGACCCATATCCAACCAGCCATGCCAACCAAAAAGCACGCCCACATTTTTCGGACCCTTGCTGGGCTGGTGTGTATGAAGTAGGCGAGTCACCAAAATATCCATACGAGGAGTATAAAAATGTATGACCCATTTGAACCACATCCAGAAATGTTGGATTATCCAAAAAAACCTAAAAATATCTTGACTTTAGGGGTAGTGTGTGCTACTATAAATAAACAGATAGAGGCAGTGAAAGAGCTGCGACCTGGCACCTGGGGCTTCTCGCGAGAAGACATCATAGAAGCCCTAGAAGGTATTAAAGAAAAGCTGAAAGAAAAAGCACAGAATGATTGACCAAGTTAGCTTAATGACGAACGAAGAACTCATTGGTTTAGCCAAGAATAGATTCCTTCCAGTTGATTTACAGATGGCTATAGCGAAACATCCGTATGACCGAGCCAATTTGTATTTAGCTTGCAACTCTGGACTGAAGCCTAGCACTAGGGATTACCTGTGGTCCGATAGTTGCAGCCGCGGATATGTGATCAAATCTGATTTGATTAGTGGTGGGCATTACAGAGAAGAGCCAGAGAAATATTGGGAATTATACAACCGATACCCTGTTCTTTGGTGGAAAAGTCGATGGCGTGCCCTCAGTGCTTTTTTGGGCACTTACAATTATCGTAACTCAGGGTGGACTTCCACCCCCGGAGACTTGTTGGAAGAAATATATTCACATCATTTAAACCCGAAAACATACAAGGTTGAAGCCTGGAATCAGTACGCCAGTGTGTCATCCTTGAAGTCTCTGGCCGAGCATCCAAATTGCAGTCTCAAGTTGGCAATTCAACTTTCGACTTGTGGAATGTCCAAGGTAGAGCAATCTGCCTTTAAAAAAATTGTAGAACTTTCATAATAAAAACTTCTTGACTTCGATAGCCCCCTGTGCTATACTATTTATATACAGTGGATGAGTAACCAATAACTGCTAACAACTAAGGAGAACCCCAATGGCAGTTGATTTTAAAACATTCTCAAGCATCGTTAACCATGTCACCGCAGTACGCAAGCCAGTCTTGCTACGGGGACGTCACGGCATCGGTAAATCTACCGTTGTTTATCAACTAGCCGAACGCATCGGCATGCAAGTTGTTGAACGACGCGCATCACAAATGACTGAAGGTGACCTCGTTGGTCTTCCGATTGTGGAGGGCAACAGCACCAAGTTTAATCCACCGGACTGGTTTAAATCTGCGTGTGATAAGCCAGTAGTCCTGTTCTTGGACGAAGTTGATCGAGCGACCCTTGAGGTTCGCCAAGGCATCTTCGAGCTTACCGACAGCCGCAAACTAAATGGACATCGATTACACGAAGGCACTTTGGTCTTCGCAGCAGTCAACGGCGGCGAGCATGGAGCACAATACCAAGTTGGAGAGATGGACCCCGCAGAACTAGACCGCTGGACTGTGTTTGACCTTGAGCCTAGCGTCGAAGACTGGTTGTCTTGGGCTAACGATAGTGATATTTCTGGCATTACGTGGGACTTTATCAATACAAATCGCGCTCATCTAGAGCATTCCGACGACTTTGAGCCGAACAAGGTGTACCCTTCTCGTCGTTCGTGGGAGCGCCTAGATGAGTGTCTTCGCCAAGCTAATCTCTTAGAGGAGGCAAGCCCGGTCCTGTATAGCTTGACCGCTGCTTTTGTCGGCTTTGAGGCAGCAGTTGCATTCAACGATTTTGTCCAGAACTATGACCGCCAGGTCACCATCGAAGACATCCTTGACCATGGCAAGTTTGAGAAGGTTGCAGACTTCGGCATCAATGACCATACGGCTTTGATTGACAAGTTTGAGGCTTCTGAATGCTTCAAGGCAGAATTAGAGCAAGAAAAAGTTGATAACCTTGCTCGATATTTCATCATGCTTCCTTCCGAAGTTGCAATGAAGTTGTGGTCCGTGTTAGGAAACGGAGAAATCAGCAACACCATCAAATTGCACCAATCAGAAGTCGATGGTGATTCTGTCTCTGATTATCTCGTAAAAATCCTTGCTGGTGATACTAACACTTCTGGAGAGTAGTCATGTCTGACTTTGACCTCAACATTCACACCGCTCGTCTTCTTATGGACGAGCCATTCTTTGCAGCAGTTTCTCGACGAATAGACAAGCGCGCTAGCTATGCAATTCCGACAGCAGGAGTAATGGTCAATCCGAGCACAGCTCAGTTTGAGATGCTCTACAATCCAGAGTTTTTCGAGAAGTTGACAGACTTGGAGCGTAGAGATGTTCTCAAACATGAATTCTATCATATCACCTTCTTACACGTCACCGACCGTATGCCAGAAGGTGTCAAGCCAAAGTTGTGGAACATTGCGGCTGACCTAGCAATCAATTCACACCTTCAAAATCTTCCAGAAGGTGGTCTTATTCCTGGCGAGGGTCCATTCAAAGACCTTCCTCGTGGTATGACGGCTGAATGGTACTTAGCAAATCTTCCAAAAGTTGTAAAAGACAAGAAAGAGATGGAATATAGCGAAGAGGGAGAAGACGGCAAGCCAGGTCCTGGTGGTCCTGGTTCAGGTGAGCCTGGTGATGGCTCAGGTGAGGGTGTAGATATGTCTGACCTGGCCGACGATGAACTTCCAGATACACTGGACGACCATTCAGGTTGGGGAAAGTGTGACCAAGAGGTCAAAGATATGGCCAAAGAACGCCTTAAAGACATCATAAAGAAAGCAGGAGAAGATTGCGCAAAGAATAATAGTTGGGGCAGTGTTTCCGCAGATGCTAAGAGGGAGATTATGAAGGTCTTGGAAACGAAGGTTGACTGGAAGAAGGTTCTTCGTTTCTTTGTTAAAGCGAGCCAGAGAGCCAACCGCTCTAGCTCAATCAAGAGGATTAATCGACGATACGCATACATTCATCCTGGCAGGAAAGCCAACCGCGTTGCGAAAGTTGCCATTTCGATTGACCAGTCTGGGTCTGTTGACGACAATATGCTAGCAAAGTTTTTTGCTGAACTCAACAAACTAGCAGAGATTGCCGAGTTTGTTGTTATTCCTTTTGACACCCGCGTTGACGAGAGCCTAGTTTATACTTGGAAGAAGGGTCAAAGGAAACAGCACGAGCGCGTGATGCAGGGAGGCACCTGCTTCGATGCTCCAACAGAATATGTGAACGGAAAGGCATTCGATGGTCATATTATCCTAACGGATATGATGGCACCAAAGCCTCGTCCTAGTAAATGTCAGAGAATGTGGATGACGACTGAAACATACGCCCGTCGTTCATTTTTTGAGACAAAAGAAAGAGTCGTTGTGATTGATTAATCACACAAAATGTCCACATTATGTGGAGGTGGCCGGTCAGCACTTTGTGTGGCCACCAGTCCATCGGTATAATATATATAAACCCGGCGCGATTGCCTATAACCGCGTTCCACTTAACACCACCTTGCAAGCGCAAGGTGGAATAGTAAGCAAAATTAGACATAGGCTGGCGAGGGCGAGGCGGCGAGGACAGCTTCCCTGATGGACACAAAGGTGCAAATGCTTTCAGAAATAGAATGGGAGATTCTTTGGAACGTTACTTACGGAGTCTCTATTCTGTTTATGTTTTTTCTGGTCATTTCCTTTACAGATGAATAGTTATTATAGGCGCGCAATAGTTTTCGCACTTTCTCACATGATTCGAGGTACTTAACTTGGGGTAGTAATAGGCATTTTGTCTGGCTTTTTGTACGCTAATTTCTTAGATTGGTGGGTACACGTATTGCTACATAAACCACGAGGACGCTCACGCTTTGCTTTCCATTGGAAGCACCACAGAATTTCAAGAAAGAACGGAAATAAAGATCCAGATTACAAATTAAAGTTATGGCAGAATGAGACAAAGATTGGAGTCGCAGCAATGATACTGCATACTCCTTTGTACTTTCTCTTTCCAACCTTTACAATTACCACCTTAATTTATGCTAGTGTTTACTTAGTTTTACACAGGAAAACCCACCAACATGTAGAATTCTTCAAAAAATGGATTCCATGGCATTATGAACACCACATGGGAAGGAATCAGAACGCAAATTGGTGTGTTGTCTGTCCTTTTATGGACCATGTTATGGGAACTAGGGAAAAATGGCTCAATAAGACATAGTTAGAATACTATGCAGATTAAAAAAGGCGACCTAGTTGCGTGTTACATAACAAATACAAATGAGTGGTGCGCCTTAGTAGGGTGGGGCATTGTTTTAGAAGTCAACACCAACCTGGAAGACATTTTGGTGCTCGATAACGCGGGAAACGCCCGATGGTGGCCCGACAAACGATGGAAGCTGCTTGCCGAAAAAAAACAAATAAAACACCTTGACATTGACGTCAAATTAGCGTAATATATATATAGAAGGATTGAGAAGGGGGTTAAGAATGCTCAAAGTTGGGGATTTGGTTAGATACTCTTGGACTGAGGAAGTGGGCATCGTTCTCGAAGTCGACCGTAATAAGGACGAAATTATGGCTAAGATTAAATGGTCAGAGCGCTTTGCAAGAAAAAATAATACAAAAAGTAATATTTGGTGGACCAAGGTCGACCGATGGCTACAGAAAGTAGGAAAATAGTGGGATATAGGTCAAATGTGGCGTTAGCATTAACGTCAGACGCAGCAATGGTTTTAATGACTTTGTGCGAGCACGAACCAGAGCTTAGGAGTCTTGTTGCAGATGCAGATGAACAGATTGGTTGGGATCAACCCCCCGGAGCCGACGAAGTTGTTAAATTAATGTGGCAAGGTATTAAATGGTATTCGGGTCACCATACTGACATAGGTATGCTTGAAGCATTCATGCACAACACTGAAGCAATTGAGTGGTACTTTCTGCGAATTGGGGAAGAACCCGATGATGTACAGACAGAAGGTGAATTTTGGGAATCAGATATGTATATTCAAAGGACTATAGTATTATGAAGTTTAGAGTAGGCGACTGTGCAATAGCCAAACTGGGCGCAGCAGACCAAGTGGGGATTATTCACAAGGTTAGCGATGTCTCCACACCGGAACATCCAGATAGGACAATCTTTTCAGTTAGATTTCAATCTGATATGGCGGAATCTTACACATTTGTTTATGGTGACCGTATGTGGGTAATGCCCGCAAAAGGTGCTTTTGAACCACAGTTGAAGGAGATTGTGAGAAAGGGGGAGGTAGTATGGAACTGTTCATAGCTTTTTGTGCCGCCGCGACAATATACATATATGTGCGCAACCGAGTAGCAAATGTACGAAGAAGTATGGAGAGAGAAGAGCTAATTAGAGAACTAATAAGAACTGCCGAACGCAAAAAGAGGATTGACGAACTCTATGGAAGAGACGATAAAAGTAGGTGACCTTGTTTTCCTCAAGTGGTCTAAAGACGATTCTATGGTGTTTTCTGAATGGTTTAAGGAAGCGTTCATAGATAGAACGCCGCTTTTGCTGTTGGAGTGCCTTTCAGGTGATTGCGTCGGCTGGTGTGTCCTTCTTCATCCTGACGGCGCACAAAAAACAATACATTCGGATTACATAGAAAAATATCAAGTGAAGAAAAATGAAGATAAAGATTGAAATTATAGTAATAGTTGCTATTGTTATTGGGTTATTTTATATGGCGACAACTCACAAACACAAGCTCCAGGAGGGAGTTTCACAATGCGACCCAATGGAGTATTCCCGGCTAAAAGTCGTGCTAGACGAATGCGCCAACGGCACAATGCACGATACGTGGGGCAAATAGAGACATTAAGCCTCGGTAGCTCAGTTGGATAGAGCTTTCGCCTTCTAAGCGAACGGTCACAGGTTCGAGTCCTGTCCGGGGTGCAAACAACTATTTACCTTATGGTAATATCAGAAGAAGGATTGGAACAGATGGCCAAAAATTTAGCTGTCTGTTCCGAAAGAACGATTAGAGATGTTTTATCGTCTCTATCTGAAGAGCAAGCAATCATTCTGCAAGAAATGATTGAGAACATAAAAAAGGAAAAATTACAAGATGATTGAAACAACTTTTCACATATTCGGTATTGCAGCATTCGTGATGTATCTCCTAACAACAGGAGGGGAATAGCAGGAATGAGTGTACTAGCCGACATAATGACTTTAGCAGCAGCAATTTTTATAGGCTCAGTTGCTTTTGATTGGTACCGAAGACGTTGATAGAGGGAACATATAAGAGACTAATAATGGAGTGCCTGCCTTATGCGTCAGGAGGAACGACAACTTATAGTGCTTTGTATTCTGACGTGTCTGCTTATTGTA
>Ga0315321_10004683_pt1 | contig 10484 bp, 9 predicted proteins | sample M180m21515metaG_FD_203464 | JGI IMG/M metagenome (GOLD analysis project Ga0315321, IMG submission 203464) | Ammonia-oxidizing marine archaeal communities from Monterey Bay, California, United States - M1 80m 21515 | ecosystem: Environmental > Aquatic > Marine > Intertidal zone | place: USA... | reverse complement strand
AAATGTAGTCCTTTTCCTAGGAGACATGGGAGTACAACTAGGAGCGGTCACTCCTGTATTTTTCGCTTTCCGCGACCGGGAATTCATTTTGAACCAGATCGAAGCAGTAACGGGAGGAAGATTCCACCCTAACTTTGATCGGATCGGTGGTTTAAAAGACGATCTACCAAAAGGATGGATAGACGAAACACGAGGAGTACTAAAAAGAATTCGGAACTTCTGTGATGAAATCGAAACTCTGGTTGTCGGGAATGAAATTTTCCAATCACGGACAAGAAACATTGGGGTCATACCTGCTGATATTGGTCTTTCCTACGGACTATCAGGAGCAAATATTCGCTCTAGTGGAGTTGATTGGGACATCCGACGAGATGGCGGGGTAGGACTAGTTCACAACGAATTAGATTGGAAAGTATGGACACACCCTGATGGTGATTCATTCGCACGATTCTGGGTACGTCTGCAAGAAGTACGTGAATCGTGCACCATGATTGAACAAATTCTTGACGGAATACCATCTGGTCCAGTTATGGCCAAAGTGCCAAGAATAATAAAAGTTCCGGCAGGCGAAGCATATGTAGAGACTGAGAATCCACTTGGAATCATGGGATACTACGTTATTTCAAAAGGAGACTTAACTCCTTTCCGTGTGAAAATTAGATCTGCCTCTTTCAACAACGTGTCAATCACCCCTTGGCTACTTAAAGGAGTTTACGTCCCAGACGTAATCTCAATCTTGGCAAGCTTGTATTTCATATTGGGAGACATAGACCGATGAGTGTTGTACTAGCAGACCTCGCTTATTGGCAAGAAACCACCATCAGACTCCTTGTTGGGCTAATAGCAGTACTCCTCCCAGCTGGAACATTGGTGTACCTTTTCCTATTCAAAATGATGAGTTTTATGCAGAGCAGACTTGGACCAATGGAAGCTGGACCGTATGGCTCACTACAACTTCTAGCCGAAGTAGGAAAATTTCTACAAAAAGAAGACATTGTTCCAAAAGCCGCAGACCGGCTTATTTTTAAACTGGCACCATTTGTGGTACTCATATCCACTTTCCTTCTAATCTTAGTTATCCCAGCTGGACCGGACCTTTGGTTCATAGATGTCGATACCGGAATATTTCTTGGTCTCGCTGTTTCATCAATCTCTGTCATAGGAATTCTTATGGCAGGATGGGCTTCATCTTCAAAATATTCATTACTTGGAGCACTACGAGCTACTGGTCAGCTCATTGCCTATGAACTCCCAATGATTTTAGCAGTAGTCGGAGTCATTATTCAGGCCGAAACATTGAATGTGCAAGAGATAGTGATGGCTCAAGCAACAGGAGAAATCTTCGGCTTTGGAGGGATCGGCAATCCGTACGTTATTACGCAATTTGTTGGATTCTTAATTTTCTTGATCGCTGTTCAGGCCGAACTCACACAGCCCCCATTTGATATGCCGGTTGCCGAATCAGAACTCGTGACCGGTTATCTCACCGAGTACTCCGGCTTACGATTCTTAATGTTCTTTATCGGAGAGTTTGCAACCGCCGCCATCTTCTCTGCATTAGCAGCCACACTCTTCCTCGGAGGATGGTACGTCCCGGGACTTGAAGCAACAGATAACCTCTTTAATGTTATTGGCCCAATTGTTTTGCTTGGGAAAATGCTTCTAGTTGCTTTCTTTATTTTTTGGTTTCGATTCACTTATCCAAGATTTAGAGAAGACCAACTTCAACAATTGGCATGGAAAGTTCTCATTCCACTTTCATTGGTCAATATCGTGATTACAGGTGTTCTTAAGGTGGTATTTTAACGATGAGAAAAATCAAATTACCTGGACTAATTAAAGGATTAGGGGTTACTTTCAAGACTCTTGTTAGAACACTCACTAAAGGATCACACACGGTCCAGTATCCACATGTGAAAGAATCTCCACCCCCACGGGCAAGAGGAGTAATTGCGCTTCATGAAGAAAACTGCACCTCATGCATGCTCTGTGCACGAGAATGCCCAGACTGGTGTATTTATATTGAAGGCCATAAATATAAGGCTCCGCCGCGTCGACCTGGAGGAAAGCCAAGAAAGAAAAACGCACTCGACCGCTTCGACATTGACTTTTCCCTCTGTATGTTCTGTGGAATATGCGTTGACGTTTGCCCCTTTGAGGCATTGTTCTGGACCCCTGAATATGAATATTCAGAACTAAAAATCGCCGACCTTCTTCATGACAAAACTTTGCTCAGCCAATGGATGGAAACAGTGCCTGATTTTGAAGATTATGAAGCAGGCAGCGAGGCAAAGAAACTGACGGTTCCCCGATGAACGCATACGCAGAGATGGCGGGCCTTGACCCTTTGACCAGCGGTGAAGTTGTAGTTGCACAAAACATAGCGTTCGGCTTGATTGCTGTCATTATGCTCTTTAGCGCTCTTCGGATGGTTACAACTCGAAACGTGGTACACGCAGCCCTATATCTCGTTATTGTGCTTGCTGGTTCAGCCGCAATTTTCATCTTGCTCGGTGCAGAATTTGTTGGCGTTACACAAGTTTTGGTTTATATCGGAGCGATAGTAGTTCTGTTCCTTTTCGGAATCATGCTTACTCGAGGAGCCTTGGGCGTAGATGAAGAAGAAAAAGGAGAGCAACGCCTAATGTCCTGTTTAGTCGCTGGTCTTCTCGCGATTGTTACTGCTGGAGCGCTGATTAATACTTTCTCTGATGCTGAATTAACACGTAGTTCTCCAAGCACTACTGCCACCGTTGGAGACAGTATTTTCAGCCAATTCATTATCCCGTTTGAGGCTATATCTGTGCTTCTTCTCGCAGCGCTTATCGGCGCAATCGTAGTAGCGAGGAAAGACTGATATGTTTGCTGCAATTTCTTTAAACGAACTTTTAGTTCTGCTGTTCTTTCTCTCGATCCCTGCCGGAATAATTTTTGCAATAATTGCTGTCGTGAAGAGGGGGAAATGAGATGTATTTAAATCAATTTCTCTTACTTTCTGCAGCATTATTCGCCATAGGTGTCTACGGCGTATTAGCCCGCCGCAATGGAGTTTTAGTACTCATGTCAATTGAGTTGATACTCAATGCAGTGAATATAAATCTGGTTTCTTTCGCAGCCTTCCAAGATTCTATTTCTGGAGAAGTGTTTGCTCTTTTTGTAATAGCCGTAGCTGCAGCAGAAGTAGGCGTAGGTCTAGCCATGATTCTTCTCCTGTACCGTAATCGCAGAAATATTGATCTCACAGAGATCGATTTGATGAAGGGTTAAATGATGGCAGAACTCTTCATCTTCGCAGAATCAGCATCACAAAGCGGGCTGCCTCTTGGAATCACTTCAGGAGGAGCATGGCTACTTCGTAACGCATGGCTGATTCCGTTATTACCTGCCCTTTCATTTCTCGGAATTCTATTTTTTGGGAAACGCATGCCCCGAAAAGGATCAGAACTTGGCATAGCAGCCGTGGGTATAGCTTTCGTTTTAGCAGTCCTTACTGGATTGGCATGGCTGGATCATCGGGACAACTACCACGGCGAAGAAACACATCTAGCAGTCGTAACAGTTGAACACCATGGAGAAATTTCTCATGACGAACATCATGACGATTCGCACGATGAGCACGCGGCATCAGGGCACTCCGAATCAGGACACTGTCACATGGTTTCAGACAAATGGAGTAGATATCTCAGTAGGAGTTCTAGTGGACGGGCTCTCCGTGATGATGCTTTTCGTGGTCACTTTAGTATCTCTACTTGTCCACATATATTCGACCGATTATGTAGGCGGAGACCGGCGTTACACCCACTACTTCGCATTTCTCTCTCTATTTAGCGCATCAATGCTCACACTCGTAATATCAGAAAACACTTTACAATTGCTGGTCGCTTGGGAATTAGTAGGCGTCTGTTCTTTCGCTCTAATCGGCCACTGGTGGGAAGAAAAACCAAACAGCGATGCTGCACTCAAAGCATTTCTTACCAACCGAGTAGGCGACATGGGCCTTTTAGTCGGAGTAACGATTCTGTTCTTCGCTGTCGGTTCTGTTTTACCAGACACATTCGGATCATTTTCAATCGCAGCCACAAACACTGTTGCAAACAATGGACTACTTTCTCACACAGCGCTACTAGTCGCAGCCACCTGTTTGATGGCTGCAGTAATGTCCAAATCCGGGCAGTTCTTTCTCCATACATGGCTACCGGATGCCATGGCCGGCCCCACACCAGTCTCAGCCCTTATTCACGCAGCAACAATGGTCGTTGCTGGTGTATTCATGATCGCTCGACTTTACGGAGTCTTCTTTGAAGGACTTTCAATAGGAGGCTCATCGATAAACCTTATGGCGTTAGTTGGAGGCATAACCACATTGGTTGGAGCTTCTTTAGCCTTTGTTCAACGCGACATAAAGAAAGTATTGGCCTATTCAACAATTTCCCAACTTGGCTACATGGTGCTTGCCTTAGGAGTAGGCGCTTGGACTGCTGCAGTATTTCACTTATTCACCCACGCGTTCTTTAAAGCCTGCCTCTTCTTAGGGTCAGGATCTGTTGCACATGCGGTGCATAGCTTCGATATGAAGTCGGATATGGGAGGCATGAGAAAAGCCATGCCACACACCTACCGCACGTTCATTATTGGATCCATCGCCTTAGCGGGACTTCCCCCGCTAGCAGGCTTCTGGTCTAAGGATGAAATACTCGCCGGAACTGGAGGCTGGGGCTTATTTGGCGGCACTGGCGGCAATGGCTCCTATACCTTAATGCTCGTTATGGGCATGATTACCGCCGCTTTGACCGCCGCCTACATGACTCGATGCGTGTATCTCACATTCTTTGGAGAATTCCGAGGTCACGGAGACGTACATGAATCCGGACCCCGCATTGTGGTACCCCTCTGGATTCTGGCTGGACTTGCAATAGTCGCCGGACTTTTCAACCTTCCAAAAGGCTTCCAACTTGTTCCAGATTCCTTCCAGGAACGTTTTGGTCATTACGTTGAACCAGTCGCTGGTTACTTCCCCACAATAAGCCACGCCACACCATCATGGTCTCTAGCTATCATCTCTACACTCGTAGTGATAGGAGGTGCCTCCGCTGCTTGGTGGTACTACTTTGTCAAAGTAGAGGCTGCTTCAAAAGCAAGTGGCAAGAGCCTTACTGAGTTACCGAATGGACCGACCACTACATATCCATTAGCAAAAATTATTCACAATATTCTTGATAAGAAATACTACTTAGACCATCTTTACACTGGCATAATTGCTGGTGGAACAAAGGGCCCGCTCGCTCGCATGGCCTACCGCTTCAACCAACAAGTGATCGACGGAACAGTTGATCGCGTTGGAGAAACAGCGGTTAAGTCTGGACAATTTGTCTATGACAAAATCGATCAACTTGTGGTCGATGGAGCAGTCAATACCTCCGGACGTCTCTCTTCAGAGGCGGGCGGAGAACTACGTAAAATTCAGTCCGGAAAGGTCCAAAGCTATGCAGCAATTTTATTTGCAGCAGCCACGGTTCTTGCCGGAATATTGATCGTCATCGTTTAGGAGACGGCCAGCATGGAAAATTTCATCAACGATTGGGGACTAACAGTCACCACATTTCTCCCAATGGTAGGAGTAGCAGTAATGCTGCTTATACCAAAGGCACAAGAAGAGCTTCATAAGAAGGCTGCTTTAGCGACGTCACTTTTAGTCGCGGTTATGGGCATTCTGATCTTGACACAGTTCGACTTTGATGCCACAGGTCAACTTCAATTTGCTGTTGATCACATATGGATAGATGTAATCAACAGTCATTATGCGATGGGTCTTGACGGTATGTCACTGCCGTTAGTCCTACTTACGATGCTGGTAGTACCTCTTTGCATTATTTATTCATGGAATCATTTCCCTGAACCACAGAATCCCAAAGCTTTTCTCATCCTCATACTGGTCTTAGAGACCGGAATGATTGGAACCTTTATGGCTCAGGACTTAGTCCTTTTCTTTGTCTTCTTTGAAGTTGTGTTGCTACCAATGTTCTTCATGATTGCTGTATGGGGAGGCGACGACCGTCGCTATGCATCGCTTAAGTTCTTTCTTTACACCCTTTTTGGTTCTGCCCTCATGTTGGTTAGCTTTCTAGCCCTTTATTTCTTATCAGGGTCAGAATCGTTCGTACTCTCAGATCTCATAGCTGCAGTTTCTTCAAATGGAGTTTCAAGAACTGCCGGACTCTGGATATTTGCAGGCATGTTCTTAGGCTTCGGCATCAAAGTCCCCATGTTCCCTTTCCACACGTGGCTACCAGACGCTCATACACAAGCCCCAACGGTTGGATCAGTAATCCTGGCCGCTGTTCTTCTAAAACTAGGAACCTACGGATTTATCAGAATAGCTATCCCTGTTCTTCCAGAAGCGGCGGTCGAATGGGCACCATGGATAGGGCTACTAGCTGTCATAGGAATCATCTACGGAGCACTGGGTTGCTTAGCGCAAACCGACATGAAGAGACTTATCGCTTTCTCCTCTGTTGCCCATATGGGATTCGTAATGTTGGGAATTTCAACGCTTACTGATTTCGGAATCAATGCGGCAATTATGGGAATGGTTGCTCATGGATTAATCACCGGAATGTTGTTCTTCATTGCTGGATCAGTCAAAGAGCGCTATCACACACTCGATATCAATCGTCTCGGCGGACTTCTGATCCAAGCACCACGAATGGGATGGATCTTCGGACTATGTGTAATGGCTTCTTTGGGTCTTCCTGGATTAGCAGGATTCTGGGGAGAGTTCCCAGCCATTCTTTCTGCTTACAACCCAGGTAACGGACTACCTGTAACAACTTTCCGTGTATTTATGGTGATATCAGCACTCGGAACAGTTCTTGCAGCGGGATATCTTCTTTGGCTCTTACAACGAGCAGCGTTTGGAACACCCAAAGACGAATTCGCTGAAGATCCATCAATAACAGACGTCACTAAGCATGAATGGATTTCTTGGGCACCTTTCCTTGCTCTTATTGTCGCAATAGGTATTTATCCAAACTTAATCTTCCGAGTAACAGACGGAGCTGTGGATGCATCTTTAGATGACTGTTTGCAAGTAAACGCATCCGAACTAACAGCAGAACAAGCAGAAGCTCTTGGATGCGCCTCAATCTATAACCTCCATGAAGACCATGAAGACCATGCAGCAGGAGAGTAGTTAGTGACGACTCAACTCCTGACTCTTGCTTTTGAACGTCCAGCAATTGACTGGCATGCGGTAGCCCCTGAACTCACTCTTCTCGCCGTCGGATGTCTGATAACTCTTATTGACATAATCTTTTTAGAGAAAGCCCGCCCGTACACCGCAACACTTGCAGGATTGGGCGTTCTCGCTACTGCTATTCCAATTATCACTTTGGCTATGGATGGCGTCGACCGAGTGCTCTTTGACGGCGCTTATGTAGTTGACGATTTTGCTCTATTCACCAAAGCAATCTTCTTGATCTCTGGATATGTGGTCATTCTTTTGTCAACAAACTACGTCGCTGAAGGTGACTACTGGGAGAACGAGTACTACGGCCTGTTACTTGCCTCTTTGATGGGTATGGTCATGATGTCTTCATCACGGGATCTCATCTCTATCTTTGTAGCTCTCGAACTTCTCTCTATCCCTGCTTACCTAATGGTTGCATGGAGAAAGAGAGATGCTCGATCAAACGAAGCTGGCCTGAAGTACTACCTCATGGGGGTATTTGCATCGGCAGTAATGCTTTATGGGATGTCGCTACTTTTTGGAGTTTCGGGTTCTACGCAACTATCAGAAATTTCCAGCTTCCTTACGAACGGTAGCGTTTCTTCAGTTTCTGCAATTACTCTTGCCATAGTTTTTGTAGTTGCAGGATTTGCATTCAAAGTCTCAGCAGCCCCATTTCACACTTGGGCTCCAGACGTCTATGAAGGTGCCCCAACTCCTGTTACAGCGTTTTTATCAGTCGCCTCTAAGGCTGCAGGATTTGTAGCTCTACTACAGTTAATTTACGTAGGTTTCCATAATCAATCCGCTGTCTATGAGCCACTGATATGGATTCTGGCTGCGGCTTCAATGACTTTTGGAAACTTAGTGGCGCTGAAGCAAACCAATATTGTCCGTATGATGGCATATTCCGGAGTCGCTCAAACCGGGTTCATTCTTGCGCCGCTAGCAGTCGCAGGACATGCGGGATTAGAAGACCAAGCTTTATCTGCAATTTTGACTTATCTCGCAATATATGCAGCGATGAACCTTGGTGCGTTCGCAGTAATAATTACCCTTTCACGAAAAACAGGTTCAGCGGAAATCGAATCCTTTAACGGCGCATTCCGGTATGCGCCCGCCATGACCGTATCTATGGCATTTTTCTTATTTTCTCTAGCGGGAATTCCACCTTTAGGAGGATGGTTTGCCAAGTTCGAAGTCTTTAGTGTTCTTGCCTCTTCAGATGATGTCTGGGGTTATGCACTAGCGGTCATAGCGGCAATCAACTCAGTAATAGCTCTCTATTACTATGCCAGTGTTGCTCGCCGCATGTGGGCTGATGAAGCTCCAGAAAATGATTTAACCCCCGTCTCCACAACTTCATCATTGGTATCAGCATTAGCCATATGTGCAATAGTTACTTTAGCTTTCGGAGTTGTTCCACAAATCGTAGGAAGATTTGCCGACGTAACTCTCTTGACCCTAGGGGGCTGAGATTAACGGCCTTCCAGAACGGTTGGCCGCTCGTATAAGGGCAGAAGGGCCCCTTACCTTTGACCAGTGGGTTGAAGCATGCCTCTATGACCCACAAGAAGGTTTCTACTCTTCTGGTGGCTCTGCGGGACGAAGAGGAGATTTCATAACAAGCCCGGAAGTAGGACCACTTTTTGGAACTGTGCTTGCCAATTGGATTGACAAAGTTTGGACCAACCTAGGAAGCCCAAAAGACTTCGTTGTGTTGGAAACCGGTGCAGGGCCAGGAACACTGGCTCGTTCTATTCTTAAAGCTAAACCTAAATCGCTTATTAACGGTCGCTATATCACAATTGAGCGTTCAGAAATTCAACGAAAACTTCATCCAGCGGAAGCAGAGTCGTTGTCGAGTTTTCCAGAAGAATCAATAACTGGAGTAGTCATAGCAAACGAACTTCTTGATAACTTGCCTTTTCGTTTATGTCTAGGAGACGGAGAGAAGTGGCGAGAAATTCTGATCACAGAAGGGTTCAAAGAAACCACAGGAAACGAAGTTGAATTACCTGTATCTTTACCGCCAATTGAAGGAGCGAAAATCCCTATTCAAACAAAAGCCAACGACTGGGTACAAGATGTTTTAGACATTGTGGACCAAGGCGCAGTACTAGTTTTTGACTACTGTTCAACCACTTCTCAAATGGCTAATGAACCCCAAAGTGAGTGGTTGCGCACCTACAGAGGTCACGAAAAAGGAACTAACCCCATTGCTAACCCAGGAAGTCAAGACATAACAGTAAATGTTGCGCTTGATCAACTTCCTGGTGAATTCTCAGCTATTTCTCAAGCAGAATTTTTAACCTCCCATGGGATCGAAGAGCTTGTCAAAGAAGGTCGAATAATTTGGGAAAAGCAAGCTCACCTCGGAGGATTAGAAGCAATTAAAGCACGAAGTCGAATAACTGAATCTGAAGCACTCCTTGACCCAAATGGACTAGGCGGCTTCACAACCCTAGAGTGGCTGATCAGTCACTGAAGAAAGATTTCCCTTCGCTAAAGTTTCAATTACAAGTAACCAAGCAGAAAGAATAAGTTGTGAGTGAACCGACGATCGAAGATTATTACGTTGAGGACCGTACTTTTCCTCCATCAGCAGATTTCGTAAAAGATGCTGTGGTATCAGATCAAACACACTATGACGAAGCTACGAAAGACTATGAAGGATTTTGGGCTCGTCAAGCACGAGAACTGATCTCATGGGATGAAGATTTTCACACCACACTTGAATGGAACCTTCCATACGCAAAATGGTTTCTTGGTGGAAAACTAAACGTCTCCTATAACTGTTTAGATCGTCACGTAGAAGCTGGGTACGGAGACCGAATAGCTTATTTCTGGGAAGGCGAACCCGGAGACACTCGAGAGATTAGTTACTCAGAATTATTGGAAGAAGTTAGCCGTTTTGCCAATGTACTTAAAGAGCTAGGTCTCAAAAAGGGCGATCGAATAGCCATCTATATGCCAATGATCCCGGAATTACCAGTTGCCATGCTGGCCTGTACCCGTATTGGAGTAGCTCATAGTGTCATCTTCGGAGGGTTTTCTCCTGATGCAATTATTGACCGTTGTGAAGACGCAGAAGCAAAACTCATCATCACTGCAGATGCAGGATACAGAAGGGGAGTTCCATCAGCATTAAAAATCAATGTAGACGCAGCCTTAGAACAAGGCGCTTCTTCAGTGCAAAATGTTGTTGTTGTAAATCGATGCGATACAGAAGTCACAATGACCGCTGGAAGAGATTTAT
>Ga0315321_10004681_pt1 | contig 10487 bp, 11 predicted proteins | sample M180m21515metaG_FD_203464 | JGI IMG/M metagenome (GOLD analysis project Ga0315321, IMG submission 203464) | Ammonia-oxidizing marine archaeal communities from Monterey Bay, California, United States - M1 80m 21515 | ecosystem: Environmental > Aquatic > Marine > Intertidal zone | place: USA... | reverse complement strand
CCCTCCCCCAAGAGCGGATGAGGCAACATTCACGATCCGCGCAGGTTTGTTTTTTTTCAACACCGGCAGCAGCAGATTCGTCAGCAGAAACGGGGCCAGATAATTAACTGCAAAAGTCAGCTCATAAGCATCAGCACTTTCCTGACGATGGTCGGTCAGATGGCCCGCATTGTTCACAAGCAGATTCAGGTCCGGGTAATCAGCCTTAATAGCGGTGGCCAGCGATGCCACCTGCTCAAGGTCAGAAAAATCGGCACATACTGTGCTTACCGCGACGCTCGAAATAGCTTCCACTTCCGCTGCAACAGCAGCAAGTTTATCGAGGTTGCGACCGTGTAAGATCACGTCATGGCCTGCCGCGGCAAGCCTTGTAGCAAGGGCTTTGCCAATGCCGTCTGTGGCACCCGTTATCAGGCATGTCGCACTATCCATCACTATCTCCAAGCATTCCTGGCACTGCCACAAAGGAATGAAACACAAAAAAGGCCCGTGTGATGCGGGCCTTGAAGTGTACCTGTTTGTCTAAGCAGCTTTGAAAGTATTACTCCGGGCTAATGCCGCAATCTTTAAGAAAATCACGAATCGCCACAACCTGATTCTTGTCATCAACGTTTTTGTGATGAGGATGAGCAAAGGTCATTTCATGGCCATTAAGCTTAACTTTAAGATGGTTCTTCTTGGTTTCTTCGACCTCAGCACCAAGCTCTTCGAACATATGCACAACCTTGCTGTACTCAATATTCATTGAGATAGGATGCGCAAAAAGGGCGTCGAGGGTTTTCTGGGATTTGTGATGCAAACTCATTTGTCGCTCCAGTTAATTGTTTTACAAAGAATACCCAAACAATATTTAGCCATTTCATACTGGAAAAACCACCTATCAATGTGTTGGCTGCAGGTCTATTCGCTCTTCGAGGAAAGTATTAAAGCCTTCACTAACGCCGGCCTGACTCAACATCTTGATAGTTTTCTGTGTCGTCACGTAATCGGCTTTCATTTCATCAGTCGTTGCTGGATGTGCCTTCATCATTTTACGCACCATAGTTGCTGGACCCATAGGTGCCTCTGCGTAAGCGGACAATTTCCAGCTGTCGCCTTCCTTCACAAATACAGCCATAAGACGATCCCAACCATGCATTGCCGGCATTCCAACCAGCTTAATATCATAATCAAGCCGGTAGGTTGCTACGGCAACATTCGGGGCCACATACTTTGCCCTGACTTTCGAATACTTATTATCGATACCATCAAGAATCTTCCTGCCGGGGCGGGGGTTGAAATAGCCATCAAGACGGCTCTGCCCATACAACGGGAAGGGCACCTCCTCTGCCATATAGATAGGATTGCCATCCCCAGACCACATACTCTTTACCGTGCGGTAGTCCTGATTGTTGTATGCCGACTCATAGTCGGAGAGAAACGCTGTAATCTCTGCAGCAAGAGCAATATCGTCATCGCTAATGACGTTCTTCTTTTTCGCATCAAAATGAAAGTCTGCAAAAACCACTGATGGCAATAATGCAACAACACATAACAATAGCTGGCGTATTGATTTCAGCATAACAATCTCCTTAGTCAGTCTGTCCTTCGAGTATATAGGGACTCTTCTCCGGCCACCGAATCTCGGTAAATAAAAAAGCCCGCTGTCCATTGCTGAGTCAGCGAGCTTCTTATGCTAATTAACCAACGCTCAACCGTTCCTGTTAAACACCAGCTATTGCTTTTGCGGCGGTCGGCCCAACTGGTCTATTGCTTTATTCATAGCAAAACCAGCAGCCTTCTGGCAGTCAAAAAAAGAGTGGCCAATTGAGGCACCCTTCGCTACAAAATTACACAGTCCTGTATTTAGGAATCACCGATCTCACTCGTTGCCTGGGGTATTTCATCTCCTATGCCTCGCGGATAGTACCAGCCTGAGTTCTTTTCATTCTCACGGCACTCGCAAGCATGAATGAAAACCCGACCGCCGGTGACTTCATCCAACATCCCTTGAACATGATCAGCGACATATTTTGCTGTCGCCTCCATACTCACGTTAGGCAATACACGTAACTGAATAATGCCCCGCTCATCCAGCTCCTTAAATAATTCAAGCTCATGGTCATCAGCATTGATTAGGCAAGTGTGATCAAACGTATAATCAAGCCAAGCTTTTACACCTTTAAGCCCACTAAAATCCATTACAAAATGAGTTCGGGGATCGACCTCATCGGCGCCGAATACAAAATAGAATGAACGAGAATAACCGTGGAGATACTGGCAGTGTCCATCATGGGATGGCTGGCGGTGAGCGCAGCTGAAACCGACGAACCGTTTTGTACTTTTAAACACTAGGACTGCCTCAATAAAGTTATCGCAGGATATTGTAGAGAATTTCTGGCAAGAATGTAGGTGCGGGGAGTCTCACCGCGCTAAGGGCGCTGCCAAGCAAGCCCATAGTTAATGTAAGCGGCATAAAATGGTGCGACTTCTGGCGGTAAAGCCGTCACGGATGCGCGGGTGTGCTGCTCTGCAAACCCGTTTTTTTGCTCGCCTCACTATAATAATTATCGGTGCCGATGCACTGGCTGGACAGCGACAGCGTTTTTTTCAAAACTTTGCGCCATACTAAAACCATAAAAAAATCAGTCAGCGGTGTTTTATTGATACATCCGCATAATAAAAAAACATGGCGTAAAAAACGCGGTTTGTTGACGAGACGGCTACTGGCTTTGGCTAGCTTAACTGACCAGGCGAAGCGCCTAGGAGGTGCGAAACAAAATTTACACTCCATCATCGCTCATCTTATTGATTGTATCGTGAGCGCTGAGGCGTTTAGAATTGATCAGGCATAATTTGTAGAATCAATAACCGAGAGTCTTATAATAATGCTCACCGAATTTATTATTGCCTTTTTTCTTCTTGGCTCAGTGGCAGGCCTAACAGTTGGTTTAGCCGGAATAGGAAGTACTGCACTGATACTACCGACTCTGGTTCTTTTATTCCCGCATTACATGCCTTCAGGCCTCTCAATAAAAATGGCAGTAGCTACCACGCTCGCCTGTACAAGCGTTTCTGTTAGTTATGCCGCTGTGATACACATCAAAAAGCGCAGCGTTGATTTTTCTTTATGCCTGAAAATGATTGGCATTTATGCGGTAACCGCTTTGATCGGTGCTTATACCGTTCATTTTCTTCCCGCTAAAACAATAGAAATCATGTTAGGCATTGTCTTGATCCTTGTGGGCGCTAAAACAGTTCTAATGAAACAAGCATATGAAGTCACTGAGAAAAATTTAAACACAAAGTCCTTTATTGTGGTGACTGCGTTTGCGGGCCTGAGTAATAGCATCTGCGGAATTGGCACAGGCAATATAGCCATCCCGTATTTGTCACGCTACTTTTCGGTCAAAAAGTCTACGGGAACATCCATCGTTAGTACCGTTGTTGCTTGCGTCTTCGGGACCATCGCATACATCTATTATGGCTGGGATTTGAGCGGCCTGCCGAAATACTCACTGGGTTATGTTTATACCCCATTATTTATTGTTATCTCTATCGGAATGGTTATTGGGACACCTATTGGTTATAAGCTTTCAGAGCGTCTTGACCCTAAATGGATAAAACGCTTGCTAGCAATGTTAGTGTCGGCCGCCGGTGTTTTTGCATTAGTAAAAGGCATACTTCTGACAGGAACATAAGCTCCAGGCTAACTGTCCTGCAGCTCAATACGCCAGCCCCATTAGTATTTGAGTATTTGCGCTGATATCACTTGAAGTGCTAGCCTTGCTCGCTCAATCTTTTTTATTCCTCGCATCTGTCCCTGCTCCACACAGCAGCGAGCGCCTAAAAGAGTTTGAAATAGCCGCTGTTTCCGACTCGGCTCTAACGATCAATTAATACACCCATGGGGGCAATCACATGTTTCGTCCAATTCACTCACGTATGTGGGTTCTGCTGGCCTGCATCACTGCCGCAACATTCCCAGTTTTCGCAGAGGACATAGTAATGATAGAAGATGGTAACCAAGTTTCAATAATGTATTCACTCACCGTTGATGGTGATGTTATCGACAGTAATGCCGGTGGTGAACCACTGGTTTACGTTCAAAGCGCGGGACAAATTCTTCCCGCCCTAGAAGCAGAACTCGCAGGCCTGAAGGTGGGCGACAAAAAAAGTGTAGAGCTGGCAGCTGCTGATGGCTATGGTGAAACAACCGAAGAGGCCTTTATGGAAGTGCCTATCGACCAGATTCCGGAAGAGGCTCGTACAGTTGGCGGGCAACTGCAGTCACCGGATTATCCGGGCCCGATTCGTGTGGTCGAAGTTAAAGAAGACGTTGTTGTCTTGGATTTCAATCATCCACTCGCCGGCAAAGACCTCGCCTTCGAAGTTGAAATTGTTGCTATCGAAGAAGCGCCTGCGGCACCCGCTGAACCTGCGGCATCTGCCGAATAAACCGGGACTGACCCTGGTGTTAAAAAAGGGTCGGACCATTTGGTCCGGCTTTTTTTATACGCAGATGGATTTAGTGCGGCAGTTGGGCTTGAGAAAACTCGTTATTGGCCTGTGTTACCGGCAGGCAAAGGCCCGTGCCTGAGCGCCGACCGATGCAGCTGCAACGGTGCGAAATACAGGGGCTTAAATATCCGACTGAACACCTTGGAACTGAAAATGCTGGAGCAATACGTGCTAATCATCATCTCGCTTAAGACCGAGGGGCTGGCTCTATAAGCTGCTTGGCACCGGGATAACCAAAGTCTCGCCATACCTTGATTTTGTTATCAAGGATGAGAAAGTAGCCCGCAACCCGAAACCGCATTCTGGGCACCTTGCTATCAACGTATGGATAAAAATCATCAATCCGGTCATTAATGACCAATTGGCCGATAGCAAAAGAGCGAAGAACCTGCCAGTCAACTTTTTCGAGACCGGCAAACATAGCACCATTGCGCTGCTTGTAGTCCTCAATCCCCACCACCTCAGGCTGGCCTTCCGATATCTGATAGATAATATCGTCATGCATGTAATCCGCCAGGACATTTACGTCGCGAGTCGAGTAGTCGCGCATAAAGTTATTTACCAACAGTTCATTCGACTGCTCTAGCTCAATTTGTTGCTCGGGCGATAAAAAAACGCGCTTGCCACCACGGTGCCCGCCAGCTATCGCTGACTGCGAAAAAATACCGGCGGTTGCCAATAAACTGCCGGCGGTTAACAACTCACGCCGGTTAATAAAACTCTGCGCCATCGGATCAATATCAAAGGAACTCTTCATAAATTACCTCTCAATATGTTGTTTAATAACTGCGTTGTAGGCTAGATGCCAAGGCTCAGCCCTGGTCTAACTGCGGGGCCACAAAGCGCTCAAACTCAGGGTCATAGGCGAACTGACGCATATCACGAATATGATCAACATAGAGCTTGCCATCCAGATGGTCAAACTCGTGCTGGAAGACCGTGGCAAGAAAACCCGTCAATTCAATGGTCTCAGAGACCGCTTCGGCATCAAGATAGTTCACCAGAATATGCTGTGGCCGCTCAACAAATCCCCGCATCCCAGGCACCGACAAGCAACCCTCCCAGTACCCTGCCGTATCCGAGCTCAAAACCTTAACCTGTGGATTCACGAATACCGTCAGCGGCATTGCCTCAAGTTCACCATAGCGAGTAGGACCCGCTTCGATCTCGATAATTGCCACCCGCAATGAAACACCAATTTGTGGTGCCGCCAATCCAATACCACCCTGCTCAACCAGCGTCTCTCTCAGATCCTGAATAAGGTTGGCAAACTCCAATGTGCGAAAATCATCAGGCGCAACTTGGTCTGCCACCTTACGCAGCACCGGATGGCCTAATCGTAAAACTTCCTTTACCGACATATTGGTATTACCTTCACTTAAAACGCAGCATGATCAAAATGGTTTGAGTTTTTGAGCTTTATTATAAAACGCTGGGTCGCCGCCTATTCCCTGCTCTGAGCATCTGGAGTAGGTAATTTGAAGCCGTAAAATCCTCTAAAATAATGACACAATTCCTTCGGCGAACACTAGGCTTATCACCAGACCCGATGCCTTACCCAACTGTGCCGGCAAGGATTGGAACAGCATGCCAACTCTCAACACAAGCTCAGCCCTATTCTGCTGATCTATGAATGCTTTTAACAGAGCTGCTTTCTATTACCTATGGCACACGCTGCTATTTCACACTAGTATTAAGATATGTATATCAACTTTTGGTATCCCATCGCGCGCAGCGATGAGGTCACAAGCGAAGCACCATCTCGTATCCGCATACTCAGCCATGAGTTCGTTGCTTATCGCGACTCTGCTGGTGCGGCACACGTGCTTGCCGATACCTGTATCCACCGAGGCGCGGCGCTCGGTGAAGGCAAGATTATTGATGACTGCGTGCAGTGCCCTTATCACGGCTGGCGTTACAACAGCGCGGGAGAGTGCGTGCTTATCCCTGCCCTGCCCGATGACAAGCCGCCGGCCAGAGCAAAAGTGGATTCGTACCCGGTAGAAGAGCGCTACGGTATTGTGTTCGCCTTCCTCGGTAACTTGCCTGAGGACCAGCGCCCACCGTTGTTTGAAATTGAAGAATTTATGGCGGATGACTGGCGTGCTAATGAGGTGGTGGTTTTTGACGTTGATTACTACTATGAACGCTCAATAGAAAATGGTCTTGATCCGGCACATAATGAATTCGTACACCCGAAACAGGGTAACCCGGGCATGAAGCTGGATTTCAAAAAAACACCCATTACTATTGATTTGATGGGTGACTTCGGTAGCGGCTTTATGATGCCCTTCAGCCTCGCAGCTCCGAAAAATGCGGCAATGAGCCAAGAAATGCTCGAGCGCGAAGACGTGGTCTCTGCCGGCTCTGGTCATTTTGGCCCCAATGTTCTCATCACCTGGTTGCACTTCAGCGAAAAGAATAAGTTTCATCAATACTTCTTTGAAGCGCCGATTGATGAGAATCGCACCCGTATTTTCTTTGTCAACATGCGGCACTTCATGCTAGACCCAGCCATGGACAAGCGCATCATGGATGTGAACATGGAGATCGCACAGGAAGATATCGATGTCCTGGTTAAACTTAATCCAATACGTACGCCCGAAACCACCACCAAGGAACTGCTAATTGCTACTGACACACCGGTGGTGAAATTCCGCGAATTCCTTAAAGACTGGGAGGGTCGTGGCTGGCGTATTAACCAAGAACAGCTCATTAAGCAGCGCGGTAACATTGCGTCGGCTATTCCGTCTCCCGCACGAACCCAAAGTAAAAACTGGGTGCTTGATGAGGTTCCGACTCTATAACCGCAGTCACCACTAACGCCTCAGGCTTACCCGGACTGCAAATGCAGACCGGGTATCGATATCTGAAATTGTCAGATGGTCATGCCGCCTGAATCAGGCGCTAAGCTTGCGCCGAAACCCCAATAGAGCCAGAGCTGATGCAAATAACCACGCAGCCGCTGGCACAGGCACAACCGTCAGACTATCCATCGCGAAATACGTTGGCGTATTCACGCCAAACAAGCCGCTATCGGATGAGTCCATAGCAAAGCTCATGCCGTAAACCTCACCCAGACCTGTGAGATCAAACCATTCCCAGGTATTGATAACATTATCGTCTTCAGCCAGAAAAATTTCTAAGCTGCTAACGGTTTCACCACCAGCGCCCAAACCCGAGATAATCAGCTTATAAAAATCATCGTCACCAAAAGGGCCTTTCACAAAAGCGGGGTCATTCCCATCATCGCCATTAGCCATTGCCAGGTAGCTATAGGTGGTATTGGTAAAGTAACTGCCCTGTACGGTGCGCGCACCGCCAAAATCAACGGCTAACGGAGTGCCTGAGTAGGTATCAAGATAACCCACAGCGTAGTTATCCTGACCAGCACCCACACCATCACCGGTGATGGCACTCTGATCATTTGAGTAGCCCGACGTGGTCGTATCCGTTTTATTTGAGTAGGTAAAACCGCTCCAGCAACAACCGTAGTTGTATCCGTAAAGAAAGTCTGCACCGCTGCTGCTCCAATTCACCGTGGAATTGTTATTAAAAGCACTGTCAGCACCTAGGGCATTGTCATCAAAATCAATTACCGCCGACTGAGCACTCGCCATCATCAACAGCGCGACCGCCGCACCCATGTATATTTTTTTCATCGTAAGCCTCATGTATCAATTGTTAATATTATTTATTAAATCGTATAGAATCGGGGCTAATGGCAAGCGCCATCGTCGCATTCGCCTGTGCTGATAAAGTCAGTGGCACTGAATGCCTCACCGCCCAGCGTTTCACCCAGCAGCACTGTGCTAACGTCTTCACAGGCGATGCCTGTATCCTGTGTTCTGAAACCAAAACTCATATCTGTGAGGCCATCGCCGTCTGTATCAACAGCGAATGGTGTGCTGACATTAGCTGCATCGGTATAACCAAAACGCAAGCTCGCTGGGTTAATCTGAGTGGCGTCAAAATTTTGCGCGTCGCCATCGGCAACGCTGCTGCTCAGCACGGCTACCGGGATAACCGCGGTCGAATCCGGGTCGATGGTGTTATTGGGGTCAAAAGGAACCACATCCATTTGCACAAGCAGCAACTGATTAATCACACCAACAGCGTCGAGATCAAAACCAGCACTGCTGATTGTCGGATAAGGATCATAGACAGCTGCCGGCGCGGCATTAATTGCATCAACGACGTAGGCCGGCAACTGAGCCACCGTAATACCCGCCCAATCGGCAACCGCCTGAAGACTGATGCTGTTGTCGGCTAAACCATCGCCTATGACATCGATCAATCGCACGTAAGCAACATTATTAAGGTCTATCAGTGGATTGCCGCTCAGCTGACTCAGGTCGAATGGCGTGCCATAGCCGGCACGATACTTACCGGCCAACTGCTCAATATCGCTGGGGTCGCTGCTACCAAAAACACCTACCGGTGCGGGCACCAATGAGAACGCCAGAAATTGCACAAAATTTACCCCATCGGATGACACTTCTACCTTTGCCAATTCTAAAAACGTATTACTAAAGGCGTTCTCAAACACCGCAAAATCATAGCCGGCCCCATCAACAATCGGCGGATCAAAACTCAGCACAATAGAACCTCCGCGACCCAGTGATACGATGTCAAACACCGAGCCCTCACTATTGCCATTGGAGTTACCGGGAGCTCCTAATGCTTTTTGCGGCGTTTGAAAGGTAAGGTCAACATCTGTTCCGGGTGCGTAGCTTTGATAACCGCTCGCCCAATCGACAATTGATGCGTCATTTGCTGGCACCGCGGTGCTGCTCTGGCTGCCAGGTGCGGCGCCAAAGATACCTGCCAATGCCCATGCTGGAAAAACCATCAGTATCACTGTCAATAAAAATTTTTTAGTTTTCATATCAATACTCTTAGACCAACCATTTATGAAGCTGCCTATCAACGTCGACTTCGCGACTTGACTCGCTCTCTTAACCTAGTCAGACCCCATGCGATAATTTATACCAAGGTAATAATTTCTATCGGGCATGGGGTAAAAATTCTGGCTGTACACAGACGCTGAATAGACCTCATTCAAAAGATTGTCAATACCGGCATAGATCTGCATAAAATCCAGCTGGTAGCTAACCTTCATATCGACTAAGTAATACGCGGCCACTTTATCGCTCGCCTTATTGCTAAAGTCGTTGCCATCAAAACGACTGCCCACATAGTTGCCCTGGGCAATTACGACCCAATCGCTGGCAAACTCCCACTCCACACCGAGTGCTGCAGTCCACTTCGGCACCATCGGCACATAGGTTTTGGTCTCAGCAAAGCGTGCATTCATATAACCGGCATTGGCGTTAAAGCTTAGCGTGTCCGTGGTATACCAGCGCACATCGGTTTCTGCGCCCTTGCGCTTAGTCGGCTGATCGGCATTGCGATTTAACTGCCTTGTCGGATTAAGCGGATCGATGCCGTACAAGATTTCGTTTTTAGTTTCGCTGTAGAACGCCGAAAACGAAAATTCCACTGCTCTGCCCCATAACTGACGAACGCCGGCATCCCAATGATTCGCCGACTGTGGGCGCAAATCATCATCAGCTACCACCAGATCATCAACATTCGGATTACGGAAGCTTTGCGCGAAAGACACATACCAGTTGCTGCTGTCGGTGGGGGTATAGACCAAGCCTGCTTCGCCCACATTATTGCGCCAGCTATCACGAGTTTCAAAAATAGGCGTGCATTGCTGAAAAGGTTTAAACCCGGTGCAGATTTCGCCGACTGTTTTCTGATGGCCTTTGCTCACAAAGCTATCCTGCCGATAGCCCGCGGAAAATATTAGGTCATCTCGCAAGTGAAGGTCGGCAGCAGTGAACCAGGCCTGTTGACGAATCTGGCCCCGCTTGGGTTCCGTCGTCGGGTTACCGGACTCACGAGAGTAGTCCGTATTGGCCAAATCAAAGCCCAGGGCAAAGGCATGCTGTTGGCCAAATAACTCAAAGTCCTTTTCG
>Ga0315321_10004679_pt1 | contig 10490 bp, 8 predicted proteins | sample M180m21515metaG_FD_203464 | JGI IMG/M metagenome (GOLD analysis project Ga0315321, IMG submission 203464) | Ammonia-oxidizing marine archaeal communities from Monterey Bay, California, United States - M1 80m 21515 | ecosystem: Environmental > Aquatic > Marine > Intertidal zone | place: USA... | reverse complement strand
GGAGAGTTGACAGCTGCAGCGACCCTGATGGAGGAAACTTCAAAAGGAATTGACGCTGGGACTTTTAACGCAAGCGACGCTACGAATTTCCTCTCGAATATTGACAAAGTTGCAAAAACTTTCGCCCAAGCTGCTGAAACTGGAACGACCCTTGGTACTGATTTCCAGAAGAATCTCATCAAGAACGCAGAAAAGGCCGAGGAAATTGGAAACGTTGATTTCTCGGATCCCAAGGCCTTGCTCATTTTGGACTTGAAAGCTGAATTTCCTCAATTTGCCAAACTCATTGACGAAAACAAGGAGAACGCTCAGCAGATCGTGGATCTTGTCTCCATGGTTGGTCCCGAAAGAGCCGGAAAGCTCTTTAGTAATTCCGAGTCCCTTGGCGTTTTCCTTGACCCGGCAAATCAGCTTGTGGGCGAACAATTGGAGCTCGGCTTCATCGACTTGCTGGCCGCTGACCCGACCTACTTCAAATCCATCATTCCGATTCTTAAGAACAATTCCCAATTGCCTTCCCAATTGTTTGTAGAGTTGAAGAACTTGAATCTTGCTCAATCCGAGCTCGCTGTCGTGCTTTCGGACATTCAAGTCGGTCCTCAGGCAACCCCTCCCGGTAGCCCGCCAAGTCAAGTTGCGCAGCTTAACCTGCAAGATGAAGCTGGTATGCTTAGTCTCTTGAACGATCACACGATCTCCAATGGCGTTTTGGATCCTCAGCTCTTTGTCGCTTCCCAACAAGTTCTGGCCAGCGTATTCTTCTCTGAAGCCAATGACGCTTACAATGCCTTGGGCGCTCTCGACGGTAGTGACGGTTCGGGCAGTGATTCGAACGATCATGACCATTCCCATAATGAAATGGTTTTGGGTGGGAGGAACATCACCGTAGGCTCGGGCAGCTATGGATTGAACTCGGCCACTCCGACTGATTATCTGGTTGCCTCCACGGACAAGCTCACCCTAACGGGTAACATCGTCTTCAATGCTTCTTCGCCTGATTCAGACCTGATCTTGCTTTCGGCAGGAACCGTTGACCTTTCCGGACTCAGTTCGATTTCCTTTACAGGTGATGAGTTGGGGCTCGGTTCTTTCGACACACTTGAGGTAAAGAACGTTGATTTGAAATCCGAAGGTGAGATACATCTTCGCTCTTTGGACAATATCGTCATTAACAACGTGAACATGGAGACGCACGGGAAGGGCGCTGACTTCATTCATTTGATTGCGGCTAATGAATTGCAAGTGAACAACTTGTATTTCTCTGATTCCGTTAAGCAAATTGCTATGGAAGCGATGACCATCAACTTGTCCCACGTTAATTTCCCTCTGAACTCGATCGTTAACCTCAAGAGCCTGTACGGTGGGGTTGATGGCAAGTACCCCAACTTCAATACGATCATGTATGGCAGGGTTAACTTTATTGAGCAAATCAAGTACGGTAATCAACTCATTATGGACCGGGCTGCCTTTGACGCTCATGGTGGAAATATTACCATAGGCGCAGGCAATTGATTCTTTTGGGAATTGAACCATCTTTCTATCGATTTGCAGGCTAATCTTTAGGCATATTGTAGCTACGGAACGAAAAGTAGCCTAATCATCAACATTTCATGAAATACACACAGGCACTTGTCTTAGCTTTTGCACTAATCTCCTCAGTCCCTGTTTTCGGTGACGAGAATGCCACCGGAGCGGAAGCTCCAGGTGACGCAGGTAATTCCGCCGTCCCTTCCGACTTCTTTGCCGATGCCTTGGCCAAAGCCAAAGCGGATGACGATGCCATGGGTACACAGCGCTTGGTTGACGTTAAAAGTTCTGAACTTACACCGTCTCTTTCCCTTAGCTCATCTTATAAGTACAGTTCCAACCCAACCAAGAGTAAAGTGGCGAGCAAATCCGAAGATGGTACGACATTCGATTTAAGCCTGATGATGATGATGGGGTTGGGCGAGTACGGCATAGGGGATGACGTGGTCAGCTCTCCCTCGCTTATGCTCATGCACATGCGTACTTACAACGATCCGATCAAGGATTTCGGAACGGACATGAGAGCTTTGGACATGGATATCCAGATTGCCGGGCTTACCATTCCCTTCGTTCTTCCGAATGATTACTCTCTGTCCGTGGGAAATACATACGTAAGGGCAATCAATTTCCGCAACAATGGGAACTCACCGTCATATCATTTTAAAGGCGACATCGTGATGTATTCCAATACGCCTAGTCTTTCCTTAACCAAGACCATTCCCTTGGAAAATGGTGATATCCTGACTGCCACAGCTGGTTTGAGCTATGCCATTTCGAGCGCCGACACTCTAGCCGAAAGTCTTCGAGTTGCAGAGACGGACCTTCAGAACTTGCTTGGTTTGGATAATACTGTTGCAGACCTGCAAACGGGGGTAACTTACTCCTTGAACTTTTCCTACATCAAGCCGGTTACGGATAAGCTTACGCTTACTCCCTCTCTTTCTCTTTCCAAAATGTACTACAAGAAAGGTGGTAACGTCGGAAGATCGGACTTCACCACCGTCTTGGGACTGAGCGGATCCTACCCAATCAACGATTGGCTTAACCTGACTGGTGCGGCCAATTACACGGCGAAAGAAGGTAATCGGGTTGATGTCATCGAGTTCCGAGACTTTACGACTGGGATTTCTTTGGCGGTCAACCATTCCTTCTGAGTTCTGACAGTGGCGTTTTTCGCCTCCAGACGCTTTTGCTTTTGCCTCGCGCGTTGTCGTTGTTTCATTCTTTTGGCTCTTTTGGGCTTTGGCTCTTTTGCCCAGGCCCAAGTTACCTATTCTGAAGTGGAAAGGCTTTTGGAGGCGGGTAGGGCAGAGGCTGACAAGGGGGATTTCACAAAGGCTTTGGGTCATTTTAACAAGGCGATGGGCTATTTGAAGCAAGCCTCGCCTTCTCATCCTCTCAACGAAGTCGTACGAAGGGAGATTCGCGTAACCAAGGGGCGTTCTTTAGTTGCGAGGTATAGAAACCGCTCAGGCCTGAAGCTTGTAAACAAAGACCAGCTTCTTCCTCTCGATCAGGAGCCCAGCGATGTTTTGGTCCGCCAGCGACTAGGCACTGTTTTGGCCCGTGAGGTTTGGCAACCAAAGAAAATTTCCGAACAAGGCGAGTACATAGGATTTGGCAGAAGATTAACCGTTTTACCCGGAGGCGGAGTGGAACTGGATCTTGGGGAAGAGAGCAAATTTTCCTTGAGAACGGTTGATGCGGCCAGCCTCGCATTGCCCATGGACAAAGTGTTTGATCTTCATTCCGGGGCCTTTGCAATCTCTTCCGCAAACAAAGCTAACGTTTGTACCGTAAAAAGCCCCCTTTCCAGTATGGAGATAAGGGCGGAGGAGCCTTTTGCCCTTATGATTGGAATTACCACAAATGGTGGACTGAAGGTGATAGGTCTTTTTGGTGATTGCGAACTGAAACAAGAAGGCGTTCCCCCGGAAAGCCTTAGTCCTGGAGAATTGGTATTTGCGTTGCCCGAAGGATTTAGCCGTAAAATGAGTGTCGAACTCAGTACATTGATGGTTACTTCGAAACTGATGACCGGGTTCCAGCAACCTCCTGTTTATCTTAAGAAGTTAAGACAACGGGCGATGATCCAGGCTTTGCGGACAAAAAAAAGGTATAGAGCGGTAGTTGGTGATGCTAAAAACAGCGAGGATTTCGAAATCCAAGTCCTGAACCCTCAAAATCCCTGACCGATTCTAGGCAAAACAAGTTTCCATTGAAGAATCCTTTTCGGTTTTTGGGCGTGAGTTTGACCAAAAAGACGATACTTCTTTCTTGTTTGCTTTCTTTTGGTTGCGTAAGCACTCATTATGACAGAACCGAAAACTTCTTGTTCTCTTGGAAAATCGGTGATCTGAAAAGCGCAACCAGCGAGGCAGAGAAATTGTCTCAGACCGGACCGAAGAGAGACCGATTGCTTTACAAGCTTGAAGAAGGTTCTACCAAGCGGTTGGGGGGGGATCTGGAGGGAAGTGTCAAGGCCTTTCAGGATGCAGCGGAGGAATACGAACGTTGGTTTGGTATCCACCTAATGACCGAGACCCGGATTTCCGAACAGTTTTCATCCGTTGTCGGTTCGGCTGAATGGAAGCCCTATAAATCGAGGGTTTACGAGCGTGTAATGATGAGGTTTTACCAAGCGCTGAACTATCTTCAAATCGGGGACAAAGGGCGTGCTCGGGCGGAGATTTTCAAATCAAGGCAAGCGGTTGAAGATTCCAAGGAAATTTGGAAAAAAGAACTACAGTCCGCTCAGTCAGGACTAAAAGATAGAGGAATAGATCTCGATCGCGGCTTGAAAGACAATGGAAAGACTAGCTTGAACGAGGATTTGCGTAAAATCAGGGCCTTGGTTCCATCTACTTTGCCTGAGTACGTGAACCCTGCCGTAATCTATTTGGAGTCCCTGTACTTTCTCCGAGGAGGAACTCAAAGAGAGGACTTTGAGAAAGCGGCCTTTTCTCTGCGCCAACTGGCTGCTCTTTTCCCTGACAATCAATGGATTCGCGAGGATTTTCAGGAAGCTCAAAAAAAAGAAAGAAAAACAGAACCTCTTACCTATGTCTTTTTCGAAACCGGACGGGCTCCAGTCCGGGTGGAGCGGAGATTTGACGTGCCGATTGTTTTCTTTTCAAACCAAGCAAGGATTCCTTACCTCGGGGTTGCCTTCCCCATGCTAAAGACCACGGGGCAGTTCATGCCTTCATTGAACGTTCAGGCTGATGGGGAACTTGTCCAAACCAAGCCTCTCGCAGATATGGATGCGATCATTGCAAAGGAATTCGAGATGGATTTCCCAATCGAGCTAGCTCGGGCCATTTCGGGCGCCTTGGTTAAGGGCGGTCTTCAATACCTAGCCACGGATTCTGTTCGTACCGAGGAAGAAATTACCCGTGCGACCGTCGGAGTCGGAGTTGGCTTGCTTTCCCAGTTGACGACCCGGGCGGATCTTCGCTCATGGGCGACCCTTCCAAAGCAAATCCAGTTTTGCAAAATGAGAACTCCGCCCGATAAAAAATTGACTCTAACTGGGGTTGGCGCAACCTTTAGGGAAGTGGTTACCTTGAATCCTTCCGTCACAAACTTGATTTGGGTGAGGAGCATATCTTCACATACCCCCATCCGAGTAGTGGGCGTAATTTCCCTTGATCCATAACTAAAATGATTACGAAAAAGACTTCCAAGCTCATTTTTTGCACGCTTCCCCTTGCTCTTTTGTTCGGTTGTACCAATCCCGTTCATCAGACTACTAAAAAGAATCCCGGAGATACGAGTCCTCTGCCCGAATTGAAAAGGGTTTATATGAGCAGTTCTTTGGCAAAGAACCTGGAGGTGATCAGTGTGAACCAGGCGACTGCAAATGGAGACCTTTTGAAAATTCAAGTGAACCTGCAAAACCTTTCCAAAAAGGAGATGAACCTAAACTACAAGGTGGAGTGGATGGATGAAGCAGGTATTGTAATCAACGACTCCTCCGCCGTATGGATGCCTCTTTTCATTCGCGGAGCTGAAAACGTAGCGGTTCAATCCGTCTCTTCGAGCACCCGTGCAAAGAACTTTTGGCTTAAGCTCCAAAATGCCAAGTAACATTCTGACAAAACCATGAAATCTACAATTATCCGCATCTTTCCTGTCCTCGTACTAGCGCTTCTTTTTTCCTGTAGCGAACGCAGACCTATTGGTCGCAACGCCGATGCCCGATACATCGAAGACAGCAGCGAAAAAGGTCTGGTCAACTTGGAAAAGATCAATTCCCAAGATTTTACCCGGGCTGCCAATAAGTTGCTTCAGGACCTTTTTACAACCGGTGCCTTGGCAAAGGCTCCGGATCAGCCTGCCATTCTTCATGTAGGCGAGGTCAGGAACGATACCCAAACCTATTTCGATACCGATTTGCTCTTGCAGGCCATGAAGAGGGATTTGTTGGCGAGTAATCGAGTGCGAATCTCCACGACCGAAGGTCTTGGCGGAAAGGCGTCTGACAAATACGCAAAAGAGGTTAGGGCGAAGTTGGAAGCGGGTGATCCGTTTGCGGTTATTCAACCCAGGCCCTTCTATTCGCTTTCCGGTAAAATTATTGAGGAGACTTCAAGGGTTGATAAGGTTACGCAAAAGGACTTTTACTTTCTCATGACCTTGACGGAAATCGATACCGGTACGGGAGTGTGGTTCGGTAGGGAATTGATCAGCAAGCAGGGGCGGCGGGGGTCGATCGGTTTCTAAGCGGTTTCGCGCCGGATTAAATTCATGAGCTTGCGGGTCGCGGGCTAAATAATGGATGCAATTGTTTGGTTGTTGGAATGCGGATTCGCTTCTCATCTTTTCCCGATTCCCCGATTCCAAGCTCCAGAATATCTCCTCTCTCTAGTTCAAGAAGCTCCGTGGTCTCTTCTTTGGAAAGATCCCTGCGCTGAAGCTCAAACCGGTATTCCTGACCGTCTGCCCCGATTCCTATGAAGAAAACAACGCCCTTGCTTTTTTTTACGGGCGAAACTAATCGGCAAGGGCTATGTGCTTCGGGGAAAGGCATAGCCCTCTGTTTCCCCAAGATAGAGATGCCGAACTTGATTTCCCTTGTCTCCAGGCGAAGAGGCGCATTGATCTTTAGCATTGTGCGCGTAGGCGAGAGACGTCTTACCTCATGGCTGTAATACTTGCTTTTATTGGTAGCGAGCGGGCAGGGCAAACCGTTGAAATAAGGCCCATGCTGATAGAGTTGGGATGATCCTTCGGTGATAATCCGGGAGCTTTCCTGCAGGTTGTTGCAAGTTTCTGATTCAGCGGGTTCCAAGATGATAAGAAACCCATTAGGCTTTAGGTACTGTGTGATTTGATCTAACCAAACTAACTTTTGCTCGTTCTCTTCCGATTCAAGAATTTCATTAAGTGAAAAACTCATGATCACCAAATCGAATTGGCGTGAGTCCTCCTTGCCCAGAGCGTATCTCAAATCCTTCCTTTTGGTCATTACTTTTGAGTTCGGCCATAGGTCAGGGCATGCTCGATGCAAACTTTTCAATATCCCCAAGCTTTTGCTGGAGTAGTCCCATGCTTCTAGGGAAATCGGATTTTCTATTCTCCAGTGTCTAAGCAGGAAAAGGCATGCCAATCCGCTTGCACCGCTGCCCGAGCCTAAATCCAAAATGCGAATGGGGCCTTTTTTTGGGATTTTCAAATCCCTGAACGAATAAGCCTCAGCTAAGGCATAGGACATGGCTTGCCATGTTCGGGGAAAGAAAAAGTTTCCGTAGGAGAGAATGGACAAGTCCCTTGATCCGTAAGAACTTGATTCGAAGTCGCGCGTTTTGTTGAAGCGGTCGCTTTGCTCAACAATTTCTTTGCGCATCGAGTTCAAAAGCTTTTCTTCACTTGAATCCGGCCATTTGGAACTCGCTTGCCTCCACCACCAGTCTTCGAGCGCTTTCGGAAAGGGAGGGAGGCTGATCGTTTCCATCATTTAAACCGAAACAGCGCTAAGATGCTTAAGTAGAAAAGCTATGCGCTCCCGTTAATCTCCGTTCGCGGGATTGGGAAAATGAGCATGCAGTTTTTGGACCTCTTAAAGTTTGCCGCCGTAAACGGCTTGCTCCCCAAGCTGTTCTTCAATCCTGAGCAACTGATTATATTTGCATATGCGGTCCGTTCGGGAAAGCGATCCGGTTTTGATCTGTCCGGCATTGGTGGCAACGGCTAGATCTGCAATCGTGACGTCTTCGGTCTCCCCTGAGCGATGAGAAATAACGGAGGTGTAACTGGATTCCTTTGCCATTTCGACCGCATCGAAGGTCTCGGTGAGCGAGCCGATTTGGTTGACCTTCACGAGAATCGAATTGGCCACGCCCTGATCGATTCCTTTTTTGAGGAAATCGACGTTGGTTACGAACAGGTCGTCCCCAACCAATTGAACGCGGTCACCGATTGCATCGGTGAGTTTTTTCCATCCATCCCAATCGTTCTCGTCACATCCGTCTTCAATGGACCGAATTGGGAACTTGTCGACGAGTTCAGAGTAGAAAGCGACCATTTCATCGGAATCCCTTTCCGAACCATCACTCTTTCCGAAGACATACTTTCCCTTTTCCTTGTCAAAGAATTCGGAAGAAGCGACGTCCAAAGCGAATTCGATTTCATCCCCGAGCTTATAGCCTGCCTTTTCTACAGCTACGGCCAAGGATTCAAGCGCCGCCACGTTACTTGCCAAGTTCGGGGCAAATCCTCCTTCGTCCCCAACGGCTGTGGAAAGTCCTTGATCCTTCAGAACTTTTTTCAGGGCATGAAAAATCTCACACCCCATCCGCAATGCCTCCTTGAATGAACTGGCTCCAATTGGCATAATCATGAATTCCTGAACGTCAATGGGGGCGTCGGAGTGCGATCCTCCATTCAGAACGTTCATCATTGGAACAGGAAGAACTTTCGAGTTCGGGCCACCAAGGTACTTGTATAGAGGAAGTCCGCACGCACTAGCGGCGGCATGCGCGGTGGCCATGGAAGCCCCGAGAATTGCATTGGCTCCCAAGACGGACTTGTTTGGCGTTCCGTCAAGGGAAAGCATGGCTTGGTCTACGCCAGCCTGATCGGTCGCATCAAGTCCGATCACCGCTTCTGCGATCTTCGAGTTTACGTTTTCCACGGCTTGGGAAACGCCTTTCCCTAGGTACCGACCTGAATCACCGTCGCGCAACTCGATGGCCTCGTGTTCGCCGGTACTCGCTCCGGACGGAACGGCAGCTCGGCCAAACGCTCCGCTACTGAGTCCAACCTCTACCTCAACGGTTGGGTTGCCTCGGGAATCAATGATTTCTCGTCCATGTACTTCTATAATTTGGGTCATGATAAAAAAAAGTCCGAATTTGTTATTAAAAAAAGGTCTACCATGCCCATTATCATTGAATTTGTCAAAATTCTTCGGGAAAAAGAGGCCTTGTGGCGTACCTTGCTTCTCGCTTTCGATCAGAGTTTGATGTAAAAGGGGAAGCTTTAGTAAATCATGGGAAAACCACGCAACGCGATCTCACCCACTCGAGAGGAAGATTACCCCGAGTGGTATCAACAAGTAGTCAAAGCTGCCGACTTGGCTGAAAATACTCCGGTGCGCGGTTGTATGGTCATCAAGCCGTGGGGTTATGGAATTTGGGAAAACATCCGGGACTCTTTGGATACGATGTTCAAAAGTTCGGGGCATAAGAATGCCTATTTCCCCCTTTTTATCCCCAAGAGCTTTCTTCAGCGCGAAGCGGAACACGTCGATGGTTTTGCCAAGGAGTGTGCGGTGGTTACTCATTCCCGCTTGGAGCCGGACGAAAAAGGCATTCTTCAGCCTGCCGGGGAATTGGATGAACCACTGATTGTCCGTCCGACCTCCGAAACTATTATCGGAGAGCTCTTTGCCCGCTGGGTTCAGTCCTATCGCGACCTCCCCCTGCTTATCAATCAGTGGGCGAACGTCGTGCGGTGGGAAATGAGGCCACGTTTGTTTTTGCGCACGGCAGAATTCCTTTGGCAGGAAGGCCATACGGTTCACTCCACCGCGCAGGAGGCTTTGGAGGAAACCAGGCTCATGCTTGATACCTATGCTGTCTTTGCTGAGGAATGGCTTGCCATGCCCGTTCTTCGAGGTGAGAAAACAGCTGCGGAGCGTTTCCCTGGCGCTGATTCAACTCTTTGTATCGAAGCAATGATGCAAGACCGGAAGGCCCTTCAAGCCGGTACGTCCCATTTCCTCGGGCAGAACTTTTCAAAAGCCTGTGGAATCAAGTTTCAAGGAATAGAAGGGAAGGAAGAATTCGGATGGACTACTTCTTGGGGAGTCTCAACCCGCCTGATCGGCGGGATGATCATGACCCATGCGGATGATGATGGCCTTGTCGTTCCCCCCAAGGTTGCTCCAACTCACGTTGTAGTTCTTCCCGTTACTCCCAAGGAGGAATCCCGGGAGAAAGTTTTGGACGCCTGTAGGCAACTTGTGGAAAGACTTGAGGGGAAAACCTTTGCCGGCTCTCCCTTACGGGTGGAATTGGACGATCGTGATTTGCGAGGTGGGGAAAAATATTGGCAATGGGTGAAGAAGGGGATTCCCGTAACGGTGGAGATCGGACCCCGTGACCTTGACAATGCGACGGTGTTTGTTGGTCGAAGAGATCAAGGTGCCAATCGGGAGGGAAATGATTGCGAAGCTTTTATCGGAGGCATCGAACAAATGCTGGAAGATATCCAAAAGAATCTTTTTCAAAGGGCGCTCTCCTTTCGTGAGGAAAACACGAAGGAGATTGACAGTAGGGATGAGCTCTATTCCTTCTTCACCCCCTCGAACACGCAGAAACCCGAAATTCACGGAGGTTTTGCTCTGGTTCACTGGGATCGCGATCCCAAGTGGGAGGAGCAACTCAAAAACGATCTCAAAGTAACGGTCCGATGCATCCCTGACGAATCGGGCGACGAAGGAAACTGTATCTTCAGCG
>Ga0315321_10004677_pt1 | contig 10494 bp, 11 predicted proteins | sample M180m21515metaG_FD_203464 | JGI IMG/M metagenome (GOLD analysis project Ga0315321, IMG submission 203464) | Ammonia-oxidizing marine archaeal communities from Monterey Bay, California, United States - M1 80m 21515 | ecosystem: Environmental > Aquatic > Marine > Intertidal zone | place: USA... | reverse complement strand
TTCCACCGTTCAGACGTATTGTGCCCGTATCAGTTTCTACTACATTCGTTATAACAAATTTCTCAGTTCCACCATCATATTGTATCAATGCTCCATCCGAAACAGATGATGCGTCAACATCTGATAGGTCTACTAATGAACCACCAGCTGCACCCGAATCACCTTTTGGGCCTGGAACTGTAACACGAGTTACTTGTGGTTGGTTTCCTTGTGAAACCGAACCTTGTATTGTACTTGAAGTATTTACTTTTGCACTTATTGACATTTTTACCTCGACACGCTTGGGTTAACAGTAGCAATACCTTCAACCACTCTTGTTTTATCATTGGTAACACCAGTGATAAGTAAATCATAGACATACCGTCCAGAATCAAGAGCGCCAGTTTGAGTATCAGTGAGGGAGATTGTGATTTTGCCAGTTGTTCTGTCAGAATCAAATGTGGTTGTAAAACTAGTCGCAGTTGCAGATTCGTAAGTTTTACGAATTTGTGCAATTGCATTAAAACTAGTTAAGTCAAGTGCCGAACCATTGCTGTCTGATATAGTTACAGTTGTACTAAAGTCAGCATGTTGGTTAATGAATATATTTGAAATTGTCGCCATCTGTACACATTCTCCTTCTTCCTTCTATTTATAAGGATTGTGTGTTAGATGTGTAGAAGGATTCTATAATTTTTATAAAGCGTCTGAAACCCAACAAGATAGCACGTTACTAGAATCTATAGTGTATGTGGAGCTCTTTGTAGTATTAGACGAAGCCCAAGAACCTACATTTGCACCATCATATGCCCCACCTGTATCATTTCTATAACCGACATTAGGAGCGTATGTAGTACCAGCAGAAGTAAAACCATCTGCGATGTGCCATTCACCCAAAGTTTGATTACCATCTCTATAAGATAAATGTATCTCATATGGGCCGCCTGCAGATGGCTGCCATACAGCGTTATGGTCTCCAGCACCACTGCCTGAAGAGAAACCTTCACCATATCCACCAAAATATGCAGTTAATGCTAAACGACAAGCACTAGATTGAGAACCCGATAAATGATTAGATGCAATTAGAGGGTATGCTGAATTTTGGTTTGCTCCAGTTGCAGTCAAACCGTTACCAGCAACAGCAGATTTTGATGTAACTGCAAAATCAACAAGTCCCATACTGTTGTGCAATTTTGTAAATGAGGAATCCCCACTACTATAATTAAGTCCATAACTTGATTGGTTGTATGCATACATTTGTGGTCTAGTGTAGTTTGAGCCACCTTTATTCAACCAATGAGTCCAAGGAGTACCGTTACCGCTATCGGAAGACCATAATGTCTCTAACCAACCTCTTCCATCGTGTGATGCATATCTCATTTGGAAAGGATTACCAGAGTTAAGATTAGAATTTTGAATCCAAACCATTCCGTTAGCCATATTTTGTGCATACATTGATGCAATTGTTGTAGCAGGATGGGCACTCGCATATCCAACTTTTTGATTTCTTATAATATTAAATGCACGAGCAGTTGTGTTTCCTGTTCCATCATTTGCAGATATTGAAAAATTATGCGTTACAGTAGCAGAGGTAACAGTATCATTTACATTTGGTGTTCCAGTAATTTGTCCATTAGAAGCATTTAATGATAGTCCACTTGGTAATGAACCAGATGTTACAGAGTATGTTACAGAACCACCTTCTGGGTCTGTTGCAGCAACTGTCGCAGTAGACATTGCTGTATCTTCAGTAACAGTTGCAATATTTCCAGCTGCTGTTGTCCAATTTGGTGCAGCATCTAAAGTAATTGCATCGTCAAGTGTTCCTGCCAATCCAGTACCGTTTGTTACTTTAACATCATAAGGCCCAGTATTAGAAGTGATAACATCACTTCCAGAATATACTATTGTTATCTGTGATGAACTATTTCTTGTAGAAGTTGTGGGAGTTATGTTTCCACCAGAACCAATGAGAACCGCAGTTGCATTAACATCAAAATTCTGTCCAGTAATTACAACTGTTTGAGTAGAATCACTCTCTTCAATATTATTTGGAGAAACAGATATAACTGTTGGAGATGAAGCAATACCTTGCCATCCGTCTGTCGTATATTGTTCTAGAATACCAAGATTTGTATTGTGACGTAAATCACCAACTTGTGCATTTGCTCTCTGGGCAGTTGTGCCAACAGGCATTCTTGCTGCCTCAGTTCCAGAAATTTCTGTGTTTACAAAAAGGTTATTAGTCTTTCCAAGTGTTACTGCATTATCAACAAGTTTTGCAGTTGTGATTGCATCGTCATTGATTGCATTACTTTTGATTTTTGAAATTGGCATTTAATTTTCCTAATTCGTTTCTTTTATTTATACTACTCAACCGCATCCCAAGTTTGGTCTGTCTCGTTCCAATCATATCTTCCGTCATCACTTGGTGATGCAACAGGAGCTTCCCAAAGACAAGTTGTATTGTTAAGAGTCCAACTGTTATAAGGTTTTGGGGAAATGAATGCATCCTTTGATGTGTCATAAGTAAAATCAATCCCAGCAAAATTCTTTCTTAATGCTTTAGATTGATCAGAACTTTCTGTTCCATCTTCTTGGTAGTGTTTTCCACCTCTAGTATTGTATGAGGTTTGAATCCATGTGCCTGGGCTAGTGTCTTGGAATGTTTCAAAAAAATCTTCTTCTGCAACAATAATTTGTGTTACTAAACCTTGATTTACTTTTGCGTAATGTGCCATATTATTTTTCCTATACTATTGTGGTTGTGTTGTATCTGATAATTACTATACCAGAACCACCATTACCACCGCCACCAGAACCGGCTGATGTAGAGCCATTACCGCCGCCACCGCCACCGCCTCCAGTATTTGCTGTTCCAGCACTACCGTTCGCAGCAGAGTTTGGCGCTCCAGCGTTACCACCACCGTGTGTTGCAGTACCAGATGCGCCACCGCCATATCTAGAACCACCACCGCCTCCAGCATAACCACCAGAAACACCACTAGATGTTGCAGTTGCCCAAGTTGAATAAGAAGTTGAACCTGCTCCACCATTACCGCCAGGCGAAGAGCCTGAGGCTGGAGAGACACCAACGCCATTTTTACCGCCACCACCGCCTGCTGCATTAACTACAGCAGTACCACCAGCGTTTCCTTGACCAGATGTTCCAGCTCCACCACTTTGGTTATTATAACCACCACCGCCACCAGAACCACCACTATTACCAGCGTACTGAGCATTACCGCCCTTTCCACCACCAATAGCTGTTAATGAATTGAATGTTGAATTTTGACCGTTACTACCACTGTTGTCTGCAGCACCTTGCGTTCCACCAGCACCACCAGCACCAACAACTACACCGTAAGTTTGTACAGTAAGACTAGATTGACCACCAAGTAAACCACCAGCGCCACCGCCACCACCAGCGCCCCAGTTAGCTCCAGTTGCGTTACCGCCACCGCCACCGCCGGCAACAATAAGATAGTCAACTGTTAGGGCAATAGTAGGAACAAAATTTGCAGAACTAGTAAATTTATGATAACGATAGTTGCCTGAAGTTGTAATCGTTCCACCAGAAGGCATTGCGACTACAGTTTTATTAATTGTGGATGAGCTCTGCCCATCACTGTTTGTTACAGAAACACCAATTACTGTACCAGCAGATTGTCCATATATTGTAGAAGGAACTGCTACAGTTGCAGCAGTATCACTTGAAGGTGTTACTGTAACATCTGTTACACTACCACCAGCTGGAGTAAATGAAACTACTAAGCTACTTGTTAAAAATCCTGTACCAGACAAAGTTAAACTATTTGCTGCTGTGTTAACAATATTACCAGTAACAGAGTTAAGGACTGCCACGACAGCAGATACCTTTAACCAACCACTTCCATCATAGTTTTCCATAACTCCAAGCTCTGTATTGAATCTTGTGTATCCAGAACTAGGACTGCCTGGGCGTTGTGCAGTTGTTCCAGAAGGAAGGTCAAATGCTCCAGTTGATGTGTTTGCTTGGTCTGAAACCCCAGCAGGAGTTACAGAGATGTTATCCAAATTGTTTAATAGAACATCACCATTACCGTCAAGTAGTTGTGCGAGTTTTTTTGCGTTACTGTCAGCCATTCTCTATTTCCTAAATTGGTAGATATCTAAATCGCAACGTAGCACCATTAAGAGGTGCAGTTGTGAATGTTAAAGTTGTGCCTGAAATTGTATAGTCCGTAGTCGGCTCCAAGCATACACCGTTTTCAAAAACCATAACTGACTCTACCGTGTGTCCAGTTGTGATTGTAAATCCTGTTGTTGAACCATCTCCTGTTGCACTTGTTGAAGAATAACTAAGAGATAGTTTTGCATTTGTTACTGAGTTATCTAATACAGTATCTATAACATTGTTAGATTCTGCAAGTTGAATAACTTGAATATTTGCAGTACCACTACTTGGAGCAGCAGTAAAAATTATATCTGAACCACTGGTTGTATATGCATACGAAGAACCATATCTTTGATATACATTATCTACAAACACAATCAGATTAGCACCACTACCAGCACTTGGAGTTCTACTTAAACTAAAAGATGCTGTCGAACCATTACCATTGAAAGTATCAATGGCAGGTGAAGATAATGTTTGAGTTGCCACGAGTAACTGTCTACCCATGTAGACAATAGAAGCTCTGTCTGCATTATCTGGTGCTTCAGAAAAAGTGATGTAACCAACACCATTCGTTGTGGTTGCAGTGTAAGAGTATTCAGGCTCTTGAACAATACCACCAAGAACTACCAGAAGTTGGGTAGGATTGGATACAGGATAGTCCAACTGATATGTAGTAGTCGAACCATCACCAGTAATCACCTGTCTGTCAAATGAACCGTATGCTGGTTCTGCACCTATGTATGCCATTTAGTTTCTACCTTTAAATTTCTTAATCATATTTATAATCTTAATCGCTATCTGGCCCACCACCGCCAGGCGATGTACCATCACCAGCTGGTTGTGTAGATACCTCGACCCACGAATTATTTTCTTCATCCCAACTATGGGGTTTTCCATTGTCTGGATAATCAACTGCTGATTTCCATTGAAGTTTATCAGAATCCCATACAAAAGAAGCATATGGTTTGGGTGGATAAAAATTACTACCATCCCAAGTATCTCCAATGCCTGCAAGTCTTTCAGACTCATCTGATTCAACCCAATCTCCAGGCGAATCGTCTATATGTGTATTAATATAATCAGCATCTGCTTCGATTACTTTTGTTACAATTCCATTTAATATTTTTGCGTAATGTGCCATACTATATCTCCTATGCAGTCATGTCGTATCTAATGATTACGATTCCAGAACCACCATTACCACCATTATACTGTGGAGTTCCACCAGAACCACCACCGCCGCCGCCGCCAGTACCATTAGTTCCACCAGAACCATTTGATCTAGCACCACCTACACTTGTGTTGCCTGGGTATGCTCCGCCACCAGAACCACCGCCATGTGTTGCAACACCCGATGTGCCACCACTGTTTCCAGCATAATCAGCGCCATCGGTAGCATTACCACCGCCACCACCGCCAGCATATCCTACTGATGAACCAGTAATTGAATTATTTAATCCAGCCCCGCCTGGGCCACAAAGATGTTGACCATCATTACCACCAACACCACCAGCGCCACCGCCACCAGCACCATATGGATCACCGCCTGGGCCACTGCTACTAGTACTTGAACCGCCACGGTTTCCTTGTCCAGAAGTTGCAGAAGAATAATTGGCTGTAGAATTACCACCACCATTACCGCCGCCTGAACCACCACTGTTTGCGACTGTTGAGCCTGGCAAGCCTGGCCCACCACCACCACCACCGATTGCAGTTGAACCATTAAATGATGAGTTATTACCATTGTTGCCTGTGTTGGCAGTTGATGACCCACCAGAGCCACCAGAACCACCAGAACCTACTGAAACTGAATGTGTTCCAGCTGTTCTAGACTGTCCTGTTAGATAAATGTATCCACCAGCACCACCACCGCCACCGCCGTGCCATGTTGCATTGGCGCCACCGCCTCCGCCACCGCCACCAGCGACTACTAGATAATCTAAAGATAGTGTTGTAGCATTAATAAAGTTTCCACTTGATGTGAATGAATGAATTCTATAATTACCAGAGGTGGTAATTGTTCCACCAGTTGGAACTGCTCCAACTGTTTTTGTTACTGCATTTCCAGAGGGTGTTCCGTCTGAGTTCTTAATACTAATTGAAATTGTATCACCAGCAGTTTGTCCATAAACTTGTGATGGAGTTGCCAATGTGAATGTTCCACTTGAAACTGATTGACCTGTAACAGTATGGAATGCTGCACCACCTTCAGAGAATACAACATCCACAGCATCAGTATTGTTTGTTACAGCAAAGACTAAGTTAGTAGCATAAGCATTATTAATATCACCTGTGATACTAGATATATTTGGAATTAGGTTTGTTGAAAGCCAACCAGAACCATCATAGTATTCTAATGAACCAGTTGTTGAGTTGTATCTAGATTCACCTGTATCTGGTGAACTAGGTCTTTGTGCAGTTGTACCAGCTGGTACAGTGAATCCACCAGTAGACGTATTAGGTTGGTCTGAAACCCCAGCAGGAGTTACAGATATGTTATCTAGATTAGATAATAGAACATCACCGTTTGCGTCTAAGAGTTCTGCAAGATTTTTATTTTTACTAGCCATTAGTTCTGATACCTTACCATGATTGGAAGTCCACTAGATGGTGCGAAAGTCATCGTCACCACTCCAGTAGATGAATTAACTGAATAGTCCGTAGTCGGCACCATCATAACACCGTTATAGTATACCCATGCACTGTTGGTATTAACACCAGCAGTTGTGAGTGTAAATGTAGTCGTAGAACCGTCACCAGTGAAATTATCAACATTCCAATCTGGGCCTCTACGAACAATACCACGAACACCTAAATGTTTAACTTCAATTTCTGCAGCACTGTCTGGTGCAGAAGTGAATGTAAGAGTTGTTCCAGAAAGACTATAGTTAGTTGTTGCTTTCTGAACAATACCATCAACTATCACCAACAAAGTATTGACATTTGCTGGAGTTTCTGTTAATGTAAATGTTACGTCTGAACCATCACCAGTAAAAGTATCTGTAGTGAAGGTTTTCATCTGTTCTGTCAACTGAGTCGCACCAATCGAATTGTTTGATGGAGTCATGTTGTAAGGGCCGATACCCTTATGAATTACATAGATAGATGCAGATGCTGGAACCGATTCCGAGAAGTTTAAAATTCTTGGACGGTTAGAACTATCTTCATGGACTGAATATGCAACATCAGGCTCTTGACGAATATTATCAAAAAGAACTTCAACATTACCAGCTTCACTGCCAGGAACATCAATACTTAATGCAACAGCATTTGAATAAGTTCCGTGAGCACCAGTAACAGAACCAAATGCACTACCAGTAAAATCCTCTTTAGGAAATGTAGTAGATACTTGGTTTATAAATGGAACACCAATATATGCTTCAGACATTAGTTTCTACCCCTTATGCAACATCTTCTAGAATTGAACATACTACATCACATGTTGATGCAGTTGCGTATACTCTAACTTGATCGTCACCGTTTAACACTACTTTTTGACCTGACACCACCTTCAAAGCACCGCCCGAAGGGATTGGTGCATTTTTTACAATGTGATAAGATGCAGTTCCAGATGAATCATATAACTGAACAGTAACCTGTACAGCAGATGAACCTGTGTTTGCAACGTCAAGTTCAATTAGAATTGAGTTAACGGCAGAACCATTGTTTGCAGTATAGACAGTAGTTGGTGAAGAACTATTAGTACTCACACTTGTCGCAAATGCGTTTTTAAAATTGTTTGCCATTCTGACTTTTTCCTTTTTTATATATTCTTATTTATAACGATTATCCTAGTGCAACACCAATTGCAATAGAAAAACCTTCAGTCGCCATAACACCACCAGTAGTGGGATGTGACATACTGATTCCGTTTTCGTCTATCAATGCACCGTTCATATAAATATTTCTCCACTCTTTGCCACTCTCACCTAAGTCATAAGTGTTTGTTGCATTGGGAACAATATTAGATGTTAAGTCTGCATTGAACGTAACACTATCTGTATCTGCATCACCAAGGGTAATATTACCATCAGCAGTTATATTTCCTGTTGCATGTAAATTACCAGTGACGTTTATGCCCGTGTTACTGGTTGTAAGTTTTGTACTCGAACCATATTGTAGATTAACTCCACTTGTGGAATCAATGTTTAGATTGCCAGTTCCATCATGTTTAATAATGGAATTTGAAGCATCATGGTATAGTTGCAAGTCATCACTTATACCCATCTTAATGCGATAGGTAGATGCACTTGTTGAATCTTCAAAGTCAATTACGTTAGGTAGTAATACAGTAGACAAACCATTTTGCAATTCTTTGATTGCTTCCAATGTATCTGTTACTGCAACACCGTTTACAATTGATGGTAAGTTTGCAATATCACCAATATCAGTAGCAAGTTGATTAAACTCAACTCTCCACTCTTCAAAAGTAAAACTTGCTGGTGCGTTTCTATCTGCCATTATTTTTTATCCACTAATTGCAATAAGAGGTCTTTAATTTCGTGCATCTCACACTTTAGATTATTTATGTCTCTTACTGCACTCCTAAGTTCATCCTTTGCTACCTTTGCATTACGAGAACGTGTAACTGCTGCTTCGTAAGCAGAAACATTTGTATTCACGATTGCACCCGATACTGTGTCACGGGCAAGGTCTGGATGTTCTTTTACTCTTAAATAATCTGTCATTTTATGTTGCCAGTGCGATTGCTCGCAAATCTTTCATACGAGGTGGTTCTGCACAGTTAGTTCCTTGCATTCTAATTTTAATTGCGAAAGAAATAAACTCAGGCAAGTTATTTGCACTGTACTCTCTTTCGATGAAATCATCAAAGTCTACAGATGAGTTAACATTACTATCTGGAGCACCATTAGTATTGAAATATGTCCAACCAATTTCATCAAAATCAGATGCGTCATCAGAACGAAGTATCTTATACATTAATTGAATTTCTGCACTATCAAACTTAACTGCATCTACGAATACTTTCAGAGATGTAGCAGGAGTTTTTAATTGTGCCTTACGAGTAATGTAAACTACTTCACCAGAATCACCTTCTGGTTCTGTTGGCAGAACATAATCTGCTGATGGATAAACATCTGAAGATGTATCAATATTATCTAATCTATTTGCAACTGTAACTAAAGTCTTTCTATCCAAATCAATAATTGGTGAAAGGTTCTCTACAGATGAAGTCATCGTAAAGATAAGTTCAAATGATTTGTTACCAGACAATTCGTTAGTTTCATTAACTTGAGAACAAATAATCTTAGGGTCTTCAAAGTAATAGTTATCCGTAATTGGAATCTGATCTGCTTGAGACAGAGTTTGTTTTACGAAAGACTGTTGAGAACCACTTGGTGAAGTACCAGTTGTTGTTCTTGTTTTAGAAGATATTGATGTATTTGGATGTTCAATAACTGGAACAAGAGTTTGCATGGTATCAATCAATGCGTTCTCTGTTGCAGTAACAGTTTTACCACCACCAGTAATATTTCCAGTTGCGTTAGCAGTAGTTGCAACTGTATATGAATCAATTTGAATATCTTGTAATGCAACGTGTGTCTTGTTAATTTCTGTAAGAGGAATACCACTCAACATGTAAAGTTCAACAACTGAAGAATTTGCATGAGCAGAATCTGTTCCTTCAACCGCACGAGTCAGAGAAGAAATGGTTGTTCCAGAAATAGTACCCGAAATAACCTCACTGCCAATCTTCACAAAACATGTTCCACTATTTGGGAAACCTGTATCTGTTGCAAGTGTTAATGAAGAAGCACCAGCTGCAAGTGCAGAATTTAGTGTTGTCTGTACACCAGAACTAACACCACTAATTGTCACATTATTAGATGTGTTATACATGTGATGGTCTGTGTGTGAAACTTTTACTTTATTCGCACCAGTGAAAGTTCTAATTGGATTATCTTTAAGAGTTTTAACTGGAAGAACATCATTAACTAATGTTACCGCCGCAGTCTTAGACGTATCGAAAGTTGCACGATATAAAGTAAACTTCAAGTCCTCTAAGTCATATGCAGTCCATGTAGTATTATTCTGTGATTTAAATAGAACACCAAGATATGGTTGTTCCGAAACCAAACGTGAACCACCTACATCAGTTTCACCCATTCGTGAAATCCATGCAAAGTATTTTTGTGAGTCAGTAAACAACACGATACAATATTCAACACCATCTTTAACATAGACAGGTTCGTCAAATACTACTGTAGTTGGAACTGAAGCATCATCAGAAATTGAAACTTCTGAAGGTTCAAGTGTTTTAGAACCAAATGGTAATACCTTAGTTGTAGGATAACCATTATCCATTTCTCTAATTTGAATAGTAACTGGAAGTG
>Ga0315321_10004676_pt1 | contig 10494 bp, 5 predicted proteins | sample M180m21515metaG_FD_203464 | JGI IMG/M metagenome (GOLD analysis project Ga0315321, IMG submission 203464) | Ammonia-oxidizing marine archaeal communities from Monterey Bay, California, United States - M1 80m 21515 | ecosystem: Environmental > Aquatic > Marine > Intertidal zone | place: USA... | reverse complement strand
ATCGACCGGTTGGCCACCGAGGGCACCCGGTTCACGCGGGCGTATTGCCAAGCTACTTTCTGCGGGCCATCACGGGCATCCCTCATGTTTGGGTATTACCCCTATGCAAGCAAGGCAACCGGGTACACCAGCGGACGCAAAGAAGTCGGTGCAGACAAGGACAGTTGGGCCCAGCACTTCAAAAAGAATGGCTATCACAGTGCCCGCATTTCGAAAGTCTTTCATATGGGCGTTCCTCCGGACATCAGCAAGGGCAGTGACGGGGCCGATGATCCTCAATCATGGAATGAGGCCTACAACAGCAAGGGCCCAGAAACCAAAGTTTCCGGACCGGCCGAGATGCTATCGAATAATCCAGGTGGCTTGAAGAAAGGCACTGGCAGCAGCCAAAGCTTCAACGTCGTCGAGGCCGAGGGCGATGAACTGGTCCACTCGGACGGCAAGACGGCACAAAAGGCCGTCGAGCTCCTCCACAAATACAAGGCTATGGAAAAGCCCTTCTTTTTGGCAGTTGGGTTCGTACGGCCCCACGTTCCTTTGGTGGCTCCGAAAAAATATTTTGCTCCTTACCCGCTCGGCAAAATGGCGCTGCCGCCCAAAATTCCGGGTGATCAGGACGATATCCCCCAGAATTCAGGTAATCGGCGAACGACCGCCAATTACAAAATGGACTTGAACCAACAGAAAGGCACGCTCCGCGCCTACTACGCATCGGTCAGCTTCGTCGATGCGTTGGTCGGCAAGATTCTCACCGCGCTGGAGGCAACTGGCCTGCGCGACAACACCATCGTCATCTTCACCAGCGACCACGGTTACCACCTCGGCGAACACGACCTATGGCAAAAGGTCAGCATACACGAAGAGTCCGCCAAAGTGCCTCTGATCATCAGCGTCCCCGGCAAAAAGCCGGCCGTTTGTCATTCCCTGTCGGAATTGATCGACCTCTATCCCACGGTCTCCAAGTTGTGCGGGTTGAAAATACCTGGCAATATCCAGGGCAAGGACATTTCAGGCATGCTGGACGACCCTTCCGTCAACGTCCGCGATGCCGCCCTGTCCAGTGGCAAAGGCAGGCTGCTCCGCACGGAAAAATGGGCTTTGCTCGACTACGGAAAAAAGGTGGAACTCTATGACATGGAGAATGACCCCAAACAATACGACAACCTCTTCGGTGACTCCAATTACGCCGAGGTGCTTTCAGACATGAAAGCAAAACTAAAAGCCAAGCTTAACGAAATAGGAAAGAACGACCTAAATTTAAATAAATTATGAAAAAAAACCCTATCTGCGTCCTGATCCTGCTCGCGATGGCAACAGCCTGGCAAGCGAGTGCAGAAGCCGCCAAGCGGCCTAACGTTTTGTTTATCATAGCCGATGACCAATCGCCCTTTGACTTCAAGGCCTATGATCCGGCCTCGCCCTTGGACGCGCCAGCCATCGGCAAGTTGGCGACCGAAGGCATGATCCTAGACCAAGCCTACCACATGGGTTCGATGTCAGGAGCGGTCTGTTCGCCCTCGAGAAAGATGATCATGACCGGGCGAACGGTCTGGCACTTGCAAGGAACCGGCGGAAAAAAGAATAAGAAAAAGGAAGAGAAGACGGGAGTCTCGAACCCGATCGAGAATTGTTTGCCCGCTATTTTTAACAAGGCTGGCTACGATACCATGCGCACCTGCAAGAATGGTAACAGTCATAGTGCGGCAAACGCCCAGTTCACAGTGCGTCACGACGCCACCAAGCGCGGCGGCACGAAGGAGACGGGCAGCCACTGGCACGGCGAACAGGTGATGAACTACTTGAACGACCGAGAGCAGGACAAGGACGAGGATCCTTTCTTCATCTACTTTGGGTTCTCCCATCCACACGACGTCCGCGACGGCACACCCGATCTGCTCAAGAAATACGGCGCAGTGAACCATCGGGACAAGAAATCCTTTCCTCCAGCCAACCCAAAGGCCCCCAAGCTACCGCTCAACTGGTTGCCCAAGCATCCCTTTCACCACGGTCACCCCGGCTTGCGCGATGAGGTCTCGGTCGGCGGGGTATGGGCGCGACGGGACGAGCGCACCATCCGCAACGAGATCGGACGTCAGCTGGCCTGCGCCGAAAACATCGATCATCAAGTGGCCCGGGTTCTTAAGAAACTGAAGGAGATGGGCGAACTGGAAAACACATACGTCTTCTACACTGCGGATCACGGAATGGCGATTGGCCGCCACGGGTTGCAGGGAAAGCAAAACCTCTACGAGCATACCTGGAGGGTTCCCTTTTTTGCCATGGGGCCAGGGATCAAGCCAGGTACCCGGGCCCCGGGCAATGTCTACCTTTTGGACGTCTTGGCAACCTTCTGTGATTTGACGGGGGTTCAAATACCCGAGACCTGCGAAGGCATCAGCTTCAAGCCCGTTCTCATGGGCAAGAAGGAAACTGTGCGCGACATACTCTACGGGGCGTATTGCGGTGGAACCAAGCCGGGTATGCGTTCGGTCCGCAAGGGGGACTGGAAGTTGATCAAGTACGACGTTCTGGACGGAAAGGTCCGGGAGACCCAGCTCTTCAACCTCAAGGAGAACCCGCACGAATATCTCGCGCAAAATCATGAGTCCGAGGTCAAGGCCCTCTCGGGCGCCAAGCCCAAAGCGGGACAACGCAACCTTGCAAACGATCCCAAGCACGCCGCCAAGCTCAAGGAAATGGAAGCCTTGTTGCTCTCCGAAATGAAACGCTTGGACGACCCGCACCGGTTTTGGGACCAGAAAGCGCAATAAAAACTCTTCCATGAAAAAAGCATCTTTTACCCTCTGGGCATTCCTCTTTTCGCTTTTCCTTTGGGCAGACGAATCAAAGCCCAACGTTGTCTTCGTCTTGTTCGATGACTTCGGCTATGGCCAGCCACCAAGCTACCGTAAGGATTCGCCGTTCAAGACGCCCAACGTCGACCGACTCGCGAAGCAGGGCATCCGATTCACGGACGCCCACTCGGCCGCCGCAAACTGCACGCCGACCCGCTATGGTGTGCTAACCGGCAGGTACCCTTCGCGCATCGGCCAGTTCGGTGTACTGAAGACTTATTCGAAACCGATCATTCCAAGGACCCGGCTGACCGTGGCCTCTTTCTTGAAGAGCCAAGGCTACCACACCGCCTGCATCGGCAAGTGGCACCTCGGGATGAACTGGGTGAAGGTGAAAAGAGGCAAGTCCGAGGAGCTTCCCATCGGAGCCCGCATGACGGATGGTCCGAATGCTCTCGGATTCGATTATTTCTATGGCTTCACCCATGCCCGCAACATCGGGGGAATCATAGAGCAGGACAAGGTCGTAGCCAACGTAAAGGGCATCGAAAACCAGCCTATGATGATTAAGAAGGCCTTGGAATACCTCGACGAGCGGGCCAAGGAGGACGAACCTTTCTTTCTCTACTTCCCGATGTGCCCACCACACAGTCCGATCGTGCCGGCCGAGAAATTCGTAGGCAAGAGCGGCATGAGCGGCAAGGAAGGCAAATACGGCGACTGGGTCTATCAGGGTGACCATATGCTGGGCCAGATCATGGAGGCCTTGAAACGAAACGGGCAAGACAAGAACACGCTCCTTATCGCAACTGGGGACAACGGGGCGGCCGGTCGAACCTATGCGCCCCTTAGGAATAACAAGAGCAGCATATACGAGGGCGGACACCGGGAACCGTTCGTGGCCCGCTGGCCAGGCAAGATCAAGCCCGGTTCCTCAAGCGACCAAGTGATTTGCCTGAACGATCTTTTCGCAACCTGTGCCGATATCCTAGGGAAGGATTTGCCTCCCGATGCGGCAGAGGACAGCGTAAGCGTATTGCCCGCATTAGTAAGCAAGAACGAGGGACCGATCCGCGAAGCAACCGTTCACCAGGCCCCTGCGGGTTTGGCAATCCGCCAAGGGGACTGGAAATTGATCGCCCTGCGCAACGGAACGAAAGAACTCTACAACCTCAAGGAAGACCTCAGCGAAACACGCAACCTGATCGATTCAAAGCAGGCAGAAGCTCAAAAGCTGGAAGAACTCCTCGAAAACTACATAGCCAAGGGGCGCAGCACGCCCGGGCCTGCTCAAAAGAACGAATTCGATTTTTCATGGGACAAAGAGAGGAAGCCAGGAAAGAATAAAAGAGAAAAGCGGGAAAAGAAGGAAGACAAAAAAAAGAAATAAGTCTTACTCCTCCTCAGTTTCTTCTTCGGGCGGGGGGGCTCCGATACGGTTCGTAATGCCTCGCAAGGAAATGCGTTTGCGAACCGGGTCCTCGAAGATGAAGATCAATGTGTTTACCCGCGTATCCATACTCCACCTCGTACTGCTGAGGAGACGCCACTCACCTGCTTGTTCTGCATGAATCTGTACGGGGACCCGAACAGCCGTGACGGTTTTCGCGTCCGGAAGGAAAGTGTTGGAAGATCTTCCGGAGACAATAACTTTTTGCTTGCCGATCGTTGCCGAGACGTCGGAACCGGTCAGGTTTAAAAAGTGGCGTCCTCCTCCGGGAAACTTGGTCTGGTCGGAATCAATGTGCAAAACTTGAAAACGTCGTCCCGTAAGAGCTTCCTTACGCGAGGCGGCGAGGAAGACAAAGATCACATTTTTCAAGCCTTTTGGAACAACCGTACTGGCAACGGGGTAAAACTCCTCAACGCCCTCAGGATTCAATTTCTTACCGTAGAATATTGTTGGAATCGTACCCTCATATTTCATTTCTCTTGAAAAATTCCTGGAAGGCAGTCTCAGCATGTCCTTGTCTTCTCCAAAATAGATTTCCTCTAGCCCTGGAATGCGTGAAAAGGAAATAGCCTTAAATTTATATTTCTGCTTTTCTTCAGGCTCTTTCGGCTGAGAATGAAGAAATGGGATAATAATAAATAAAGTACATATATATGCAGTTATAGTACGGCCTATTCGTTGCTTCATAGTTGGGATTCTCTCATCCATCGAAAACGTAGGATTTTAAAGCGTCTTCCAAAAGATTGATTGACCGGAGAAAGTTCGGTTCCCCGATCGGAAGGCGCATTGTCCGCATCCACGTATTCCGGCAGGCGTTGAACGATAAGCTCGCAATAAGCCCCTTTCTCCCTGCCCGAAGCGTCATCGGAAAAGCCCAGGTTGCCATATGCTCGTACCCTGTAGGTATCGGATCGGACGGAAAGAAGCGAGGAGATGGGCGCGAGCAGATCGGCTTGAGTGATAAAGCCGGGAGCACCTTCACCGCTCAACCCCTCAGCTGCTTTTGGGTTCCGATATTTGTACGGGCCTACGTCGCTTTCGAATATCGGGACGGAGGTGGGTTCGAAAACTTCATTAATCCCAAGCTCGACGTCGTCAACGGCCGCTTGTACCGCTCCACGGTGGGCAAGGTCACTGCTTGATACGCGACGGTTAATGAATTCCCCAAGGGAAAGAAAGGGGCCGCGAATCTTTATCTGTTCTACGATTTTTTCCGACAATTCCCGAATTTTGTACCTGTCCAGAGAACGGAATCCTGACCAAAGCGACTGGTCGGCCCCAAATTCCGTCGATTCGCCAGTTTTTCCTGCGTTCGGCATGGAGAAACGGGACACCGGGTAGGGCACGTTCTTGATCACGGATATGTCCTCACCTGGCTTTCTGACGGGCATGTCGGCTCCGTTGTTCGCCCCAAGAAGAGAAGCCCATGCCTGCGGGGAAACTGAGTTGACGTTAAACCCACCTTCCAGCAACAGGTTCGAGGATACTTTTCGATAGGCGTCCTCTTGGATCACCCCGGAATCACCAACCCCGGAAAACAATTGTCCGAATACTTGCGAGGATTCCAACCCCCTTTGTTTCCAAAATTTTATTCGGGAATTGGGCAAGGCATCCCCTTTTTGAAAATCCTCGAAAACTTCTGTGATTATCCTTCTTTGGGAATATTGCCTGGAGATTTGTGGCGCAAGAGAGGAGAAGAAGTACTCATCCCACAAGCGGTCATTTGCATGGTAGGAATGATCGATCAGAAAATCCGGGCCCCAACGGTCTCTTCCATCCCCATGTTTCTGCCCGCGATGCCCGGTAGGAATCCAGACTCCATTGGCAGGCAAGAGAGGATGGGCATAGGAATTTCCCACAACATATGAAACCAGCGGCTGGTTGTGGCTCTTGGCCACATTGGCATGACGAAGGGAGCCCATTGAAATCGGTGCCGTCAATGGCAGTTCGGCATGGGTAACATAGTTGAGGCCCTTGTCGGCGTATAGTCCTGGCCCGAAGTACCCATGCTTGTTGTCGTAGGCGACCTCTACGGTCGGGATGTCGTCAAAACTGCTCATGGGCAGCATTTCCATTTCGTACTGCATGTTTACCATGTGCTCCTCATCCAAGTCGTAGGCATGGAACAATTGATTGATCGGACTGTTGTGGATCCAGCTCAGCGACGGATAGCGGGAATCGCCCTCCGTTTTCAGAACCACGTTGAGCATCATGAACGGTTGTTTGAAATTATGAACCTCATGAAAGCTCCGTTCGGGCGTATCCAGCCCTGCCCTCAACTGAGGCAGCCAATTGGTTTCATCCGCCCTGAACTGTATACGGTGACCACCGATGAAGCCTCCCCCCCCATCCGGCCTCGTGCAAAAGAGGTTGACGTAAAGATCTCCCATGCCTCCGGCAAAACGGGATCGTTGACCTTTCACCTGAACACCGATCCAGTCATTTGGGCTACCATAGATAACGTCCCGTCCTTGGGCCAGCCAGTCCGTGTAATACCCACCGAGAATATGCCAGCCCGGCTTGTATTCAAGGCGAGCGCTCAGACGGCCATGCCAGTCATCGTGCTTACCATGTACCTTTATGAACTCGGCCAAGCTCGCCTCCCCGTCCGAATAGGTCACGACTTCCCCGGGTTGAAGCGTGATCAAGTCTTCCCCCGCAGGTGGCTTGATACGGACATCGAAACCCTTGCGCTTGTTTCGGCTCACTTGCCAGATCTGCGAATAATGCCTCCATCCCGGCCCCACCTCATTGCCATTCCTGAACCACCGCAGCGAAACCGGTATTTGCATTACGTTTACCCGGAATTCCTTAAACGAAAGAGGGGCCCCGAAGGGGTTCCACAAGGTGATCACCGGTTCGATTACGCAATGGATAAGGTATTTGTTTTTTTGAGGTTTTTTCTTGTTCCAATACTTTCTTTTCCAGGGCCCGTGGATGTCACGAGCCCAGTAGGAAAAAACAATTTGCAATTTGGCCACCACGGGAAGGCGTTGAGTATTGGAAGAATAGCTGCCCGTAACGCCAAAGGAAACCCCGTCTTCGCTATTCCTGACAACAGCTTCCTTGTATTGCCTGTAGAAGCCCCGCACGTCTTCCCATCTTGGCTCCGTCTTGTTGCCCCCGGAACGTTTCGTGCGGATTTTTTGTCGGAGTCCAGCCAATCCGGAAGACTCGTTTTCATAAAGGTAACTGTTATCGTCCCTACCGTAACCCGAAGGTGCCCGGTCAAGTTCCAGCAGCAGGTTCAGGTCTTTCTTCAAGCCACCTCCCCGGGCATCGGCAAGGACACTTTTCGAAAAAGTGGTCAAATCATGAAAGTATTGCCCGCCGATGTCGTTCCTTTCCGAGGAAGACTCGTCTTTTGCGGAAAGCGCAAAGCCCAAGGAATTCAAATCAATTACCTTTTTCGCATCTTCGGCGACAGGAGGATACTGCTCCAGCCCATCCAGGCATTCAAGGGCGGCCCGTGGAGTTGCTTCCATGGCAGAACGAAGTTCATGTATTTCTTTCTCGGACTCGTTTTCGGGAAAAACGTTGGCCCGCGACTTGATCCCTTCGTCTCCGACCCACCATGCAATGTCAAAACCTTCGGATTCCTCACTGGAAATCCGGGCTATCGGCACCTGAACCGCTTTCCCTTGCCCGGCTTCCGAGACCAGCAACTTGCCAAGAGAACTGCCATATCTGGGCGTTTCCACATCCCTCGCCAAGCCCATAACCGTGTCGTTTCGGGGGGCCGCAATCAAGTCGTATCGATCTTCGTCAAAGGAAACCAGCCATTTGCGAAAAAAGTTTTTTCGGGCATCCTCATAGCTTGGCAACCCCTGTTTGTCCCAATGATAGGAATCCCAAACCCCAACCCAATTGGTTCGCTCCACACCGTCTACCACCAAGGTGCCCGGATCCTCGTCAAGAAGGTCGCTTGGCCCGGATATTCTCCTGTCAGGGCCAAGTTCTTCCTGTAAGTTTCCAAGCGCGATCTTGGCCGCATACATGGTATTGGCTCGAATGAGAATTTTTTCCTTTCTTAATTCCGTAAGCCGAAGATCCGTAGAAACCAATCCGATCAGGGAAAGCACAAGCAGGAAAACCAGACTCATCAAGGCCAAGCTCAAAACGAGGGCGAACCCTTTGCTCTTTTCATCTTTGTTCATTTCCAGACCAAAGGGGTTGCCACATGGCAAGACCAAGGAGAAGAGGAGGCTTGCTTGGACTGGACTTGCTTCTTCATCGAATCGACTCGACTGAATTAGTCGGGAAAAAATCGCTTATGCTTAAAGATTCCCCTTCCTTTGACCCGTGTCAAACGCCTATTGTGAAACGTTTCTTTTCTTGCCCCTTGATTTCAAACGATTTTGACTCAATTCCTTATGCTTTTTTACATGACGACTTCACGCGTTCGGAAATTTTTCGCATTGGCCGTTGCCGGTCTTCTGTGCCATGGCCTTTTCGCCGGCAAGCGGCCGAACTTTCTCTTCATCATCGTAGACGATCAGTCCCCGCTCGATCTCAAGATATACAACCCGCGCTCCATTCTCGACACGCCGAACGTCGACCGTCTCGCCAAGGAAGGCATGGTTCTGGACGGGGCCCACCACATGGGTGCCTGGGTGGGAGGAGTATGCACACCTTCCCGTCACATGGTCATGTCGGGCAGAACCGTCTGGCATGTTCCGGACAAGCCGGGGCGCGTCATGAACCCGCATGTGACGAACCCAAAAAAGGTACCGACCGATCTGGCTCAACATACTATACCGGCGGTCTTCAACCGGGCCGGTTACGACACAATGCGGACTTGCAAGAACGGAAACAGCTACGACGCGGCCAACAAGCTCTTCACGGTCCGCCACGATGGTACCAGGCGGGGTGGTACAGACGAAACGGGCAGCCATTGGCATGGGGAGCAGGTCATGAATTACCTGCAGGAGCGCGAGGCTTCCAAGGACAAGGATCCTTTCCTCATTTATTACGGGTTTTCTCATCCCCACGATGTACGTGACGGAAAGCCCGGGTTACTTAAGAAATATGGGGCCGTCAACCACACCGACCAGAATTCGCTGCCTCCGGCCAACCCGAAGCAACCGCCTTTGCCTGTCAACTGGTTGCCCAAACACCCCTTCGACCACGGCCATACCACCGTGCGGGACGAAGTGGGAGTGAAGGGCGTCTGGAACAAGCGGGACGAGCGTACCATCCGCAACGAGATGGGTCGAGAGTTCGCCTGCAGCGAGAACATCGATATCCAGATCGGTCGGGTACTTAAGAAGCTTGAGACGATGGGCGAACTGGACAACACCTACGTCGTCTACACCGCGGATCACGGCATGGCGATCGGGCGACATGGTCTGCAGGGCAAGCAGAACATCTACGAGCACACTTGGCGCATCCCGTTTATCGTAAAGGGTCCGGGGATAAAGGCAGGCTCGCGAACCACAGGCAACGTCTACCTGCTCGACGCCTTGGCCACCTTGTGCGACTTGGCCAAGATCGATACCCCCGCTACCTCGGAGGGAATCAGTTTCAAGCCGGTTCTCATGGGTGACAAGAAACAAGTGCGTGATGTATTGTTCGGTGTCTATTGCGGCGGAGGTCGCCCTGGTTCGCGATGCGTCAAGAAGGGCGACTGGAAATTGACCAAGTACGAGATCACCAAGACCGGGGTCAAGCACACCCAGCTTTTCAACCTGAAGGAAAACCCTTTCGAGTTCATGAAAGAACATCATGACCCCAAGGTCGCCGCCATGACTGGGGTGAAGCCAAGGAAAAATCAGGTCAACTTGGCCAAGGATCCCAAGTATGCCGACAAACTTAAAGAGATGGAAGGACTGCTTTTGGCGGAGATGCGCCGTCTGGACGATCCCTATCGTTTGTGGAACCAGCCTGACGACGGCCTCGAAGTGCCAGTGCTGAAGGATAGAATCAAGAAACCCAAGAAGCCTCGGAAGCCAAAGAACAAATAGAAAGGTTCTTCATGCCCCGAGTCGTTGCCTTTCTCCTTCTCCTCTGCTACGGATGCTTACCGGCATTCGCAGTTTTGCAGCCAACCAAGATCTTTTCCGACCATATGGTGCTACAGCGGGATACGGAAGTCCCGGTTTGGGGGAAGGCGGATGCGGGCGCGACCGTGACAGTGGCCTTTGCGGGGCAGTCGGTAAAAGCCAAGGCGGACAAGCAAGGCCGTTGGAAACTGAAACTGGATGCCATGAAGGCATCAACCGAAGGCCGCTCCCTTGACATAAGCTC
>Ga0315321_10004671_pt1 | contig 10500 bp, 7 predicted proteins | sample M180m21515metaG_FD_203464 | JGI IMG/M metagenome (GOLD analysis project Ga0315321, IMG submission 203464) | Ammonia-oxidizing marine archaeal communities from Monterey Bay, California, United States - M1 80m 21515 | ecosystem: Environmental > Aquatic > Marine > Intertidal zone | place: USA... | reverse complement strand
CCCCTTCGTCGACCTCTGCCGCGACCGCACCAAACGCCTCACCACCTGCAACCCGGTCACGGGCGCCAGCAGCTTTCTCCATTACTTCCGACATGGCGACCTCATCGGCCCCGGGCGGGATCTTGAAGAACATGGCCCCGAGGTCGATGACCTTGGGACGGTGCCCCGTTTCGTACATGCGACGATAGGCGTCGGCTAGCTCATCCTCGTTGACTGAAATGCGAGGCTGGATGACGTAGGAGTTGAACTTGGACTGCCGCAGGTTTTCGCGAATCTCTTCGCGGTAGGCATCCCAAGGCATGCCCTGAGTCTCCACTTCCCGGCGAAGTGCGGTCAGCTCCATGCCATTGCGGCCCGCAATGTCCGCGACAGACCCATCCAGTTCTTCCTCGGTGACATCCATCCCAAGGCGGACCATCTCTTGCGAGATCAGGCGCCGAAGAATCAGCGTGTCGAGGACTTCTAGCTCCAGGTCGCGCCGGACCTGGGGGTTGCCCGCGGACGAGGCGGAGGCTTGCTCAATGTACTCCCCGCCGAGCTCGTACACCTCAGAGAGCGTGAGGACGTCGTTGTCCACCACGGCCGCAACCCGGTCGACGATCCCCGCAGCCGCCGGGGCCCGAAGCCACACAGCGACCACCGCCAGCCCTATCCAGGCCAGCGATTGGGTCCACCATCGGGAGGACCTACTCATCGGCGCCCGGAAGCCCACTGGGAACCACGGCTTCAGGCGCGCCACTCGGGGTGCCCGGACCGAGCTTGGCACCCGACAGCGCGCGGCGGTTGGACTTGATCTCAGTCTCGCCGAGCTTGACCTCGTCGATCGTGATCTTGGCGCCATCGCGAAGCGACGCGACGTACTGCTCGTAGAGGTCCTTGAGCTTCTCGTTCTTCACCTTGCGAAGGACCGAGCCCTTCATCTGCTGGAAGGTGCGCGAGACCTCTTCCCGCTTGTTGGCAATGTAGATGATGTTGACGCCTTCGTCGGTGACGAACGGAGCGGAGAGCTCCTCCACACCCATGCTGAAGGCTTTGTCGACGACCGCTTGGGCGAGGCCGGGCTTGCCACTGCGGGGCACGAAGCCGACGTCACCACCGCGGCGGCGGTAGGGATCCTCGGAGTGCTTGGCGGCGAGGTCCTTGAACTTCGAGGGATCGCCGCGGAGCTTGCCGTGGACTTCCTTGGCAAGCGCCAGGGCTTCGTCCTCGACGCGGTCCTTGTTGATCTTCACGAGGATGCGCTTGATCTGCACCTTTTCGGGCACCACGAACTCGTCCTTGTGAGCCTCGTAGTAGACCTGCAGCTCCTCGTCGGTGAAGTCGGAGTTGCGCACGTTGGCGTAGACCTCCTGCCGAAGCAGGGTGTTGACCATCACCTTCTGAACCTTGGGGTCACGGTCCAAACCCTTGGAGAGAGCAGCTTTGTAGAGCAGCTTCTCGTCGACAAGGCGGTCGAGGACCTCCTTCTTTTCAGCCATTGAGAGCTGCTTGCCCTCGGCTGGCTTCTTGCGCGCAGCGGCCTGCTCGAACTCGTCCGAGCCAACTGGCACACCTTCGACATCAGCGAGCACTTCGCCGACGTCTACGGTAGACGTGGGGGTGGCTGCCTTGTCGCCAGCGGGCTTTGCGACCCCTCCTTCACAGGCAGAGGCGCTCAGCGAGAGCAGGGTGAGCAGGGCAAGAGACAGCTTCCGCATCGGTTCCTCCGGGCACGCTTGGGTGCCTCGACTAGGCAGGAATTGCATCGGCCCCGACTTGCCTTTGCAGGTGGGTCGAGGCCCCGGTGCGGCGAGTGAGCTCGCCTGCACCGGTCCGACGTTCGCTCGACGCGACGTCAGGTAGTGTGGGCCTACTGGTCCTTCGGGTAGCCGGCGAGATCCATCCCCAGGGACAGCTCCAGCTCCGTAAGAGTATCCTTGATCTCGTTGAGCGACTTGCGACCGAGATTCTTGGTCTTGAGAAGCTCAGCTTCGGTCTTTTCGCACAGCTGCCACACCTGGACGATGTTGGCGTTGCGCAGGCAGTTCGCGGACCGCACCGACAGCTCAAGCTCGTCGACGCGTCGGGCCAGCCACTCAGGCCAGCTCGGTGCATCTTCGGCGCCGTAATCCGGCTCATCTTCTTCTTCGAAGTTGATCAAGACCTGGAGCTGCTCGCGGAACAAGCGCGATGCGAAGACCAGAGCGTCTTCGGGGATCACGCGGCCGTCGGTCCACACTTCGAAGGTGAGCCGATCGTAGTCGGTGCGCTGGCCAACGCGGGCGTTGGTAACCGTGTACCGGACCTTGCGAATCGGGCTGTGACGCGCATCGAGCCGAAGCACGGAGTCACCAACCTCGCCTTCCGTGCCCAGCACGTAGCCCTGACCCATCTCAGCTTTCAGCTCGACGTCAAGACGTCCGCCGCCAATCAGGCTGGCGATATGGTGCTCCGGGTTCACGATGGAGACCTCTTCGTCGAAGAGGATGTCACCAGCGGTGACCTCGGTCATTCCGGTGCCGGCGCCAGCAATCGCGATTCGGCCGCCAATGGGACCCTCAGACGCACTGCTAATGCGCACGCCCTTGAGGTTGAGAACGACGTCGGAGACATCCTCCACCACGCCAGGGATGGCGCCCACGCCATCGAGCACGTTGCTCACGGACACCCGAGTGATGGCCGGCCCCTGAAGAGACGAAAGCAGGATCCGCCGAAGGGCGTTTCCAAGAGTGTTGCCGAATCCACGCTCCAGCGGCCGAATCACGAACTTGCCGTAGGTGCGGGAGGACTTGGCGTCGGTCTCCACCCGGTCGGGGCGGATCAGAGTGCGCCAATTGTTGGCGGGATAGTCGACAGCAGCAGCCTGCATGAGTCGGGACTCCTCAGTACCAGCACAGCCGGGCTGATTGAGCTCGCGGACACCTCGAAAAGACCAAGTGGACCCGAACGGGCACACCTTGAACCGGTGAGGGTGAAGTCGGCGGGCGCGGCCTCGGCGGGCCGGTGCGGGATGGAAGCGGAGCGGAGGTCAGAGGAAGGAGGCGAATGACGCGCCGTCCCCCACCAGCTCCAGAGAAATGCCGGGCGGGAATAGTATGGGCGAGGGTCAACGTCAACCGTGTCGAGCGTGTCTGCACAACTGATGCAGAGTGCTCGCCCTGTATCGCCACGCTGTCGAGCAGAAGGAAGTAGGAGAATCTGGGTAGCCTGCTGGCCCGGTCGACCGCCCCCTGAACTTTCGTCCTTTCGTCCTTTCGTCCTTTCGTCCTTTCGTCCTTTCGTCCTTTCGTCGGTCGCCCTTGTGTCGGAACCCCCATGATCATCGCTGCAGTACCAGCCCTTTTCCTCCACTCGGCCCTCGCGGGCACAGTGCGAGTCGAGACCACCGTGGCCACCGAGGTCCATCTCGAGGGCTTGCCAGTCGTGAAGACTTACGGTCCTGGCACGGTCAGCCTCCCAGACGTCGCAGCCGGGGTGCATGCCTTCGAGGTATTTCGCTACGGAAACGCGCGCAGCATCACGGTTCAGGTGCCGGCAGTGGGTACCGTGCGACTGCTCATTGGCGAGGAGGCCGTGACCACCGACACGCCTCCTGCAGCGGATGCCATCGACCGGCCCATCGTGCGCTTCGAGGCGGCGCCCGGACAGCGGTTCTCCATCCTGATCGACGGCAAGCGGGTCGCCCTGCTCCAGCCTGGCCAGCCGGTGCTCCTCGACGCTCTTGACATCGGCCCCCACGACCTCCAGGTGCGGAGCATGGACAACGTCACGGTCTGGGCCCGCGGCGCGCTGGAGCTCCAGCCCGGCGACGACCTCCGCATCACGCTCGCCGAAGGGCGCATGCCGGAGGTCTTTGGCCGCGCGGAGGCTTGGCGTCCGCGATGAGTCCGCCCGAGCCCCCGTCGCCGCCCCCCGCTTCTGCAAGCGGTCCAAGAACAGAGGTCCGGTCTCCGCCGCGCACCATCCGCACCCGAATCCTTCTGGCGTTCCTCCTCTCGTTGGTGGCCTCGGCGACAGCGCTCGGGCACAGCCTGCTTCAGCTCGACGCGATCGGGAAAAACGTGACCGCGCTGGACCGGGGATACCTCCCGCTGTCCAGGGTGGCCACACGACTTGAGACCGTGGCCCGGCAGATGAACCAGGAGCAGCACCGCCTCACCCGCGAGCCACCCCGCACCCTAGCCGGCTACCGCGCCAACGCCGCCATCTACAGTGCGGGCATCTCCGAGGCCGTGAGCCGGGGCCACAAGCTGGTAGCGAGGCTCGAAGACACCGACGAGCTCACCGATGCCGACCGCACCGCCATCCAGGAAGCCGACCAGCTGCTCGCTCGCATCGACGCTGAGCGCACCTCCTACGACGCCGCGTTCGGGGCCTGGACGACCGCAGCCGAAGCAAAACCCGAGACTGCCAGCTCCGGCCAGACCCTCGCTGACCTCGACGCCCGACGCACCCAGTTGGTCCTGCTCATCGAGCACCTTTCCCAGACCGTCGAAGGCCGCATCGCCCTGCTCACTCGCCTCACCGCCCGCGCACAGTCGACCGCCACACGGGTATCCGGGGCGCTCGCGGTGCTCGCGATTGTTCTCAGTGGCGCTCTGACCGCGGTCGCTCTCGTCGTGTTGCGGCCGGTGGGAGAGCTCACAGTACAGGTGCAGAAGCTCGCCCAGGGCGTGGACGCCGGCCGAATCGACGTGCGCGGCACCGACGAAGTCACGTTTCTCGCACGCGAGTTCAACGCGATGGCCGAGGCCGTGTCGGAGCGGGACCGACGCTTAAAGGAGCGGGCGAAGGCACTCGATGCCCTGTCTCTCCGCCTACGCGGCATCGTCGACACCATCCGCTCCGGGCTGGTGGTGGTGCGCGACGGCCGGGTGAGCGTGGTCAATCCCGCTGCGGCGGAGTTGTGGCGCGTGAACCCCACCGATGCGGTCCCTCCCGCGCTTCGGGACCTTCCGGCTGGCCGTCACGAGGGACTACAGCTCGAAGACCGCTTGTTCGATGTCGATGTCGTGCCCTTCGGAGATGGTGGCCAGCTGGTGATTGGCGAGGACGTCACCCGACGTGAGACCGATCGAGCGCGCCTGGCCCGCAGCGAACGCCTGGCGCTCGTGGGACAGATGCTCGCGCAGATCACCCACGAAGTCCGAAATCCACTCAACGCGATGAGCCTCAACGCCGACATCCTCCACGACGAGCTGGAAGACCCGGAGCAGCGCGCCATGATGGACACCATCTCGGCGGAGATTCGCCGGCTGGAGCTGCTGACAGGTCGATATCTGGAGATGTCGCGCGGACGCCAGCCCGGTGAAAACGACCTCACCGTCGATCCCCGGGCACTGGTCGAGGGGGTCTTGGATGCCGACGCAGCCGCGCTGGAGCGTGCGGGGCTTCAGGTCCGCGTGCTGGGTGCGCGGCCCGGCCCTCGGCGCCTCGACGCGGACTGCCTGCGCCGGACGCTCCGCAACCTCCTCCTCAACGCGGCGGAAGCGGGCGCAGGCCAGGTCGACATCACCCTGCGGCCCGACGACGACCTGCTGGAAGTGGCTGTCAGCGACGACGGACCCGGACTGGTCCCCGAGACCCTCCGCCGCGCATTCGACCCCTTCTTCACGACCAAAGCGCAGGGGACCGGGCTGGGACTGGCCATCAGTCGTCAGGAGCTCGAAGACATCGGCGGCACGCTCGATGCCACCAGTCGCGAAGGCTCTGGCAGCACCTTCCACATCCGCCTGCCTGCCAGCATCGTCGACCCTCACCCCAGCCTGCTCAGCCCCGAGTCGGTGGGTTAGTATGCTCTCTCAGGAGCGACGATGAGTCTGCTTTCCCCGCACGACCCCCTCACCGCAGCGCCCCAGCTGGAGATCCAGGCAGGCGTCGATGTCCTCTTGTCCCTGGAGCGAGCCACCGTGGGCAGCCGGGCTGCAGCCTACATCGCCGACCTCATCGTGCTCATCCTTGTGTGGCTCATCGTCGTTTTGGTGGTGGGACTGGCCGTACCGTTCACCGAAGTGGGCAGCACCCTGCTGATCGGGGCCATCGTGGGCTGGTTTGTCACTCAGTGGCTGTACTTTGGGGTGCAGGAAGCCGTCATGAGCGGCCAGACCTTCGGCAAGCGCCTCATCGGCATTCGAGTGGTCGACGCCACCGGACAGCCCCCCGGCATCGGCGCAGCGCTCCTGCGCAACATCCTCCGCACCATCGACAGCCTGCCCTACAGCTACGGCGTGGGCACCATTCTGGTCGGCAGCACCGAAGACGGGCGGAGATTCGGCGACATCCTCGCAGGCACCCACGTGGTCCATGACGTGCCAGAGGCCTACATGGTGCCCCGCTTCACTGCTCCCGCGGACTCATCGGAGTCCGAGCGACTCTTGCTTGAGCAGTGGCTCGTGCGCGCGACTGTGCTGGATCCCGATGCGCGCACCCGGCTTGCCAAGCGGATTGCATTTTGGCTCGATGCCCGCTGGCCAGGCTTTCTGCCATCAACCGGCACCGCCGACAAGCGCATCAGCCAAGCCCTCCAGCCCCACCGCCAGTGACCCCACTGCGTCCGTCCTACGACCGCTTTTGCAGCGCAGCCTCGCCCCGCTGGGAGGCTCTGGAGGGGCTTCTCGATTCGCTCGACAACGGCGAGGTGGTGGGATTTTCCGCACTTGAAGAGGTTGTGGAGCTTCACCATGTCGCGCTCACCGACCTCGCCGAGGCCCGCGCGCGCTTCCCACGCTCAGCAGCCACCCGTCGCCTGCGTGCAGTGGTGATTCGCAGCCAGCGCGCACTTCGTCCACCACCCGAGTCCTGGGTCCACCGCTTGCGAGATGCCCTGCGAGGATGGCCAGCGCTGGTGCGCGAAGAGTCGGGCCCCCTATGGGTGGCCACCGCCGTCTTCTTGGGAGCCGGCGCACTCGGGGCAGTCCTATCGGCCTCAAGCGACGCTACAGCACTGTTCTTCGTCGGCGAAGAGGCCCTCACCGCGGTCCACGACGGTCACCTCTGGACCGACTCCGTGGGGGAACAGATCCCCGCCCCCTTGCTCGCCGCATCCATCGCCGCAAACAACGCCGGGGTGGGCCTCATCGCGTGGGCTTCGGGCGCACTTCTCGGCCTCGGTTCGCTCTACGTGCTGCTCACCAACGGCCTGATGGTCGGATGCTTCTTCACCCTGGCGGTCCAGCACGACCTGCTGGACCGTCTCTTAGCGTTCATCTCAGCCCACGGTCCGTTGGAGCTGACGCTCATCGTGCTGTGCGGCGCGGCTGGTCTGGCCCTCACGCGCGGCCTGCTCACCGACGACGGCCGGCCACTCGATGCGCGAGCTGCCGACGCGGGGCGCCGGTCTTTTCTCATCGTCGCGGGCACCATGCCGGGTTTTGTGCTTCTCGGCATCGTCGAGGGCTTCATCTCGCCAGACATGGGGGTCCCAACCCTGCACAAGGCGCTACTCGGCTTCGCTCTGTGGGGGGTGTTCCTGCTCACAGTGTTGGCGACCCCAGCCCCGCGAACCACCTGAGAACGCTCGACGGCTCCAGCCAAACCGGACACGTTGCGGGCGCCGAGGAGTTGGCGGTGCGTCACTCCCATTCCGCTTGAGTGTTGAACGATGATCGAGACCCGTCAACAAACCGGCACCGGCGATCGCGCAGTGCTTGCCGGTCTGTACCCCCAAGCTGGGCGCCTCAGCCCCGACACTCGACTCGACGAGCTCGAGAGCCTGGTCGCTGCAGCCGGCGGGGAGTCCGTGGCCCGCATCTATCAGCGGCGCGGACTTGCCCGAGACGGTTTCGACACCCAGCGAGCCGTCGACCCCGCGACCTACATCGGCGCCGGCAAAGTCGAGGAGCTCAAGTACGAGCTCGTCGCCCAGCAAGGCACTCTGGTGGTCTTCGACAACGAGCTGTCCCCGGCCCAGATCAGGGAGCTTGAAAAGCGCCTTGGATACCGCGTAATCGACCGCAGCGAACTCATTCTCGACATCTTTGCTGCCCGTGCACGGACCCGCGAAGCCATGCTCCAGGTCGAGCTCGCACAGCTCCAATACACCGCCCCTCGACTGCGCGGCATGTGGTCCCACCTTGAGCGTCAAGCCGGTGGTGGTGGCGGAAAGTCGGGCGGCATCGGCACCCGCGGCCCCGGCGAGCAGCAGATCGAAATCGACCGTCGCATCGTGCAAAAGCGCATTGCCAAGCTCAAGTCGGAGCTCGAGGGCGTGCTCCAACGTCGCGAGCGTCAGGTCGCCGCCCGCAACACCCGCGTGTGGACCATCGGTCTGGTTGGCTACACCAACGCCGGCAAGAGCACCCTCCTCAACACCCTCACCAACGCCGGCGCCTACGCCGCTGACCAGCTCTTCGCGACCCTCGACACCGTGAGTCGGCGCTGGTCTGTGCGGCCGGGTGTAGACATTCCCGTGAGCGATACGGTTGGCTTCGTGCGCGACCTGCCCCACCACTTGGTGGCATCATTCCGGTCCACGTTGGCCGAGGCCCTCCACGCCGACCTGCTTCTCCACGTCGTCGACGGCGCCCATCCAGACGCGCTCGATCAGGTCGACGCAGTCACCGGTGTTCTCAGCGAGCTGGGAGTGGAGTCCGAGCGCATCGTGGGTGTGCTCAACAAGTGCGACCGCATCGACGATCCCGCCACCCTCGCCGAGCTGCGCACGCGCTTCAACGACACGGTCACCATCAGCGCCCACACCGGCCAAGGGCTGGGTGCTCTGGCTGAGCTGGTCATCCGCCGGCGCGCCGACGACTGGGTGCAGCTCGACCTGATGGTGCCCCACACCGAGGCCCGCTTCGCCGCCATGGTCCATGAGCACGGCGAAATATTGTTGGAAGACTGGCGCGACGATGGCTGGCATGCCCGGGTGAGCATCCCGAAGCTCATCGAGTGGCAGCTGCTCCCATTTTCGGTGCAGTCCTCGACGGACTGAGCCTCAGTCCCAAGCAGGAGGCGCCCAGCCCTGCGAGCTGCGCCCGTCCTCGTGAACCCACAGGCGCTCTCCTACGGCGACATCGTGGACCACGACCTCGGCCCCACCGGGGAACCACACCGTCACCTGGTCGACCACGCCGCTGCTTCCGAGCCCGAAGTGCTGGGTGAGGCTGTCCTGCACACCGGTGCCCGAACCGCCGCTCACCATGCGGAGCTGGTCATTGGAATCGCTCGTCACCTGGATGACCGCGCCGATGCCGCTGCGGTTCGCGAGACCCCCGGCGCCCGCTCCCCCCACCGCCGTGACCTTGACCCAGTCATGGCCTTCGTCGGACCGATTCTCGAACATCTGATAGGCGAGCAGATCGAGGTCCCCGTCGTGGTCCGGGTCGGCCACCGCCGCGCCCCAGCCATTTTGTTGGACCACACCACTTTCTGCATTGCGCAGAGTGAAGTGGCCGGTGCCATCGTTCTCGTAGAAGTCACTGTCGCGCTCACGGTATACCGACGTGATGAACAGATCGAGGTCGCCGTCGTTGTCGGCGTCGAACAACGTAGGGTTGGAGTGGGTCTCACGGTAGTAGATCCCGCGCTCTTCGGCCTCGTCTTCGAAGTCACGCCGGCTGTCTTGGATGAGCACGGTCGTACGGTCGGAAAAGTGGTAGTAGAACGGGTGGGCCAGGTTGGCGTGCACCATGTCGAAGTCACCGTCATTGTCGATGTCTCCGAAGACCGCACCGATGGTGTGGCCAAACGAGCCCCGCACCGGCCGCCCCATGGTGCCGTTGCTGCGCGCGATGTCTTCGAGGGTGCCGTCGCCCAGATTGTCCAGGAAGAAGTTGCCGTCGAGTCGATAGTTGGACACGAACACATCGATGTCGCCGTCGATGTCATAGTCGCCCACCGTGACGCCACGGCCAGCCTGGTTCGAGGTGGGCACGCCCGCGAGCTCGGTCCAATCGGTGAAGGTGCCATCGCCGTTGTTGCGCCAGAGCCGATCGTCGTAGTTGAGGTAGTAGTCAAACTCACTCGAGCACTCGTAGTTGGCCATGTAGAGGTCAAGCCAGCCATCGTTGTCGATGTCGAACCAGCCCGAGCCCTCCGTGGGCGAGCTCTCCTCCAAGCCATCGCCATCGCAGTCCCGCTCACTCTGCACATCGTGGATGCCGGCGCTGAGCGTGTCGTCGGTGAAGGTGCCGTCGCAGGCATTGTGTAGCAGCAGATCGCCGGCGGTGTAGGAGGTGCCTTGGCCGAAGTAGTCGATGCAGCCGTCGTTGTCGTAGTCACCCCACACGCCGCCTGAGCTGGAGACTCCGGACGGTAGAGCAGTGGTGCTGACGTCGGTGAAGGTACCCCCGTCGTTGCGCCACAGACTGGGACCGTTGGTCATGACGTCGTCGTCGCCGTCATTGTCAAAGTCCCCCCAAGCCACTCGGCTGGACACCGAGAGGCCCATGTCGTCGACACCAGCCTCGAGGGCAGCGAAGCGCTTGTCTTCGGGAGCCAGCTCGGGGTCATAGACCACTCCCAACCGCAGTCGCCATGTGTACCAAGGCGAGGCCATTCCAAGGTAGTACTGCTCCTCGT
>Ga0315321_10004669_pt1 | contig 10502 bp, 12 predicted proteins | sample M180m21515metaG_FD_203464 | JGI IMG/M metagenome (GOLD analysis project Ga0315321, IMG submission 203464) | Ammonia-oxidizing marine archaeal communities from Monterey Bay, California, United States - M1 80m 21515 | ecosystem: Environmental > Aquatic > Marine > Intertidal zone | place: USA... | reverse complement strand
GAAATGGTTCAACGCAACTAAAGGCTTCGGCTTCATCGAGCCTGATGAAGGCGGCAAAGACGTATTCTTGCACATCTCTGCAGTTGAGCGTGCAGGCGTCCAGAGCCCGAACGAAGGCCAGAAGATCCAGTACGATATGGAAACCGGTCGTGACGGTCGTACGTCCGCTGGTAACATCAGCTACGTCTAATCGTGCTGATGCTCTGAATGGCGCTTTTAGCGCCTGACGGATAAGAAAACCCCCGCCTGGCGCTGCAAGCGCCGGCGGGGGTTTTTGTTTGCAGGCGCCCTAAAGCTTCACAGAAGTGCCAGAATTGCATCCGCGAACGCATCCGGCGCTTCCGCCGCTGGATTATGGCCGATATGCGCCAATAGGCGTCGTTCATAAGGGCCACTGAACCGCTTCGCCGCATAATCCACATCTGGCACAGGACCGGCGACGCCATCCGCCAAACCCTCTAGATTGATCGTCGGCACTGTGATCACAGGTTTCTTGGCCAATTGCGCTTCAGTCTCCGCATAATCAGGATCAGCCGCGACATAGCCGTAGCGCACACGGTAGGAATGGATAACCACATCAACGAAATCGGGATTGTCGAAGGCGGGGCCCGACTTCTCGAATGTTGCATCATCGAAAGCCCATTCCGGCGACCATAACCGCCATAGCTGCTTGGCAAACGCTTGACGGTTGGCGGTGAGCCCTGCCCGGCCACGTTCCGTATGGAAGTAATATTGGTACCAGTAGCGGTGCTCAGCTTCCGGTGAGGCCGGCTTCACGGACGCTGCGATATTCTGGATGTTGTATCCGCCGCCGGTCACCAGTCCCCGCGCGCGCGCGGGCCAAAGTGCAGCGACGACGCACGCACCGCGCCCGCCCCAATCAAAACCGCCGAGAACCGCGTTCTTAATCTCCAATGCATCCATGAATTCGACCAAATCAGCGCCGAAAGCGCCCTGCTGGCCAGATCGCATCGTATCAGCACTGAGAAACCGCGTCGGGCCATAGCCACGCATATAGGGTGCCAATGTTCGAACACCTTTTGCCTGAAGCAGGTCCGCCACTTCATCAAAGCAATGAATGTCGTATGGAAAACCGTGCATCAGGATCGCAAGCGGACCATCCGCTGGTCCGGCTTCCGAATAGGCAATTTCAAGCCGGTCCGTCTGGATAGATTTCAACGTCGCAGTCATCGGCGCAACATCCCCAAGAGCCCACGCACCAACTCGCGGCCAAGGCTGCGGGCCAGCAAGAGCGGCCCCATTTCGGAAATTGTTGTGCGAATTGGGTGGCCCTGGCGGCCGAACAGGTCCCAGAAAATAACTAGCGGCGCTTCGTACTCATAATCCTCAAGCCCGATCAGGCTTGCGCGTTTCGCCAGAAAATCTTTCGGCTCGCCAGGTTGGCTGAGGCCGGAAAGATCGCCCTTCACATCCGCCAAAAATACTGGCGTACCAGCGCGGCTGAAAGCCTCTGCCAAATTTTGAAGCGTGACGGTTTTACCGGTGCCAGTGGCACCAGCGATAAGGCCATGCCGGTTGGCGCGTTTTAGCGTCAAGAACTGCAGGCCGGCGCCGCCGTCATTCGCGCCAATGAAAATGCCGTCCTGCGAATCTTTCGCCATAACCTAATACCTGCTCCGCCTAACAATACAGCAGGTCATAGCGAATCCTGCGGCGGGCGGGAAGGCATCTTGGAAATTCAGCGGGCTATTCGGCGGCTTTCGTGCCAAGCTCGGCGACCGTTACGGCGCAGAGCAGGAAGTCTGCCTCATTCTCTTTGGTGCTGCAGGTGATTGGTAGGAAAACAATTTTGGGCGCGCTATCAGACCTATTGTTTGGCGTGAAATCTGCCATGTGCGGCGCTTTAAATGTGCGGGCAATATCCAGCCCATTCCGCCAAGATCAATGTATGCGTCATTTTTGAATTCAGATAGTCGGCGGCCCATCAGATCCGCGCCAAGCAAAGATGCGGCGGGCTCACCAGCGATGCGATGAAGGTAGTCGCGGCCGCCATCAAGTACCTCAACGAGTACGAGGTTGGCCAATAGATCAGCGAGTTCTACCTGATCGATCGAGCGACGCGTTGGCAGTTTGCGCCCGTCGCGCTGGCTACTCCAGTATTCGACCGTTCGTTGAATGATGTCCGGACGCATTGTGTCCACCTCTTGCTGCATTTGAGCAACTTACAGGGCCGTCCTGGCGTCTGTCAGGTTCGCAATTGGCGTAATCCAATATAAACAAAAAGAAAGGCGTGGCTGAACCCGTTGTGAGTTCAACCACGCCAGTCCTACGCCATACAGCGTATTTTAGGCGCTTTAAACGCTGTAGTACATCTGGAATTCAATCGGATGCGGCGCTTGTTCGAACGCATGCACATCCCGCCACTTGAGATCCATGTAGCCTTCGATCATATCCTTCGTGAAGACATCGCCTTGCATCAGGAAGTCCATGTCATCGCCCAGAGACTCAAGCGCCTCACGCAGCGAACCACAAACTGTCGGCACGCCCTGGAGTTCTTCCGGGGGCAGATCATAGAGGTTCTTATCCATCGGGTCGCCCGGATGGATTTTGTTGCGAATACCGTCAAGCCCGGCCATCAGCATGGCAGAGAATGCCAGATACGGGTTGGCTGAAGGATCTGGGAAACGGACTTCAACACGCTTGCCCTTAGGGTTCGTCACATAAGGGATACGGCAAGAAGCCGACCGGTTACGAGACGAGTAAGCCAGCAGCACAGGTGCTTCAAACCCTGGAACCAAACGCTTGTAGCTGTTGGTCGAGGGGTTCGTGAACGCGTTCAGCGCTTTCGCATGCTTGATGATGCCACCGATATAGAACAGGCAGTTCTCTGACAGATCGGCATAACCATTGCCGGCAAACGTTGGCTTGCCGTCTTTCCAGATTGACTGGTGCACGTGCATGCCAGAACCGTTGTCGCCTGCAATCGGCTTCGGCATGAATGTCGCGGATTTGCCGTAGGAATGGGCGACCTGCTGGACGACATATTTGTATGTCTGCAGATCGTCTGCAGCGGCAAGCAGCGTGTTGAATTTCACGCCAAGCTCATGCTGGGATGGCGCTACCTCATGGTGATGCTTTTCAACATCAATGCCCATCTGCGCCATGATCGTGACCATTTCGGCCCGGATGTCGCTTGCTGGATCAACAGGCTGAACTGGCACGTAGCCGCCTTTAGGGCCTGGACGATGGCCTGGGTTGCCGTCTTCATACTCACGGTTAGAGTTGTACGGACCTTCAGCGCTGTCCAGCTTGTAAGAGGCCGTGTGGCCCTGAACCTCAAAGCGCACGTCGTCGAACATGAAGAACTCGGCCTCAGGGCCCATGAACACGGTGTCGCCAACGCCGGACGTCTCAACATAGGCCATGGCTTTGCGCGCGATGCCGCGTGGGTCACGGTCATAGGACTGGCCGGTGGATGGCTCAAGGATGTCGCACACAACGATCATCGTCGGCTCAGCCGCAAATGGGTCAAGCACAGCTGTGGTCACATCAGGGGCCATAATCATGTCGGACTGGGAAATATCCTTCCAGCCTTCAATGGAGGACCCGTCGAACATCACGCCGTCTGTCAGCAGATCATCATCAACCGTGGTGTGATATTGGGTGATGTGATGGCCTTTACCCTTTGGATCGGTGAAGCGGAAATCGACATGACGGACGTCATGCTCTTTCATCGCGGCGATCAGTTCATCTGCCGTTTTGCATTCAAGTTTCATAAGCTCAGCTCCTTATATGACGTGTTCTGTTCGTTCGTGTTTTTCTAAAGCGCTTCCGGGCCAGCTTCGCCCGTGCGAATACGGATTGCTTCCTCAATCGGGGAAACAAAGATTTTGCCATCGCCGATACGGCCTGTATGCGCCGCTTTCTGGATGGCCTCGATCACACGTCCCACTTGAGAATCCTCGATGACGACCTCGACTTTCACCTTCGGGAGAAAGTCGACGACATATTCCGCACCTCGGTAAAGCTCAGTATGGCCTTTTTGCCGACCGAAACCTTTGGCTTCAACGACAGTCAGACCTTTGACGCCAGTTTCTGACAGTGCATCTTTCACATCATCAAGCTTGAAAGGCTTGATCACCGCCTCAATCTTTTTCATCAGCCCGCTCTCGCATCCATACTCGTCCAACGCGCCTTTGCAGGCGGTGTACGCTCTTGCTTATAGCAAGGCTTATGCCATGCCATCCAAGCCTTGGCGAGCCTTGTATTCTCAATCGTCCTGTTTGTGGGCGCCGTAAAATACAGCAACCTCTATGGCTAATTATTAGGCACAGGCCTAAATATTAATCATTCGCTCTTTCGAGCAGTTTCTGCATCCGGCCCATGGCATCCTCAATCTGCTCCGCACTTGCCGCATAGCTAAACCGGATAAAGCCTTCGCCAAGAGCGCCAAAGCTAGTGCCAGCGACAACAGCGACACCCGCCTGCTCCAGCAATTGCGCCTGCAACGCTTTCGCGTCCATTCCGGTGCCGGTGATGTTGGGGAACGCATAAAACGCCCCACCCGGCTCCGCGCAGCGCACACCCGGAAGCGCATTCAGGGCATCAACAATTAGGCGGCGGCGCTTATCAAACGCGACCAGCATGCCGTCCACTTCATCTTGTGGGCCGTTCAGAGCAGCAATCCCTGCAAACTGCGTCGGCGCGTTGACGCAGGAATGGCAGTTAACAGCCAGCTTCTCGACGTGGCCGATCAGCCTTTCCGGCCAGATCGAATAGCCAAGGCGCCATCCAGTCATTGCATAGGTTTTGCTCCAACCGTTCAGGACAATCAGCCGATCGCGCAGTTCCTCGTAGGCCAGCATGGAAGCGTGCTGGCGGCCGTCATAGAGCATGCGGTCATAGATTTCGTCACTCATCACGACGACGTTGGGCCATTCCGCAAGACCAGCCGCCAGTTTATCCAGCTCTTCCTTTGGCGTGACGCCGCCGGTCGGGTTAGCGGGCGTGTTCATAATGATCAGCCGTGTTTTCGGCGTGATCTGCGACAGGACCTCATCGGCGCTGAATGCAAAACCTTTTTCTTCCAGCAATCGCATGGGCACGGGTGTCGCACCCGCATAGCGGATGACGCTTTCGTAAATTGGGAAGCCCGGGTTCGGGTAAATGATCTCCGCCCCTGGCTCCGCGAACATCATCACTGCAAAGAACATGGTCGGCTTGCCGCCGGGCATGATCATGATGTTTTCAGGGTCGATCACAGCACTCCGGCGCTTCAGCGTGTCGGCAGCGACAGCCTCCCGCAGTTCTGGAATGCCCTTGGCTGGCGTGTAGCCATGGTGCCCGTCCCGCATGGCCTTAATCGCTGCCTCGACCACATGCCCTGGCGTTTTAAAATCAGGCTGGCCGATGCCCAGATTGATTACATCTTTTCCAGCTGCGGCGAGTTTGGCGGCGCGCGCCAACACCTCAAACGCGGTTTCAGTGCCAAGGTTGTTCAGATTTTCGGCCAACTGCATGGGATATCGGGCTTTCGCTATAGGAATCATAACCAAGATTTTCCGCCAGACTATGCCGCCGACCGCGCCTGTTGAGAAGAGGGCGCAAATGCATATTGACGTCGGCCTATGGTTCCGCGTAAATCCTGGCTCTCGCTGGCGCGTCGCTGGCTTGTGTGTGGTGCCTGTAGCTCAGTTGGTTAGAGCGCCTGGTTGTGGTCCAGGAGGTCGCCGGTTCAAATCCGGTCAGGCACCCCATTTTTTTAGCCGCTTGCTCAAGCCATCGCTAAGAACATTCGCGCCAATCCGCATGCTTGCCGATGGACGCACTTTTTCATGACAGACGCCGAAAAGAAACCAACCGCCCGCCCGCCAATCCGGGACGCTGCAACGCTCATAATCGTGCGCATGAAAGGCAATGAGCCGGAAGTGTTGATGGGTGAGCGCAGCTCTGGCCATGTTTTCTTCCCGCACCACTATGTTTTCCCTGGCGGCCGGGTGGAGCGTGCGGATGGGTTTGTGCAGCCCGCCGCCCCATTGCGCCCAGCTGTTCTTGAACGGCTCTCCTCCTCCGCAACGCCGCATCGCGCGCAAGCCCTGGCCCTGGCTGCCGTTCGCGAAACATTTGAGGAGGCTGGGCTGGTCATCGGTGAGAAGATTGCCGCCAAGCCTGCGCGCATCCAAAAAGGCTGGGAAGAATTTTACGATACCGGATTCGGGCCAAAGCTGGATGGGCTAACTTATGTCTATCGCGCCGTAACCCCTGCAGCCCGCCCGCGCCGCTTCAACGCGCGCTTCTTTGCCGCCGATTATGACCAAGTCGTCCATGACATCAAAAAACCAGACGGCGAGCTCCTAAAGCTGCAATGGCGCGATATCGATTCGGCGCTAGAACTCAAAATCCGCCCTATCACCGCGATTGTTCTGAAAGAAATCAATGCGCGGATGGAAGCTGGAAAGCTGCATGATGACGACTGGCCTGTTGGGTGGGTGAAGTCCACCTATGGCGGCAAACGGATCAGTGGCCAGGAATAATCCCATGCCATCTGCCGGCCTCGAACTTCTAACGACGGCGGACATGTATGCAGCAGATAAAGCTGCGATCAGAGGCGGCGTCTCCGGCGTTACTTTGATGGAGAACGCAGGAGCGGCGGTCGCTAACGCCATCTGCCGCCGCTGGGAACCGTGCCCGTTGGTGGTTTTGGCTGGCCCCGGTGCCAATGGCGGCGACGGCTGGGTGATCGCCCGCCTGCTGGCAGATACCGGATGGCCCGTCCGCATCGCTCTGCTTGGCGACCGGAAGAGGCTCAAAGGCGATACAGCCCATCACGCCGCACTTTGGGCGGGTGACGTGGAAGCGGCATCGCCTGACGCCCTAGATGGTGCTGAACTCATCGTTGACGCGCTCTTCGGCGCCGGGCTTAGCCGCTCGCTCGATGGCGCTGTTTTGAGGTTGGTCCAAGCAATGACCGCGCATCCAGCACCGGTTATCGCCGTCGATCTGCCCTCTGACGTGAATGGTGATACCCGGCAAATTCTGGGAGCAGCCGCACAAGCGCAGCTTACCGTCACCTTCTTCCGCCAGAAGCCTGGCCACCTACTCGCCCCAGGACGCTCTCTCTGTGGGGAGGTCATTACGGCTGACATCGGCGTCCCAGACATCGCTGCGTCCAATGTTAAGACCTTTCGGAATACACCCGCGCTCTGGCCTGAAACAGCGCGCGGCCCAGCCCCATCTGGCCACAAGTATACGCGCGGTCATGCGCTGATCGCCGGTGGTGCCGAAACAACAGGTGCCGCCCGGCTAACAGCACGGGCAGCACTTCGGTCTGGTGCTGGTCTCGCTACTATTGCAGCGCCAAGGCGATCTTGGCCCGTATACGCAGCAGCGGAACTCGCCGTCATGGTGCGGCCTATCGATGATGTGGCTGGATATGAGGCACTGCTGGACGACAAGCGCTTTTCCGTCCTCGCACTTGGCCCCGGCCTTGGCCTGGACGATCACGCACGGAGGCTCGTCGAGGCCGCAGGTGCAGCAGGCCGCAAACTAGTGCTGGACGCTGACGCACTGACACTTTTCGGGGATACGCCAGACGCGCTATTCGAAATGGCCCGTGCGGCACCCGCAGCCGTGCTCACGCCGCACACGGGCGAGTTTCAGCGGCTCTTTGGCAACATCGCAGGCTCAAGGCTTGATCAAGCCCGTGCTGCAGCCATTCTGTCCGGCGCTGTGGTTGTTCTGAAAGGCCCGGATACCATCATTGCCGCTCCAGATGGTCGTGCGGCAGTCAATGCCCATGCGCCGCCCACATTGGCGACAGCGGATTCAGGCGATGTCTTGGCAGGGATCATCACCGGATTGCTGGCAGGTGGTGCCAGCGCCTTTGATGCGGCCTGCGCGGGCGTTTGGCTGCATGGTGAGGCCGCCTACCAGTTCGGGCCAGGGCTTATCGCATCTGACCTGTAGGACACACTGCCAGCAGCGTTAAGCGCCGCCGCGCTCAAATAACGTCGCGACTTCTACATGGGGTGTCCAGCGGAATTGATCGATGGGCTGGGCGATGCGGAATCGATATCCCGCGTCCACAAGTACACGCCCATCCCGCGCTAAAGCCGCCGGATTGCACGACAGATAGACAATCCGGTCCGGCCCGGCATTCGCCAAAGATTCCGCCTGATGCGCAGCGCCGCTTCGCGGCGGATCTAGCAGCACGGCGTCATAGGGCTTCAATTCATCCACACGCAGCGGCCGCCGGGCCAGGTCACGTACATGGCCTTTGACGAATCCGCCGAGCCCCGCCTGCCCTGCCGCTTGGTTCAGCGCCGCGATCATCGCCGCTGCGCCCTCATAGGCTGCCACATGCACGCCATCACCGCCCAACCGGAGTGCGAACGGCCCCCAGCCGGAATAAAGGTCTGCGATATGCTTAGCGCCCTGAAGATGTTCAGCGGCGAACTCAGCCATCGCTTGCTCGCCTTCAGCGGTTGGCTGCAGGAAAGCACCTGGGGCGGGTGCGGCGCGCACAGGGCCAAGCGTGATCACGGGCGAGCGCCGGGCGGCAACGCTTTCTGTGATATCGCCATCTTCAGCAACCCATGCGAACCGAGCGATGTTCCGAGCGTCCGCAAAGTCAGCAATGGCTTGCCGTTCGGTCATATCCAACGGGCGGCTGCGGATTAGCAGCAGGTCCAGCCCCGTCGGCGAGGCCCAAGCTTCAACGTCTCCCACTTCGCCGGACTGTAGCAATCTATCCAGCAGCGGGCGCAATCTCACAGGCAGGTCTGCGAGTTCTGGAACGGCGGCGATGCACTGATCTATCGGCATGATCTGGCGGCTGGCACGGGCATTGAAGCCAAGGATAGCCCCACCAGCCCGGCCAATAGCTGCAAACCGCAGGCGCCTTCGGCCCTCGCCTATACGGAGCAGCGGCAACCGCGTTTCCGGCTCCAAGCTGCGGCTCCCCAGCGCCTGATCAACCAAGCCTTCTTTCCAGGCTAGATAGGCATCGTCCGCCATATGCTGGACAGAACAGCCGCCACATCGGTCCGCATAGGCGCATGGAGGAGCGACGCGTTCCAGTGCGGGCTGAAGCACTTCCAGCACCTCAGCAATCCGCCCGTCGCCCTTTTTGTCGCCGAGGCGCACACGCGCTTCCTCACCCGGTAGCAGCCCTGGCGCATAAACGGGCGCACCATTGTGTGCGCCAATGCCGTCACCCTGCGCGCCAAGCCGCTCGACCGTGATATTGGCGTCAACCGGAGCTGGTGCCCGACGTTTTGGGCGGCCCGGTTTACGGCTTCGTCGCCGCGATGAGGTATTCGACATTGCCTTCAGCCCCTGTGATCGGGCTTTCTGTAATGCCCATAACGTGCCAACCCATATCGCCCGATAACCAATTCTGAATGCGGTCTACCACGGCTTCGCGCACAGCTGTGTCTTTTACGACGCCGTTTTTTCCGACATTGCCGCGCCCCGCTTCAAACTGCGGTTTTATGAGTGCCGCGATCCATGCGCCGCTTGCTGCGAAACTCATCGGCGTTGGCAATACGGTTGCGAGGCCGATGAAGCTGGCGTCGCACACAATCGCCCCAGCTGGGTCCGGAATGTGTTCCGCCGTAAGGTGACGCGCGTTCTGACCTTCCATCACGATCACCCGATCATCCGTGCGCAGTTTCCAGGCGAGTTGGCCTTTGCCGACGTCGACCGCAAACACTTTTGCAGCTCCATTCGCTAGCAGCACATCTGTAAATCCGCCGGTTGAGGAACCGATATCAATCGCCGTGACGCCTGTCGCGTCTAACCCGAAATGCTCTATCGCGTGAGCGAGCTTCAGGCCGCCGCGCCCGACCCAGGGGTGATCCTGTCCGCGCACGTCCAGCGGCTTGTCATCCCGGATTTGCGCGCCCGGCTTCTCCACACGCTGTTCACCCGTGAAGACTTTGCCCGCCATAATCAGTGCTTGCGCCTTAGAGCGGGTCTCGACCAGGCCCCGCGTGACTAGCGCCTGATCCGCGCGCATTTTGGCGATCGCCATGGGTCTTGCCCCTAGGGCCGCATGAAGACGTGGTCTTCGTCATCGCCCATGTTTTGCGCAATGAATGTTAGTTCGTTCTGCGCATCCTCTACGCTAGATACATCCGCCAGTGCAGCCGCTGCCGCATCCAAGAGCGAGCGGAGCGCGGCTGGCCCATCTACGTTTTCCGCCTTCGCAGCATCCATGATGCGCGTGAGTTCAGCACGAGCGAATTCTGCGGGAGTCATCAGCTGGCTTCCTTCTTCTCTACTTTTTTCTGTTCTGCAGCAGTCTTCAGCTTTGCGACTTCGGCCTTGAGGCGCTTAACGACCGGACCATCTTCTGCCAGCGCATAGCAGGAGTTTGTCGGCGGGCCGCGTCGGCGCATGGCCTCACCTTCCGGCAAGCCTTGCTCCCGCAGCAGATGCTCGCGATAGGCGAAGACTGTTTGGAACGCCGTTGTGCCAACGGGATAAAGCAGCTCCAACAGGTGCGTACAGCCCTTGGCCCGGCCATACCGCTCCTTGAC
>Ga0315321_10004668_pt1 | contig 10502 bp, 7 predicted proteins | sample M180m21515metaG_FD_203464 | JGI IMG/M metagenome (GOLD analysis project Ga0315321, IMG submission 203464) | Ammonia-oxidizing marine archaeal communities from Monterey Bay, California, United States - M1 80m 21515 | ecosystem: Environmental > Aquatic > Marine > Intertidal zone | place: USA... | reverse complement strand
GTGAGTTGATAAGCAATATCTTCATTAATATCATCAATAACACGATCTGGAAGCGTACGCTCTAATAAGCTTTGCTCAATTCTTGAGAATCGCATTCCTTTAATAATATAATCTTGATATGCTTCCCAAGCAAAAGGTGCTACAGATTTAACAGATTCTGCCATGGCATCAGAAAATACTCTAATTTCATATTGAGCATGACTATCAGATCGAAGCCCTATAAAGTGTAAAAGATTATGAAGATCATTTTTCCAATACCATTCAGTATATAGATTAACAGGAAGAATTGAACGTGCTAATTCACGTGCAATACCAGCCTGGTTTAATTCAGAATAAATTTCGAAACTTCGTTCAGATATTTCTTTAAAATAATCCTGAACTTTTTGTTTTAGTTCTGGTGTAACCTCTCCCATCCTACCTTGCTTATTCAAAGCAGATTGAAATTGAATATGTTTAGGATCTGGATAATAAAACTCGTCTCTAGCTTCTGAGTAACGGAGTGAATATTCATTAATGTTTGCAGTACGGTGACGAACCCATTGTCGCGCAACAAAAATTGGCATTTTGCAGTGAAATTTAAATTCCACCATTTCAAATGGTGTTGAGTGTCGGTGTCGCATAAGGTAGCGAATAAGACCCCTATCTTGCGAAAGCTTGCTAGTCCCTTTACCATAACTTACACGCGCAGCTTGAACGATTGCATTATCTCCGCCCATTGAATCAACAAGCCTTACGAAGCCTTTATCTAAACATTTGATTACATTATCTGAATTATCTGACATTTTATTCTTTTATTTTAAAATTGTTAAAGTTTTATCTACAGCACTTTTTTCACCAGCTATTAAGCCTGGTTGAATTAGTGTTGTTTCCCTATTGAAAATAACACGTTTACCATTTAGGTCAATGAGCTTTCCGCCAGCTTCATTAATAATGCAATTACCTGCACAAATATCCCATTCATTTTTTGGGCGTAATGACGCAAATATATCTGCTTTAGTTGCTGCAGTTAATCCTAACTTATATGCTACAGATCCTACAGGTTTTAATTCATGAAAATTTTTTAAATATGGAGACCACAAACCTCTTCGTAATTCAGATCGACTAATCAATAAAGACATATCACTTAAATTTTCTTTAGAGGAACATTTAATAGAAACCCCATTTAAGTAAGCGCCTTCATTGTTTGCAGCTGAAAACAGTTCTTTTGAAACAGGATTATATAAAACTCCAACAATTGGATAACCGTCTTGAACTAATCCAATACTTACTACAAAGTTTGCGACTCCCTCTATAAATTCTTTGGTACCATCAAGAGGATCAACAATCCAAACTTTACTTTTATTTAGCCGTTCAAAAGAATCAACTGTTTCTTCAGATAACCATCCATATTCTGGCCTATCTTCCATAAGTGTGCGTTTAAGAAAATTATCTGCAGCCTTATCTGCAGTTGTGACTGGATTATGATAACCTTTTTCTTTGATTTCATAATCAGATTTAAAATAATTTAATATTATATCACCAGCTTTAATCGCTGCATTAGTTGCTAGCTCAAGGTCAGAAAACATTCTATTCTAATTAAATTATTTATTTTAATCTTTTAAACCACCAGCTTGACTAACTAGGATTAGCAAAGCATTTTTTATAGCAAGGTTACCATCTTCATTAAGCCACCATTCATTGAGCGAATGACCATGTTTACCACTTCCTCCACGACCAATAGTTACAGCTGGAATATTTCTAGAGAATGGAATATTTGAATTAGTTGAACCACTACCTATTTTTGGCATTCCTCCTAAATAACTAATACTAGCCATTGTTCTTTGAACAAGCGGATCGTTTTGATCCACCTTTCCTGCTGGCCTATTTCCAACCATTTTAATATCCACTTTCATCTTATCACTTGTACGACCTAAATCATTTTGATCACTTAAGGCTCTTTGCATTGCATCTTGAAAAAGATTATCCATCTTTTGTAATCTTTTTGGATTAGATGATCTCATATCTACTTCCATCCACGATTCAAAAGGAATTGAGTTAACAGAAGTACCACCACCAATCCTACCAACATTATAACTAACTTTTGGACCTTTAGTCCTGCTATATTGGTCTGCAATATTAGTAAAATATTCTATGGCACGTCCCAAAGCATGATGTGGGTTAACTAATCCAAAGGCTCCCCAAGAATGACCACCAGGCCCTTTAAAGGTCACACGATAACGATGTGAACCTACAGCAGATGTAACGACTCTATTTAATCCTCCTCCATCAACTGCGATATAACTATCAATATTAATATCTTCTGAATTAAATAAATATTTAACTCCACGAAGATCGCCCAATCCTTCTTCACCTACTGTACCAGCAAAATATATGGTAGCATTCGTACGAATTTTAGCATCACTTATAGCTTGAAGAAGAGTAATAATTAGAGCTAATCCGCGAGTATCATCACCAACGCCAGGAGCAAAAAGGGTATCACCTCGCATTTTAACCTTTACATCTGTACCAATTGGAAATACAGTATCTAAATGACCTTCAATTAAAACAGTTTTTTCATCAGAGCCTTTTAACTCAGCAATCACATTCCCAACCTTATCAATAAATACTCGATCAGCACCAGCATTTTTTAAAAGTTTAGCAAAAGCTTCGGCACGTTTATATTCATTAAAAGGTGGTGCAGGTATTTCCGTTAAGAAAATTAAATTTTCTTGAGTATTTTTTTCAAGTTTATCAATTTTTTTAAATGCAGCTTTTATTTTAGGCTCTTCAGCTAGCTTTTTTATTTCTATAATATATTTAGATTTTATTGACGGAATTATTTCTTGAGAAAAGATTAAAGAACCTGAAAAGAAGATTGAAATTATTATTAACTGAAAATTTCTCATAAAAATATTCTCTTAAATTTTATTTAATGCTCAAAATTATATATTGTTTATAAACAAAACTAATTTTTATATATCTTTATTGAGCACACTAAAATAACGTGATTTAGGATGTGAAAAATACCAACCACTAACTGAAGCAGCTGGATACATTGCCCTATTTTCCGTAAGTGATATCTGAGTATTCTTCTTAACATCAAGTAATTTCCAAATTGTATCTTTCTCTTTGTGATCGGGACATGCGGGATATCCTGGTGCAGGTCGAATACCATTATATTTTTCATTAATTAGGTCTGTATCATTTAACTTTTCATTTTTAGCATATCCCCAAAATTCTTTTCGTATCCTTTCATGAAGATGTTCTGCAAAAGCTTCGGCTAAACGATCTGCAAGAACTTTTGCCATAATAGAATTATAATCATCGTTTGAATCTTCAAATTCTTTAACAATTTTTTCTAATCCATGACCTGTTGTCACTGCAAATGAACCAATATAATCCTTATTTGGACTGATAAAGTCAGCAAGGCTATAATTATAATTACTTTCACCTTTATCGACTATTTGACGAGGAAAGTTAAACTCATAGTCTTCAGTAAATACTTTTTCATCTTTTGCATAAGCCTTGTGAATACCAAATACTCCATTAGCTATAAGTAATTTTTCTTTTATTATGCGGTTTAATAAAAATTTACCATCATGAAAAAGTTTTTGAGCTTCAACTCCATATTTTTCATCTGTAAGTATTGATGGATAAACTCCTTTAAATTCCCATGCATGAAAAAACGGCGACCAATCAATATATTTAACAAGTTTATCTAGTGAATAATCTTTTAAAACTTTTACTCCTTCAAAATTGGGAACAGGCCTTTTAAACTTATCCCATTCAATAGCATATTTTCTTTGACGTGCTAATTGAATGCTAAGATTAGGTTTTACTATTTTTTGAGCACGAACTCTTCTAATTTCTTTGAAATCAGCACGAATTTCTTCAACATATTTTTCTTTTTCATCTGTATTCATAAGTTTGCTCACAACACCTACTGCTCGTGAAGCATCAATAACATGTATGGTTGGACCAGAATAATTCTCTTCTATTTTAACAGCAGTATGCTTTCTACTTGTTGTAGCTCCACCAATTAATAAAGGAATTTTAAACTTAGTTCGTTCCATTTCTTTAGCAATAGTAACCATTTCATCTAAGCTCGGAGTAATTAAACCAGAAAGGCCAATAACATCAGCATCACAATCTTTTGCTGTAGATAGTATTTTATCAACAGGGACCATAACCCCTAAATCAATGATCTCATATCCATTGCAGCCTAAGACAACTCCAACTATATTTTTCCCAATATCATGAACATCTCCTTTAACAGTAGCCATGATAATTTTTCCATTTGATTTTCCAGTTAAGCCCATTGCATCTTTTTCCTCTTCTATAAAAGGTATTAAATGTGCGACGGCTTTTTTCATAACTCGTGCTGATTTAACAACTTGAGGTAAAAACATTTTTCCAGAGCCAAATAGGTCACCTACTACATTCATACCATTCATGAGAGGACCTTCAATAACATGAATTGGTCTTTCATAATTTTGTCGAGCTTCTTCAGTATCTTCATCTATAAAATCTGTGATTCCTTCAACAAGTGCATGCTTTAAGCGTTCGTCAACTAGCTCTTCTCTCCATGATAAGTCTTTAATAACGGAACGTTTCACACCACGATACTCTTCAGCTATTTCAACTAATCGTTCAGTGGCATCGCTTCTTCGATTAAAAAGCACATCTTCCACGCGTTCTTTTAAATTAAGTGAAATATCATCATAAAGAGTTAATTGACCAGCATTAACGATACCCATATCCATTCCTGCCTGTATTGCATGATAAAGAAATGCTGAATGCATTGCTTCTCTAATACCATTATTACCTCTAAATGAGAAAGAAAGATTTGAGATACCTCCACTAATATGAACATGAGGAAGATTCTCTTTTATTGTTTTTGTTGCATCAATATATGCTTTAATATATTCATTATGTTCTTCTATGCCAGTAGCAACAGCAAAAATATTTGGATCAAAAATAATATCTTCTGGAGGAAATTGTACTTCATCAACTAGAATCTTATAAGCTTCTGTACAAATTTCTACTTTTCTTTCATAAGAATCAGCCTGGCCTTTTTCATCAAAAGCCATTACAATTACTGCAGCTCCATATTTACGAATTTCTTTCGCCTGTCTAATAAATTCTTCTTTGCCTTCTTTCATTGATATTGAATTGACTATACCTTTACCCTGAAGATTCTTTAGTCCTATTTCTAAAACAGTCCATTTTGAGGAATCTATCATAATTGGAACTTTTGAGATATCAGGTTCAGAGGCAATTAATCTTAGAAAATTTTCCATTGCTTCTTCAGAATCAAGAAGACCTTCATCCATATTTACATCAATGATTTGTGCACCATTCTCAATTTGGTCTTTTGCAACTGAAAGCGCTTCTTCAAAATTGTTTTCTTTAATTAATCGACGAAATTTTGCAGATCCAGTAACATTTGTACGCTCTCCTATGTTAATAAAGTTGCTTTCAGGTCTAATGGTAACTGGCTCTAATCCACTTAATTTTGTTAAGGGCTTTATCTTAGGTATTGAACGTGGTTTTATTCCCTCAACAGATTCAACTATTGCTCGAATATGATTAGGTGTTGTACCACAGCAGCCACCAACTAAGTTTACTAATCCACTATTAGCAAATTCTTTAACAATATTAGCCATTTCAACTGGAGATTGATCATATTCTCCAAATTCGTTAGGTAATCCAGCATTTGGATAAACAAAAACATTTATATCTGATGCATTTGAAAGTTCGTTTAACCAAGGTCTAATTTGTTCAGCACCTAAAGCACAGTTAAGTCCAACTCCTAATAAATCTGCATGTCTAATAGAATGCCAAAAGGCTTCAACCGTTTGTCCAGATAATGTTCTTCCACTTGCATCCGTAATAGTTCCAGAAACTAAAATTGGTAATTTTGAATCTTTTTCTTCAAGTAGAGTTTTAACAGCATATAATGCAGCTTTACAATTGAGCGTATCAAAAACTGTTTCTATTAAAAATAAATCTGCACCACCATCAAATAAACCTTTAGCTTGCTCGTAATAAGCTTCTTTTAATTCATCAAAAGAAATATTCCTAAAACCCGGGTTATTTACATCTGGACTTAGAGATCCTGTTCTATTTGTAGGGCCAATAGCACCAGCAACAAAGCGTGGTTTATCAGAATAAGATTTTGCAACATCACAAGCAATTTGCGCAGCTTCAAAATTTAGTTCATAAGATTGAGCTTCCATCCCATAATCTAATTGAGATATTTTATTAGCATTAAATGTATTGGTTTCAACAATATCACAACCAACATCAAAATAAGCCTTATGAATATCAGCTACAATATCAGGTTTTGTTAGACATAAAATATCATTATTGCCTTTCAAATCTTTGGTGTGATCTTTAAATCTTTCTCCTCGAAAATCATTTTCTTCAAGATTATAAGATTGAACCATAGTTCCCATGGCTCCATCCAAAACTAATATTCTATCTTTAAATAAATTTATTATTTTATTTTTCATTTTTGACCCAAAAAACAAAAACCCCATGTACTTTACTTGGGGTTTTAATCCTTTTTAGCACTTTTATTTTGTGTCGCAGCAATACGGAGTAAATCACGACCTTTAAAAGTAAGAATAAAATCTATTTTAGTTCAATAAATTTCAAATATTGATACTTCTTGGTAGACGAAGTGACTTTGTGTAGATTTAGTATCGGATAAAGATGAATTGAAGGTGCAAATCCAAAAAGTTTTTCTGGTCTGATTTAGACCTTTGCACATTTATTAAAAAATTTTTCAACCTTCAGAAAATAACTAATATTTTTTGTAGCGTTTTACCTCGGCTGAAGGGCCGAATGCCTCCTTCCCTTTATCTTCAATTCGATTAAATAATAACCCATAATTGGTAAATCTTGGGAGTGACTAATATGAATAAAGAGATTTATATCAGTGAGAGTATGGGAGAGTCTCGAATCGCTATTACTGAAGATAGTTCGCTTGTAGAAGTGTATATCGAGAAGCAAGATAAAGCCCGCATGGTTGGGAACATTTACAAAGGACAAGTCGAAAACGTTCTCCCTGGAATGCAAGCAGCCTTTGTAGATATTGGCTATGATATCAATGCGTTTCTCCCTTTTTCTGAAATAGAGAACCCTGCTTACCTTGCAGATGTGGATGATAGCGACCAAAATTCATCAAAAGGTAAAAATGGTCAATATCGTAATCGTAAAAAATATCAAGATAACATAAATGTTGACTTAAAATCTGGACAAGATATTTATGTTCAGGTAATTAAAGAAGCTTTCGCAGGTAAAGGTCCTCGCGTTACAACTGAAATTGCATTGCCTGGCAGACTTCTTGTTTTAGTCCCAAATGCTAAATATATCGGAATATCAAAAAAGATATGGGATAAATACGAGCGAAGACGTTTAAAGAAAATTGTTTCTTCTCTTAAAGAGAAAGAGATGGGTGTTATAGTTCGGACTGTTGCTGAAGGTAAAAGCGAAGAGTCCTTAAAAAATGACTTTTCAATGTTATTAGATAATTGGAAAAAGCTTGAGACTAAAAGTAAACGAGCAAAAGGTACCTCTTTAATTTATGAAGATCTTGAAACGGCATCCAGTGTCATTAGAGATTTATTTACACCAGATATCAGTAAAATTGTTATTGATTCTAAAAAAATGTACAGAAAACTTCAAAGCTATATGGAAGAAGTATCTCCAAATATGGCAAACAGACTTGAACATTATAAATTAAAACAACCTTTATTTGAAAGTATGGGTGTTGAGAATGAACTAGATAAACTCTTAAGACCTAAAGTATGGATGAAAAGTGGTGCATACTTAATTATTGAAAAAACTGAAGCAATGGTTGTAGTTGACGTAAATAGTGGTCGTTTTGTAGGTAAAAGGAATCATGAAGAAAATTCGCTAAAAATTAATTTAGAGACATGTAGAGAAGTTGCTAGGCAACTAAGATTGAGGGATCTTTCTGGATTAGTTGTTATTGATTTCATTGATATGAAAGAAGAATCAAACCGTCGGAAAGTATACTATGAGCTTCGAAAAGAGTTAAAAAAAGACCGTGCTAAAGTAGCTGTTTCTCCAATATCAGAATTTGGACTACTTGAAATGACACGTCAAAGAATTAGACTTAGTCTTTTAGATTCAATGAGTGAAGAATGCCCAACCTGTCACGGTGCAGGACGAATAATGTCAAAAGAAACTTTAATTACAAGAATTGATCATTGGTTAAGACGATACAAAACTAAACATCGAAGTTTAAAACTTAAATTAGAGCTTCATCCTGAAATTGCCAATTTTATGAAAGATAATAAAAAAGCCTTACGTGGATTAATGTGGCAAAACTTTACTTATATTTCAATAGATGGTAATTCAGATATAGCACGAGATGAATTTAGATTTTTAAATACAAAAAATGGTCAAGAAGAAATAGAGCATGTAGGTGTTGAACACTAGCATGAAAATAGTTAGATTCCTCGGCTTTTTTGGAGAAATAAAATGTTTGCAATAGTTAATATATCAGGAAAACAATTTCGAGTCACTAAGGGTGATCAAGTGAAGGTTCCCAGTTTAAATACTGAGGCTGGTAAAAAAGTAAATTTTGACCAGGTTCTTCTAACTGATGATGGTAAAAAAGTGAGAGTTGGTAATCCGTTAATAAAAGGGATCTCAGTTTCAGGGACAGTAATAAACCATGGTCGTGATCGTAAAGTTGTTATTTTCAAGAAAAAACGCCGTAAAGGCTACCGTAGAAAAAATGGTCATAGGCAAAGTTATTCTTTAGTTCAAATTGATGCTATTTCTGCATCTACGCCTAAGAAAAAAACTGAGCCTAAGAAAAAAGTAGAATCAGCTAAAAAGAAGGAAAAATCATAATGGCACATAAGAAAGGTGTAGGAAGCTCAAAAAATGGTCGAGATTCGAATGCTCAACGACTTGGAGTAAAAGTTTCTGATGGCCAATCAATACTTTCCGGTGGAATTATCTTAAAACAACGCGGAACAAAGATTCATCCAGGTGTAAATGTTAAAAGAGGAAATGACGACACTCTATTTGCTACCTCAGATGGTATTGTTAAGTTTGCTCGAAAAGGAAGAACTCGTAAAATTGTTAGCGTAGTAAATAGCTAATAAAGATTTTTCTTATGAAAATTAAACCCTGATCTAATTTATTAGATTGGGGTTTTTTATTTATATGATAACACAAAAGAATACTTAATTTCATATTAAGCATTAATAAAGAAAAGGATTCATGATGCCTCGATCAAAAATATCATTAATTGGCGGAGGTCAAATAGGTGGAAATCTGGCCTTATTAGCAACACAAAAAGAACTTGGTGATGTTGTAATATTTGACATTCCTCAATCAGAAGGAATGGTTAAAGGAAAAGCTTTAGATATAATGCAGTTACGACCTCATGATGGATATGATTCAACTATTACAGGTACTTCTAATTGGGATGATGTAAAAGATTCAGATGTATTTATTATAACAGCAGGAATCCCTCGAAAACCTGGAATGAATCGAGAAGACCTTCTTGATATTAATTTAGGTATTATGAAAGATGTTGCAAAGAATATCAAACAACAGGCACCTAATGCTTTTGTTATTGTTATATCAAACCCATTAGATGCCATGGTGAATGCATTCTATAAAATTTCAGGATTTAGTAAAAATAAAGTTGTTGGTATGGCCGGCGCATTGGATAGTGCCCGCTTCCGCACCTTTATCGCCATGGAAACCGGCTGTTCCGTACAGGATGTGACCTGTATGGTGCTTGGTGGTCATGGTGACACAATGGTGCCTGTTACACGCTACGCCACCGTTGGCGGTGTTCCTGTTGAAGAATTGATTCCCGCTGATCGTTTAGAAGAAATTTTGGAGCGCACCCGCTTTGCCGGTGGTGAGATTGTGAAATTATTCGGCAATGGTTCTGCCTTTTATGCACCGGCCCAGTCGGCGATTGAAATGGCAGAATCCTACCTTCGGGATAAAAAACGCGTTATTCCATGTGCTTCACTTTGTGAGGGTGAGTTCGGTATTGATGGTTACTTTATAGGTGTCCCTTCTGTTATTGGCGCCGGTGGTGTAGAACGCATTCTCGAGTTTAAACTCAAAGATGATGAAAAAGCTGCATTGAATAATACGCTGGAAGCGGTGAAAAAGACTGTGAAAGAAACAGGCTTATAGTTCAATTATTTAGATATCAGTGTTGGTTGTAGGATAAATCTACGTCAAACGTCAATAAAAACTGACCCATCTTTTATTTCTACTGTAAAAGTCTCCACTTTTAAATTGTAATTGGCCACAGCGCAGGCTTTGTTAACATCAAATTCCCATAGGTGCAATTTGCATTGAATTATATTTTCTGAAATAATACCATCTGCCAGAGAGGCCCCTCGATGGGGACACCGATTATCCCATGCATGGATCTTCCCGTTAAAATTGAATAAAGCAATAGGGGTGTCATCCACCATGACGAGTTTACTTCCGTTTTTGGGAATATC
>Ga0315321_10004667_pt1 | contig 10503 bp, 9 predicted proteins | sample M180m21515metaG_FD_203464 | JGI IMG/M metagenome (GOLD analysis project Ga0315321, IMG submission 203464) | Ammonia-oxidizing marine archaeal communities from Monterey Bay, California, United States - M1 80m 21515 | ecosystem: Environmental > Aquatic > Marine > Intertidal zone | place: USA... | reverse complement strand
CGGATCTGCTGCTGGCGTTGCGCCGACCACACCCGGTCGCGCCATCGAGCAGGCTGTTTCGGGCCCGGGCAGCGTGTCTGTGGAAGCCAATGGCACCCAGGTCGATGCCGAAGTCACCGCCAGCGGTCCAGTGGGTGTCCGGCTATACCGACTTCGCGTTCGGCCGACTGTAGACGGCCCAGTCGACCTGCATCGACGGGCATCGGGCATCTCTGACGATGTGCGTCCAGGCGGCGAGCGACTCGACGCTGTGGAGGTCGACCCGGGACTCGGCGGCGGAGTGCTCCGAACCACCCCCGACGACATCCGCGGGGGCCGGTACTACGAGGTGGGCATCCGACCTGGCGGCGAGGCCGATGTGCGACGACTGCGAGTCGACCCCAGCTCTGGTGAGCGGCTCGAAGCGCCCTTCGACCTCACCCGCCAACAGCTCGAAGAGCTCGTAGACGGCTTGGCTGAGGCGGGTCTCGACGGGTCAGAGCAATGATCCTGCCCACACTGATCTGGGCGGTTGCGGTCGCTGGCAGTGTGCAGGACCTCGGTGCGCCCGACGACGGCAAGGGTCCCCTGGCGCTCATCGTGTCACAGCCTGGGCTGCGTCCCCTCGCCTACTCCACACTCAGTGAGCACTTGGAACATGGCGGCTATGACGCTGTCTTGGCGGATTCTGGCATTGCCCCAAGCCAGCAGCTTGTCGCCCTACAACAGGTGCTTGATGCCGCAAAGACCAGTGAGCGCAAGGTGCTCCTGGTGGCCCATGGCTACGGTGGTCAGGCGCTTTTGCAGGCAGGCGTGTCTGCCGACGTCTGTGCGACCGCGCTGGTCGGCGTCCCACGTCACCCTCGCGAGGCCCCCTGGCATGCGCCCTACCTCGATGCCACCGTCCCCATGTCCGGCGTCGATCTGAGTGAGCCGGGTCCTGCCGTCCCAGCGCCCTTCTCGTCTCCCCGGATGGGGATTCCCTCCGCCTGGCTCGGACGCCTGCCAGCAGCATGGGGGGCCCACATGAAGGCGTCGCTGACCGCACCCCCGCCCGCGCTCCCCGATGGTCCGGTCTGGATTGCCGTCGCCCCGCTCGATGAGCTAGCCCCCCCTGAGACACTCGGCACCGTTCCCAACACCGTTTCGGTCACCCGCTGGGGAATGCTCCGAGGCTGGACCCACGACGCTACCTTTACCGACCTCCTCACCGACCCTCGACCCGTCGCCCATCTCACCCGCTGGGCGCGCTCCCACTGCAACTCTTGACATGCCTCTCATGCCGCCACATCTCCTCGTCATCGAAGACAACGACCAAGCGCGTCGCAACCTCACCCGGTTGCTCAATCGTGCGGGCTACAAGGTCACGGCCGTGGCGGATGGACTGTCGGGCGTAGACGCCGCACGGAGCGACGAGACCCTCGACCTGGTGCTCACCGACATCGGGCTGCCCGACATCGATGGCAATCTTGTCGCGCGCATTCTTCGGGGAACCGACTCCACAGCCGAGCTTCCCATCATCGCGGTCACCGCCCATGTGCACATCGGCAGCCGCGAAGCCTCCCTCGCGGCCGGCTGCGACGACTGGGAGCCCAAGCCCATCGACTTCACGCGCCTGCGCGGCAAGATCGACCGGCTCCTCGCGGTCGACTCTTCCAAGCAATAGCGCGGCCGCCCTGTTCAGCTGAGAGCCGCTTGATGCTGGTCCCCACCGTCCTTATTGCCGCTGCGCTGGCCAGCGAGCCGAGCGCTATCCAGGTCCCCACAGAAGACGGCGCCTCGGTGAAGCTCACCCACATGCCGGGCCCCGGTTCGCCCGTCCTGCTCATTCACGGGCTGTCCGCCAACCACTACACTTGGCTCCTCGACGGGCGCGGCCTCGCTCCTCAGCTTCAGAACGCCGACTACGACGTCTGGATGCTTGACTTGCGTGGCCGGGAGGGCAGCGAGCCGCCGGATGGACTGCGCCGGGGCTGGACCCTCGACGACTACGGGCGCTACGATGTCTCCGCGGCCATCGACTACGTGCGGAAGTCCTCAGAACACGCCCGCGTGGCGGTCATCGGACACTCCATGGGCGGCATGGTGATGGCGGTCCACCACCACTGGCACGGCGACGATCATGTTGGCCCGGTAGTCATTCTCGGCAGTCCGCTCCAATTCGAGTACGCCGACCCTCTCGTAAAGGCGAGCGCACGCTCCATGGCGGTCGGTGGCACGGTTCCCCGCATCCCAAGCCCCGCTGCCGCGTGGACCGCCGCTCTCTTCCCCCAGACCGCGCGCGTCGACGCCTTGCTCACCGATCCAGAGGGGATGGGGCGGTCCACGCGCCGCGCGATGTACCGCACGGTCGTCAGCCCGATGACTCCGGGCGAGCTGGCTCACCTCCGCAAGATCATCGCGGCGGGCAGTCTGGTCTCAGTGGACGGTGACATTGACTACGTCAACGCTCTCGCGGATTGGTCGCCACCGCTTCTCATCGTGGCCGGCCGCACGGACCGGGTCGCACCGCCCGACCGCGTAGTCACCTGGATCGATGCCGCGGGAAGCGAGGATGAGACCTGGTGGGTAGCGGGGACCGCGGCGGGCTACCCCCACGAGTATGGTCACCTAGACCTTGTTCTCGCGGACTCCGTGGCCGACTGGCTCCACGCCGACATCTTGACCTGGCTGGGTGACCGGAGCTGGTAGGCCGCTCACAGCTCGGTGGACTTCTCCAGCCGACCGCGCGCCCGCTCCACCGGGTACTTGCGTGCATTGCTCGCGAGCTTGGATGCCACTGCAGCGGACAGATCAACGCCCGCCGCCTCGCAGAAGTTGAGCAGGCAGATGAGCACATCTGCAGCTTCATCGGCGACCTTGGCCTCCCGCCCCTTCACCGGAGGCTGAGGTCCGGCGTCGGCACTCCACAGGTAGAGCTCCAGCAGCTCACCCGCCTCGACGCTGAGAGCCATCGCGAGGTTGCGGGGCGAGTGGTACTGCGCCCAGTCTCGTTCCGAATTGAACTGCCTGAGGGCCGCACGGACCTCTCCGAGGGGAGTTCGGAGGTCGCTCCAGTCGGCTCCCTCATCAATCTTTGGGGCGATGTCATCGGGGTGGCGGTCCGCCATTGCCGGTCTCCCGGTTCGTGTGCTACCTGTGCGAAGCGTGGCGAGCCCACCGCTCTTGCGGTCGCCCGGGTTCGGTCCGCGGCCTTCAGAGCCGACCACCGGCCGTCACTACTTCCAGGGCCGTCCCTATTCCAGGGCCGGCGAGCACGACGCCGACCTTTCCGACGGACCGGTGATTAACGTGCACCACCGTCACCTCCACCCGAGGTGGCTTCGGTCAACCCGCTCAAGGAGGACCAGATGAATCTGCGAACCACACCGCTGTTTGCGACACTCCTGCTGATGGCCTGCGAAGGCGGCTACAATCAGGGCGTCGAGAAGTTCGATGATACCGGCACCTCGGGCGACGACGGCGGCTCGGGCGACGACGGCGGCTCGGGCGACGACGGCGGCTCGGGCGACGACGGCGGCTCGGGCGACGGCGGCTCGGGCGACGACGGCGGCGATGACGGCGGCCCCACCAACTGCGTCAACGCGTGGCTGCCCATCGACCAAGCCGGCTGGACCAAGACCTTCCGCGTGAGCTTCAGCGGCTCCGAGGGCACTGGCACCGAGACCGGCTACGGCCCGCTGCCCGACCACTCAATGGCCGCAGAGGGCGACGTATACGGCGTCAACGTGCTCATCGAAACCAGCGAGTGGACCTACAACATCATCGAGTCCATCGGCTGCGACACCGACGGTGAGGGCATGTTCCTCTACGACTACGCAGGCGACTGGAGCTACGTGCTCTTTGGCTTCCCTCTCGCCGGCACCGTCGATGCGACCCTGAGTCCCCATCGTCGCTTCCTGCCGCCGGAGTACGCCGTCGGCGCATCCGGCAACTGGAACTACAACTACACCACCACGATGAGCACCGAAATGACGGACGGCGGTGGCGGTGGCGGCGAGCCTCAGGTCTCGTCCCTCAACTACGAGGGCACCTTCGCGGAGGCGGGCGTCTCCAGCATGGTGCTCGAATCCGGCGAGTCGGTGATGGCCTACAAGCTCGTCAACACCTTCGTGCGCAACGGCAACCCGCCGTTCGGTGCGCCGATGCCCGCATCCGGCTACATCGAGCAGTGGTACGTGAAGGGCCTCGGGCTCGTCAAAGAAGTCAACATTGACGACGCCGAGCCGGACCCCGTACTCACGAAGGACCTCATCAGTTACTCCGGCCTCTCCATCATCGAGTAGCATTCCGGCCCACCACATCTGGCCCCACCTGCGAGCGACCTGTGCTTCTCTCGACACTCCTCATGCTGACCGCACTCGATGCGACTGCGGCCAAGCCCGAGCTCAAGATGGTGATGGCGGACCCCCGCCTGCCCAACAAGCCGACCACCCACATTCTCGACGACCGCATCTCTACCGGTCGCATCGAGAATTTTCGGGAGCTCTACGTCAACCCGGCGCAGATTGGCGAGTCCCTCAAGCCCAAGGGCAAGCTCGGGCCCGTCGCCCGAATGAGCAACCCCAAGGGCAAGAGCGCCAGCATCCCCGTCGTCAACGAGACGTCGAGCTTCGCTGAAGTCAGCATCAACGGGGTCAAGATTGGCGTCATCGATGCCCTCCAGAACGGCGCCATTCACGATGTTCCCGCAGGTCTCTACGAGGTCACCTTCGGGCTGCAAAATGGCTACGAAGAGACCCGCACCGTCGCCACGCTCCACCTCGACGAAGCCATCATCCCCGGTGGCAAGGAAGTCCAGGCAGCGCTGGAGAGCGGCTACGTGCCCACCTGGGCGGCCACTCCAGAGCGCGGCTACGTCATCCTCGAAGCGCCGATCCAGAAGATCATCCCGAAGCCCCGGGTACGGCTCGTGGGCTCGCGCATCGAGATCAGCGAGAAGGTGATGTTTGCGCTCAACAGCGCCGACATCGATGCCTCCAGCTTTGGTCTGCTCGACGATGTGGCAACGGTGCTCGCGCGCAATCCGACTGTCGAGAAGGTGGAAGTTCAAGGTCACACCGACTCCTTGGGCATTGCCGCTTCCAACCGCCAGCTGAGCAACAAGCGCGCTTCGGCAGTCAAGGACTACCTCGTGTCCAAGGGAGTCGACGCAAGCCGCCTCGACGCCAAGGGCTTCGGTCCATCCGAGCCGCTGGTCGAGGGGGACACGCCCGAAGCCCACGCCACCAACCGCCGAGTTGAGTTCCACGTCACCCAGCAGCGGCCGCGGATTGAGATCGACCAGCCCGCCCCCGAGGGTGCAGGCGACCAGTAGGCGTGTCGGCCCGCTTCACGAACCTCCGCGCCCTGATGCGTGCTCTTCTGGCACGCCGAGTCCCTCGCCCATCCACTGGGTCGGGAGCCCGAGCTGTTCTTGGCACCCCCATCTGGTTGCTGATCAGTGCGATGCCGGCGGCGACAACGGGGTGCGGACAGGACTGCCAGGGTGTGGGCTGCGCGTCTGAATTCGGGGCGTCCTTTGTGGGCGTCCACTTCGCCGATCGCATCGACCTCTCCAACCAGCGCAATCCTCGACGCCAAGACGCCACGATCGTGGGGGAACGCGAGCATGGCATCGACTGGTCGGTCGGGATCTATGGCACCCGCGTGGTGGTGGGCATGCCCGACCCTGGTGCGGTGCGGGCGTTCGAAGTCGAGGCCGATGTACGGCACCCCGTCACCGACGCCATCACCACCTGGGAGTCGGACGCGGCGGGCGACCGCCTGGGTACACTTGTGCTGCCCGCTGGCGATCTCGATGGGGACGGCGAAGACGAGATTATTGTGACCGCTCCCCTTCGCACCATCGGCGATCTCGGACGCGAGGCTGGGGCTGTCTTCATCTTGTCGGAAGGCTACTTCGACGACGGTGGCGTGCTTCCCGAACACCCCAATGTGCGCCGCATCACGGGTCCTCAGAGTGGCTCTCACCTCGGCCAGTCCGTTGTGGTGTGCCCAGACATCGACGGAGATGACCTGCCAGAGATGGTTCTCGCGATGCCCTGGTACGACGTACCTCGGGACAATGGCAGGACGATCCGCACCGCTCTCGGCGGAGCCGCAACCTTGCTCATGAGCGCCGACCTCCCCTCGGCAGGCGGCGGCGTATCGGCATCGGTCGGCATCACCTGGACCGGTGCCTCAGCAGGCGCCCGCGCAGGCACCAGCGTGGCATGTGCCGACCTCATCGGCGATGACACCCCCGACATCATCATCGGCGCCCCGTTTGCTGATGGCATCCACGAGGCCGAAGGGGCGCTCTACATCATCGACGGCACCTCCACGCTCGAAGGTGACCTGTCCCTCGTGGCCGACCGCATCCTCACCGGTCCGCTCGACAATGCCTGGCTGGGCTGGTCCATCGCCACAGGCGACCTCGATGGAGACGGGGAAAACGAGCTGGCCGCAGGTATTCCCGGCTACGCGCGTCTGGGTGGCACTGGACAGGACCGTCCCGAAGGCCAGGTGTGGGTGTGGGACGGCGCAGATCTCCGCGATGGCGACCACGACCTCCCGCGATTCCGCATCAGCAGCCTCACCGTCGGCGAGAGTCTAGGCCGCACCGTCCACATCCAAGACGTCGACAACGACGACAGCCCCGACCTCCTGATAGGCGCGCCAAGGCTTGAAGTGGAAGATGCCTTCGACGCAGGCGCCCTCTACATCTTTCGCGGACAGCCCAGCCATGCCGGCATGCGGCCCCAGCTCACTGTCCGCGACGCCGACATCGTGTGGAAGGCCAGTCGCCAGTACCTCGAGACGGGGGGCGTCTTGACGGTTGGAGCAGTCAACAGCGATGAGCTCAACGACCTGTTGCTTGTGCATCGTCGCCAGCCCGGCTGACAATCCGGGCTCGATACGTGCGATTGCTGACCGGCCTGCTATACCGGACACCTTTGTCTGAGGGCGTCTTGAAAGGGCGCCGGAGTTCCGCTGTTGATTCGCCCCCTGCTGCCTGTTCTGCTCGCCGTGTTTCTGGACTTAGTGGGCTTCGGCATCGTCATCCCACTGCTGACCTTCTATGCCGAGACCTTCGAGGCCTCCGCACTGCAGGTCACGCTGCTGATGGCGTGCTACTCGCTGGCCCAATTCTTGTTTGCGCCAGTGTGGGGGGTGCTCTCGGACCGCTTCGGACGCCGTCCCATCATGTTGTTCAGCATTGGGGCCACCGCACTTGGCCTCGCAGGCTTCGCGAGTGCGACCTCCCTGTGGCAGCTGTTCCTCTTCCGCACCCTCCACGGCATGGCCACCGCCAACATCTCCACCGCCCAGGCCTGTGTGGCCGATCTCACACCGCCCGACAAGCGTGCGATGGGCATGGGACTCATCGGAGCCGCCTTCGGGGTGGGCTTTACCGTGGGACCTCTGATTGGCGGAGAGCTGTCGGTGTTCGGATACGCCGCCCCCATCTGGGCCGCCGCAGGCCTGAGCGCGCTCAACTTCGTGCTCGCGCTGGTGCTGCTTCCAGAGACCCGCCCCGCCGAGCCGACCGGCACCCCCTTCCGTCGCCGCAGCGTGCGTCCTGGGGCGTTCATCGAGGTGCTGCGCCATCCTGTGGTCGGACTCTGCGTGGCGCTCACCTTCGTGCTCACCAGCGCATTCGGGATGATGGAGAGCACCTTCACGCTGTTCGCGGAGCACGAGCGCAGCCTATCCGCCAGCCAGGTCGGCCGGATGTTCGGCGTAGCCGGCGTGGTGATGATCATCGTGCAGGGCGGTCTCATCGGCCGCTTGGTGAAGCGCTACGGCGAGGCGGCATTGCTGCTTGGGGGACTGGTGCTGCTGGCCATCGGGCTCGCACTGCTTCCGCTCGCGCCGCCGACCGTACCGATGGTGGCGGTATTTTGCTTGATGGCAGTGGGGCAGGGCATCTCCAATCCCAGCCTTCAGGCCCTCATCTCCCGCGGAACCCCCGCCCACGAGCAGGGGTTTGTGCTGGGCGCCAACCAGTCTCTGAGCGCACTGGCCCGCGTTGTGGGCCCGGCAGCAGGCGGCGCCATCTACACCACGATCGGTCCAGGAGCGCCCTTCTACGCAGGGGCTCTGGTGGTGCTCGGTTCGGTGGGCCTCGCATGGGCAGCGGTGCGGCGACGTGCTCAGGCGCTTGAGACGGCGTCCTCCTCAGGGGAAGCGAGCTCCTGAAGCCAGGGGTCGGTGGGCCAGCGGGTAAGGCCGCGACGCAGGCGACTGGCTGCTTTGTCGGAGAGCCCCGCATCCCGCAGCTTCTCCACCTGCAGGCCGAGCTCGGACGGGCTTGCGGGAAGTGGGTTGGGGTCGGTGAGACGGGCGAGGCGTCGGACCTCCGCAGTGGGACCGATGAGCTCCCGCAGCTCGACCAGAGCGCGGCGGGCCAGACTGTTTCGCCGTATCCGGTGGGCTTCCTCGATGACGGCGACCAGGCCGTGCTTTCGGCCGGACACGATGGCGAGCACGCGATCTTCAAGTGCGACCCGAGCCTCACCATCGGCGACGCGCGACTCCTTGAGCAGGGTGCGAGCGTGGCTGGTGCGCATGTTTCGGAGAATGGCGGGGGACAACACCAACACCACCGCAGCAATCACAGCCATCACACGGGTCGGGGTGAGCTCGATGCCGAACATCTGCGCGAGGGCTCCTATCGCCTCAGTCATTCCGCCCATTCCGCCCAAGGGTCACCTACCCGACTTGGTCTGCGCTTTGGTCTACGCTCCAGCCAACACGGCGTGTGGAGCACTCACCGAGCGTGGATAGGCACCACAGGTCGCCCGAACACCCCTCCACCCGTCCCAGCGCGCCACTCCTTCGATCAATCGTAGGTCTGCGCGTCAGTGTGCGCGTCCAACGGGTAAAGTCCGCACTCGGAGCGACAATGTCTACCCACCTATGGCGCGTGTCAGCTTTGCTCTTCCTGCTCACCGCGTGTGGGCAGGAATACGGCGTCAAAGCGCAGCCCAGCTACAGTCCCCCCGGCGACACGGGTGGGGTCACTCTGCATCCATTGGGTTCGGGCGAGATGTACGCCGCCTGGTGTCCCGAAGAAGACGACCTGCCCGACGCCGCAGGCACCAACGAAGAGTGCGACAAGGAAGCCGTCACCGGCACCATCGACGCCGTGGTGGAGTGGACCATCCCGCAATGGTCCAACTACGGTGAGTACAGTCAAGTCGTCATGGCGCCCGTCGTGGGCCAGCTCGACGACGACAACGGCGATGGCTTGGTCGACCGTGAAGACATCCCCGACATCGTGGTGGTCACCGACGATGAAGGCGCTCACAGCGACAAGAAGGGTATCCTCCGCGTGGTCCCCGGAGACGGTCTCACCGGCGGCCGTGCGGTGCAGCGGGTCGATGTCGAACAAGGCGACCTCACCCTTCAGGTGTACCCCTACCGGTACTCCAACGCGGCTCTCGGAGACATCGACGACGACGGCGAGGCCGAGATTGTCATCATTGTGCAGGTGGTCATCGGCCCAGGCGAAGAAGACTCCGGGCTCGACACCTCTGTGCCCGACACCAACCCGCCGGCGGAAGGCACCGGCGGGACTCCCCCAGACTCCGGTTCGGGGCCCGGGGAGATTCCCATCCTCCCGGGGGACCTCCCACCGCCTCCAGAAGGAGACATGGGAGGCTGCTACGTCGCGGCCTTCACCCCTGAGCTCACCGTCGATTGGGTGAGCATGGAAGCGACGGTCGACTGTGGCGGCCATGCCCCTGCCATCGCTGACCTCGAAGCCGACGGCAATCCCGAGGTCATCGTGGGGGCCTTCGCGCTGAGTGGCAGTGACGGCACGGTGCTCTGGCAAGGGGACCGTGGGGTGGGCGCCTATGCGTGGCATGCCGAGACCGGCTTCCATCCCGTGCCCGCAGACCTCGATGGCGACGGCCTCATGGAAGTGGTCACCGGACGGTCGATCTACGACTACCGCGGCGGCGTGATCTGCGACGCGGGCTCCGAGGAAGACGACGGCTACGTCGCTGTGGCCGACCTCGACATGGACGGTGAAGGCGAGGTCGTCAGTGTCGGCAACGGACTTGTCCGGGTGTTCGGGATGGACTGCTTGGCGACCGCCACCTGGCCGCTCGCGGGCAGCGGAAACGGCGGTCCCCCCACCATCGCGGACTTCGACGGCGACGCTGAGCCAGAGATCGGCATCGCGTCGGGCACTCGCTACGCCATCTACGAGCCCGATGGGTCGATGCTGTGGTCCACCGTGGTCTCGGATGAGTCGAGTGCCTCTACTGGATCTGCGGTCTACGACTTCGAGGGCGATGGCCGCGCCGAAATTGTCTACGCCGATGAGTCGCACTTCTGGATCTTCGATGGTCTCACTGGCGACGTCCGCTACGAGAGCACTGATCACGCCAGCCGCACCCTCCACGAATTCCCCACCGTCGCGGATGTGGACGGCGATGGCCTGCCCGAGGTCATCCTCCCGAATGGAGGTGGTCACCAGTCCGAGAACCTCACTGGGCTCACCATTATCGGCTCGGCCAATCTCGACTG
>Ga0315321_10004666_pt1 | contig 10507 bp, 9 predicted proteins | sample M180m21515metaG_FD_203464 | JGI IMG/M metagenome (GOLD analysis project Ga0315321, IMG submission 203464) | Ammonia-oxidizing marine archaeal communities from Monterey Bay, California, United States - M1 80m 21515 | ecosystem: Environmental > Aquatic > Marine > Intertidal zone | place: USA... | reverse complement strand
GATCACAAAAATGCTTTAAATAATTATATATCTAGGGGAATGAAAGTATTTAAAACTGAAGTTTTAAATCTTTAATTTTGAGTAGGTAATCGAAATAAATTTTTTGGCAACACCCTATTCTTTCTGATAGATGATAGAAAAGTAATATTAAAATTTTGATATATGTCAGTATTTTGCCATCCGATTAAATTGTAAGTTTCATTATCAAAAAAGACATTAATTTCATTATCATTTTCTGTTAAATTAAAATTTATTAGATTGTTATCAATTATTCTTCCGTTTAGAGATTTGATTTTATTTATTAGAAAATTCTTATCTAAAATAATATTCAAAGGAGTTTTATCCAATGGATAACGGTAATAACTTGTAATAGTTTTAATAACCAACGATTTTCCATTAGAAACTAGGATTTTATTGTTACTCCTAGCATACTCACAATAAATTTTTTTTGGATATTCAATTGTACAATTTCCATTTTCAATTTTTCCATTAACATTTTGCTCAAATTGAAAATTTAGATTTATTGTATTTTTTAAATTTTGAATAATTTTTTCATTGATTTCAGCTTTTGTATTAAATGTTAAAACAAAAAAAATAATTACAGAAAAAAATTTTAACATTAAAGAACATCTCTTTTACCAACATGATTAGCTTTACTAACAATTCCATCAGCTTCCATCATGTCAATTATTCTTGCTGCTCGATTATATCCAATTTGAAGTTTTCTTTGTAAAAAAGAAGTGGAAGCTTTACCTTCAGATCTAATTATTTCTAAAGCAGATTGATAAAGCTCATCTTTGTCTCCTTGAGATTGATTGTCTCCAATTTCTTTTTCATCAGCAAAATTTAAAATTTCATCTATATAATCAGGTTCTGCCTGAGATCTAAGAGAATTGTTAATTTTTTCAATTTCATTATCAGACACAAATGGTGCATGTATCCTTACTATTCTGTTTGCGGAAGACATATATAGCATGTCTCCTTTACCCAATAATTGTTCAGCTCCTTGTTCTCCAAGAATAGTTCTGCTATCTATTTTTGAGGTAACTTGAAAAGATATTCTGGTTGGAAAATTAGCTTTAATTGTACCAGTAATGACATCAACACTTGGTCTCTGAGTGGCCATAATTATGTGAATACCTGCGGCACGAGCCATTTGAGATAATTTTTGTATATAATTTTCAATCTCTTTACCCGCAACCAACATTAAATCTGACATTTCGTCAACCACAACAACTATATAGGGCATAGGAAGTTTATGTTTTGCATTATAACCATCAATATTTCTCACACCTTCTTTGGTCATTAATCTATATCTACTTTCCATTTCTTTAACTACCCAACCAAGAACAGAGGCTGCTTTTTTGGCTTCAGTAATCACAGGACAAAGCAAATGAGGAATTCCTTCATAGGTTGATAATTCTAACATTTTTGGGTCAATTAAAATAAATTTGCACTTATCTGGTGTGTGTCTGTAAAGAAGAGATAATATAATAGTATTTATACAGACAGATTTTCCAGATCCAGTAGTACCAGCAATAAGAAGATGGGGCATAGAAGCTAAGTCACCAACAACTGGCTTTCCAGAAATACTTTTGCCAAGTGCTATAGGCAATTTAATTTCTTTTTTCTTAAAATCAGGGTTACTTAAAATTTCACTTAAATAAACATTCTCTCTCATGTTGTTTGGAAGTTCTATCCCAACAGTATTGCTGCCAGGTATGGTTGCTATTCTAGCAGATTCTGAGCTTGTATTTCTTGCTATATCATCAGATAAATTTATAATTTTTGAAACTTTTACACCAGCAGCAGGTTCAAACTCATTTAGAGTAACAACTGGGCCATGACTAACTTTTTTTATATTTCCATTTACACCAAAGTCCATAAGTATTTTTTCTAAAAATTCTGGATTATGAGTTTCATTATTTTTGAAACTTTCCCTTTCCTTTTTTGTTGGAACTTTTAGTAATTCAAGACTTGGTAATTTAAATTTTATTTTAGTTTCAGACATATTTTCACTTTTAATAAAGGGCAAATCTTCTTGAATAAGGTTTTTAATTTCATCTTGTGGAATGTATTCATTAATTATTTCACTTTTATCAGTATAATTTTTGGTATTTTTTTTAGTTATAAAATCGAAAGTTTTTTTAATAAGTTCTATAAAATTTTTAAGATTAAAATTAATACTAAGTAGAAAAAAAATTATAGTAAATAGAATTAATATATAAAAAATTACACTTTCATTAATTAATATAAATGATTTTAGAAATGTTTCATTTAAATATTGCCCAACAAAACCACTAGTTCCATTTATATATAGAGAATATGTATCAGAGTAATAATGTCCAAAAAAAAGTGTACCAGATATTAAATATAAAATTGTAAAAAAATTATTTTCAATAATTAAAAAAAAATCTTTTGTTTTTAAGATATTGATACCTGTAATCAAAAGTGTAAAAGGAACCAAGTAAGCCATCAAACCGACAGATTGAAAAAATAAGTCAGATATAAAACTACCTTGAAAACCCATTAAGTTTTCAATTTTTGTATTTTCAGGAAAAATAAAATTTGGATCATTGGGTGAATATGTTGTTAATGCTAATAATAACATTCCACCAGCTAAAGAAATTAAAACTCCAAATATTTCAGCCAACCTATTAATGGTAAAATTAAGTAATAAATTGGCTGTTTTTTTAATATTCATTATAATGATTCAATTTAATCACTTTGTATCATCTAATTTTTATTGTTAAAATTAAAAATATTATGACAGTTTGTATACTTGGTAATAGTTTAACAGCGTTAACCTTGGCTAAGGTATTAGTTAATTATGAAATTTATGTTGATGTAATTTTTAATAAAAAAAATTATAAAATAAACGATTCAAGAACAATTGGGATATCCAAGAATAACGTTGATTTTTTTAATAGCAATATAATTAATATCGAAAAATTAATTTGGAACATAAAAACGATAGAAATTTTTTCAGAAAATTTAAAGAAAGAAAAATTAATAAATTTTAAAACAAATAAGAGTCAACTTTTTTCAATTATTAAAAATTATAAATTACATCAATTATTAGATAAAAACTTATCAAAAAGTAAATTTTTTAGGTCAAAATTTCTAAATGAAGAAAATCTTTCTTTTTTAAATAAATATGAGCTTATAGTAAATTGTGAACCATTTAATTTTATTACAAAGCGTTATTTTAGTAAAAAAATATCTAAGGAATATAATAATACTGCATACACTACAATTATCTCACATGATAAAATTATAAATGATACAGCTGTTCAAATTTTTACAAATAAAGGACCTTTGGCCTTTTTACCAATTTCAAATAAAAAAACTTCTATTGTATATTCTGTACATAATTCAAATAATTATAATGAAGAAAGTATCAAAGGATTAATAAAAGATAAAAATTTTAAATACAAAATTTTAGATGTAGGAAAAATCAATAGTTTTGAGTTAAAATCATTTAATTTAAGATCTTACTATCATAAAAATATATTAGCATTTGGTGATTTATTACACAAAGTTCACCCTTTAGCAGGACAAGGTTTTAATATGACCATTAGAGATATTAAAGTCCTCTCAAAAATTATTAAAAAAAGAATAGACCTTGGTTTACCAATAGATAGTTCTGTTAATTTAGAATTTCAGAAAAAAATAAAACATAAAAATTTTATTTTTTCAAATGGTATAGATCTGATTCATGAATTCTTTAACCTTGAAAGAAAAATAAACAATAATTTTTTAAGTAAGTCAGTTAAGCTTATTGGTAATAACCCATCCATTAATAAAATTTTCACTAAAATTGCTGATAAAGGTGTTTTATTATAATTTATTGAAGAGTCGTATTATTAAAAACATCATATGTATAAGTGCTTAAAATATCTGCTATCTTATTTTTCCTTATATTAAGATTCTCTGCCTCTAATAAAACTTGTTTTTCCTCCAATGTAAATGGTGAGGCCATTGCCAAAGCATTTATAGTTTCATCTAAACTTTGTTTTTCAAGCTCTTTCCAATTAATTACAAAACCTCTCTTTTCAAATAATGTTTTTAGGTCTTTAAAAATTAATTCTAAATCAGTAAATTTAAGCTGTTCTTGATTATTATTTAGATCATGATCAAAACGTTTAAAATCTATTTCACATTCTCTATATTTTTTTTGAGATTTTACCTCTTTAAGAATTTCAAATCTAATTATTCCTTTTAATTCAATCAAATAGTGTCCACTTTCTGTTTCCTTAAAACTAATTATTTTTCCAAGACACCCTACTTGATGAAGTCCTGGATTTGTTTGTCCAATATTATTTAAGCTTAAAGGCTGTATCATACCAATTAACTTATCAGATTTCATACTATCGTTAATCATATCAATGTATCGTGGCTCAAAAATATTCAATGGCACTGTAGTTTTTGGAAATATAATAAAATTACTTAAAGGAAAGACAGGTATTTTTTTTGGAAGTTTATTTATTTGCATAATAAAATAAATTATATCATATCTTATTGTTAATTTGTATTGATTGAATTAAAAAAAAAGTTTAACTATACTCTTAATAATTGCGGGCATAGCTCAGTGGTAGAGCGTCTCGTTGCCAACGAGAAGGTCGAGGGTTCGACCCCCTTTGCCCGCTCCAATTTTTTTATGAATGATCTTTTAAATAAAAAATGTGTCCCATGTGAAGGTGGCGTTTTACCTTTTGATATATCTGAAATCCATAAGTATCAAAAAAAAGTTGATGGTTGGGACATTATAAAAGATGAAAAAAAAAAATTTTTTTTAAGTAAAAAATTTAAATTTAAAAACTTTTTAGATAGTCAAAGCTTTATTAATAAAATTGGAGAAATCTCAGAAAATGAGGGACATCACCCTGATATACTATTTGGCTGGGGATACGCAGAAATAAAAATTACAACACATGCTATAGAGGGATTATCAGAAAATGATTTTATTTTAGCAGCAAAAATTGATCAATTGATCAATGTCTAAAATGTCTAGTTTTAGAAAAAACTAAAATTGTGTCAGTTTCATTTGCAAAAGTAATAATCTCTTTGTCTCTAATAGAACCTGAAGGCTGTATAACAGCAGTAACACCTGATTGAACTAATTTTTCAATTCCATCAACAAAAGGGAAAAATGCATCAGATGCAGCCACAACATCTTCATTTGTGTGTATAAATTTTTTCATTTTATCAATTGCAATTTGACAGCTGTCCAAACGGCTTGGTTGACCGGATCCAATTCCTACAGTTGCCTCATTTGATGCAAGCACTATTGCATTGGATTTTACATATCGACAAATATTAAATGCAAAAATTAGATTTTTCATTTGTTTAGGACTTGGTTTTTTTTTTGAAACAACTTTAAAGTCTTTATTATTAAACTTTTTAATGTCTTCTGTTTGGACCAATAATTCTTCGTTAGAGGATATAAACCTTAATATTTCTTTGAAAGAATAATTTGTTGCATCAATTAATCTTAAATTCTTTTTCTTCTTTAGTAATTTAAGGGCATCTTTTTCAAAGCCATCTGCAATAATGACTTCAAGAAATAATTTGTTTAATTCTGATGCTAGATTTTTACTTATTTTAAAATTACAAGATACTATTCCTCCAAATGCACTTATAGGATCGCATGCTAACGCCAACTTATAACTCTTAAGATGGTTGCTATTTATCGAAACTCCACATGGATTAGCGTGTTTTACTATTACTGTTCCTGTGTTTTTAGGTAATGACTTTGAAATAGTTAAAGCTGAAAATATATCGTTATAATTATTATAGCTTAATTGCTTTCCATGAACTTGATTTATTTTTAATGAACTATTTTTTGAATAAATTGCACTTTCTTGGTGTGGATTTTCCCCATAACGTGGACTTTCAATAAGATTTGAATGAAATATTTTTTTCTTAGGAAAAATTATATTATTCCTTCTATTAAAATAATCAGAGATAACCGAGTCGTAATATGCAGTTTCAGTAAATGCAATTCTAGATAATTTTTCTCTAAATTCTAGTGACGTTGAACCTTTATTTTTTCTTAATTCATCAATAAGTTCTGCATATTGATCAGAGGAAGTAATAATTGTAACATCATTATAATTTTTAGCTGCTGACCTAACCATTGTTGGCCCCCCCACATCAATATTTTCAATTATCTTATTGTGATTTTTTGTATTTTTTAGGGTTTCTTCAAATGGATAAAAGTTTACAATAACTAAATCTATATTTTCAAAATTGTTTCTTTCTAAATCTTTAAAATGAATTTTACTTTTCCTCTTGTTTAAAATTCCAGCATGAATTTTTGGATGAAGAGTTTTTACTCTACCTTCTAAGATTTCAGGTGAGCTTGTAAACTCTGAAACTTCTAGACATTTAAATTTTAGTTTTCTAATTTCTTTATAAGTACCACCTGAACTAATAATTTTTATATTGTTTTTTTTTAAAGAATTTAAGAGTGGTTTTAGATTTTTTTTGTCAGATACAGAAATCAGAGCTGTCTTTATTTTTTTCATTATAACTTAGTAATTTCCCATTTTATAATTTGGTTATTCTCTTTACTCATTCCTGATATACATATATTTTGATTTTTAATGTATGAATTTTTAATACCCAAATATAATCCATTATCAATATTTATATCGTAATTTTCACAATTAAATTTCCAACCTTCATCTTCTAATTCTATCAAGATTGATTTATTATCTTGTGTTTTCATTGCTTTTGCATCAGGATGTAGATGAAACCTAATATCAAACTTTATATCTTTAGAATTAATTTTTCTTTGTAATTTATCAAAACCAACAAATTTCATTTGCTCTGGATAAAATTCTACTTCTCTTTCATGTATAGTTTTAAATTTTTTTAGATAACCATCATGTGAACCTGATATTTTCCAATAATTATCCTCAAATATAGTGTTTCTTTTAATTATACGCGCACCCTTTCCAACAATCAGATCGAATTTATCAAATCTTCTAAAATCGCAAGAAGAGTGATCTTCAATTGATAAAGTGCTTTGAAGAGCTGTACTCCTTGATAATTTATTTAATTTATTTTGCTTTTTACTAAAGTAGCCTGAATTAGTAATTAGTTTTTTACTATTTGAAATAATTTCAAACGAAAGAGCTCCAGATTGATAAAATTTTGAAAAGGTATCGCTTGGGCTATCCCCGATATCCATTGATAATATAATTTTTCTATTTTTAAGAATAGCATAACCTGCAAGTTCTCTATTTTCATTTTTAAACACATATCCAAATCTTTTTAGATATTGATCAAAATCATCATTATTTGAAATGTAATTACCGTTAAACAGAAGATCTTGATTAATATTTTGCCAAACAAAAGCATAACTCTGGCCAAGATAAAATATTGTTTCATCAATATATTCAGGAATAGTATTTTGAGATTCTTTAAACCACTCCCTAATTATAATAAAATATTTTAAGTAGAAGATTAGTTGTCTTATGTTTCTAGATTTTGGAAAACCTTGATTATTAATAGATGTTTTTATTATCTTTTTTAAAAGATTTAAGCCACTGTTAAGATATTTATTATTATCCTTATATGCCAATCCTGTCAAAATAATTGCAGCACATCCAATAATTTTATTTTCGACTTCAGATAAATTCTTAATTTCATTTAAGAGATGATTTGTTTGTTTTTGAATACTTTTGTTAAATTTTTTTTTATAATTTTCATCACAATCTTCATAACTTAGCTGATGATTAGATAACCAAGAAATTATTCTTTTTGATGTAATGTCAAAATCCCAACTTTTTTTATTATAACGATCATTTTGGTTAATCCAATTATTGATAACTGTTTGTGAGATTTTTTTTGAAGATTTAAGATCTAAACTGAAAAACCAAAAAAAATTATTTAATTTTTCAAACTCATTATATTTTAAATTATTTTGCCAAATAGACTCCAAAGCATAGTCTTCAATTTTATATTTTTTCTTTTGATATTTTACAATTGAGGACAATAAGTAGGGACTTGGTTTATAATCAAAAGTAATATCTTTGGTATTTGATATTTTTTTGTCATAAAAACTTGAGTTTTGATAAATTTTTTTTATCTTTTCTTTTAGATTAAAATGAAATTGACTTAAACTATCTACTAAATTTTTAATGATCATTAACTTATTTTGATTTTAATAAATTAATATTTTTTTTTATATCTCCATTATTACTTTTAAATACAGTTGTGCCTGAAACAAGTATGTTGGCACCAGCTTCAATTACTAATTTACAGTTATCAAAATTAATTCCTCCATCAATTTCAATATCAAAACTCATATTTTTTTCAGATTGTATTTTTTTAAGCTTTCTAACCTTATCTAGAACTTCAGGCATAAATTTTTGACCTCCAAATCCTGGATTTACACTCATTATTAAAACCAAATCAATTATTCCAAGGTGGTCGATAATTAAATCAATTTTAGTCTCAGGATTAAGAGAAACACCAACTTTTTTGTTCAAACTTTTAATTTTTAAAATAGATTTTTCTAAGTCATTTGTTGCTTCGGGATGAATTGTAATAACATCAGCACCGGCATCTGAATATGCCTCAATATATTTATGAACAGGATTTATCATTAGATGAACATCAAATTTAATTGAACAATTTTTTTTTAAGGCCTTAATTACTGGCGGTCCAATGGTTAGATTAGGAACAAAATGACCATCCATTACATCCACATGAATCATGTCTGCACCACCTTCCTCTAGCCTTTTGATTTCATTACCTAATTGACTAAAATCAGCAGATAATATTGATGGTGAAATTTTTATTTTTTTCATCGATAACTAAATCTACTAGTATCAATTTTTAAAATTTAATTGAATTAAATAATTGATAAATTTGTCTAGAAATTTCACTTTCTAGCGGAAAGGATAACATACCCATTACAGAATACCCCAAGATCCAAGGCATAAAGTAAAATCTAATCATGTAAAAGAACCATGCAACATACAATGGAACTAAAGGTGCTATAATGAAAGATGGGGTTATAGGCTTAAAAATTTTAATTAGTGGATTAGTGTACTTTACAAATATTTTCATAAAAAAAAATTCAGAGTCTTCCTTTTGAAAAATATTCATTGCAACTCTACCTATCAAAGTCCACATTATCACTCCAAAAAGGTAGTCAATAAAATATACTATTGGGTGAAAATTTGCTGACATTGAGAAATTTATATTGGAAAAAAGATTAAATTAAAAGGGGCGAAATTAATCGCCCCTAAATTAAGATTTGATAGTCCTATTTACCAGTAACGGTTCTACCGCTTGGTATACGAACTTCATCAACCATTTTTTGAGTAGCTTTATCTGGTTCTTGGGTCATTAAACTGACAACAACCATAGCAACTAAACTTACAGCCGCTCCAAAGATACCAAACGTCAATTGAGTAATTCCAAGGAATCCACTTCCTCCGGTTCTCACCCAAACTAGGTACCAAATTGAAGACGCAAGTCCTAGAGCCATACCAGCAATAGCACCTTGTCTGTTAGCTCTCTTCCACCATACACCAAGTACAAGTGGGAAGAACAATCCAGACATCGCAAAGTCAAAAGCCCAGATTACTGAACCTAAGATACCTTGTATCTCCATTGCAGCAATAGTTGCTCCTGCAAAACCAATTACTACAAGTAATACTCTTGCAACAAGTAGTCTTTTCGCAGTCTCAGCTTTTGGATCAATCATTTTGTAGTAAACATCATGAGAAATCGCATTAGCAATTGCTAAGATCAAACCATCAGCAGTTGACATGGCAGCAGCCATACCTCCAGCAGCAACCAGACCTGAAATTACATAAGGTAATCCAGCTATTTCTGGTGTTGCTAACACTACAGCTTTACCGCCCATGAAAAACTCATTTAATTCAAGAGTTCCATTGCCGTTAAAGTCACTGATGAACATCAAGTTTGCTTGATTCCAGTTTTGGAACCAATCAATTGATTGAACTTCAGCAAATGATTTACCAATAATACCCGTAGATAAAGTTGGATCAATCAACGATAGTTTTGATAGCGTTGCTAACATTGGCGCAGAAGAGTAAAGAAGGAAGATAAAGAATAATGACCAACCAACTGATTTTCTAGCTGCTTTTACACTCGGAGTAGTAAAGTATCTCATCATCACGTGAGGCAATGATGCTGTTCCCATCATCATCGCTAATGCTAATGAAATAAACGCCCAAGGCGTTGCATTTACTGCAGAGTGTGCTTTAGTTATTCCAGCTAACCCTTTAGGTACCGTTGCTAAATCAGCAGCAGAGTTTTTTACAAACCCAAACTGTTGTTCTAATTCACCAATTCTAGCCACTTCATCAGCTAACATAAAGTGAGGGAAGAAACCCGCACCCATTTTGTTACTGATCCAAAAAATTGGAAGTAAGTAAGCTATAATTAGTACGATATATTGTGCAACCTGTGTCCAAGTTACCGCTCTCATACCCCCTAACATTGAACAAAGTAAAATACT
>Ga0315321_10004665_pt1 | contig 10507 bp, 9 predicted proteins | sample M180m21515metaG_FD_203464 | JGI IMG/M metagenome (GOLD analysis project Ga0315321, IMG submission 203464) | Ammonia-oxidizing marine archaeal communities from Monterey Bay, California, United States - M1 80m 21515 | ecosystem: Environmental > Aquatic > Marine > Intertidal zone | place: USA... | reverse complement strand
AGACCTAAACTCATCGTGTTGGCGATAAAGATGATCGGCTTTTTTGTAGGGACGATTTCGCTCAACGATATCGTCTAGTTGCTGCATTTCGCCTTCGCTTCCTCAATAATCTTTGAGCTATATCAACATCGTTGGAGCAGTGTGCCACTAATCGGGGCGAACGACAATTTTATAACGAAGGGGAGGGGTAACAGACTGTTATCAAAGCTTAGACCCACTCTAAGCTCCTGTCCTAGAGTTCTTCATCAGCCTTGATAAGCTCATCCACGCCATGAAGGATTTCGGGCAGCGCTGTCACCGCGTGGAGGATGCCAAACATCAGAACACCGTGATGTTTGGCATCCTCGGAGTGCGCCTATAAGCTTCTTTTTCATGACCATGACTTTACAGATCTCAATTCACATCGGGCTTATGATGTTAGCGTGTCGAGAGTCTGCAGGGTCTACCATAAAAAGGGTATATAAACGCTAGCCAACATAGACTGTAAGCACGTCACAGTGCGCGCCATGGAGCACTTTGATCGCGGTGGAGCCTAGTAATATCTTCCAACCGGAATGCCCGTGACTACCTATCACTATTGCATCGGCGCCAATTTCTTCAGCAAGTGAGCGAATCTCTGGCGCCGGTGCGCCGAGTAGTGAATGAGTGCACCCTGTGCCGAGTCCCCATTCTTTGCCTAATGCGGCGAGTCGCTCTTCGGCAAACTTAATCGCTTCTTGTTGCAGTTCACTCACATTAGCGGCGTAAATATCCATACTGTAGGCTGCAGCAATGGGCTCTACTACATGCACGAGGTTGAGTTTGCTCGACTCACCATTAGCCATGCGGAGTGCTGCCTTAAATACTTTTTCGGTGTCCTTCGATAAGTCGATAGCAACGAGTATCTTTTTATACATTGTGCTCTCCTATGTTAAATGATGTGTCTGCAGGTTATGAACGTGCCGCGTTGTTTAAGTTCCTCGTTTAAGGTCTTTAATTGAGTCCTTATACTTATAATTTCACATCTTTGTAGCTGCAGGAAGTTGATTCATGTCAATGCCGCTCTTGAATGAGAGCCGGTAGTGCTGAGTGTCATCCGCACTTAGAGATAGGGCGAGAAAAGCCACGCTAATGCGTCGCGTAAACGCACTAAATACGGTCTCGTCTCCGGTGCGCGAGGGTCTATCCAGTGAGACTCTGCGAATAGCGAGTGGAAGTAATGAGCGAGCCATGCGTTGCATTCGAAAGAGAAGAGTTCAAGGCCTAGCTCGAAATTTAGGCGAAGGCTGCGCGGATCGATGTTGGCGGATCCGATAAGCGAATAGTCGTTGTCTATTACTAGTGCTTTGCTGTGGATAAATGGCGCCGGAATTAAGTATAGGCAAAGGCCGTCGGCAACGAGTCGGTTGAGGGTGTGCTGCGACGCCCAGTGGGCGAGATGAACGTTTCCTCGTTCTGGAATAAGAACTCGGACATCGACCCCACGGAGTCGAGCAGCGGTGAGCGCCCCGACGAGATCCTTGTCGGGAAGAAAGTAGGGTGTTATTAGCCAGAGGCGTTCTTTAGCACTTGAGAAAACACCTAAAAGCACATCGTTTAGCTTGTCGTTATCTTCGTTTGGCCCATCGAGAATGAGCCTTGCCTCAGCTTTATCAAATGAGGGCGATGCGGGCGAAGCGACCCAATGATTCTCGAGCGCCTCCCCAGTGCTGGGCTCCCAATCTGCAGCGAATGCTCGCGCAATATCACCCACGATAGCTCCTTCGAGACGAGCATGTAAATCGCGTGCCGGTGATTTGACCGCGGGATCATTCACTAAGTGTTTGGCGCTTATATTGTGGCCGCCGGTGTAAGCGATTTTCTGGTCAACGATCAGTGTTTTTCTATGGTTGCGGAGGTTGATATGAAGTGAGGGCGGAAACAGTCGTATAGGATCGAAGTGAGCAAAGTGAAGGCCTGCGTCTCGCAGCGCTTTGCCCGCTCGCGGCGGGTAGGCGAGCGCACCTAAGCCGTCGACTAGGACCTTGATGTCGACGCCGCGTGACTTTGCAGCAACGAGAGACGAGATGAACTGCCTGCCGATCTGGTCGTGCTGAAATATATAGGTACACAGATAAACCGAGTCAGTTGCGGCATGAATATCGGCGAGCATTGCTGGAAAGAGTTCGTCGCCATTCTCTAAGAAGCGGACCGAAGTGCATCCAGTTAAGTTTTTCCCGCTGCCTCTTTGGCCGATCATTGCCCTCGCAAATTCGCTGTGAATTGGGGCCGCTTCAGCCTCGGCATTGGTTGGTTGAACAGCGTAAAGTCGTTGGGCAGTGCTGCGCGCTCTATTGATGCCAAAGAGAAGGTAGGCTAGGGGGCCCGCGAGCGGCATTAAGAGACAAAAACTCACCCAGGCGAGTGCAGAGCGGGAGTCGCTTTTCGTCGTTAGGGCATGCGTCGCTGCGCTCAGAGAAAGCAGGGCAAGCACAACGCTTACGATGAAATTAAGCATAGTTATCTCCCGACAAACTCGCGATAAGCGCGCTGTGATCAGAGAGCCAGCGCCAGTTGTGACTCGAAACTACATTCGCTGATGCGACGGTGAGGCCTCGGTAATAGATACGGTCCATGTGAAGCAGAGGCAGAGCGGCGGGGAAAGTGCGGGCGGGTGCGCCGTAAATGGATTCAAATGCTTCGGAGAGTTTCAGCTCTTTCACTAGAGTTTTATGGGCCGTTAAGCGCCAATCGTTGAAATCGCCGGCGAGAATAAGCGGAGCTTTTTCAGGAAGATTATAGAGAACATAGTCGATAAGCTTGCTCAGTTGGCGATTTCTTTCGCGTTCGAATAAACCCAAATGCACGTTGAGTAATTCGGTGCCTTCTTCGAGCGTGACATGAAGTAGTCCGCGTTGTGAAAGCCGATGAAGGCTAAGATCTTCGTTGTGAACGTGCCCGATCGGCGTCGCGCTGAGGATGGCATTTCCATGGTGACCAAGAGGGGTTGCCGCGTTGCGGCCGTAAGCGAAGTGAGGCCAAACAGAGTCGGCCAAGTATTCTAACTGATCGGTATTCGGCCAACCCTTAATGCGCTTATAGTAGCGGCTGTTTTCTCCGCTAACCTCTTGTAGAAAAACTACGTTGCACTTGCTATCGCGAAGCACAACACGAAGTGCCTCTAGCGTGTAGCGAAGGTTGCTCGCCGAAAAGCCTTTGTGGATATTGAGTGTGAGTGCTCGATATTCTGGCTTTCGATGCATCGGCTAACTCCGTATTACATCCTTGCCACAGAATTTGCAGAAGCGAGCATCGAGGTCGTGGTTGGTGCTCTGACAACCGCTACAGGTGGAATTCACACTGTTGGTGCGCTGACCGCTTCGTTGCACTTGCTGCATAAGTTCGGCGCCGATGATGCCGGTTGGCACTGCAATAATCGCGTAGCCGCAAATCATAGCAAAGGCGGCGACAAACTGACCGAGCGGTGTCTGTGGAGTAATGTCGCCATAGCCTACGGTCGTGATAGTGACGATGGCCCAATAAATAGAGACAGGAATGTTGATGAAACCATTCGCAGGGCCTTCGATGATAAACATTAACGCGCCGAAAATGACAATCAGTACGATTACGGAGAAGAGAAAGACAAATATTTTTCGGCGTGCTTGTAATAGCGCCGCATAGAGCAGGTTAGCCTCGCCTATATAGCGAAAGAGTTTGAGGATGCGAAAGATTCGCAGCACGCGCAGGATTCGAATAACGAGTAGATAAGCCGCCGAGGGAAAGACAAACGCAAGGTAGGTGGGAAGAATCTAGCAGAGGTCGATGATTCCGTAAAAACTAAAGAGGTAGGCGCGCTTGCGTGTGGTTGAATAGATTCGCAAGAAATATTCAAGGGTGAATATCAGTGTAAAGGCCCACTCTAACCGATAAATTATCGTGCCATAGTTGAGATGAATCGAGGCGACGGAGTCGGCAAGTACGGCTGTGACGCTCGACAGGATGAGGACGATGAGTGCGATGTCGAACCAGCGGCCGGCGCGAGATTCATAGCCAAAGATAATATCGAAAATTGCTTTTTGCAGCGGGGACTGTTTCGATGGTTGCGAGTCGTCGTTAGGTTGCAGATTGTCGCTTAAGCCTTCGGCCTGCTTCTCTGTCATGGGACCTTCGCTATCTGAATTTAGGGCTTTGAAACAGCCAGTATTCTCGTTCAGATTCTACCAAGGCGCTTTGATCTGAATCTATCAAAGTGCCTTGGCAGCGTTTTACCCTGTCGTTAGCTTGCAGCTCTAATCATATTGCGGGCGATAATGATCTGCTGGATCTGGCTTGTGCCTTCATAGAGTCTGAACAGACGAACATCGCGGTAGAAGCGCTCGACGGCGTATTCAGACATATAGCCTGCTCCTCCGTGTATTTGCACAGCGCGATCGGCAACCCGACCGACCATCTCAGTGCAGAAAAGTTTGCAAGCAGAAGACTCCGTGCTGACATTCTCGTTTCTATCGCGGCGCCGCGCGGTTTCCATGGTCATGCACTCGGCTGCATAGGTCTCGGTTTGTGAGTCGGCGAGCATTGCTTGAATAAGCTGTTGCTCTGCGATGGGTTGACCGAACTGTTTGCGCTGCATCGCGTAATCGAGTGCGTCGGCGATCAGGCGTTTTGCGACGCCGATCGACACGCCAGATATGTGCAAGCGGCCTCGATCTAGTACCTTCATTGCAGTTATGAAGCCTTCGCCTTCCTCACCAATTATATTCTCGGCAGGGACTCGCACGTCTTCGAAAATAACGTCGCAGGTCATCGATCCCGACTGGCCCATTTTCTTGTCGATCGAGCCAAGTGTGATTCCCGGGGTGTCGCGCTCTACGATAAATGAAGAAATACCACGCGCGCCTTTGACCTCGGGGTCTGTTCTCGCCATGACATTAAAGGTGTGGGCGACCGGCGCATTGGTGATATAGCGCTTGGTGCCGTTGATCACATAATGGTCGCCGTCGCGGCGCGCTGTGGTGCGCAGTGAGGCTGCGTCCGAGCCGGCTTCGGGTTCGGTTAAGCAAAAGCAGCTAATCCACTCGCCACTCGCGTATTTAGGTAGATACTTTTGCTTCTGAGCCTCGGTGCCATTAAACACGATTGCGGCTGATCCGATCCCGTTATTGGTGCCCATGATAGAGCGGAAGGCAGGAGATGTATGGCCGAGCGCCATAGACACCAGAATCTCTTCTTCCATTGTGAGGCCAAGGCCGCCGTATTCTTCCGGAATCGTCAGGCCGAATAGGCCCAATTCGCGCATTTCTTGCAGCAGGTCGTCGGGGAGTTTGCCTTCCTCAGCCATCTGATCTTCGGCTGGGATGAGGCGCTCGCGCACGAAGCGTTCGATAATGTCGACGAGGGCGTTGATGGTCTCTTGGTCACGGATCATGATGTCTACCTGTCTCTAACTTAATGGTGTTGATTGAGTGTCTTGCGAGCATGCGCGGATAGGTGCGCTCGTGTTGGCTGATGAGCGAGTCGAACGCGAGACGCGGGCAGGGGATAAAGTGGTGCAGTAAGCCTCTTCAAGCGCCGATTCAGACCACGAAATTAGCATATTCCGTTAGCCTGCGCGACTCATACCATGCCTAAAAACCCTATGCTATGATCCGATGGACACGGCGATAGGTCGTCGCTAGACCATTCTAGGGGCGCTTAGGGCCTGACTCGTAAAATTTATACTAAGTCGAATTCGGAGAGCACAAAGCCATGTCAGATAAGCACCTCAACGACGCATTCATTTATTCCGGCGGGCGTTCGGCCTTCGGTAGACACGGTGGCGGACTGTCGTCTATTCGCCCTGACGATTTATTAGCGCATGTCATTAAATCGGTCGTTGCAAGCAGTGGTTTTACGCCCGAGACGTTCGAAGATGTCGTGATGGGAAACACTAACGGCGCGGGAGAGGACTGCCGCAATGTCGCCCGGTTTGCTTCGCTTCGCGCAGGGATGCCAACAACTCTCGCAGGCATTACTGTGAACCGTCTTTGCGGTTCGGGTCTTGCGGCTACATTGGATGCGGCACGTGGCGTTAAAGTCGGCGAGGGAGATCTTTTTCTCGCGGGTGGCGTCGAATCTATGAGCCGCGCCCCTCTCGTGCTATCTAAGGCTACCAGTGCGTTCGATCGCGGTCAGCAGATAGCTGACAGCACGCTCGGTGCGCGTTTTACTAATCCTGAGTATGCCAAAATTTTTGGCAACGACACCATGCCGCAAACAGCAGATAACATTGCGTCCGACCTTGGGATTTCGCGTGAGGACAGTGATGTTTTCGCCGCTGCTTCGCAGTCGAAATACGAGGCGGCTCGGGCAGAGGGCTTCTTCAAAGACGAAATTATTCCTATTGAAGTTGACCAAGGCCGCAAGAAGCCTGCGTTGACTGTCGATGCAGACGAGCACCCCCGGCCTTCCTCAGACCTCGAGACGCTGGGCAACCTTCGGTCTTTGTTCGACGGTGGCGTGGTGACAGCCGGCAATGCTTCAGGTATCAACGATGGCGCAGCGGCTCTAGTGATCGGTAATCGCGAGGTCGGTGAGAAGTTCGGTGTGAAGCCACGTGTGCGAATCATCGCCGGTGCCGTCGCAGGCGTAGAACCCAGAGTGATGGGTTTGGGGCCCGTTTTTGCGATACAGAAGGCGCTCGCACGGGCCAATCTTACGCTGGCTGACATGGATGTAATCGAGATTAATGAAGCGTTCGCCACACAGGTGTTGGGGTGTCTAAAGATGCTCGACGTAGACTTTACCGACTCGCGCGTAAATCCTAACGGCGGCGCTATTGCGATTGGACATCCGCTGGGTGCGTCGGGTGCGCGCATCGCGCTTACGACGATGCGCCACCTTGAGCGCACTGGTGGGCGCTATGCGGCGATCAGCCTCTGCATAGGCATTGGGCAAGGTGTCGCAGCGATTATCGAGCGCTTAGATTAGGCTACCCTGCAGGAAGCTTATGGGCTGGAAAAGTAGCTAAGCGAAGAACTAAATACAGAATTAAATAGAAAAGGAAACCAACAATATGTCCAACGTAGTGAGCTATCAGATCGTCGACAACATCGGCGTTATCAGCGTAAACAATCCGCCCGTCAACGCCCTCGCGCAGGTTGTTCGTGCAGGCATACTCGCAGCTGTTACAGCCGCACAAAGCGACGCGACCGACGCGCTAGTCTTACGCTGCGAAGGCCGCACTTTTATCGCCGGCGCCGACATCACCGAATTCGGCAAGCCGCCTCAAGGCCCGGGCCTGCCCGAAGTACTCGGCGCTATTGAAAACTCAGTCAAGCCTGTGATTGCCGCTATTCACGGCACCGCGTTGGGCGGTGGCTTCGAAGTGTCTCTTGCTTGCCACTACCGCTGTGCAATCGCCTCGGCGAAAGTAGGCTTGCCCGAAGTAAAGCTCGGCTTGCTTCCTGGTGCAGGCGGCACGCAGCGGGTTCCGCGTATCGCAGGCGTAAAAGTTGCGCTAGATATGATTACCTCGGGTAACCCGATTGCAGCAGAGAAAGCGAAGGCTCTCAATTTGATCGACGAGGTAGTTGCGGGCGATGACGTGCAGGCTGGCGCGATTGCCTACGCAAAAGAGCTCGTTGCATCCGGTGCGCCGCTTAAGCGCATCCGCGATATAACAATCGATCCTGCGACTGTTGAGCCAGGTTTCTTCGAGGCTGCACGCAAGCAGCTCGCTGCGAGAGCGCGCGGGCAGATCGCCCCCGATCGTATCGTTTCTTGCATCGAAGCGGCGGTAGGTCAATCGATGGACGCAGGCCTGGACCGTGAGCGAGAACTCTTTATGGAATTGGTGACCTCGCCCGAATCTGCCGCAATGCGCCATATTTTCTTCGCCGAGCGTCAGGCTGCAAAAATCAAAGATCTGCCACGAGACACGCCTTTGCGTGAGGTAAAGAAAGTCGCAGTCATTGGCGGCGGCACCATGGGTGGCGGCATCGCCATGTGTTTCGCGAACGTTGGTATTCAGGTTGTCATGGTCGAGATTAATGACGAGGCGCTCGCACGAGGTCTCGGCATTATCGAGAAAAACTACGCAATCACAATGAAGAAAGGCAAGCTCACCGAGGCACAGGTCGCTCAGTGTATGGGTGCAATAAGCGGCACAACAGACTATGCCGACCTTGCCGACGTAGACATGATTATCGAGGCGGTATTCGAAAATCTTGAGCTCAAGAAAGAAATTTTCGCCAAGCTCGATGCTGTTTGTAAGCCCGGCGCAATTCTTGCGAGCAACACCTCTTACCAAGATATCGATGCTATTGCAGCCGCGACTAAGCGCCCGCAAGACGTCCTCGGCATGCACTTTTTCAGTCCGGCCAATGTGATGAAACTGCTCGAGGTTGTGCGCGGCGAGAAGACCGCAGACGACGCGCTTGCCACTGCCATGGCGATTGGTAAGAAAATCGGCAAGGTGTGTGCGCTGTCGCGGGTCTGCTACGGCTTTATAGGCAATCGCATGCTGGGAGGCTATGGCCGCGAGTCGCAGATGTTACTGCTCGATGGCTGCACACCGGCAAAGGTTGACGCTGCGCTCGAAGGGTTTGGCATGGCAATGGGGCCACTTGCTATGGGCGACCTCGCCGGACTCGACGTTGGCTACAAAGCCCGCGAAGGCCGCACAGATCTGCCCAACGATCCTAAGCTCTACCGAATGGGCACTGTCCTAGTAGAGATGGATCGTTTCGGACAAAAAACTGGCGCAGGATTCTATAAATACGATCCCGCGACACGTGCTCGCATGAACGATCCTGAGATCGAAGCGCTGATCAAATCAGAAGCGGCTGCCTTGGGTGTTGAGCAGCGTGAGGTAAGCGACCAGGAAATACTGGAGCGCTGTCTGTATCCGCTGATTAACGAAGGCGCGCTTATCCTCGAAGAGGGCATTGCGCAGCGGCCAAGCGATATCGATGTTGTTTATGTGTTCGGCTATGCTTTCCCAGCGCCCAAAGGCGGCCCAATGCACTATGCCGATCATGTGGGTCTTAAAAACGTCTACGACAAGATTTGTGAATTCCGCGATCGCTACGGCGAAGAGTATTGGAAGCCGGCGCCTCTGCTCGAAAAATTGGCGAAAGAAGGCAAGACGTTCGCGCAGTGGGGAGCCGAGCAGGAGTAATCTCTGCGCTGAATCTTAACGGTGGTGCGGCGCTTGAATTCGCCGCTCTGCCCCTCTTTTCGAGACAGGCCAGGAGGTCATCATGCTCTCATTTGAAACCACTACACCGGGCGGTCCTCTTGCCGCCGTCGAATCTGAAATCCCGCAGCCGCAAGGGTCCGAAGTGATCGTTAAGATGCTCGCCTGTGGCGTGTGTCATTCCGATATACACATGCACGACGGAGTCTTCGATCTAGGTCACCAGAAGCAGCTCGAAGTTGGGCGTCCAGGTATGGTCTTGGGTCACGAAATATTCGGTGAAGTCGTCGCCGTCGGGCCAGAATCTGAAGGCGCTGCAATTGGTGATCGCCGAGTAGTTTATCCCTGGATAGGCTGCGGCGAATGCGCCTCGTGTTTGCGCGGCGACGAAAACCTTTGTACACCGGGTCGCGCACTAGGCATCGCTGCCAAAGGCGGCTTTGCCGAATACGTGCCGGTGCCTCACTCGCGCTATCTCTTCGACAAGGGGGATGTAAGCGACAGCCTCGCGGCGACTTATGCCTGCTCCGGTCTCACGGCCTACAGTGCGCTTAACAAGCTAGGCGAAGTAGGCAAGGGCGATGAGGTAGTTATTATAGGGGCAGGCGGCGTTGGCATGATGGCGATACAGATCGCGCTCTCAAAAGGCTTGGATCCTATTGTTGTCGACATCGACGAAGCTAAACTCGCGTCAGCCAAAGAGTTGGGTGTTACGCGTACGTTCAATTCGAGCGATCCACAATCGGGCAAAGAGATTCGTAAGTCGACCGGCGGCGCCTACGCGGTGCTCGATTTTGTTGGCGCCGAAGCCTCGGTTAATTATGGGCTTGGCTGCCTTCGTAAAGGCGGCATGATTATCATTATTGGCTTGTACGGCGGATCACTGAATATTCCCATTCCTTTCTTGCCAATGAATGCGCGCATTATTCAGGGTAGTTATGTTGGCACGCTCAAAGACATGGGCGAGCTTATGGAGCTGGTGCGAGCGGGAAAAATCGATCCGATCGAAATTCATGAGCGCCCATTGGCCGAAGCCGAGGCGGCGCTTGCCGACCTCAAGGCGGGCAAGGTGCGCGGTCGTCAGGTGTTAGTCAATAACTAGCAGAAAGAACACAGTAGAGGAGTAAAAAGGTGCAAGCGATTGCTCACTTAGAGGATTTCAGACAAGAAACACGCGCGTGGCTCGAGGCTAACTGCCCAGCGTCTATGCGCACGCCTATGGTCGACGCTGAGGTGGTTTGGGGTGGTCGTAATCCGACTTTCGTCAACCCAGAAAGTAAACTGTGGCTCGAGCGAATGGCAGAAAAGGGGTGGACGACGCCAACTTGGCCGGCCGAATACGGTGGCGGCGGGTTGAGTAAAGACGAGTCGATG
>Ga0315321_10004658_pt1 | contig 10519 bp, 11 predicted proteins | sample M180m21515metaG_FD_203464 | JGI IMG/M metagenome (GOLD analysis project Ga0315321, IMG submission 203464) | Ammonia-oxidizing marine archaeal communities from Monterey Bay, California, United States - M1 80m 21515 | ecosystem: Environmental > Aquatic > Marine > Intertidal zone | place: USA... | reverse complement strand
CATCAATGCCCGCCACGCTTTTTCCTGTGAGCTGGATGTACTGCTTGATGTCGCCAATTTCGCGGATGATCAGCGAGGAATAACCGGCCGGATCGGTGAGGCCTTCGCAGCGCCATGCTTGTTTGCCGGTCTTGGCGTCCAGCGCGAGCACGGCGCCCTTGTCGCCGCCGGGGGTCACGACCACCTTGCCGTCGTCCACCAGCGGAGATTCACTCCAGCGCCAGCCGCTCATCATGCGGCCTTCGTAATCGTTCTGGATGTTGACGCGCCAGACTTCCTTGCCTTCGGTGCTCACGCACACGAGATCACCCTGTTGACCCAGCGCGTAAACGTGGCCATTGGCAACGGTTGGAGTGGAACGCGGGCCGGGGTAGCCACGGTGGCCCTTCGGTTCGCCGATGCGGCTCTTCCACTTGTGTTTGCCCTTAAGATCCAGAGCGAACAGGTAGCAGGCATCTTCCAGATCGCCGAGGGTGTACACGGTGTTGGCGGCAATCACGACGCTGGAAAATCCGGCTCCGACGCCGGTGGTTTTGTAGAGCAGTTTGGGGCCGCCTTCAGGCCATTCGGCTGCTAGACCCTTTTCGAGATTCACGCCGTCGCGATTCGGCCCACGCCATTGGGGCCAGTCGGCGGCAAATACGCTGAGCGTCAAGCCCAGCACGAGAGAGGTTGTGAGAATACGCATATTTGTTTGTTAAATGGATGAGGGTTAATTATCGAACAGAATTTGTTGCACAATGTCGTTGGCGATGCCGAACCAGACAGTGGTGTAGGCTTCGCCTTTGGGGCCTTTCACATTCATGCTCGTGTAGCCGAGCCAGCCACCTTGAGTCTTGTCGGCCTTGCCGAAGACTTGTTCTACAACGGCTTTGGTTTTGCCTTTATAAATGGTGTCAATGGAGGTGTTGTTCACCATGGCCGTCCAAGGGCGGGTTTTGCCCACGGGGCCGCCAAGGCCGTTGCTGCCGATGATGTGGCAGTAGATGTGTTCCTGATCACGCAAATACAGGCGGCCATTGGCGACCACCGGGTGGGTCCACACCTTGCCGCTGCGGCTGCGGATGCTGGACTGTGGTTGTAGTCGAAATTTGCCGGCGACCCGGAAGGCGGTCGGGCTGGCAGGCACGAGGGCCACCGTGCCGTCCGATTCGTTTACGGCAATGATCATGTCATCGGCGATGGTGATGGCGCCTTTTCGCAGGGAACGGTCGCCGGTCCAGACTTCTTCGCCGTCAGACAGTTTCTGGCAGACCAATCCGCGGCCGTCTCCGAAACCGTACACATGCTGGCCGAGCTGGATCACGCCGCCGTGGTGGTTTTGCATCACCTTGTTTTGCCAGACATCGCGCACACGATTGCTGGCGCCGACATTCACCACCTTGCAGCCAACGCCGTAGCCGCTGCTAATGTAGACATTGCCATTGCTGAAAATGGGTGTGGGCACCACAGCGGTGCGGCCGGGCCAAGAGGACTTCCAGAGCACATTGCCGTTGCGGGCGTCGAGGCCAACCACGTTTTGTTGGGTCAACTGAATGTACTGGCGGGCGCCGTTGTGATTGACGGCGATGACCGAGGAATATTGGGCACCATCCTTAAACTGCTCGCTACGCCAAGCGACTTGGCCGGTTTGTTTGTTGAATGCAGCCACGGCACCCTGACTACCGCCGGGGGTGGCAATCACGAGGTTGCCATCGACCAACACGCTCTCGGTATAACCCCAGCCGGGCGTTTTGCCGCCAAGCCGGTTCATGCTGGTCTGCCATTGAATGCGACCATCGAGATCGGTGCAAATCAGATTGCCCTGACCGCCCATGGCGTAAATGCGGGAGCCTTCCACCGAGGGCGTGCCTCGCGGGCCGCCGCCCCAGTTGTTTTTGAGCTCGGGCCCGATGTTGGCGGCCCATTGTTCCCGGCCGGTACTGGCATCCAGGCAGATGAGCTGCTCGGTGCCGCGGCGGGAGCCCATGGTGTAAAGCTTGCCGTTGGCGATGGAAAAACTGGAATAACCGGCGCCGGCATTGCTGAAGATCCAGGCCCGCGCCGGTCCGGCTGCCGGCCAGCTTTTCAGTAGGCCCGTTTCCTTGCTGACCCCGTCGCGGTTTGGGCCGCGCCACTGCGGCCAATCGAGGGCGAAGAGAGTTTGCAGGCCCAGGGTCCACGTCAGGAGAATGAAAGTCGTGCGCATGGTCAAAGGTTGTTGATTGGATACGTTGAATCGCGGTGGGATTCAACCAAATTGCACACAATTTATAGTCCCAGCCGAACGGCGCGGTCATTGAGCTGTGCCTGCCATTTTTGCAGGTAACTGTATTGGTGGAAAAGTTTCTCAAGGGCCTCGCAATCCCACTGGGCATTGAGCCCGCGTGCAGCGGCGTCGAGAGCCTTTAATTCCTGCTGAATGCGACTGAGCAAGGCGTTGGTTTTTTCCAGCCAATCTAGGGCTTGAGGAAAGGATTGGGCCTTCAGGAGCGGGGATGTCTCAGCCTCTCGTTTGGCGAGAAAGGTGTCGATGGGCTTCAGGAGCTGGCCGACTTCGAGAAAGAGATCGGCGGTCTCGGGCAGGATATCGTGTACCTCCTCCGGTTTCTGGCCGCGCTCCAAGGTCAGTAAATGCTGCAGGCGGCGCTTGGAATCGCGTAAGGTGTCGTGCGCCAGATTCAATTTGGCAAACCGGGTCTGGGCCGAATCTTTGTCGGCCGGGTCCATAAATTTGTCCGGATGCGTGACCGTTGAGCGTTCGAGAAAGGCTTTCTTGAGCGCGTCTGGTTCCAGCCATGGTTGGCGCGGGAACTCCAGCAGCGCGAAGGCGTCGGTCATGCGCTGAAACTTTCGCCGCAGGAACAGGAGGTGGCGGCGTTGGGATTGTTGACCTTGAAACCAGATTCCTCCAGACCGCTTTGATAATCCAGCTCGCTACCGGTGACATACAGCGCGCTCTTGGGATCCACCACCACGCGCACGCCCCGGCTCTCCACGAGAATGTCGCGATTAGCCGGGCTATCCTGCAAATCCATTTTATACTGCAGACCACTGCAGCCGCCGCCCATCACCGCCACGCGCAGGACGCCATTAGGGCGGCCTTGGCGCTGGAGCAGGGCGGTTACTTTATCCGCCGCGCTAGAGGTCAGCTTCACGAGGCGTTCGTCGCCCGTGCGGTATTGGATGTCGCCACTGGATTCAGTTTTGCGTCTACCTGCAAGCACGACGGGATTTTAAGACAGAATGCCCTTTGAATAAAGCATTTCAAAACGCAATTTTTTTTGGGAAGCTTTCCGCCGATGAAACGCTTGTTGCTTTCATTTCTAATTCTAACCGCTGGCGCTCTTCAGGCGCAGGACGAGCTTGGGAGTTTGCTGGGGCCGCCGGAGGATGATTTCTCGGCTAAGACCAAAGTGGATTTGCTGGTGGAACCCGCTGAAGCTAAGCCAGGCACTACCGTGATGGTTGGCCTACATCTCCGCATGCCGGACCATTGGCATACCTATTGGCAAAACCCCGGTGATAGCGGCGATTCCACGAAAATGACGTGGGAGAATCTTCCTGAAGGCATCACGGCCGGCGCGATCCAATGGCCAGTGCCGGAGAAGGTGGAATGGCTGGAGATGTTTACCTACGCCTATCATCACGATGTCCTGTTAATGATTCCGTTGACGCTTTCGGCTGATCTGAAGCCGGGTGAATATAAATTGAAGGGCAAGGCGGTATGGCTGGAATGCGAGGAGTCGTGTCTGCCCGGGGATAAACAGGTAGCGGCGACTCTGATGGTGGGGGAGGCCACGAAGCCCGGGCCGAATCGGGAATTGTTTGAGACGTGGCGAAAGAAACTGTCCGATACCACAGTGCTACCGACGATTACGGCCAGCTGGACGGGTAAGCCGGTGGAAGGGAAGCGCGAGATTGCTATTGAGGCGCCGTTTGGCAAGGGCGCTGTGGTGGCGTTTATTCCGGATATTGCTAAGGACAAGGCGTGGTCAATTTCCCATGACTCGGTGCAGGTCATTGAAATGAAGCAAACGCTGATCCGCAAAACGGTTGAGAGCGAGCAAGGCGAATGGCCTGCAGTAATCTCCGGGGTGTTGCGTGTGGAACTGGATGGAGAGGTGCAGGGATATCGGACCGAAGTCCAGATCGGGGATGGCGAGGAAACGGCGGGCGGTACGGTGACTGCGGAGCCGGTTCAATCGATCTGGTTAATTTTGGGTGGCGCGTTTTTGGGCGGACTAATCTTGAACATCATGCCCTGCGTGCTGCCAGTGATCTCCTTAAAGATCCTTGGATTCGTTCAGCAAAGTCAGGAATCGCCCGAGCGTGTACGCAAGCTGGGGCTGACGTATGCGCTGGGTGTGTGGGCATCATTTCTGGCGCTTGCCGGCGTATTGATCTCAGCGAAGAACTCCACGCAAATGGCGTCGTGGGGAATGCAGATGCAAAGCCCGTACTTCAATCTGGTGCTGTTGCTCGTGGTAGTGCTCGTGGCGTTAAACTTGTTTGGAGTGTTTGAAGTGACCTTGGGTGGCAGCACGATGACTAAGGCCAGCGAGTTATCCAGTCGGGAAGGATTTATGGGGGCATTCTTTAATGGCGTGCTGGCCACCGCGTTGGCCACCCCGTGCACGGCACCGTTTCTGGCGGGGGCAATGGGCGTGGCATTGACGCAGGGGCAGGGGACGATTATTGCGGCGATGAGCGCCGTGGCGTTTGGCTTGGCTTCGCCTTATGTGATCCTGAGCTTTCGGCCTGATTGGCTGAAGTTTCTGCCGAAACCGGGCGATTGGATGGTGCAGTTTAAAATGATCATGGGCTTCCCGATGTTGGTTGCGGGTATTTGGATTCTCTCCTTCACCGGACCGATGTTCGGCAAGGCCGGTGTGTTGTGGCTGGGAGTGCTATTGGTGTTTGTGGCGCTGGCAGCGTGGGTTTTTGGGGAATTCAAACAACGCGCGGCCTCAATGAGTCTCAGGCCACTGGTGGCCTGTGGGGTGTTGTTACTTTCCGGATACGGCCTGGCGATGGAGTGGGGATTGGATTGGCGCAAGACAAGGAACGATTCCATCCAATGGACGGCATGGAGTCCGGAAGCCGAACAGAAGGCGCTGACTGCGGGCAAGGTGGTGTTGATCGATTTCACGGCGGACTGGTGCATTACCTGCAAGGCGAACAAACGGACCTCCATCGAGATTGATTCCGTTCGCGCCGTGTTAAAAGAGCGGGGTGTGGTGACGATGACGGGGGATTACACCAATAAGGATCCTCGTATCACTAAGGTGCTGCACGATCACCGGCGCTCGGGCGTACCGCTGGTGCTGGTTTATTCATCGGGTGAGAATAAACCGGAGGTGTTGCCGGTGATGTTGACACCTCAAATTGTCTTGGATGCCTTGGAGAATGCTGGTAAGTCTTCACCCTGATTTCGTCAGGGAGGGCGAACCCATTCATTATGATTCAGATCAAATCCGTTTTATTGGCGGTCGTTTTGTTCGTGGCTATGGGCTGCCGTGCAGTGGGGCCGGCTTCGCTGCAGCAAACGCATCCTCAATATAACCACGCCATCTCGCGCAGTCTCGACGAGCAGTTTCTGCTGAATCTCGTGCGGTTAAAATATCGCGATAACCCGTACTTCCTTGGCGTGTCCAGCGTGACCACGCAACAGTCGGTGGAGAGCGACGTCAGTGCGAGCGTGAAGCTCATTCGCGGCGGCGACACGCTGACCCCTTCGGCGGGCATCACGTATAAGGAGACGCCGACCATTTCGTATTCGCCCCTCAGTGGGGATCAATTCTTGAAACAAATCCTATCACCCGTGCCGTTGGAGGCCGTGTTGATCCTGACACAAAGCGGCTGGAGCGTGCAGCGGGTGGTTAGCGTGTGCGTGGAACGTGCGAACGGACTGGACAACGCTAGCAATGCCTCAGGCCCCACGCCGACTCGCGAGCCGCGCTTCGAGCAGTTTGCCGAGATGACGGAGATCTTGCGTGAACTGCAGGTGGCCGATGCCCTGGAACTGGGCGCGGCAACATGTGAGCCTGATGCAGATGGGCATATGAAGGAGGGGCACGATCTGGTATTGCAGCTTAAGCCCGGGGCACCGGCCGATCGCGTGGCGCGGCTCAAGGAATTGCTTGGCGTGCAGGGCGCGGGCGATCAGCTGCGGTTGACCAATGACTTCCTGAACCGTCCGGAGGACGGCTTAGCCGTGCGCACGCGCTCGATGATGGGGATCCTATTTTATCTTTCGCACAACGCCGAAGTGCCGCCGCCGCATCAGGCGGCTGGATTGGTGACTCGGACGCAATCGGCCGAAGGTGAAGCCTTTGACTGGAACGAAGTGACCGGAGGCCTCTTTCGAGTGCGCTCGTCCACCAGCCGGCCGTCCAATGCGTTTGTCGCCGTGCCGTATCGTGGAGCGTGGTTTTACATTGCGGACAATGATCTGGAGAGCAAGAGCACCTTCATGCTGCTGACGCAGCTCTTCAATCTGCAGGCCGGACAGATCAAGACGGTTGCTCCAGCACTGACCATTGGGGTGGGTGGATAAGCTGTTGATGACTGGGGGTTGAAGCGATCGGTAGCCTTCGGTAGGTTCCCGCCCGAATCATGAGCGAGGAAACCAAACCCCTGGTTGGCGTGATCATGGGCAGTCACTCAGACTGGTCCGTGATGGAGAACTGTGCAAAGCAACTTAAAGACCTCGGCGTGCCGTACGAGGCCAAGGTTATCTCGGCACACCGTACCCCGGAGCTGTTACATCGTTGGGTGAATGCTTCCACCGAAAACGGCATGGAAGTCATCATTGCCGCTGCCGGCGGTGCGGCCCATTTGGCCGGCGTGACCGCAGCCATCACTTCGGTTCCGGTGCTGGCGGTGCCGATGAAGGCCTGGAGCACGGAAGGCTTGGATTCGCTACTCTCTATGGTGCAAATGCCCGGCGGCGTGCCGGTCGGCACTCTGGCGGTCGGTAAGCCCGGTGCAAAAAACGCGGCTTTGCTCGCCACGGCCATTCTCGGCAACAAATATCCTGAGTACAAAAAGGCCTACGAAGATTTCCGGAAGCAACAGACGGCTGACGGTGAGGCGAATCAGGATTTGCCGGCAGTCTAACAATTTTTTACTGGCGGCTGTGATGTGGGAGGGCTAGGAAAGAGCTGTTACCACGCGCAGACGCGAACCCATATATAAACCGACGGTGAAAATCTTTGCGGGCAGATCCAACCGAGCCTTGGCTGAGGCCATTTGTAAATCTATTGATGTGCCCTTAGGTAAGGTGCTACTGCGTGACTTCCCCAACGGCGAGACCTTCGCTCGTATTGAGGAAAACGTGCGTGGAGAGGACACCTATGTCGTGCAGAGCACGTGCCCGCCGGTGAATCAGAACATGATGGAGCTCTTCATCATGATAGATGCCCTTCGCCGCGCCAGTGCCAATCGGATCACCGCCGTGCTGCCTTTCTACGGCTACGCCCGACAGGATCGTAAAGATCAGCCGCGTGTTCCCATCAGCGCCAAGCTGGTGGCCAACCTGCTGGTCAGCGCCGGCGCCAATCGGGTGCTCACGGTCGATCTCCATGCCCAACAGATCCAGGGCTTCTTCGATATTCCGGTGGACCATCTTTATGCGGCTCCGGTGATGTTTGATTATCTCAAGACCTTGGATTTGGGCGAACAAATCGCTGTCGTCAGCCCGGATGTCGGCGGCATTAAGATGGCGCACGCCTATTCCCAGCTGTTGCACGCCGATTTGGCTATTGTGGCCAAACGACGCATGAGCGACACCGAAATCGAGACCGTTTCGGTCATCGGCAAGGTTCGGGATAAAACCGTCGTTTTGGTGGATGACCTCACCGAAACGGCCGGAACATTGGTTTCCGCAGCCAAAATTTTACGGCGGCGGGGCGCAAAACGCATCATCGCGGTGGTTTCCCACGCAGTTTTGAATGATTTGGGAATCAAAAGATTGCGCAAATCTAACATTGACGAACTAATTACGACTGATACTGTTCCCCGCCCTCCAATCGAAGGGGTGAAATTCACCACCTGTTCGGTGGCGGGTTTGTTGGGTGAGGCGATCAAGCGGATTCACACGAATTCCTCGGTGACCTCGCTGTTTGAGTTTGACGGGATACGAATAGGATAATGAACGCAGTCGAATTAGAAGCACAGCCACGCGAAACCAAAAAGCGCAACCGGAACAAGGCCTCCCGCGAGGCCGGTCGCATACCGGCCGTCGTCTACGGCGGTGGCGAAGGGGGGAATTCACTGGTGGAAGTGGATGAGAAAACCTTTGGGCGCGTCATGGATAGCGCCTCTTCCGACACTGTGTTATTGAATTTGAAGGTGGGCGATGCCAGCCGCTTGGCGCTTGTGCAGGAAGTGCAGCACCATCCCGTGAGCCGCAAAACGCTCCATGTGGATTTCCGGGAAGTGAAGCCCGACCAAAGCGTGATCGTTACCCTGCCGACCGTGCCCGTGGGCGAGGCGGTGGGTGTGAAGACCAGTGGCGGTACTTTGGAGCACGTGCTCCGTTATATTAAAGTGAAGGGCACCCCGTCTTCGCTTCCTGAATCCATTGAAGTGGATGTTACAGCTCTGGACATTGGCCAAACTCTTCACGTGAGCGATGTGGTAACTGCCGATGGCGTGGAGCTGTTGAGCAATGCGAGCAACCCTGTGATTTCCATCTCCAAACCCCGCGTATCCGGTAAGGACACGACCGATGATGAGGGAGCTGCGGCTGAAGGTGACGCCGAGGGCGAAGGAGAGGCCGCGGTCGAATAGGGCCGCTTGGTATGAGCCATGGCCGAGGCTCATCTCATTGCTGGTTTGGGCAATCCAGGCGCGAAGTACGACCACACCCGGCACAACATCGGGTTTCGTGTCCTGGAAGAACTGGCCTTGACTTGGGGCGGAACGTGGTCTGAAGAGAAAAAATTTAAGGCCCGCATGAGCCGGGCCGCGGTGAAAGGCAAGACCCTTCACCTCTGCCAGCCGCAGACGTTCATGAACCTCAGCGGCGAAGCAGTTGGGGCTGTGAGTGATTACTATAAAATCACCCCCCCCCGAGTGCTGGTGATCGTGGACGACACCGAACAGCCATTTGGGCAAATCCGTTTGCGGGCCGGTGGCGGAACCGGCGGCCACAACGGACTCAGCTCAGTGGAGCAGCATTTGGCCACTGCGGACTATCCGCGTTTGCGGATTGGGATAGGACGTCCGTCCGCCGGGCGCGATATGAGTGCGCATGTACTGGGCCGGTTTGCGGTGGATGAAGCAGGACACTTGGAGCGCGTGCTCCAGCGCGTTCGCCAACAGGTGGAATGCTGGCTGCAGCAGGACATCGCTAAGGCGATGAATGAATTTAACGGGAAAATAGATCTCCCAGACGAGACAACTAAGAAAGAAACAACGTGAAACAATACGAAGGCTTGTTCATCCTCGACACGGACACCAGTGGTGCCACCGTGGACGACATCATCAAGGCCATTGGCGAACTGATCAAGGAAGCCGGTGGCAAAGTGACCAATGAGCAGAAGCTCGACCGGCGCTCTTTTGCCCGCGTGGCTGACAAGAAGCACAGCGGTGGCTTTTACGTAGGCCTCCACTTCGAGCTGGAAGCCGGTGCACTGGAAGGTTTCAGGGCAGCCCTTCGTAAACGCAAAGAGGTGTTCCGTACCCAAATCACTCTGGCCGATCCGGTAGCAGCCTAACCCAAACCCTTTATCGCCATGCCGAACTACAACAAAGTGATCCTGATGGGTAACCTGACCCGCGACCCGGAAGTGCGTTACACTTCCAGCGGGACCGCTATCGCAAAACTCGGTATGGCCATCAACCGTCACTGGCGTAATCAGGACGGTCAGCAACAGGAAGAAACCACCTTTGTGGATGTGGATGCCTTCGGTCGTCAGGCCGAGACTATCGGCCAATACCTGAAAAAGGGACGGCCGATAATGGTTGAGGGCCGGCTAAAGTTGGACCAATGGGAAGATAAACAGACCGGGCAGAAGCGCAGCAAAATGGGGGTGACACTCGAAAACTTTCAATTTCTCGATTCCCGCGGCGAAGGCGGCGGCAATGCAGAGAGTGGGGGAGGTAATTTCGGTGGCGGCGGGTTTGCCGCTCCTGCAGCGGGTGGTGCGGCTCCGGCGACCGGTGGTGCGGCTCCGGCGACCGGTGGTGGCGGCGGGTTTGCCGAAGACGACGATGTCCCGTTTTAATTTTAATCAACTTAACTGAACACGATCATGGCTAAGAAAGCAATTGAGGTAATTCTGACCGAACCGGTAGTAAGCTTGAACGCTAACGAAGGCGACCAAGTGAAGGTGACGCCCGGCTACGCGCGAAATTTTCTCCTGCCGCAAGGCAAGGCAGTTCCCGCCAATATCGCGAATCAACGCTATTTGGATTCGTTGAAGGCACGACGGGCTGAACGCGAGGCGTCCGAGCTGGATCACATGAAGGACCTGCACGAGTCGCTCAAGAGTCTGCGTCTGCACATTCTGGTGAAGACCGGTGAAAACGG
>Ga0315321_10004652_pt1 | contig 10524 bp, 9 predicted proteins | sample M180m21515metaG_FD_203464 | JGI IMG/M metagenome (GOLD analysis project Ga0315321, IMG submission 203464) | Ammonia-oxidizing marine archaeal communities from Monterey Bay, California, United States - M1 80m 21515 | ecosystem: Environmental > Aquatic > Marine > Intertidal zone | place: USA... | reverse complement strand
ATCGAAAAGGAAACCGGTGTTGCCGCGGAACGCGCGCGGGTATCGGCGGTGTTTCACAACCGGCTGCGTCGCGGGATGCGGCTGCAGTCGGATCCCACCGTTGCTTACGCGGTCACCGGCGGCGGTGATTCGCTTGGGCGTCCGCTGACCCGGGCGGACCTGGCGGCGGATTCGCCGTTTAACACCTATCGCCGGGTTGGTTTGCCCCCGGGGCCGATCGCCAATCCCGGGCGCGCATCGCTCATGGCAGCGGTTCGGCCACTGGAAACAAAAGAGCTCTATTTCGTCGCTAATGGAAAAGGCGGGCACGCCTTTGCGAGGACGCTGCGCGAGCACAATCGGAATGTTGCCAAATGGCGGCGGCATCAACGCGAACGCACGAAATAACGCGGCAGCGACCACTCAGGACTTGCGCGGCGCCTGACGGAGCACCCGGTCGCGCAGCCAGGCCGGGAGGGCGGCGATCGCCCGTACGGTCAGATACATCGGCAGCGGGAAAGCGATCCTGCCCTTGTTGTGCGCAAGTCCGGCAACGATTATCCGTGCCGCCCGGTTTGCATCCATCAGGAAGGGCATCGGAAAGCGATTAACGTCCGTCATCGGCGACCGCACGAAGCCCGGGCAGATCACCGATACGCGAAGCCCATCCGCGGCTAGGTCCGCCCGCAATGCCTCGCCCCAGACCCTGACTGCGGCCTTGGAGGCGCAATAGGCCGGGGCGCCGGGCATGCCGATAAAACCGGCCAGCGACGACATGATAGCGACCTGTCCGCGACGTCGTGGCCGCATGCGCGTAACGGCCGGCAATATGACGTTGCTGATCCCGTCGATATTGACCTTGAGAATAACGTGCGCCTGTTCGGCGGTTTCCCCGCCGTCGCCGGTGCCAGCCGAAATTCCGGCATTTGCGATCGCCAGGTCGATTGGCAGAATGTCGTCTGCTTCGTTGATCCAAAGTGCTGCCGCGGCCCGGTCGGAGACATCGAAGACGGTGACGTATGTCTCCGCCCCGGCATCCCTGCAGGCCCGGGCGATTGCCGACAAACGCGTAGCATCGCGGCCCGCCAATGACAGGCGAATGCCGGGGGCCGCATAGGCCATCGCAAGCGCCGCGCCAATCCCGCTGGAGGCACCCGTTATCGCGACATGACGGAGATCTGGCACAGAATTCGCACCGGCTGTTATGACGACATTTACACACGATAATGATAAAACACCCAGACCTTAGCGACCGAGGCGAGCGGGTGCTACCGGTCGGCCCGGGGAATGTCGACCGACGGCAACCATAACGAAGAAACGAGAGGGTATTAGTGGTGGTTACAAGCATGACGGGGTTCGCGCGGGTTGACGGCGCCGCTGCCGGGTATAGCTGGGCGTGGGAAGTCAAAAGCGTCAATTCGAAGGGGCTCGACCTCCGCTTCCGGCTGCCGCATGGGTTCGACCAGATCGAAGCGATGGCGCGCAAGCTCGGCGCGGAAGCATTCACGCGTGGGAATTTGTCGATTAACCTGACGCTTCAGCGCCCGGATCGGCCACCTGCGCTCGACGTAAATCGTGACGTTTTGGAGCAGATGATCTCTCTGGCTGCCGAATATAAAGACGGCCGCAAAAAGGTCGATGTCGAGACCCTGTTGGGGTTGCGCGGGGTTGTCGAGGTTATCGAGAACCAGGATGAGGATGAAGCCGATATCGCCGCACGCGACGCTGCGGTTGCAGATGGTTTTACCGAATTGATGAAAGCGCTCGCCACCGCACGCACCGAAGAAGGCGCGCGCATGGCGGTGGTGGTTGACGATCACATTGAACAGATCGCTTCGCTGACGGCCGAGGCCGCCGGTCTGGCCGAAATGCTGCCGGCAAAGCGGACCGAACGCCTGATGGCGCAGATTGATGAGCTTCTTGGCAGCGACAGCCCTGTATTCGAAGATCGTCTGGCGCAGGAGATTGCGCTGATCGTGGCCCGCGGCGATATTCGCGAAGAACTCGACCGTCTTGTCGCCCATGTCGCGGCAACCCGCGATCTGATGGAGGAAGGTGGCGCGGTTGGCCGCCGGCTGGATTTCCTGTGCCAGGAATTCAACCGTGAAGCCAATACGCTATGTTCCAAATCGCCCGATCTTGAACTGACGCGGATCGGGCTTGCGCTCAAGGCCGCGATCGAACGCCTGCGCGAGCAAATCCAGAATATCGAATAGGGGTCTTATGGCAGTCAAAAATATAGGGGTCGAACGTCGCGGACTGATGTTCGTCATGTCGTCGCCATCGGGCGCTGGGAAGACAACCATTTCGCGACTGCTGCTGGAACGCGAAAGCAATATTTCGCTGTCGGTATCGGTGACCACCCGCCCGCCCCGGCCGGGAGAGGTCGACGGCAAGGATTATTACTTTGTCGACCCGACGGAATTCAATCTCATGCTCAACCGGCACGAATTACTGGAGCATGCAAAGGTCTTCGATCACTATTACGGTACGCCCAAGGCCCCCGTCGAAGACGCGCTCGCCGTCGGTGAAGACGTATTGTTCGATATCGACTGGCAGGGTGAACAGCAATTGAAGCAGGCGGCGCGAAGCGATCTCGCCAGCGTGTTTATTCTGCCGCCGTCGACGGAAGAGCTTGCCAAGCGATTGCAGCAACGCGCGCAGGATTCGGCCGATGTCGTGGCCGCGCGCATGGCAAAGGCGCCCGATGAAATCAGTCACTGGCCCGAATACGATTACATCATCGTCAATCACGATATCGAGGAAAGCGTGAGCCAGGTGCAGTCGATCCTGGTGGCGGAACGGTTGAAGCGCGAACGTCAGGTTGGTCTGACCGCCTTCGTCAAACGCCTTCGGGAGTGGCGCTGAGGGTCACTCCCGGCTTTTGGCGAGCGCCCGGGCAAGCGCGCAAAATCCTTCGATACTTACCGTTTCGGCCCGTGCTTCGGGGGCAATTCCGACGCCGGTCAATGTCGCCTGCGGATCGGCGAACACGCCTTTCAGGGCCGCTCTCAGCATTTTGCGCCGCTGCCCGAACGCGGCCGCGACAAGCTCTTCCAGGATATCCGGATTGGCTTCGGCCAAGGGCGCTGCGCGCGGGGTGAGTTCGACCACGGTCGACGCCACCTTTGGCGCCGGGGTAAAGGCGCGCGGTGGCAGCGTAAACAGGGGGCGGACGTCGCATCGCCATTGTGCGGCGACCGACAGCCGGCCATAGGCTTTCGTGCCTGGCTGCGCCGCCAGCCGGTCGGCGACTTCGCTCTGGAACATCAGGATGAACCGGTCGAACACCGAAATTCGTTTCAGCCAGCCGATCAGCAATGGTGTCGAAATATTATAGGGCAAGTTCGCGACGACCCGTAGCATTCCGTGTTTTTCGGCAAGCACCGCAATATCGATCGCCAGTGCATCGGCGGCGAGGATTTCGAGCCGTCCATCCGCGACGGCCGCGATGTCGTTAAGGGCGGCGATACAGCGGTCATCCCGTTCGACCGCAATCACGGTCCCGGCGCCTTCTTCGAGCAGGGCCCGGGTCAACCCGCCCGGGCCGGGACCGATTTCCAGTATAGTCGTGTCTTCAAGCGGGCCGGCTGCCCGCGCAATACGTCGTGTGATGTTGAGATCGAGCAGAAAATTCTGGCCGAGAGACCGCCGCGCCGCCAGACCGTGCGCCTTTATGACCTCCCGCAGCGGCGGCAGGGCGGCGACGGCATCTGTATCAGGCAACGGTGCCGTCGTGTCGGGGACGTGCGCGGCAGGCGGCTATTTCGCCCGCCATATGGATAGCGGATACAAGACTTGTCGGATTGGCGGTTGCCGACCCGGCTATATTATAGGCCGTGCCATGATCCGGCGACGTGCGGACAAAGGGCAGGCCGACGGACACATTGACCCCATTATCGAAATCCAGCGTCTTCATGGGGATCAGCGCCTGGTCGTGATACATGCAGACGGCGACGTCGTAGCTGGCCCGGGCGGCCGGATGAAACATTGTATCGCCGGCGAGCGGGCCGCGAATGTCGGCGCCGGTTGCCGTTGCAGCCTCGGCGATGGCCGGGGCGATGGTGTCGATTTCCTCGCGCCCCATATGGCCTGCTTCGCCCGCATGCGGGTTTAGCCCCGATACGGCGATGCGCGGCGCATCGATTCCGAAATCCGATTTGAGCGCGGCGACGGTCACCTCCAGGGTGCGGACGATTTCTGCCCGCGTGAGTGCGGCGATAGCGTCTTTTAGTGCGAGGTGGATCGTGACCGGGACGACCTTCAGATTGGGGCCGGCCAGCAGCATGATCGGCGGCGCATCCAGCCCGGCGCGCTCGCCGAGATATTCCGTATGTCCGGGCGCGCTGAAGCCGGCATCGTAGAGGCGGCTTTTCTGTATCGGATTGGTGACCATGCCCGATACGGTGCCGGCAAGTGCCGCATCAATCGCACGGTCAATTGCCTCGATGACCATCAGGCCGTCAGCCGTGCTGTCATCTCCCGGTAGTGACCGAACCGGTTTGGTCAGCCGCAGCACCGGCAGGGCGGTATCGAAAATGGTGGCGGCTTCTGCCGGGGCGGCGATTTCCCGGATTGGGCAGGCTATACCGGTTGCGGCGGCGAGGCGTTCCAGGCGGTCAGGATCGTCGATGAGTAAAAACGCCGGCAGGGATTGCTGGCGGTCCCGCCATGCCATAAGAGAAATTTCGCCGCCGATCCCGGCGGGATCCCCCATCGTTACGGCGACAGGGCGGTGATCCGTCACAAGGTCATGCCCGGATATCGATAACGGCGGAAAGCCGGATATCACGCATATACCGCCGTGCACCGAGGGCGAGCCGGTCTCTCATGATCTGGTCGGCGATTGCGTCGCGTTCCGGCAGTTTAATCACACCGCCGCCGCCTTCACGGCTGCATACCATCAGAACAAGCACGCCTTCAGGCATTTTTATCGGGTCGCTGATCTTACCCGCCTTGACGTTTTTAACCACAGCGCGAATTGCCGGCGAAAGGTCTTTAAGCGCAAATTTTCCGAGATCTGCTGATCGTGGAGAACCGACCTCCTTTGCCAGCACGCTGAAATCCTGGCAACTCGTGGCAGTATCGCGAACGGTCTTGGCAAGGTCGATCTGGGCCCGTAGTGCGGCCGAGGGGCAGGAATATCTGCCTGAGATCGACGGTGACGGGCGTCGTTGCCGTCTGGGCGATTTTCCGTATGCCCTGCAGCCTGATGATCCGGTATCCGGCAACGGTTTTCAATGGATTGGAAAGCGAACCTTCGCTCATCTTCGGGATAATTTCACCCAGCGGTTTTTCCAGTTCCGATTCGTGAATCCAGCCCAAATCTCCACCGACAGCGGCAGTCGCACTTTGCGAAAATTGCCGGGCAATGGCAGAAAATCGAGCGCCTTTCTTGACCTGATCGACGATGCGTTCTGCCGTTCGGCGGACATTCGTTTCTTCTTCCGGTCCGTTCACCGCGAGAAGGATTTCGCCCAGGCGATATTCCGTCTGTCCCTGGCGTGCCTTTATATTTTCGAGCGCTTCGTCGATCTCGTCATCGCCGATGGTGATCCGGGGACGAAGGCGACGGCCGATCAGCTTTGACCAAGCGATACTGGTGCGCAATTGGGTATTCATCGCGGCAAGTGGAATCCGGTTTTGAGCGAGGACGCGTTCCAGCTCGCCTTTCGGCATCTTGTTCTGTTTTTCAATCGTCTGTTTTGCGCGCCGCAAATCGCGTTTGCTCACCGAGATGTTCCGGCGTTTTGCTTCCTGCAGTTGCAGGCGTTCGTCGACCATGGTGCGGAGCACCTGGCTTTTAATGCGCCGGCGCGTATCGGGAGTGTCGGACAGCCGGGTGGAGAACATGACCAGCCTGATACGCGATTCGAGATCATAGGCTGTAATCAGTTCGTCGTTAACAATGGCAGCGATCCGTTGTACCGACTGAGAATACGCCGTTTTCGGCGAAAGTGCGGAAGAAATTGCCACCGTTGTGCACAGTATCAGCAAGATCGCCGGAATTCGAAGTTTCATCGTGATCTTCATGTTGGAGCCATCGAGCTTTTTATAGACGTTATATCGCTTGATACCGGACGTAATTCAATGGGGGATGGCAGTCTTAGTTCGTACCGCTAGTGCCCGCGACTTCCCCCAAAGTCTTGAAGGTGATCCTGAACATAATCGTATCCGTCGGTTCGATATCGCGGTCGCGCGTAAACGAGCGGGAATAATCGACCAGTATATTGAAGCAGTCGTCGCCATAGTTCAAATAGGCACTATGACGGAGCGGTCCGCCGCCGCTGGTCAGGTCGCGGCGTGTACTGGTGCCGAAATGCCATCTTTTGGTAAACTGAGACGTAAAGCCGAACGTGATTTCCTCACGGTCGTTGAAATCATCTTCCGGATCGAGAATATCCGACAGGTTCTGCTGGTCGAGTGACAGGTAGTTCACATGGAGTTTGAGCGCGTTCACACCGAGAGTGCTTTCCAGTTCGTTCCGTTTGGGTGTAAAACTGTCCTTGTCGAGGCGGAACCGGTACAGTGTTTTCAGGTAGCGTGTCGGTGCAATCTCGATGCGACCGACGATATCCGAGAAGTGATCCTCGAGCCCGGTGCCTTCACCGAAGTTGTCATTGTCGTCAAGACGGTAACTCTGGCCGATAAAAAACGAACTGAACCCGCCGTTCAATCCGAACACGCCGCTGTTCAGGCCGTATGTCACGCGGGAGCCGCCTTCCACGCGGTCTACACCGCCAAACCGGTTTTCCGAAAACAGGTTGGTGTCGTCGAATTCGAAACTCAGGCTGTCTTCGTTCGGGGTCTGCTCCCGGTTCTGGCCGTTCGGCGCGAGAACAACGCTAAAGATCGGTTCGACGATCTGCGTAAATCGCTCCTCTTTGCGTGCAAAGGGGAGGCGCCATTCCATTCCTGCCTGGGGAAATATCCGGCCGCTGAGCCCTGAATTCGTGTTTGCCGGGGAGTCCCGTTCGGTCAGCTCATCCACCCAATAGGCGTCGGTCTGAAGTGATGCGAAGACGCGATAGATCTCTCCAAGTCGGCTTGTGTAAGGAAGTTCCCACTTCGTCTTTGCCGACAGTCGCCGGGTATCGGCGCCATCAGTCCGGGAAAGAGAAAGTATGTCGGCGTCGAGTTTCCAGAGACCGCCAAACCGTGCAGGCTCGCTGACGAAGTAGAGATTCAGCTTGGGAAAAACGATCGGGGTGTCTCCACTATCGTCCGATGCACGCTGCCCCTGGAAATAATATGCAGCGGCCGATGCATAAGTACGGCCCTGGAAACCCTCCGCGAATAAACGATTCTCAAGCGTGTCGAAAGAACCAAAACTGTAGCGTCTGAGGTATGTATCGTCGGTCGCAAGATGCAGGTCGGCACCGCCGCGCCAGGTCGGATTGAACTCGTGCCTCAAATTGCCCCTAATGTGCCCGCGTAGTTCTTCCTCCCCAACGACGTCGGGCGACTCGCCCTGTGTGAGACTGCCCGACAACTTGTACGCGCTTGAGTGGAGCCTGTGGCGAAACTCGCCTGACCCCACTACGCCTTCCAGCGACGTAATCAGCGGGGTGAATGTTGCATCCATATTCGGTGCAATATCGATATAGTAGGGCAGACTTACCGTCGTACCGAGATCGCTGTCGCTGGAATAGGTAGGCGTCAGGAGGCCCGGACGCCGCTCGACCGTCGGGTCGGGGTGAGACAGGAACGGCGTGTACATGATCGGTATACCGTAGAATTCGAGATAGGCATCCCGGTAGGTGATGTCCTTGGTTTCCTTATCGTGGGTAACCCTGAACGCTTTAACCTGCCATATCGGTGCCCGAGACGGGTCTTTTTCACATAGCTTACAGGGTGAATAGACCGCTTTTCGAAACTCTGTCCGGTTTCCTCCGATCCGCCGTCCGCCGACGGCGGCTATCCTGGAATTGTCGGTCATCCGCACACGCATGTTTTCGATGATGCCGTCGCGCATGTTCTCGGTCAGTTCGAGATGATCTGCGAAGAACACCTCGCCCGACGGCTCCAGCAGACTGATGTTGCCGTTTGCCGTAACTGTGTTGGTCCGTTGGTTATAACTGACGCTGTCTGCCAGAAGCGTTCTGCCATTCTGGGAAAATTCGACATTCCCGGTAGCAACGATCAACCCGATTTTTTGCTCGTTTCGAAGCTGGTCGGCTTTGAAAAGAACAGGTGCGTCGGTCTGCAGAGGGGCGCGTGACTGCGCGTTCGAGACAGGCGACCAGCTCAAAATAGCAGCGCAGATTACAAAACGGGCAGCAAAGTTCCAGCGTCTCAAACTAGCCGTCCTCCATATGCAGTAGCACCGAAATCCCGAGGAACGCGGTGACGAGCGCTGGGCTCCACGCCGCCATCACCACCGGCAGCTTGGACGATACGCCGAGCGCATAGACAACATCTGACAGAAAATACAGCAGGAACCCGGTTCCTATGCCGGATACAAGCAGAACGGCCGCCCCTCCGCGGCGGATCGGGCGCAGAGAAAATGTTGCGGCAAGAATAACAACGGCGGCAAGCATCAGCGGCAGCGCAAGATGCGTATGCCAGTGCAGCATATGCCGGACGCCGGAAAAGCCCGCATTCTCCAGCACCTTGATAAATCCGGGCAGGGCCCAGAACGATATCGTTTCAGGAGGCGCGAAGCTGTCGTTGATATTGCCGCTTGTAAGATCTGTCGGCAGCCGCCTGACATCGAACCTGGTTGGCGCTTTGTTGGGTTCGGTAACGACGGCACCGTTAAGACGCCAGAATCCGTCTTCGAGGGTTGCCGTTCGGGCATCGATCCGCGCGATAAATCGGTCGCCGTCCTGCATCAGGAATACGATGACCTTGTCGAGACGGACGTCTCGCGTCGCAATGCTCCGGGCGTGCAAAATGTAATGTCCATTGCCGGTCGACTGCCGGAACCACAATCCCTGGTTCGCCAACGCTGCCAGGCTCGATTTTCCCCTGATATACCGCGCCTCGAGAATTTCATACTTGAGCAGCATTGCAGACGAGAAAGGATTGAAGATTGCGATCTTGAAGAGACCGATCAAAATTGCGATTGCAACGGGCGGCGCCAGAAACTGCCAGATCGAGACGCCCGCGGCACGAGCGACGACGAATTCGTGGTATCGGTTCAACCGCCAGAACGCGAACATCGCGCCCAGCAAGGCGGAAAACGGCACGATTTTCTCGGCGATCGTGGGCAGTTTGAGGAGCGCCATGGAAACGATCGTGCTGAAGCCCGCCCCTTCGCCACGGGCCGACAACCGACGAAATAGTTCGAGCGTTTCGAACAGCATGATGATTGCCAGCAATCCAATCGTGAAGGCGAGAAACGAAAACAGGAACTGACGCCCGACATAGGAAGAAAAGGTGCGGGACAGTCTCACGGTGCGGGCTCGGTCTGAGGCGTGTTGTTGGTCTTTTTCGGCCGTGTTTTGGGTTTGCTTGAAGCGATAATCGCCAGAAATATGACGGTCGTTACGATCGGGACCCCGTACATCATGGGTTCAATTTCCGGCATGCTTTTACCCAGACTTTTAGCGGCGAGCACCGCGACCTGGACAGCGGTCACCACACATACTGCGGTGAGAATTTTGAGAAACTGGCCGCGCCGGTTGAAATCGCCACCGAGCAGCATGGCCAGCGCGATCGCCGTGAAAGCGAGATACAACAGGGGGGAAGAAACGCGGAACATGCCTTCCATCCGCAGTTCGCGATAATTGTAAATTTTGTTGGCCTGGCTGGAGGGGAAAAACAGTTCGTGTAAAAACCGTTCCCGCGGCTCTCGCCACAGGTTGAGATCGGATTTATTGAGTGCGCTGAGGTCGAAGGTATAGCGATCGAAGTAAAGCAGGGATAAGCGCCCGTCATCCGCCCGCACTTCCTGTCGGTTCCCATTGACCATCAGCACCCGGGGTCCGTTTTCGCTCGACACGATCGCCCCCTGTTCGGCCATTATCGTTACCGGTTTATCAGGTTTGCGCTCGTCGTGAATGATAATGCCGTATAGTTCGCCACCGTCGCTGCGCTCTCGAATAAATACCGTAATCCCGGCAACGACCGGATTGAATACACCCTCCTGGAGAAAAAGTGAGGAAAGCTCGCTGCGAAATTCGCGCTGTAAATCCTTGAATTCGCGGAATGTCGACGGCATCAAGTAGACGGCGTTGAGATAGCCCAGCAGCATCACGAACCCGGCAAGAATCAGGGCCGGCCGGCCGATTTTCAGCGGGCTCATTCCGGTTGCCCGCAGAACCACAATTTCGCTGTCGTTGAGCATCTTTGTGTAGGTGAACATCACGGCGGCAAATACCGCAATTGGGCCGATCAGAGACAGAAACGACGGCAGTAGCAGCAGGGTAAAGGTTATGAAGGTCGTAATGGACAGGCCGGTGTTGACGATCATCTCGACAAATCGAAGCGACTGCGTGAGCCAAACGATACACGTCAGGCTGGCGGCAACCACGATGGTCCACCAGAGGAGTTGACGAAACATATAGCGGTGAAGCTGTCTCATGATCGCACTATAGGTTC
>Ga0315321_10004646_pt1 | contig 10530 bp, 8 predicted proteins | sample M180m21515metaG_FD_203464 | JGI IMG/M metagenome (GOLD analysis project Ga0315321, IMG submission 203464) | Ammonia-oxidizing marine archaeal communities from Monterey Bay, California, United States - M1 80m 21515 | ecosystem: Environmental > Aquatic > Marine > Intertidal zone | place: USA... | reverse complement strand
TTTTCGCGGTGAAGTTCAGCGTGTGCCTTAACCATGTCCTCATCGGAGGATAAGGGATCGTCTTCTGATGTTTTTTTCTCCTCAGTCATTGCGCTGGTTTTGAATGGGATGTCAATTCGGCTGCAGTCCACATTTGAGTGGCAACCCGATCCTTGAGGGAGGCACGCACTTCAGAAACTTCCGAAGGTGACACGGCGGAAGCCGAATTGCCCCAAGAGTTTCTGACAAAAGTAAGTACGTCGGCTATTTGTTGATCGGTGAGGCTACCCGGTGGGGTTCCTGGAGCTGGCATCGCTCCGTTGAACTTCACCCCATTGACTTCTATTTCGCCCATGAGACCAAATAGGGAAATCTTAATGAGGCGGTCCTTGTCACCATTGACCCAGTCTGAACCGGCCAAAGGAGGGAAAGCAACAGGTAGACCCAATCCGGTTGGCTGGTGGCAAGTGACGCAACCACCACCACCTGGCCCGATTTTGGTGTAAACTTCTTTCCCTGCACTCATCTGAGACGAAAGATCCGTCAATACTGACGAAGGCACTGGATAACGTACCCAATCCGGAATGCCTTGGGTTGTGATGACGTTCGAATCTGACTTTTCTTCCTTTGCTTTGACGAAAGGTAACTCCGGTAACTCGTAATCCTGTTTTAGGGCTTTTAGATAGCCAACGATGCGGTTGGCGCGGATGCTTGGGAAGACATATCTTGTTTTAGGGTTCCCTTCATCCTCTCCATCATGAGAATCAACCATGATTGAACCGTCCTTTGGTTCGTCCGAGACTTCGTAGAGAAATGGACTGGGTGGACAAATTGAATCGGGAACCAATGACTGGGGCTCGAACAAGTGTCGATGCAGCCAATCATTGTCTTTTTCGTTCATTCCGAAGTTCGCCAAGTCCGGTCCGATTCTTGTGTTTCCAAGCATTACGTGATCCTGTAGGATGTAATCACGGGGCATGGAGGCCCGCTTGCCCCATCCTCTTTGTATGTCGAAGCCCGCTTCCACTACCTTTTTGCCATTCGCGTCTTTTTTTGTGAAGAGTCTAACTTGCTGAGTGTGGCATGAAACGCAACCCAAAGCCAAGTACTCTTCTGCACCTTGTTTGGCCAGACCAGACATGTCTTTGGGGTAAAGTTCGGCATCCGGAGGTCTGCTGCCGTCGTCCTCGAAATTTTCAGCCTCAGGCGAAAGATCTCCATATTGCAAATTTGCACCAACGACGAACGCCAGCCAAGCGAATGCGAGTGTCGCCAAAATACCGAAAGAGAACTTGAATATATTGTCCATCAGGCGGTCTTTCCTTTCTTTTCAATGCTCGACGTGAAGCAGCAGGCGAAGGGATTGGGGAAAATTACCTTCCAAATGTTGATTACGAAAACCAATTGTGAGAAGCCAAGAATGACGAAAGCATACTTGGTTATTTTGAAATAAGGCTGTACGGAAGAAATGACTGAAGAAGACCAGTCGAGCGAAGGCTGTTGAGCAAGAACTCCATGAGTAAGTCCTCCAATCAGGTAGGCGAGTAGCAAAATAAGCACGCCGAATGCCGAAGTCCAAAAGTGAAAGGATTTGGCCGACTTGCTGATTTCTTTACCCGTGATCTTGGGAAGCATGTGATAGACCACTCCGAATATGATCATACTGAAGAAACCGTATACCCGTTGGTTGAAATGAAATTCGTTGATAATGGAGAACTGGGTAAGCTTGGCAACGTCGGGTAGAGAGAAGATCACCCCTATGTAACTGGACAAGGTGTAGGAGATGGTTCCGAATATGACGAACCTCAAAGGCAAGTTGCTCCATACTTTTGATATGTCCTTGAAGGCAGTCGCGTGAAAGTTCGTGGAAGCGACCGCAATAGGAAAGATCATTGCAATGCTCATTACGGTTCCGATTGCGGGAATCCACATGGGGACAGGACCACCTTCCAAGTGGTGGACGACTGACCAGGGAGCAAGTGCCGCGATGCACCAAAAGCCGAAAATAGCCAAATAGTATTTGTCAATGGGTCTTCCGAGAATCGTTGGGATGACATAATATGCTGCGCCAAGAGCCATAGGGGTAAGCCACAACCAGATCAGGCTTTGACCGAACCACAGGGAAAGCACGCTGGGCAACGTCCCGCGGGCGGGGTTGATTTCCAAGCCGTTCCATGCAATGAGAAAAAGTGCGGGAAACCATATGAGCGAGGCCAATATGAACCATTGGGGAGCAATTGTATCACTGTGCTTGCGGGAGCGATGAATAACCAAAGCAAGAAAGGCTATTATTGCGTAAGAGATAAAAAGAACCGGCCAAACGACCGTAGGCATCTCAAGCATTTCATGGGCGTTCATATGGCCATCCAGTATTCCCAATAGACCGAAACTTATGGCAAGGTTCCAAAGAACCCCGGAGAACAGGAGCATGATTCTGCCCCTTACTTCCACCTGCGAAAGGCGAGCTAGAATCCATAGTGTTGCAGCAAAAATGGAGTTTCCTCCCCATCCATAGACAAAAGCATTGGCTTGGGCCACTTTGACTTTTCCATAGGTTAGGAATTCGCATGACGAAAGAAAGAAAGGATCCGTCAACTTAGCTGCCGCTATATAAGCAAGCAGGGCTGCCGCGAGCAGCCAAAGTCCAGCGGAGGCAACGAAAAAAGAAACCACTGTTTTAGCGGAGCGATCAATGACTTGTTCGGCAGTGTCTTTCACGATGTGCTCAGGGTGCGGTTGTGTTATTGGACTCGTAGCCCTCTTTGATTACTTTGCGCATTACTGCATCGAGGGATGAATTGTTTTCGGAGTGAAAGGAATCGATCATGCCATTGAATTTTTCGGCTTCCGAATGATGCAAATCAATCTGTTCAAGTCGCTGCTTTGTAATTTCATTCGAAACAGGAGCAGGTTCGTCCTGTTCGAAGATGCTTTGGATGAAATAGAATGCGAAAATAAGTATTCCTGCCACGATCAATGTGGCAAAGATGCTGCAACCGTCTGCTCGCTGTAGCTTAGGGTCACTCATGATAATTGATCGAGTCAAGGATTCGGGGGTCACGGATGGGGATGTCCTCGGCTACCTTGGATTGAAAACTTCTCAGTACGGCCCATGCACAAAGGCAACCGGCTCCGAATAGAGTTGCCAGTCCCCAAAACAGGTGGGTTCCCCAAACTCCTCTTGCTTCGTACCCGATGAATTCGCCCGGGTTGATTTCGCGTCCGGGAACAATATTCCAATAAAGGTCAAGCAAATGAAAGAGAAGTATCCAACAGACGATGAATACCAAGCGAGGACCCACGATTTTGTTCCTGTAGAAGAGGAGATAGAGAAAGGGAAAAAAGAAGTGCCCGAAAATCAAGCCCATACTGACCCAAAACCAACCCGACCTTTCGCCGGTAATTGGGTTGATTTCACGAATGGTATACCAAAAGGTTTCCTCGGGGATATTGGCACTGTAGATAAGGAAATATTGAGAAAAACTGACGTAGGCCCAAAAAACGGTGAAGGCCAGGGACAGACAGGCTAGATCGTATTGGTGAGCCTGTTTGTATATTCCCTTGAGACTGCCTTTGGTCGAGAGGTAGAGACAACCGATGATGGTTACCGCCAAAGCTGCTCTGATCCCGGATGCGAAAAACCAAACTCCGTACATGGTCGAGAACCACTGATATTCAAGACTCATGAAGAGATCGAAGGCTCCGAAGGTCAAGGCGAGTGCCGCGGCGGGAATCCCCGCCGCAGAGATTTTCATCCCCAAGTGAGTCCATTTGGGGTCTCCGTCCGTGTCTTGCTTGAAGGAAACTTTGCGCATCCAGTGACTTAGACCGCAGAAGATGCCGAAATAAAGGATTATGCGAAAGCTGAAAAAATAGATATTGAGGTAACCTGACTTCTTTTGATGCAAAACATCATCACCCACAATAAGCTCATCGCTATTTAGATGTGGAGGAGCATAAGTTGTGCTCGTGGGGTCTATCCACGACCAAAGAATTCCCGAGTTGTCACCACCGAAAAGCGCGACTAGCAAAAGGGGGGCAAAACATAGGGCCAACCATGGGAAGGCAGCCAAGCCATGTTCCAATTGTCGCCTCACTACGGGTGTCCATTGAGAATTGAAAACCCGGAAGATCATTATCAGCATAAGCATCCCAATGGCGATGCTTAGCCAAAAGGCACAACCCCAAAGCCAACCGATGAAAGGCTCTTTTTCACCGCTCTGTAGTCCTGTGAAAAGTCCAATCAAACCAATGCCTAGACCCAAAAAGGAGCCGCCGAGCAACTTGGTCGAGAGGTTGAATTTGTTTTCGGTCGATTCGGTCGGGCTCATGAGTCCTTACCTTTCTTGCTCTCCGTAGCGGTTCCGACATAGGATTGGAGGGCACGGACATAGAGTACGATTGCCCATCTTTCCTTAGGACTTAGTTTGTCCCCTAGACCAAGCATAAGTTGAGAGATGGAACCATTGGTGATCGCATTGTAAATCTGACCGTCTGACCAAGGCACGGTGTTTTCAAGATAAGTCCCGGATTGAGATGGATCGGATAGGTTGCGGGGGGCCAAGTCGAATCGCACGATTGCTCCGCGTCCATTTCCGTATTCACCATGACATATTGCACAATGTATATCGTAACGCTCTTTGCCTAGTCTCATGAGACTCATGTCTATTCCGGCATCCATTGGTATTTTGGTAACCCATTCACCGGTTGTCGTCTTGCCGGTCCTGAATTCATGACTCATCAACTCAGGTGAGGATGAAAAGACATTGTCCAGATCGAGTGAGTTCCCACGGACCGCAGTGCCGGTTACCGGAAGCCTGTCGGACCGTTTGTCAGCAAAATGTTCGTTTACGGTTTGCGCTTTGTATTTTGCCTGACGATCCATGTCGGGAAAGACCTCAATAGGCGTATTCTTGGACCGTTCACCCCGAAAACCGAGGATGGAAAAGGCCGTCACGACCAAAATAATGAAAATCGGTATAAAATATCTCATTCTGATCAGTCGATGGGTTCCCTTATCATGGTGACGGACTTGCCACCCAGTTTCTTAAGGAAATCTTGAGTTTCTTCGTCATCGAACTTCGGGTCTTCGACTTCGATCACGATCATGAATTTGTCATCTCCCGTCCTTCCGAAGTGAGGATGTTCGAAAGTGGGATGGTTGTGCCGTGGGAGACGATTTAGGAAAAACATTCCGAAAAGCGTACCGAATGCCGCAAAGAGAATGGTTAGTTCGTAATAGACGGGAAATGGGAAAATCGGACTGAAGTACGGTTTTCCTCCGACGATCAAAGGATAGTCGAAGGAGTTCATGTACCAAACGATAAGCATGCCTGTAAAGAACCCAGTTACTCCACCTGCCAATGTGAAACAAGGAACTTTTGATCTGCCTACTCCCATTTGAGCGTCCAATCCGTGCACGGGTATGGGCGTGTAACACTCCCAACTGGTGAAACCTTCCTCGCGGATTTTGCCAGCCGCGTCATACAGATCCTTGGCCGAGTTGAAGGTGGCGGCCAAGCCATATTTTATGTCCATGATTTTACTCATACTGAAAGATTAGTGCTTGCCTCCATGGGGGTCGGCGGCTGGCATGACGGACTTGACCTCGGCCATCGGCATGAGTGGTAAAAAGCGTAGGAACAACAGAAAGAGAACCGAGAAAAAGCCGAAGGTTCCGAAGAAAGTAAAGATATCTACGATCGTGGGCGAATAATACCCCCAACTGGAAGGAAGGAAATCGCGGGACAGGGTTGTGTTGGCTATGACGAACCTTTCGAACCACATTCCGACATTCACAAAAATTGCGATGACCCAAACGAGTGGGGCATTCTCGCGAATTTTCTTGAACCAGAAGAGTTGGGGGCAGATCACATTGCAGGAAACCATGATCCAATAGGACCACCAGTAGTTTCCGAACGCCCGGTTGATGAACGCGAAACCTTCGTAGGAGTTCGCTCCGTACCAAGCGATGAAGAACTCCATGGAATAGGCGTAGCCGACCAAACTGCCGGTAGCCAAGGTGATCTTGCACATGTTGTCGATGTGCTTTTGCGTGATTAGATCGTGGAGACCGAATACCGCACGCAGGGGAAGAAGAAGTGTCAGCACCATTCCGAATCCGGAGAAGATGGCTCCCGCCACGAAGTAGGGAGGGAATATGGTGGTGTGCCATCCGGGGAGATTGGCTACGGCAAAGTCAAACGAAACGATCGTGTGAACGGAAAGAACGAGAGGGGTTGATAGACCGGCTAACAAAAGATAAGCCATCTCGAAATTACGCCAATGATTGTTCGCGTTTCTCCACCCCATGGCCATGACGCCATAAAAATACTTTCGCCAAGTTGTCTTGGCTCTGTCCCGGATGACGGCTAAGTCGGGGATCATGCCCATATACCAGAACAAAATGGAAACGGTGAAGTAGGTGGAAACCGCAAACACATCCCATTCCAATGGGCTTCGGAACTGTGGCCAAATTTCATTTGAATTGGGGAGTGGAAACAACCACCAGGCAAACCATACTCGACCAACATGGAAAAGAGGGAAAATACCGGCACACATAACCGCAAAGACGGTCATAGCTTCAGACGCCCGGTTGATGGAGGTTCTCCATTTTTGCTTGAGCAAGCAGAGGATTGCCGAAATCAGGGTCCCTGCATGTCCGATACCGATCCAAAAAACGAAATTCACGATAGCCCAACCCCAATTGACGGGGTTATTGTTCCCCCATACTCCAACACCTGTGGAGACCAAATAAGCCAAGCCCATTCCAGTGAAACTGGCAATGCACAGAGCCGTTATGAAGCACCACCACCACCAGGTGGGGGTCTTGGCTTCGACGATCCCGCAAATCTTTTCCGTTATCCAATGGAAGTTTCGCTTGTTAAGTACAAGGGGAGCTTCCTTCCATGGAGCAGGATCGACTTTCTCAAGTATTGCCGGAGAGCCTGAATCCACCTTTGACTTAGTAGCTGAACTCATGCCTAATGTTTCTCCTCCGAACTCTCGTTTTTGTGAGTTTGGGCATCATGTTCTTCCCCGTGATGAGAGGGATGAGCCTTGTCGTGGTATTCACGAGATGAGTGAGGTTCGTCCAAATGATACGGGTGAGGCATATGTTTGTTCGGGTTGCGAACTTTGGCCAAAAAGGTGGTGCGGGGGCGTGTATTGAGATAGCCCAGTACCGAATAGTCTCGAGGGTTGTTTTTCCATTTGCTTACTTCGCTCGTGGGATCGCTTATGTCGCCGAAAGCAATGGCATCGGTTGGGCAGACCTGCTGGCAAGCTGTACGGATCGTTCCATCCGGAACCTTGAGGTCGCTTTCCTCGAGCGTAAGATCCGCTCCGTCTTTGCCGGCAAGTTTGGCCGATCTCTGAGCCTTGACCTTTACTCGTATTTTGGATTCCTGAACTCGTTGAACGCAATAAGTGCATTTCTCCATGACTCCGCGCATGCGTACCGTCACATCGGGATTCTTACCCATGGCAGGGAGGGAATCGTTTTTCTCACCCAAGGGTCCTTGGTAAAGCTCGTCGGTGTCGCGTTTGTTCCAATCAAAGAAATTGAAGCGTCTGACTTTGTAGGGGCAGTTGTTCGCGCAATAACGGGTTCCGACGCAACGATTGTATGCCATGGCGTTCATGCCTTCCTCGTCATGAACGGTCGCATTGACTGGGCAAACCGATTCGCATGGAGCCGTCTCGCAGTGCATGCAGGCTACCCCCTGAAAGGAGACTTGTACATCAGATGGAATCTCGGCTCCATCTCTCTTGGTCGAGCTGAAGTATCGATCGAGTCGGATCCAGTGCATCTCGCGCCCCCTGAGTACCTGGTCCTTTCCTACGACCGGTATGTTGTTTTCGCTTTGGCAGGCAACTACGCAGGAGCTACAGCCAGTGCACTGATTGAGGTCGATTGCCATGCCCCATTGGTGGAGCCCGAAAGCATCCGACTTCTCATGGGTGTGATCAGGATGCTCATAGGCTGAGTTTCCACGCGGGGTCGTCTTTGCCTTATGGGCAAGATCTTTCTTTTGCTCATTTCCCCAAATCGCCGGAGAGTGTGACTCCGCACCCATTTTTTGAGCGAATGATTCGTTTTCGGCGTACTCTTCCGCATTGGCTTCGCGGACGATGGCACGACCTTCCATGGACCAATGTTCCTGAACATTTGCCAGGATTTTGTATTCACCTGTTGGTTCGCAGGTGACGCCTTCAATTATTCGGTTTCCATCCTTCCCGAGTAGTGGATGGGCGTTGTATCCGGTTCCTTGACCGACTCTGCCCGTGGTGCGGCGACCCATTCCAAGAGAGGCGACAATGGTTCTATCTGCCAATCCTGGCTGAACATATAGAGGACCTTCTATGAATTGATCGTCGGAAAGGGACAATTTGACCACCGGTGCTTTTTGTTTGCCGCTCTCGAATACCGCTGTGTCGGGTGCCACTTCTCCCTTTTCATTGAGCATGGTCGCTTTGGGCAAAAGCTTCAACCCGGGGTGCTTCTTTTCCAACTCGAGTCCTAAGACCGGGCTAATGAGCAGGGCATTGTCCCAAGTTAACTTTGAGATCGGGTCCGGACACTCCTGCATCCAACCGTTATTGGCGTACCGTCCATCCCAAGAATGAAAGTCGGGAATCAGCAAGATGTCCAGCTTGCCGGATGAAGATTTGCTTTCGCCGTCGGATCCGGTCTTGAGAAGAGCATCACGATCATTGACTTCGTCAATTTTGGTCGGTTCGGCATTCTTGTGGATTCCCAAGCGAAGAAAATCATCGAAGCTATTGCCACTCCCTGCGATTTCATCATGCATTGATTTGACCAAGTCATGTGGACTTTTGTCCGAATCCAGCATGGCCAGGAGGCATTCGAGGTCGGACTTGGTGTCGAATAGAGGTGCAATAAGGGGTTGAACGGGGACGGTCGAGGTTTCGTCCCAAGTTGTACCCAAGTCCCATGATTCCAAGTAATGGGATTGACCAATGTGCAAATCGCATTCCATTGAAGTCTCATCGATCGAATAACCGACTCGGGCGGAATTCTTTGCCTTTCCAAGAATCGCTTTCCAATCTACCGAAGAACCCACCGAATATACCGGGTTACCTCCTATGATGACGAGGGATTCCACTTCACCGTTTTCAACGGCTGCCAAAAGTTCGGCCAGGGGCGTATGGTTGCTTTCGGAAGAAGGCAGATAATCTATTGTTTTACCGATTGCTCCCAAAGCCCGGTTGATGGCGAGGCATGCCAATTGAACATCCTGTGGTAGGTGGCTTCCCGCAAGAACAACCGAGTTCTTCGGCTTGGAGCAGAAGTCCTTGACGCAAGCCTTAATCCAGTCCGAGTCCTTGAGCGCAGGTTTTCCGCGTTTGAGAAGATGTTCGATCAGCTCATTATCATTGCTTTCTAGGCATTTGAGTACTTCCGCTAAGAGAAGAGCCGCAAAAGCCGAAAAATTCGATGAATCGAGTCTGAGTCGATGATCCGCAACTCCGCCGGTGATGGTAAGGTCTGATTCTACTGAATAAAGCCTGTTCATCTTCTTGGCATCGGCGGGCTTGAGTACTTTCCTTCCTGCCATGAATGCCCGTGCATTCGCCAATGAGTTTGGTTCGCGGTTGCCTAAAAAATCGCAATCCAAAGAAATCACGCGGGATGCTTTGTCCAGTTTGGGTATAGCTCGAAGGGGTCCTTGTCCAAGGGCTTGGGACAGAGAGTTTTCAGGCTGACGAAGGTCGATTGCCTCAAATTCAGACCAGAGGACATTTTTGTCTTTTAGTTCTTTTGCGAGCTGATCACGAATTTTGGAAAAGGAAGAGTCGGACAAGATAGCGAGTTTTCCTTCCTTTGCCCACTTGCCCAGCTCAGCCAAGCCATCTTTGGAGGATGTTTTTTCCCACCGAACGGAAGAGTCGCCATCCTTGTTTATGGTTTCCTTGCGGAAACTGCCTTTGGCTCTGTCAGGGTCGTAAAGGTCCAATACGGATGCCTGAGCATAGGAGTCAGTGCTTCCGCCACCAGGGAGATAACTGGGGTTTCCCTCGATCTTGGTTGGTCTGCCTTGATGAGATTCGGCAATAAGCGGGAGAAAGCCCTGCGGGGTAGGCATCGAAGTTGCGTAATAGTTCGGCACCCCGGGGATGAGTTCCTCTGGGCTCTTGCCATAGGGGAGGATAGTTTGCTCCGGACGCCGGCATCCGGAAAAACCCAAACCGGCAAGACCGAAAGATGCAGCCATGACTTTCATGAAGCCTCTGCGTTCCACTCCCTCAAGCATACTTGCTCCCTCGGGGAATTCGCGTTCAACCCAAGACTTGAATCCAGGGGTTTCAGCCAAGTCGTCCAGACTTTTCCAATAGTGCCTGCCGTTGGCTGGAATTTCGTTAGATGCTTCCTTGATCATCGATGGCAACCTGTGCAGCTTAGAGGTGGATGGACTCCCCATTTGTCTTTGATACCCAAATCGGCATGGGGGTTTGCCGAAGTTGATTCGTCATTTTGGGCAGGGGGATGAACCCAAGATAAATTCGTGACCTCGGACATCGGTCGGA
>Ga0315321_10004645_pt1 | contig 10531 bp, 5 predicted proteins | sample M180m21515metaG_FD_203464 | JGI IMG/M metagenome (GOLD analysis project Ga0315321, IMG submission 203464) | Ammonia-oxidizing marine archaeal communities from Monterey Bay, California, United States - M1 80m 21515 | ecosystem: Environmental > Aquatic > Marine > Intertidal zone | place: USA... | reverse complement strand
GCGCGGACCACCGCTCCATCAGGAACTGGTACTCTCACTTTCCACAAGCATCTACCATCGTAAAATATGGTCTCAGGATCCCCTTCGGCGCTGATGGCTCTGAAATAAGTGGTCATGTCATTCAGGTGCTGGTACTGGTGATGTTTCATCCACTGTCAAACTGAACACCATGCCGTTGTTGAACGTGTCGATGGTCATGTCCGCACCAGTGTCTGTGTAGAAAAACGTCAGTGTTGAGTCTGCAAAATCGTTTTGTATGCCCGGGAACACCTTGCTGTTGGTTATTGGTGTGTACGTGCCAGTCTCGGTGATCTTGAACGACAATTCTTTGGTGTCGCTCAACACGGCTGAATCGTACAACATGGTGTTCACACTCTCCACCGCGCTGAGCCCGTCCAGACCCAGAGCCGAGAGATCGGTGTTCAACGTGGTGGTGTTGGCTGTGTACACGTGCAAGGGTTTGTCATGACCGCTGGCAGCGACACCTCGTGTGTCGAACAGCTGACTGTCCGCCACCGCGCTCAGACCATACTCAACAGTAGGAGAGCTCTCGGAGAAAGGTATCCATCCTCCACCTGGATCCACTACTTGCAACGGCAGTTCCCAGTCGTCAACAGTGTTTCTGACAGGGGTACATGGCACTCCGGTGACAAATGGTGGTAATCCTACATCTCCTTTGCCGTCTGAATCGTCATTGTCATTCACAGCCACGTTGGTGATTCTGGATATTGGATATCCCATGCCACTGTATGGTGATGTGAATGGAGCGGTCAACAGACCAGAAATTTTCATCTGCAACTGACCACTTGTGGGCATGGTCACAGCCACGTCCTGTGAGTTTGTAAGATCACCAACAATACCGGTGATTGTCTTGCTATCCACGCGAAATTCGAATGATCCGTCAGATTCAATCACCAAACTCACCGGAAGCAATCGACCATACGATGTGTAAAAGTGTGTGCCAGTGGCTTTGAGTTGATCACTCTTGGTACCATCATCATCCACCACGCTCACGAAAATCTCGAAACCCTTGCCGTTGTCCGGTTGATTCACATAACAAAACTCTAACCGGCCATTGGCGTCTGTAGTGCTGTTATCAGCTTCGTAACTGGCTCCACCGGATCTTATACCATACACGGTGACTAATTTGTGTGTACCACCAGGCGGGTAAGCGTGTCGATTACCAGTGGTGAGAATCACGTGTTGTGTACCAACACCTGTGGCGAACGTGACACCTGCACCAGAATGATGCAGGTTTTTGAAAGTTAATGTGGGTTGTTTGTTGGTTCCTGTGTAGCTGCCTGGCACCATGTTGTTGTCTTGCTTGTTGCTCATGTAACAACGATACGGTGATGTACCGTCACCTATTGGTGGCATGCCGTATCCCATTGAACCTTGTGTCACCCAGGTGTTGCCTGCGTATTGCACGGTTCGGTCATGGATTTGATATTCGAACGTGCCACTGTAGTCAGCGATCAGGTCTGGATACAAACTCACAAGGTTTCTTGTCTCAGGTGTTGGTGTGGTGTCATTGACACCTGCGATCAATTTCTCGCGTACCAGGTGATTGAAGCTGCTTCTAAATTTCTTCACATAAATATTTATTAAACCACAGGATGATCGTCGGTTTATGCAGGGTTATTTTGTGATCATTCCGGAGACTGTGGATTAATTGAATCTTCTGATATCACCAGATCTGACGTGTCAACACTGGTCAACAGATGTGTCATGGTGCCGGGGTTTCCGGTTTTGGTGTAACAACGACCTTGGAACATGATAGGTGTACCAGGTATCACGTTGTCATTTGGATTCAGACACACTCTGTCAGCTTGATCCACATGTGATGTATTAGCTGGTGTAGGACTGACACACATGTACTGAGATGGGATCCGTATTGAGGCAGATACTTGCGCGGTGTCCGGGGTACCAGAGATGATTGTTTTGTCAATATCAATCACAACCGTGGAGTGAGCTTCATCTCCGGATATAATTTCGACATTTGTTATCTGTGACTGATTGTAGTGATACTGGCGCGCAACAGGTTGGAGAGGCCAATCATCTGACCTGATTTGATATATATCACCAGTGGAATTGAATATTACTTTATATGTTTGATCCGCTACATCAATGTATGTGTCAGCGAACCATAAATCATGGTGTTTAGAATATGTATTGTATGGTCCAGTTGTGGTGGCTGGGTATTCGAACCACCTTGTTTTGTTCTGCCAGGTCCATGGATATCGCATCATGATCCGGTTGACTCTTCTTTCCGCGTCAGATTCGAAAATTATTTCTCCACCGGGTCGATGTCGACCATTCGTCCGGTATGCATAATTAGACCACGTGAAGGGATGATCTGGACCTGTGTGAATGGTAGGTCCATCCACAATCTCATGCACTGTGTCGTACACATCGCGTGTGGCGAAAGGTTGTATTGTGGTGTATCTTGTTTCGTATGTGACACCATCATCTAACAACCAATCATATTTGATATCAACAGAACATTCACTTGAAGGTGTAGCTTGAATGGGTTGATTGCAGCAGCTACCGTCATCACATATAGGTGTACCCACTTGTGAGCTCAGATAATGTGTCCGGGTTCCTGTAGAGTATTCAGTTTTAATATAAGCAACACCATCAACATGCAGACAATCACCGTAACTGGTGTTGCTGTTTGGATTCAAATAGATGTGTTCCGGATCGCTCATGAGCTCAACGTAGGGGTTGCTGTTGGTGTGGGAGGTGATGCACATTCCTCACAATTGGTGCTGTACGATTCAATCTGATCAAGCTTGTGTGTCTCGCCCCCTGTTATACCGGTCTTCATGTAACATTTACCGTCGATCATGATGGTACTACCAACTTGTGTGTCCGGAGTGTCAACAAACACCCGCGTCACATCATCACTATGACAATGCACCCGGTCGCTCATCACCCTTCAACCCAGATTCTCAACCGGCAATTGTTTAAATCGTCGTATGTTATGTTTTGACCGGTCAGATCTACATACGCTCTTTGTTTGCTGTTTTCAGCTGCACTCGCCGGGCGAATAGTCACATTTTTAGTGACTTGAACCGGGTTCAATGGGTCCGTGTAATTCCACAAACTGTATCGGAAACGTAAACCCGGGTTCATGTATTTTTTTCTGATGTCTCTTATTTCAATCTCAATATATTTTACAACATTATTACCATTTATTTGCTGATGGATCTTGTCTGGCGCTGGTTTTGTTTTTATTTCTATTTTGTTCTCAATTCCAACTGCGAATGCTGTTGAACTTGTGGATGTGTTGCTGTCAATTATGAAATCAACATCTTCCCAGTTACCAGACTCGTTCACAATTTCGCATGAGGAGCCAATTGCCTCATATTGCACTGTGCGTTGCGGGAAATAAGTTAAATTTTTCCGGTTATCTTCATCACCACTGTTTTCCGGTACGATGAAATTATCCCGATACACATGCTGATTGATGTTGGCAATACCCTCAACTTTATCAGGTATAGTCAGGAAAGTCATGTAATAACCGTTGTCCTGTGTGCCCCAACCAAGACTTGGTGCTTGACTTATATAAAAAGTCGCCGGCCATTGAGCATTCCAGTTACGTACATGATGTGTACTGCGGTATGCCAAGTCGCTGAGCAGTTCTGTGTATTGAAAATTAGCTGGTTTTAAATCCATTATACCAGTACCATATGCCGCTAGTGCTATTCCATATGCAGTTCTGAATGACCTTTCACCCTTTGTGCCATTGGAATAATAACTACCGTTACCTACTTGATAATTGTGACTCACACTACCGGCTCCATGATAAAACAAGGGTGTCCATGCAGAAGGATCGTACGTGTTGTCATTAGGATCATCTACAGGGATTCTGTACGCTTTAGGTTGAAAGGTTCGATTGTGTTTCGGGTTGATAATGCCTCTGATACCCCATTTCTGGGTTTGGTGTTCTTCCAACCCGGCCATCCAGATCACCATCTCATACTGTCCTCCAAGCTCGTTTCCATTGATTGGTTTTCCAATGTAAATCACCATGTGCTTTATGTTTCTTTTTTGTTGATGAAAACTATCTGATGTCAGTAAATGATATTGTATAAAATTCTTGTACCAGTCGACACTGTTCGGATCTGTACCGGTCATTGCAGATACTCGTTTACGTATGTCTCTCCATCCGCTGCCAGTTTCACTATATCTACTAGGATCCATGATGGCTTTACCAGCTGTAGGGCGATCGATCATCACAACCGGGACGAACTCTCCAGCTTGAATGTTACTGGCCAGTTTCACACTCATGCTCAACGCGTAGTGTATACCGATTTGATAATTTGTTGACCTTTGATTTTTGTTCCCGAACCAGTGGGTACCGTATGCTGTTGGAATGGACGGTTTTGCACTTTGTTGTGCGTAAAATGTTCTGATTGGATCAATTGTCACACCATCAGATTTGTAAATTTTGTTGGTGCTAGCACCATTCAATGTACCTACACTCAAAACTGTTCTCATGTCTCTACCATGATGCCCGAAACGTGCATGATCCATCATTCTGGTGGTCCACACACCTGTCCCTTGTGTTATAGGTGATATAAACTCTCCACTTTCAAAAACCGGGTGGTCTACATGTTCTGGATGAAGATTTGGCATGTATGCATAACTGTTGTGACCATGAGACGCATACGCTTGTTCTATACCTTGAGCTTCTTGTTGTGTATAATCAGCTTTTGACCTGGGCCGGATCGTCTTCGTGTTGTACATGTAGCTCGTCACATTCTCATCCGTCAAACCACCGCTCAAAGGCATGCTTATGGTGTGACCAGCATCTAAATCATCTTTAGATTGTGTGAATGTCATGGGTTGAGTCGCATTAGAGTTTCCTGATAAATAGTAAAACCCGTCAGTTGCGTCTTGCTTGATCAAACCGTTTATAAATGATCGCCCTCTGCCGGGTTGTGCCACATTGATATAATCAACGATGGATAAATTGGTTGCTGGATCACTGAGGTCGAGATTTGCAGAAGTTTGATTGACAACTGTTGTGTAATCGAAACCTTCTGAAGTGTTGAGCCAATGGGCCGGGTTTTGTGTATCACTCATATGATTATTTATGCAGCATTTTGTTAATTACGGTGATACTCGCCACCGGGCCTTTGATAATTGTGGCTCTGCAGCTAGATCTACCGATTGAACTCTTGGGTCGATCATTACCAGCAGAATCAACAGAATGTGTAGGCAACACGTATGGGTCATCATCCATCACCACCGCCCGGGCTAGTGATCTGGAAAAACTCACTGGTTTTGAGACATATGCTACACTGGTTGGTGGAATCGACTGGCTTGGTATGTCATATGACATCAGGGCTTGCATCGATGCTTCACTTGCGGAGAACAACAACACATTTTTAGGTGGACACAACATTCTACCTTCTACAATTCGTGTGTTTTTACAATCATCAACCGTTTTGTAATACACACTGTTCTGATCAGTAGCAACAGGTGTGTCAATCATGTCAGTCTTGTTGCTTATTTTCACATAACACTTGCCGTCCACGTGGATCAACGACCCGATCGGATCATCAAAATGTTGTGTGACTATCTCGTGATTGCTCATGATCAACAAACCACTTGAAAGCTGATTCTGTTGCTGTCGGTCATTACATTATCCGCGGTTCTCAACTCGATGTGGAAATCATTTGTGGTGACTGGGTAGATATAATCTTCCACTCCGAAATACGCTCCACCGTATTCCCTAGGATTGCTCGAGCCACTGATGCTGTAATCGGCATGAGGCATGGGATTGGTGAATGACACTTTATAAATGCCGGTTGTGATTCGCATGATGCTAGCCACGTTACCTCCGGTGTGTCCAGTGATGGTGTAGTTGTTGCCACTGCCTTGCGTGCCATCGAATGTACCCCAGGCTTTCACACCGTATTGTGGAGCAGCCAATGCAATCGGTCGATCCTGATGCTGAGCCATAATGGTGAAACTGGCGTTAATTTGACTCCCTTCGCTCCCGGGTGCGTTTTGTCTAGTGTAAATCTTGCACTCGGTGGTGGTCAGGACGTCGTATTCTATCGTGGTATGAGACCCGTCCGGGAAATCCACACCAAGTGCTAGAACCGGCACACTGGTGAAATGACCAGGTTTGAATGTGATTGTGTAATTACCGGTAGCATCAATATTAACATTCTGGATCCAATCGTAATTGCTGCTGAGCAGGGCGCCATCGGCACCTATTCTGGCACTTACAACATTTGACTCGTTGTATCCACCGTTGTAGATGGCACGACCGTTCTCGATGAACCAGCGCAAATTATTGTTGGCCATATTGGATGAAGCGCCATCTGTTGTATTTGTGATGTTTGAACCATCCGCATCTGCTAGGAAACGGATCGTGTAGTCCCCACCGTGATCACCAAAATGTTCAGCCCGGTAAATGATCTCCCAACTGGTACCACCTGCTGTGCTGTTTGGTTTCACCCAGTGCAATCTGAACACACCAGTGTATGTTGGTCCAGTGACGTCGCAGAATATTCCATCCGGAAGATCCGTGTAAAATCCACCGTTTGGGCTGCTGTTCACGAGTGTTTTGAGATGGCTCAAACTACCGGCACCGCTGGTGCCGCTCTTCTGACCTTCGAAGATTGCATGCCCGTTATCAATTACCTGCTGTAATGATGTGGCACCTGAGATGAAACTCCAGTTGCCGTTAGCGGCATCTTGCATGGTGGCTGAACTACCGGTGGCATCATTGGTGAAGGTGGCCCAATAGTTCGAACCACTATTCGCACCTGTCCATGCAACATACATGATGGAATTGCTTTGTATTGCGTAAAATAGAGCCATTGTAACACTCCCGTTTTGATCATGTATCGCGATCTTGTCTGGTAGTTTACCGGCGAACAGGCTCTGGTTTTGTATCTCACTGTTGTCACCCACACCACCGTCAGGTGGTGCTGTTTTGACTTGTTCTATCGCATCACCATCGGTGTTAACACGCAAGTAACTACCAGCATCTAGTGTGGCGGGCGTGTCTGTCAAATCCACAAACTCGTTGCTTTGAGCACCAGGTTTCCATTTGTCGTCTGTGTCATCATACACCAACACTTGACCACCAGACGGCGCAGCCGTGCTCGTGTCCACATCGCTCAGACCGGCTATGTCATTTGCTCCACCGGTTGGGGAATCAACAGATCGACCACCATGATACACCACGTTGCCGTTGTCGACCAATTGCTTCAAGGTGGTCTCACCATTCGGAGTGACGTAGCTACTAACATTAGCTCCTTGAGCCTCAAGACCGGAACCTGTGGCATCATTGTTGCATCGAACATAATAGCTTGAACTACCTGACGAGTCAGTCCAGTGCACAAAGAGTATATGATCTGTAGTTATATAATTGAATTGATAATTTAACACACCGCCAATTCCCGGTCTTTTCATGATGATCCCATCTGGAATCATACCTTCAAAATTGCTCACGTTTTGTATCTCCGGATGTGTGCCTGCGCTACCGGTGTTGTCGGTGTGGCCATGATACAACGCTCTCCCGTTCTCGATGAACCAACGTAGCGTGTTACTGGTCGAGCTATCTGTGTAATAATCAGTATTTTTGATTCTAAATGTACCGTCAACATCATTATTAAAATCTATAAACCTGTTGTCGGTCAGAGAGGATCCAAAATCCTCAAGCCGATACTCAATCCAATCAGCATGAAGTCTTTGCAGCTTCAATATCTGCGTTTCTGCGGATTGTGTCACTACAATCGCATCTGGTAAGTCAGTGTAAAAATTGTTAGCAGATTTGATCACACTCAAGCTACCTGCACCACTGGTGCCACTCTTCTGTCCGAGGTAAATGGCGTGTCCAGCATCAATCAATTGTTGGATAGTAGGAGCAGCCACCCCATTGATTGGTGACAATATATGTGAACCGTATGCTGTCCAGCCATCACCTGTAGTGCTGTTGTTGAACACTATTCTATGAGCCGCATCACTCCAAGTGTCTGTGTAAATTATCTTGCTCCCACTGACCTGTCTCAATTCACACACAATGTAACCACCATTGCTATCAGCAGTAGAAGTAATTTCGGTATGTTTAATAATCAACTTGTCTGGAAGTTTACCTGCAAAGTTGCTCACTTCCTGAATGGCACTGTGGTCACCAACACCACCGTCAGGTGGAGCTGTTTTGATCTGTTCTATAGCGTCACCTGTAGTGTTGACTCGTAAATAACTACCAGCATCAAATCCGCTGGGTGTGTCAGTCAAGCTGGTGAATTCACTTGCTACACCACCCGCGGCCGGTGGTGCTATTTTGTTCACTCGGTCTTGATGCTGAGCCATCATGCTGAAATTGGCGTCGATTACAACACCCTCAAACCCGCTTCTGTTTTGTCTGGTGTAAATCGTACATCCGGTGGAGAGCAAACTGTCGACTTCCACCGTGACATGTGAAACACCTCCCACGTGGTCCGCTCCGAGTGTTAAAGCTGGTGTGGCGGTGAAATAACCAGGTTTAAAGGTGATTGAGTAATTACCAGTACTGGTTCTGTTGACATTTTCGATCCAATCATGACTGGCGCTGACCAACGTACCATCATGATTAATAATGGCGCTGACAATTGTTGAATCGACACCTCCACCACTATACAAAGCTCGTCCGTTCTCGATGTGCCACCGTAAACTGTTCATGCTGTCTGCGTGAGTGAAATACCATTTTTGTTGTTGTGTGCCGTCCGCGTCGTGGTTGTATCTTATCATCCGGAGATCGCTAGCGGCATCTCCGAAGTCTTCATTTACATACTCTATATAACCAGATGAGATTCTTTTGAGACTCAGCAAATTTGTATCAGTACCATGCGGGATAACAATTCGATCCGGTAGTTCTGTATAAAAATCGGTTGCAGCGTTTTTGATCACACTCAAGCTGCCTGCTCCGCTGGTGCCACTTTTTTGTCCGTGATACACCACATTACCATCATCGATCATGGCTTGCAAGCTGGTACGACCATTTGGTATTGTGTACCCGCTGGTGATGTTTCTGACGCCCGCGCCAGTTGGATTGTTGTAAAAGCTTATGTGACCGGAGGATTCTCCATATGGATCCATGTACTCTATAGCTCCATCCGCGTCTCCTTCGTACACAGATCTCAACACAAGTGGCATGGTGTAATCACCGTTATCGCAGACGATCACATCTGGTAATTTACCCGCGAATTTGCTTGCGGATTGAATCAAGCTGTTATCACCCACACCTCCATCAGGTGGAGCGGTCAACACTTGTTCCACCGCGGTACCATCCGCTGTGGTTCTCAAATAAGCTCCGCTGAGCAACTCGGCAGGTGTGTCTGTCAAGCTGGTGAAATCGCTTGCTCCTCCGGATGACATGCCTAGGACCGGTGCTCCTGTTTCCAACTCGGTGGGTTGATTGGAGATCTCTTCCACGGTCAAGAACAAATTGTGAAAATCCATGCGGTCTATTTGATCGTGGACCAGCTTCATGGCTATTGTCTTGGTGTTCAGATCTTGATTGTCATGTGTTGCTTGAGCAGTCACTGTGGACCTATTGTTTGTGCTTGCCGGGTTCGTGTACCAGTCCCACTCGGCGGTGGATGTCGCCAGTGCATCATCCACATAGAATGCGCCTTGTTGTACTGAGTTTGTATCCTCCATGAATGTTGCTGTAAAATGTAGCAACAATTTAGAATCTGTTGAACGTGGCGTGTATTGTGTGGATATCAATGTTGTACCAACACCTGAAACATCTTGCTTTGAATCCAGTTTCTCAACAACTTTCTGCACGACGGAACCCGCTGGTAACACTGATGCTCCACCACCATGATACAAAGCTCGTCCGTTCTCGATGTACCAACGTAGGTTTTGATGCATAGATCCATCGGCAGGAAAATTGTCAGTTTGACCAGCATGTCCGGTGAATGTACCGTCCGCATCATCTTTGAAAACTAAAATGTAATCACTATTTGATCCACTAACGTTTCCGGACTGCACTCTCGCCTCATAATAGAAATTGCTTCCATCGGGTTGATCTGTTATGCTCTTTGCGAATTTCAGACGTAAAATAGATTCATATCCACCAACATGTGTTGCAACAATAGAGTCCGGTAGTTCAGTGTAGAATTGTTCAGCTAGAGATTTGATCAAGCTCAAGCTGCCTGCTCCGCTGGTGCCACTTTTTTGTCCGTGATAAATGGCGCGCCCATTGTCAATATACCAACGTAGATCTCCTGCAGATGTGAAATGAATAGCACTATCCACAGTGCCAGATGCATCATTGTTGAAAATTATTCTATAATCAGAAGTCGATGCGTCGCCAAAATCTTCGTATCGATATCCTATATTCGTTCCGATAAATTGCAATGTTAACACGAACTCTGCTCCGCCATGTTCATGTACAATCGCGTCTGGTAATTTACCATCAAAATTGCTGGCAGCTTGCATGTGACTGTTGTCACCTAGCCCTCCGTCAGGTGGTGCTGTTTTGATTTGTTCTATAGCGTCACCAGCAGCATTG
>Ga0315321_10004643_pt1 | contig 10537 bp, 9 predicted proteins | sample M180m21515metaG_FD_203464 | JGI IMG/M metagenome (GOLD analysis project Ga0315321, IMG submission 203464) | Ammonia-oxidizing marine archaeal communities from Monterey Bay, California, United States - M1 80m 21515 | ecosystem: Environmental > Aquatic > Marine > Intertidal zone | place: USA... | reverse complement strand
GAGGAAGCCACCGGGGATCTTGCCGGAAGCCGCGGTGCGGTCCTGGTAGTTGACCGTGAGGGGCAGGAAGTCGAAGCGGCTGGGCTTGGTGTCTGCAACGAAGGTGCAGAGGACCGAGCTGTCGTCCTGCTTGACGACGACGGCACCACCGGCCTGCTTGGCAAGCCAGCCGGTCTCGAGGGTGATGTTGCGGCCGCCGATCTCGACGGTGACGGATTGGGTCTTCATATTTTTCTCTCTTTGCTTTGGTTCAAGTCGTGTGTCGCCCATGCACGCGCGTGTCCACCGACACGGTGCGGGGCGGGAATTACTGGGGGTGCCACCAAGCTCAAGAAATGGGCGCCGGAAGGCGGGGCATCAAGTCAAGAGAACTTGGATGGCGGGGTCTCGACGACCCTCAGGCAGCTGGAGGCAGCGGCATGGGCTGGCCAACAGCGATGGACCCGTGCGCGAGCTCTGCTTCGAGCGCCTTGGTCTCGTAGACCTGCGGGATCTCAGCCAGGCCCCATCATGTGGGGACGTGAAGGGCATGGCTGAGATCGCGTAGACCTGCGAAACACGGGCGTCGGAGGGACTCGGGCGCGTGCTGCGAGTGGTGTCGATCAAGGTGGAAAAGAGCGGTTCGTTCGGGAGGGAACGAAGGTCTGGTGGGGCCCCTGACATGCAGGAAGCTCCGATGTTCGGGAGCCTGTGTCGACCGGATCTGCCTCCGGTATGAATTGGTCTCCCAGAACGCGCGAAGGCGACGGTATCACCCGTCGCCTTGTGAGCGTCAGCGCCGCAGACCGAGGCGCTGGATGACCGACTTGTAGCGGTCCTCGTGGTTGTTCCGAAGGTACTTGAGGAGCCGCCGACGACGACCGACGAGCTTGAGCAGCCCGCGGCGGGAGTGGTGGTCCTTGTGGTGGGTGCGGAAGTGATCGGTGAGGTAGGTGATTCGCTCGGTGAGGAGCGCGATCTGGACCTCGGAAGAGCCGGTATCGCCTTCTTCTCGCCCGTAATCGCGGATAATCTCCGCCTTGCGCTCAGTCGTCATCGCCATGGTGTTCTCCAGTTCTTCCCGGGCCGGGCAGCGCCGCGCGTGTGGCGTACATCGCAGGGCCGCCCTGGCCGGTGGGCCGCGCGCATGTGACCCGAGGCTCGCCCCTTGTCAAGGGCTGAGCGCGTCACCAACTGCCACAGCATCGTGACATTGAGCCTGGTTCAGCCGTCTGGGCGCTCGACATAGGTCTTTCCGGACCACTCGTAGCGCTTCACCACTTTCTCGGCGCCCTGGCGGGTGGTGACGTGGACGGTGTGGGCGTCGGCGTCGAAGCGGGTCTTGGCGTTCCAGCGCTTGTCTTCGATCTCGCCGCCGCGCACATGGGAGAGCGCGAGGGTCAGCTTGCCCGGCAGAGTGGCCGCCTCCGCGCGGTAGGCGATGTAGCTGATCTTGCCGGTGGGGGTGTCGCTGTCGGCGCCATGTGCGGTCACCTGAAGCAGGGGCACGCCGGTGTCGTTGACCGACAGCACTTCGATCTGAGCGTGACGAAGAAGCTGTCCATCCACGCGAGCAGCCGGGAGAGTCAGCGACTTGTCGCTGCCGCCGTAAGGCTCGTAGACGCGCACCACCACGATGCCATCGGGGTTCATGGACACGGTGACGACCTCGGTCTCCCCGTCGTTGTCGAGGTCGGCTTGCAGACACGCTCGGGTCAGCACACCGCCGTAGATGTAGCCTTTGGTCTCGGCGACATCGTCGTCGTCGAGCACCACGACCTGGTACCACCAGTCGCGTCGCCCGCCGAGTGGGACCGGTCCACCCGGCACGGTGGCCCGCACCATCAGTGGTGTGCCCAGGTCGAGCCGGGCCACGATACGGCCGCGGGTGGTGGGGGATCTGCGCAGGTTGACCTTGTGACCGGCCACACAGATCCGCTCTCCAGCCTCGGTCGGGCTTGGGCTCTTGCCCGCGATCGTGGTGGGCGGGTCCGACGATCCCTGCGCGGCGGTCGCAAAAAAGGCGACGGCCATCGCTGCGGTCCAGTGTCCAACACCCACGCGGCAGTCCTCCATCGCTGGGCTGGTGAGCCTACCCCATCTCAACGGGGACCTGCTTCGTCGCCCGGCTCTTCGGACGCGGTCTCATCGATCGGAGTCAGCGTCCATACGAGCAGACGGTCGTCGGGCCAGGCTTTGGGCTCGCCGTAGACACCCCGCAGGACCGCCACCGTCATCTCGCGCTTCGACGGTGGCATGAGGTCTTCGTGGAGCACCACGTAGCGGTAGCCGTCCCGCACCAGCGCGCGGGCCCCCATGACAATGTCGAGCGACGGCAGTGCGCTGCCCAGGCTGCGGGCGCGGCTGGCCTCGATGCGGATCAGGCTGGCGGTGAGGCGGTTGGCGAGCAGGCTGCGGGGCATGGGGTCGTTGAGTCCCCACGGGGCGGGGCGACCATGGGCGGTTTGATACCAGGAGTAGACCGCGCGCTCGAGGTTGGGAACGGTCATTGGAAGATCGAGAACGGCTCCAGTCACGGCGTCTTCGCGCATGTGGTGGTAGGCATCTGGGATGTGGGCCGAGGCCGTGGGCACCGGTAGGGTCGCGGGAGAAGCCCAGGCCACTTCTGCGGCGAACAGCACTGCGAGCGCGCCCACTACGCCGGCTCGCACTGCTGGGGCGCGGCGACGGAGCAGGTGCCGAAGCCCCACGGAAGCCGTCATCGCGAGCGCAAGTCCCACCCCCACGACAAAGCGGAAGGGGTGTGAGATGCGGTCGAACAGCGGCAGTGCTTCGAAGAGCACCAGGAAGGGAAGGGGGACTCGGCGTCCCTCAACGAGCAGGTACTCGCCGCCCATGTTGAGGTAGGGGCCCAGGCTGAACGCAAAGAAGACCAGTCCCATCCACGCCCATGGCGCAAGCTGACGAACCCGCTTGGTGAGCAGCCAGGCGGTCCCGCCCAGCAGCAGCGCGGTCCACCCCAAGGTGATGACGATGACGAGCTGCTCACCATAGAGCGTGAAGAGGTCAGGGCTGGGGATGGTGCTCGGACGGAAGAAGGCGAGGAGGTCGGTGATGTTGTGATCCATCAGGGACCGGCGCACGAACTCGGGGTCGCGCGTGACGAGGGCGTCCGAGGCATCCAGCGACGACCGGAAGGCCAGCAGCATCGGAATGACCAGAACGCCGGCAGTCGCGCCAGCGCCCATCAAGGCGGGCACCAGTGCCTTCCAGCGGGTGGCCCAGGCCTGACCTGCCGCTTGCCACACCAGCACCACAACGCCCCCGATGGCGGCCATCAGCCCGTAGTACCAGCTGGTGAGTGCGCAGCCGGCTGCAAAGCCCCCGAGCGCGAGGGCTCGACCAAGGGAGGGGCGGTCGATGAGGCGGATGAGGCCCCAGATAGTGAGCGGCAGCCAGCCTGCGCACACCGTCTCGGAGATGCCATTGAAGGCTTGGCCGAGGAGGTGAGGGGCACCCCCGTAGAGGACCATCGCGATGCCCGACACGATGGGGTCGCCCGTGACCCGACGGGCCAGCAGCCAAGCGCCAAAGCCCGACAGCGCAAAGCCAGCTATCACCACGACATTGTAGGCCGCCGCGGGACCCAGGAGCAGCTGGACGGGCCACGATGCCAGGGCTTGTACGGTGTCGATGAAGTACAGCGTGCCGCCATCGGGCCAGGACAGCAGGTGGGTGTGGGAAGGCCAGCGTCCTTTGGACAGCTCGTCGAACACCCACCAGTATCCCCAGACGTGGTTCCAGCTGTCGTTGCCGGGGTGGCCGAGCAGACGGCCTTGGAGGTCGGTGACCGTGGGCCATGTCAGGGCCACCGCCAGCACCAGGCTCGCAAGTGCTGCGGCAAGATACTCGGCAGTCGCGCGGCGGGGGACGGGGATGGCGGCGTCGGTCAACATCTGGCGCAGCGTAGCGCAGAGGTGCTTGTGGGGATTGGGCCGTGTGTTCGGCGACCGGGCTGGAGCCCACCGCGGCCGATGCGATAGGCTCCGCGGCATGCCGTCTTCATCCCGCCAGCTAATCTCGCTCGTGTGCTTGCGGTCGGGCCAATTGCAGCTGGCGGCGTTGGGTCTGGCGTTGGGTCTGGGGTGGGGCTGTGCTTCCGAGCCGGTCGAGCTGCCCACCGCCGAAGAGCTGGCGGTGGCCGAAGAGCGCAGCCGCACCACCGATCCACCTCTGTATCAGCTGCTTTACGACGCCCCTGTGTTGCCCGAGGCCGGCCCGGAGGCCGCCAAGGTTCGCCAGCTCGTGTGGCTTCGGCACATGGAGCTTTCCACCGGCCAGATCGATCTCCTCACTCAGGCCCACACCGTGGCGTCGGAGCGCTTGGAGCGCATGAAGGAGCGCGAGCTCGAGGTCGTGGCGCGCTGGCAGGCCCATGAGTCCGAGGTCTACGGCGAGATGTGGACCCGCATGGCCAGCGGGGCTCCAGTGGATGCCCCAGAGCTCAACGCTCTGGTGGATGAGCTTCGGGAGCTGCGCAGTGGTGGCGGCCGAGAACGCGACCTCGTGACGGCGCGCTTGGCGGCGCTTCAGTCGGTGCTAGAGGCGGAGCAGCCCTTTCTTCGGACTTTGTCGCCAGGACAGGAGCACCTCATGGCGGATGCGGTGTTCTTTCTGCGCCACCGTCTTGATCCCGTGGGCTCGCCAGGCGACTTCAAGGCCCTGGTCGGCAACACCTATGAACCTGGCCAGTATGCTGTGCTGCAGCGCGGTCTCGACGATGTGACTCGGGCACCACTGGACATCGGAGGCCTCTGGCAGGACGCCGACGGTCGCGAGGGCCATGTGTTCTTCGATGCGCGTCGGGAGGTACTCTTGCTGCTTGCGCTGCTGGAGCCCGGCTTCATGGAGGCGGTCACGGCTGCGCGGGCCTTGGCAGTAGCCGAAGAGGCGAGTGGCAGCGGACCCTCCCCGACCGCGCCGCCGCCATCTCCTTGAGACAGCGCGGTTTCGGAGCAACGTCAGACCAGATGTGAGAGCGGGCACGCATTGTGCAAAAGGCCTGTGAGCCTCTTTTTCCGAAGCCCGCCCGGTTCCAGAAATGCCCATCCTGGTCCCCATTGAAGTGTCTGCTCCCTCCCGTGCTGCTGTACGGGTGGCTGCGGCACTTGCGAAGGCTCGAGATGACAGTCTGGTGATGCTGCATGTCCACATCGGACCGGAGCCTGCCAGTCTGGACATCCTTGCGCAGCTTCACGAGATTGCGGAGCCGGCTCATGACGAAGGCGTATCTGTGCGGCTTCGCGTGGTCCGCGGACAGGTTGTGGACCAGATCTGCACATGGTCGCGACGGTCAGGGGTGGGCTTGGTGGTCACCGGCACCCGGGGGCTGAAGCCCTCCTCCACGCCAGTCCACGACCGCACCGTCCGCGCACTGATCAATTGTTCTCCGGTTCCAGTGGTGGCCATTCGCCCCGGCGAAGATGGCATGGGCACCGCGGATGGGCCCATTCTGCTCGTCTCCGGCGGTAACTCCCTGCCGTTGACCATCGCCCAGCAACTGAGCCGGGTGTGGCGCCGTGAAATCGTCAACGCTTCGCTCGTCGCGGGCCCGAAGCTGATCGATACCGTCTTCATCAGACGCTCTGATATCCTGACCGTGGTGCCTTTCGACCCGGACTGCGCCTGCGCCGACGGGTGTGTGGAGCTGATGACCCGCGCGACCGGTGGCTTGGCGCTTGTGGGTCGGGGTGGCTGTGGCTGTGCGGAAGCTGGCGGTCCGCGCAAGGCGTTGTCCCCTTTCGCGCGATAGGCTGCCCGCCGTCGAGTCAGTGATGTTGTGGGGCTGCGCTGTGCGTTCTCGCCCCGGTCCCTGTGCGGAAATCCCCAATGTCTGAGTCCTTCACAACCCAAGATGCAGCCATGTTGGCGGCGCGGTGGGAGGAAATGAAGGCATATGTAGACTTCGACGATGCGACTGTGCGCCGGCTGCATCGTATCCGCCTTGCTGTGATGGTTGAAATCGACGACATTGTCGATGGTTTCTATGCAAAGGTGCTGAAGTTCGAGGGCGCGCGCTCGGTGCTGACCGGCCCGGCGCAGGTCGAGCGGCTCAAGCAGACTCTGCGGGTCTTTGTCGAGGAGATGCTCACAGGACCCTACGATACGGCCTACTATATGCGGCGCCGTCGAATCGGTCATGTGCACGTGAGGGTGGGGCTTCCCGAGCACTACGTATTCACGGCACTCAATGGCGTCCGCACCGCAATCTGCGAGGTGGCCGCCCGGTCGGTGTCGCCGGAAGACCTCCTCGCCACTGTGCATGCCGTCGGGCGCATCACCGACCTCGAGCTGGCGGTGATGTCGGCGACCTACTTGGAGGCCCACGAAGAGCGTCAGCTCCGCGGTCTCCAGGACCTCATCGTTCAGAACCTCCCGGTCACGGTCCTCTGCCTGGACTCCGGCGGACGGGTCACCTCCGCCACCCGTCCGAGCACCCGGCTGTTCGGAGGTGCATCGGCCCATGGTCAGCACTACGAGGACTACCTTCCCGCCCGACTCGTCGAAGACTCGGACCTCCCTAGCCACCTCGGCCGTGCGCTCGCCACGGGCCAAGAGATCATGATTCCACGGGTGCTCCATGGGGAGGGTGCCACCGCCCGCCACTTCCGCATCAGGTTGGTGCCCCTCGACCACGAGCTGGCCCGGGTGCTGATCCACATCGAGGAGCTTACCGACGTCGTCGTCGCTGAGCAGAGGGTGCAGCAGGCGGAGTCTCTGGCCCGCATCGGCAGCCTGGCCGCCCACCTCGCCCATGAGATTCGCAACCCTCTTGCCGCGATCTCCGCCACCCTGCAGGTCATTGTTGGATCAATGCCTCAAGATGACCGCCGAAAGGTCATTCTCGACAAGGTGCGTAGGCAGGTCCACCGCCTCGACCAACTCGTCACCGACCTCCTTGGCTATGCCCGTCCTGCGCGCGCAGAACTCCGTGCAGTGGAGCTGCGCACCCTTCTCCTTGAGGCGGTGCAGCAGTCCGGGGTCGATGTCGCGGTGTCGTTTCCCTCGGAGCTCACGGTCGCGGCCGACCCCGGCTATCTTCAGCAAGTGGTGGTAAATTTAGTGCAGAACGCCCGCGATGCGCTCCAGGGCGCGTCCATTGATCCCTGCGGTCGGGTGCACATCGAGCATGTGGAAGGCGGCTCCTTCGATGTGGTCGATGAAGGTCCAGGCATTCCGATGGATGTGGCCGACTGCCTCTTCGAGCCCTTCGTCACTTCGAAGGTCAAGGGCACAGGGCTCGGTCTGGCCATCAGCCGCAAGCTGGTGCGGGCGATGGGTGGCGAGCTGGAGCTGGTGAGTGCGAGCTCGCCTACTCGCTTCCGGGTGTCGCTGAGGCTGCCAACTGAGCAGTGACTGTCGCATTCCGTGCCACAGGCCCTTCAGGACAGGTCGAACTTCTCGAGCCGGTAGCGCAGCGCGTAGCGGCTGATGCCGAGGAGCCGGGCGGCGGCGGACTGGTTGCCGTTGGTGCGCGCCATGGCCTGTTCGATGAAGCTGCGCTCGACGGCCTCGAGGTCCACGCCTTCTTCGGGCAGCGTGAAGGCCTGGGCGCTGTTGGCGCGGCGTCCGAACCGAATTTCGGCAGGCAGGTGGTGGGCCTCGATGATCTCCTGGGCCTCCAAGATGACGATGCGCTCAATGACGTTGCGGAGCTCGCGCACGTTGCCGGGCCAGTGGTAGCCCGCGAGCTGTTTCATCGCTTCTTTGGACACCCCGCGTACGTCGCGTCGGAATTCCTTGTTGAAGCGCGCGACGAAGTGGTCCACCAGCATGGGTAGATCGTCGCGCCGCTCTCGGAGGGCCGGCACGTGGAACTGAATCACGTTGAGGCGGAAGAAGAGGTCTTCGCGGAAGCGGCCGGCTTTGACCTCTTCGGACAGCTTGCGGTTGGTGGCCGCGATGACACCTGCATTGAGGCGCAGCGTGGTTGTGCCGCCCACCCTCTTGAACTGGCGATTCTCAAGCGCGCGGAGCAGCTTGGCCTGCACAGGCAGGCTCATCTCTCCGATTTCGTCGAGGAAGATGGTGCCGCCGTGGGCGACCTCGAACAGGCCGCGCTTCATGGTGCGGGCGTCTGTGAACGCGCCTCGCTCATGGCCGAACAGCTCGCTCTCGATGAGGTTCTCGGGCAGGCTCGCGCAGTCGACTTCTATCATCGGACCGTCCCGACGCGGCCCCTTGTTGTGGATGGCGTGGGCGATGAGGTCCTTGCCAGTACCGGACTCGCCGTGGATGAGAACGGTCGGTGCGTCGACATCTTCGAGGCGACGGAGGGTCTCGAAGAGCCGCTGCATGGTGGGGGCCTGGCCGAGCATCTTGGCGTAGGCCGACGACCGTTCCTGGCGCAGGTAGCGCACCTCGGTGGCGAGGCGGTGTTGCTCGAGCACCTTGCGGACCGCCAGCCCGACTTCGCGCAGGTCGAAGGGCTTGGACAGGTAGGCCTTGGCACCCAGGCGGGTGGCCTCGATGGCGGAGTCGACGGCACCGTGTGCGGTGAGCACAATGACAGGCACGTCGACATCCTGCTCTCGCAGGCGGCGCAGGGCCTCCATGCCATCGATGCGCGGCATCTTGAGGTCGGTGATGATGAGGTCGGGGATCAAGGTCGCGACCTTGTCTAGGCAGTCCTGTCCGTCTTTCGCTTCGAGCACCTCGAAGCCGTCGCCTCGGAGGTGTTCGGAGAGAGACCACCGGATCAGCTCTTCATCGTCCACTACGAGGACGGTCTTCCCGAGAGACATCCACAGCTCCGTCAGGAAAGGGTCCAGCGCCGACTCGGGTAGGCGGGTAGTCGGTTGGGAGCCCTTGAATATGTGTGAGTTTTCGCACACTTGTTTGCGGGGGTATCCCCTTGGCTCACTGGGAATACGTCGTAGCCGGGCCCCTGTCGATGCGCTGATGGGGACGCTCGCCGCACAGGTCTGATCGATGTCATGTCGGCACGAGTCTTGCTGATGGATGACGCGAAAGACGACCCTAGTCATTGTCCACAGGTCGTCTCCAGCAATCTCGGAGGCCGCCGTGAATCGTCCATTTTCCACCACCGCCCGCCCAGCCGGGAGCTCCAGCACGACCTGCCCCTGCTCTCGCCCCTGCCCAGGGGCTTCGGACAACAGCTCGCTGATGCGTCATGGCGACGTCTTCCGCTTCGAGCGCGGAGACCGGCTGTGGGGTCAAGGTGACCCGGCGGAAAGTGTCATCGCCATCTGCACAGGTGCGGTCAAGACGGTGCGTGAGTGGCCCAACGACAAGGGCATGATTGTGGACCTCGTGTTCCGCGGCGGAGTCGCAGGCATCGAGGCGGCGCTCAGCCATGCGCGTCGCCCCACCAGCTGTCTGGCGCTTTCGAGCGGCCGTGCAGTGCGCGTGAGCATTGGCCAGCTCCGCCAGCTTGTCGCTGAGGACCTTGAGGTGTCACATGCTCTGCTCAAGGCTGCGGTACGTGCCCAGCTGGGCTTCGCCGACCGCATCGACGAGATCCAGCTGGGTCCGGTCGAGCAGCGTCTGGCCCGGGTGCTGCTGCGCCTTGGCGATGAAGTTGGCTTGCGCGACTCCCGCGGTATCTTCGTGCCCGTCGCGCTGAGCCGAGGAGACCTCGCGGACTTGGTGGGCTGCCGGGTCGAGACCACCATTCGCATCATGACCAAGTGGCAGCGTGGCGAAGTGGTCGACACCCAGCGCGAAGGCATCGTGCTCAAGGACCGCGCCGCTCTCGAAGAGATCTGTTGCGCCTGACTTCAGGACCAGCGAGTCCCCGGCACTACTCCTTGGGCTTGGCACGGTGTGTCGTGGTGCCCAGGAAGGCCGCCCGGATGTCCGGGGAGGTGGTCTGCACTTCGAGGTGGGTGCCGGTGAAGCGGACCACATCCAGTGTGGCGAGCAGTCGCGAGGAGCGGTTGTCTCGGCGCCGGGCGTCGTCGAGCTCCCGATTGGCCTTTTCAGAGATGTCGCGGCCCTGCCATGCCTTCGTGAGATCCCAGCCGGACACTCGCCCGGAGTGCACCTCCAGCCGGCGCACCCGTCCGTCCACCACCTCCAGGTCGCTGGCCTCAAGATGGACATTGATCCAGCTCGCGCCTTCGCGCTTGGCGATGTCGAATATGAGGCGGCCTCCCTCGATGGTGATGGTGAGGCCCTCGATGTCTCGGTCGTGCCAAGGTCGGAGCAGCTGGGTGGCCTGGGCCCCATTGAGCCGTGCGCGTCCGCCCACCGCCAACAGCTCCAGGGTCTCTGCGCGCAGCTCGGCGTCGAAGCGACTGAGCGCGGCCGGGTTGGGGTCGGGGTTGGTCAGCGGCCGGGTGATGAGGGCGGGTGCACGCAGGAAGAGCGTTGTGGTAAACAGGGCCAGCCCTACGAGTCCGAACGCCCCTCCCCAGAGCCATAGAGGGCGCCGTGTAGGGCGGCTTGAGCTTTTGGTCACGGTGTCATCGGGGGGCGACTCTCTTCGACCAGCTCGAAGGTGTGGCTCACAGCTCGAAGCAGCCGAGCGCGGCTTAGTAGTTGACCCTTCGGCCTACCGTGGCGGTCGTCCTGT
>Ga0315321_10004639_pt1 | contig 10542 bp, 7 predicted proteins | sample M180m21515metaG_FD_203464 | JGI IMG/M metagenome (GOLD analysis project Ga0315321, IMG submission 203464) | Ammonia-oxidizing marine archaeal communities from Monterey Bay, California, United States - M1 80m 21515 | ecosystem: Environmental > Aquatic > Marine > Intertidal zone | place: USA... | reverse complement strand
GCCCGTTACGAAAAAAATCGCTCTTGAACGATTGGAGAGTTCACGTACTCTCCGCTTCGGTGTTGTTCCTCGGTGCAATTGGGTTTGTCTACTTCAACAATAGCAAAGCGAAACGAGTTGCTTCCGTCGCTGCTCCAGTGCCTGAGTCACGGCAAACGAAGTCGGGCAAATCAAAGCGGTCTGCACCGGTGGTGAAACGGGGAGGTGGTGGCGATTCCAGTAGTTCCGCTCGAGATGGTGTCATGCCTCGGGCTCCCAAAAATCCAAAAAACCGGTCCTCTGGAAAAAGCTCACTTGAGCTGATGTTGGCAGAAGGCGGGCTTTCGATGGAATCAGCGAAGGGGCCTGAAAATGCAATGCGCCCGAGCGGTAGTCGCAGCAAGGGCGAGGTTGATAAAAAACAGGAAGACCAAGGCGAGCTTCCGGGATACGAAGTGATTGATTTGCCAGAAAATTGGCGCGACGGTTTACAGGTTACCAGCAAGTTTGAAATGCCGTTGAACCAAATGTTCGGTGACGCCAATCTGAAATCAGGTTTCGTTGCTGCGGAGGGGAACTTAGTCGTCCAGCCCACAAAACCAACCGGGAAGATCGCCACACTTTTGCTCAAACGTAAGAAGTTGGGCTTGGGGGATATGGTTGCTGTGGAAACCACTTTTGACAGTGGCGCAGCCAAAAGTGTGCGAGTTGGGCTGACTGTAGGGGGAGTGCGTTTAATACTCCGCGCCGCATCTCCCAAGGTTGAGGTGATAATCAACAATGTAAAAGCGGGAGAGCTTGCCAGTGCGAAAGGAAAGGGCATGGTGTTTGCTATCAGCCGCGATAGTAAGGACAGCAAGCGATTTCGTTGGATTGCGCAATCTGGAAACAAGGCAGTTTCTGGAAGCGGGGTTTTTACCCCGTGGTTAGGGCAGACTGTGAACATCGGAGTGCTCGCCAAGTGTGGTGAAAGTACACCCAAAGTGGCAGTTGTGATTAAGGAAATCGCTTTTGGGAAGCTTGACACGCAGTTGGCGTTCAGCGAAACAAGAACGATGGAAGTTTCGCCAAAGCCCAAGTGAGATCGTCGATGTTTCGCCAGGTTCGTGGTTGAAAATCGTATGCCATCTCCGCCATATCGTTCCGGCTCGGCATTGCATGTTCAACCTTGGGTCGTGATGTCAGAATCGCAGTTGGCCGGCCCCCGTTTTATGTGGGATTATTCCCCGGCAGCTGTCTTCTTCAACTCCTCCAAAAAATATCAGATCATGAAATATGCAATTTGTAATGAAACGTTTGGTGATTGGCCACTTGAGCGAGCGTTGGGCTATGCTCGTGAAGTCGGCTACTCCGGCTGGGAAGTGGCTCCATTTATGCTGACAGATGACGTTTGCTCGTTCAGTGCCGGCGACAGAGACGCTTATCGAAAACAGGTTGAGGCAGCCGGTTTTGAAGTGACTGGCTTGCATTGGCTTCTAGCAAAAACAGAAGGGTTGCATTTAACAACTATGGATGGTGATGTGCGAAAACGAACTGCAAGCTACATCAGCGATCTCGCGCGGCTGTGTCATGATCTCGGAGGCAAGGTGATGGTGCTTGGCTCGCCGCAGCAGCGCAACGTGCCCGAGGGTCAGTCGATGGAATCAGCCATGGCGAATGCTGCTGACGTGATTCGAGCAGCTGTGCCCGTACTGGAAGAGTTGCAGGTGCAGATTGCATTGGAGCCGTTAGGGCACGAGGAGGGTAACTTTCTACTCACTGCTGCCAAAGCACGGGAGTTGCAGGGAATGATCGATAGTGAGCAGGTCAAGCTGCATCTCGATGTCAAGGCAATGAGTGATGAGGAAACTCCTGTCCAGCAGATCATCAGGGATAATGCCGATGCCATGATCCATTTTCATGCGAATGATCCGAACCGCCAGGGCCCCGGGATGGGAGACGTCGACTTTGTGCCGATCTTTCAAGCTCTTCAGGATATCGGGTACGCCGATTGGGTCAGCGTTGAGGTATTCGATTACAACCCCGGTGTTGAGAGGTTGGTGACGGAGAGCATGGAAAATATGCAGAAGGCACGTGCGTCGTGCAGCTGATAGTCGGCATTTATTGTGCCGTTGAATCCACCGATGCTTCGCAATATTGCTTTAGCTGATTCAACTCATTTTGAAGAGCTTGGCAGTTCGACTTGTGCATCAAAAATGCCATGAGTGGGATTAGGATTCTGAATAATCCCTTTCCGGTCACCGTTGATGTCTGGGTGACACGTGTGCCCTCGGGTACTTCCTCGAATTTGTAGTCTGCCGTCAGGCTGAATGCTTTGCCTTCCATCCGAATGCCGCTTGTATAGGGTGGTGTGTAGGCTGTGACCACGCCATCGAATGTCATCTCCCGCCCATGCTCCGTTGTCACCGTTCGGAAGGTGGATCCAATTTTGTCCGGAGTGAGGTTCAGTATCTCTTCCTCTTTGACAATGCTACTCCAGTCGGTGACGTGGTCGTTGGTGAGTGCAAATGCCGTATGAATGGGGCAATTGATCAGAACGCTTGCTTTCATGGCCATCGGGTTGAGAGTTGAATCGGGTCGAGAGTTGAATCGGGTCGAGAGTTGGATCGGGGTGGGGGATTTGTTTTTGGCTAATACAGATAGCCTACGGATGCGATTGTGGTGCCACAACTTGCCTGTTACGCAAACAGCCCATCCGCGAAGGCGGCTGGGCTGTGTTTGTTGTACTGGTTGGGTGCCTGAGATCAGCGTTGGGTTGACTCGCTGGGTTTCGTTGCAAGCTGGCTGGCGGGGCGTAAGACGAATACTTTGGGATCGTCCACGACGAATGCAGTGCTCCAACGTTTGCCATCGTTGGCGCTGCAAACATTGTAGAAGAAGGTTCTGAACCGTTCCGCCCGATAGTCGTAGGGGAACTGGCTTGTGATGTAATCATCTTCAGTCAAGTCATCGACGCCCGGTGAAGCATAGTAATGCACCATACCGTCGGGGGTAACACTCATGCCAAGCGTCCACCATCCTGTGCTGGTGATTTGGGGACCGGTAAAGTCTTTTCCACGACGGTCTCCACGGATGCGAATGGTTGCGTAATCGTTTTCTTTTTTGGTTTGGTTCTTGTTCTCGAATTCGATGAACATACCAGGCCAGTAGATTTCGTTGCCCATTTCCCGTGTGGTACGTTTGAAAAATCCGATGCCAGATTCTTTGTCGATCATTGCTGTGGTCTCAAGCGCAAGCCGAAATCCGAAATGCGGTCCGGTGCGATTTTCCCACTCCGAGACGGGGGGCAAGAAGACACGCGTGGTCACGCTGGGAACCTCTGATACCTTCAGTTTGCGGCGCAGGCGATATTGCACATTGGCAACAAAATCATCTTGCCCCATCTTGCCTGATGGCTTATTGGGAATGCCGGTAAATTTGGACTGCAACAGCATTGAGCCGCTGCTTTCTGGTAAACCGCCAGCAGGAGTGGGAACGCGTTTTACAATGTCGGGGTGACCGCGTTTGATCCCCTCATACCACCGGCCATTGGTGGTGCGTCCCATCGGCCCTCGCTGGTTTTCGTCGATGTCTTCGGTGCTCTTCGGATTTCGAGGGATGTAATTCCACTCGGGGTCCTCGAAGTCATCTGCGACGCCCACGATCTCGGAACCTGTGCCAGGGACGACTGGCCGCTGTGCTTGCAGGTTGGGTGTCTGGGTGATTCCTGCCGCTGCCATTGCTATCACGGCAGTGACGCGTCTTAACGAAATTCGCATGGTCCGATCTCTTTCTGCTGAACATTGTCAGTGCGCAAATTCAATTTGTGGAAGACCGCGAAACCACTGTTAAGCGCGTGCCTCTTCCGCCCTCCACTCCGGATGATCGGCAGAATCGTTTTATCTTCTCCAGCCAAATCATGTTTTGCAGGCGGCGGGACTGACCGTAGTCGGCAATAATTTCATCCAGCAGGGAAAAAGTGATCACGCACCCGTCCAGATTTATTTGGTATTTGTGGTGATTCAGCAACAAAAGTGGTTGAGTACGCTCAGGGTCGCTGCGGGGCTGTGCCGCAAAGAAGCTGGACCATGCGTCTTAGATTTCGCGGTCAATCCGCCGTGGCAGACAGGGGCTCGCGTCACGGTTGCAACCCGAGACCCTGCCGACCCGCTCCGCACGATGATGACGCGTTTCTCGAGGGGGATGGGGGTTTCACAGTAATGCAGAAGAGAATGTGTAAAGCGAGAACGCGATTTCTTCCTGTCCCGTTTTGCCGCGGTTTTAGCTGCTGCGGAGCCAATCTGACTCTCTGTTCAGAGGTGAAACTGAAACAAGGTGTTGACGCAGCATGGCGGGGGTGGTGTGATTTCCTTGGCGCGGGGGAATAACGCTGCGTGAAAATGATGTCGCTTTGTCACTCAATACGTTGCAACGAGAGGTCGCTGTGCTTGTCAGCATTTTTAATGATGTGGTTGGACCGGTGATGCGGGGACCATCGAGTTCCCACTGTGCTGCTGCTTTGCGGATCGGTCGGATTGCTCGCGATCTGATGCAGGGTGAAATCGATCAGGTGCTGGTTCAGTTTGACACTGCAGGTTCTTTGCCCGCAACGCATCAGAGTCAAGGTTCTGATATGGGGTTGTTTGGTGGTTTGCTTGGCTGGGAAGCTGATGACGATCGATTGCCTGCTTCCGGCGAATGGTTAAAAAAATCCGGCATCGATCTGCAGTTTGAATATGGTGATTACGGCGACCCGCATCCGAATACTTATCGTTTGACTCTGAAGAATGAAGCCCGTCAATTAGAAGTGATTGCGATTTCGACCGGGGGAGGAATGTTTGAGGTTGTCGAGATCAATGGAGCTGAAGTTTCCATTGGCGGTGACTTCGACGAGACGTTGGTGTGGGGTAACGAACAGCTTGCAGATCTGGATTCGCAAACGCTGTGTGATGAATTGGGTGCGGATCAGGTGACGATTTCTGCTGGCAATGACGTGACGTTGGTGCATGTTCAGGGGCAGGAACAATATGCACGTGAGCGGATCAATGCGTTGATTTCTGAGGACACCATCAAGCAACTCGATCACGCGACCGCAGTATTGCCCGTCAGATCGCGAAAGGAGTTGCAGGTTCCGTTTCAGACTTGTGACGCCATGTTGAAATACGCTGAACGTGAATGCGATAAGAATAATCGAAGTTCGCTTTCTCTCAGTGATTTGGCTTTGCACTATGAATCGGCACGCAGTGGTTTGGGCGAAGCAGAGTTGATCGAAAAGATGTGTGGAATCGTTCGCATTCTTCGTGGCAGCGTTGATCAGGGATTGGCTGGGACAAGTTATGAGGATCGAGTGCTCGGATTCCAGTCAGGCGGGTTTCAGAAAGCGATGGATTCGGGGCAGCTGCTGGATGGTGGGATTCTGAATCGCATGGTGTTGTACACCTCGGCTTTGATGGAAGTGAAAAGCTCGATGGGCGTCATCGTTGCGGCACCAACGGCAGGAGCGTGCGCTGCCTTTCCTGCGGCGTGCCTTGCCATCGGTGAAAGCCAGCAACTGAGTGATGGTGAGATTGCCAAGGGAGTGCTGGCCGGTGGTATGGTTGGAGTTTTCATTGCAACCCACTGGAGCTTTGCTGCAGAGGTCGGAGGCTGCCAAGCTGAAGGTGGATCAGCCTCTGCTATGTCGGCTGCTGCTTTGGTCACGTTCATGGGAGGTGATGCTGCAATGGCGTGTGGAGCGGCGTCAATGTCCATGCAGAATATGTTGGGGCTGATCTGCGATCCCGTGGCGAATCGCGTGGAGGTTCCATGTCTTGGCAAGAACGTGTTGGCCGTGAGCAACGCATTGTCGGCTGCCAACATGTCGCTGGCAGGATTTGATGCAGTGATCCCGCTGGATGAAACGATTGCGGCAGCAAAAGCTGTGGCCGAACGAATGCCGAGAGAACATCGATGTACGGCACTGGGCGGTTTGGCGATCACACCGACCTCGCTCGCTATTCAGAAACGCCTCGAAGGTTGCGGCAACTGCAGCTGCTAGGCGGGGCCGTATTCTGAGTTAAAATCGCATCGGCGAGCAGCGGTTTGGATCAGACGAGTGGATGTCGCGGGATGCCGTCGGGCCCGTCAGGGAGAGCAGTGAGGCGTTGTCTGTCCGGCGTTGGTTTGGAGACCCTGCCTTGGTATTGGAGGCCCTGCGACGCAGTTGAGCCTTGCGATTGCTGGTACAGCACTCAGTTCTGCTGGCTCTGTTCCATACAGTCGATTGTCCGCTGGAGGTCTTCGGGCATGGGGGCCTCGAAAGTCATTTCCTTGCCAGTCTGCGGATTCACGATGGTCAGTCTGCGGGCGTGCAACGCCTGACGTTCCAAGATCGGTTGCTCTGTCGGCAAGTCAAAACCACTTTTGCCTTGCAATTGCGCTGGATGAATTTGGCTGTGACCTGCATAAAGGCGATCACAGATAATGGGGCAGCCAATGTGAGACAGGTGGACTCGTAGTTGGTGGGTGCGTCCTGTCTTGGGACGCAGGCGGACCTGAGTGAATCGACCGTGGCGTGATAACACTTCATAAAAAGTCGATGCTGCTTTACTGGTTGAGTGGTCTTCCCGGATCGCCATTTTATCGCGTTGATACGGATGCCTGCCAATGGCAGCATCAATCACGTCGCGATCGCGATCAATTCTTCCTGCGGTAATTGCATAGTACTCTTTCTGTACTAGGCGATCGTGGAATTGTTGGCCCAAGTGGATATGAACGGCATTGGTCTTGGCGATCACAATCGCTCCGCTTGTATCACGATCCAGACGATGCACGATGCCAGGTCGTGTGGGACCCCCCACATCGGACAACGATTGGAAGCGGAATGCCAAAGCACTCGTCAGCGTTCCGCTCCAGTGCCCCCTCGCTGGATGCACCACCATGCCGGCAGGTTTGTTCACGACTACAAGGCCATCATCCTCGAACAGAATGTCCAAAGGAATGTTCTCAGGGACGGTGTCGTCACTCGGCAGCGGCGGCACGCGGAATCTGATCTTCTGACCAGCTCGGATTTTGATGCTGGGACGAATGACGCGACCATCCAGTTCCGCGCCTTCGTTCTGTACTGCCTCACGAATCTGCGTGCGACTGTATCCATCACAACTTTGTGTCAGAAACAGGTCGATGCGTTGACCCGAAGCGGATTCAGGAACGACGAACTCGCGATAGACGTCAGACGACTCCCCACGAGAGCACTCGTCTTCTTCCGTGTCGGAAGACAAGGGCGTCTGGTCAGTGAAGTCTGAAATGGGATCGTTCCTGAAAAGGACAGTGACTACTTGTCAGTAGCTGAATCGTCTGCTGCCGGAGCTTTCTCAGCGTCTGCTGCCGGAGCTTTCTCAGCGTCTGCAGCCGGAGCTTTCTCAGCGTCTGCTGCCGTAGCTTTTTCAGCGTCTGCAGCCGGAGCTTTCTCAGCGTCTGCTGCCGGAGCTTTCTCAGCGTCTGCTGCCGGAGCTTTCTCAGCGTCTGCTGCCGGAGCTTTTTCAGCGTCTGCAGGAAGGTTTAGGCCCCCATCGAGATCTCGGGGATCTGCATCACCCTTCAATGGATTTGCTTCGCCATCCTTGCCAGAACTCGGCTCGGTGGGTTCCATAGTGGGCAGATCGGGACTGAGACTAGGTAACTGGTCCAAATCAGAAATGGGTGGCAGTGAAGGACCCGGATTGGGCGAAACTGGAGCCGTGAAGTCTGCTGTTTCAAACCAGTCAGCAAAGTTTTTGCCAGCGACGCTGGCGAGGTAAGCCTTACGGTTTTCCGCGTTTTCTACCATCGCCTCGGATTCGTTTGCGACGATCACCTCGTCATAGGCTTTGATCGCCTCGTCGTTGCTGCCCAAAATGGTATGTGCCAAGGCAATACCCAGATAGGCTCGGGACTTTATCAGCGTATCCGTGGTGTTTTGGGTTACCGTTTCGAGTAGCGCGACGGCTTCCGTCAGGTCGGTTTTCGCCTCTTCACGCGCATCCGGGTCATAGATGTTTTGACTGCCGTCGGAGATCAGTGCGATTCCTTCGTACAGTTTTGCCAATTTACCAGCAGAGGTTTCGATGTACCTTTCATTGATGTCGCCCAAAACGACAGAGTCCTGACTCGGAACATTCGTGTTCTGGATCAGTTCCAGCGTTGCCATACTGCTGTCAGCTTCTAACTCAGAATTGTAGAAGGAGTATGCGACGATAGCCGCCAAGACGAGCAGGATCGCTACCAGGATTTGCTTGGAGTAGGGTTCAATGCGTTTGTTGGCTTGTTCAAGATAAGCCGCCAAATCATTTTGCTGCAGTTCGTGACGTCGGTCGGTCTTGTTCATGTTGCTTTTTGGGATGGGTCAGCGATGAAAGCATCATCGGAGGTTGCGCACCCCCGCGATCTGGCCCAAGTATAGAAATCGCAACGGTTTAGCGTCAATAGAGCCAAAAACTGGATTGACGGCGACTTTGGGGCCGCAAAAAGCGCTATGCCGACAAGTTTAGTCTTCGTTGTGACGGGTCAAGTGCCCACTTCGATTGATGGCCAGTAGCAACCACAGCATCACCGTCATGCTTCCAAAAAAGCCCAAGAGTCCAAATAAGCTGATGTCCTGCAGGGCTAACCAGCTTGCGTCATGAAAAAGCAGGGGCGGGACTTTCATCGCCAAGAGTAAGGACGAACCCAGAAAAACGGCACTGGTCATCAGACCGAGCACCATCCGGTTCACGGTGGGGCTGAGTCGCTGATGTTCTAGAATGACTCGAACTTCGCCTCTTCTTGCTTGGCGAATCAGCGAAATGAGTTCATCTGGGGCAGCTTCTAAGAAATTTTCTGCTTCCAGATAAATCCGGCGGGCCTGACGAATGCGGCGTTTCGGACTCAGCCGCCTCGCCACTGAACGAGCCATGAACGCACGAACTGCCTCCAGTCCGTCAAACCTCGCTCCTAACTCTCCCAGGGTGCCCTCGAGAGAAACCAGCATTTTCAGAAGTAACGCGGACTGGTTCGGAAGTTTGATGGCATGCCGGTGCAGAATCTCACTCAATTCATTCAGGGCTCCCGTAAGGTCGAATTCACCCAAACGTTGGCGTCCGTAGGTGCCAATGAACTCCGTCACATCAATCGCGAGTGCTGAATCGTCCAAAGTGGGCGGTGCGTCGCCAACGCGGCGGATCAAGCGGACCAGTCGATGTTGGTCACCGGAGGAAATGGCGACCAGCATTTCTTCAATCGTCTCACGAAGTGTTTCGTCAATGCGACCAGTCATCCCGAAATCCAAGATCCCCAAGGTGCCACCTTCCATCACGATCAGGTTGCCCGAGTGGGGGTCAGCATGAAAAAGCGCTTCATCAAACAGCATCGTCAAATAGGCTTCAGCGATCGTCTCCCCGAGTCGTTGCTTGATCAGATCGGGAGGAGGTTGAGATGATGTTGGCCGAGGTGTTTGTTTGGAATCTGTCGAAGTGCGGTCAGTGCTGTTGGGTGAACCAGCGGGTGTGGTGGATGGGGTAGCTGGCGCCGATCGGTCGGAACTCGAGTGATTGGCAGCGGTAGGGTTTGGCGCATTGTTCCCAGGTTGTTGATCGTTAGTTTCGGTTCCCAGAGGGTGGGAACCGGCATTCACGTCGGGGTGATTTGCCAAGTAGGCAGGTAGCGGTTGGCCGATCAATTCGTCCATGACCAGCACCCGGCGGGTGCACAAAGAGTTGACAGGTCGCGGAATGACGACATCACAATTCTTGCGACTGAACATCTCGGCGAACTGATCCAAGTTCTGTCGCTCGCGAGTGAAGTCAAGCTCTCGTGTTATCATAGGAGCCAATTGACGAACCATCTCCCCTGGTCCCCATACACTCAAGGCATCGACCCGCTCAGCCAGTTGTGCAATGCCCGTCAGTACCTCCATGTCCTGTTGCATTTTCTTTTCAATGCCGGCCCGTTGAACTTTCAGCACGACGCGTGAGCCATCGTTCAATACGGCGCGGTGGACTTGACCAATCGAAGCGGTCGCAAGCGGTTTGAAGTCAATCGTTTGGAAATGTGATTCGTAGTCCTTGCCGAGTTCATTTCGGAGCGTCTCACGCACTTGCTCTGTCCGGTCTGGCGCGACATTGGCTCGAAGTTGTTTGAGTTCTTCACTAAGGCTAGGGCCGACCAGGTCGGGACGAGAGGCAAGGATTTGTCCCAGCTTGATGAATGTTGGCCCCAAGTCCGTCAGTGCCATCCGAACCCGCTGCTCGCGGGTGTACTTCGAGAGTGGGACACCGCCTCGGTCTTTCAGAGAATCCCTGAAGGGAAGGCGGAAATGAGTTAGCCAGTCAGCAAGACCGTAACGCCGTAGCACCGCCAATATTTCCCGCCACCGCCTGAGATTTCGGTACAGTTGTGGGATAGCAGTGATTTTCATAGTGCGTGACGGGGAACTCGATAGGTGTCAATTTGACGGCAAAGTTCATGAGAATTCAGGGGATGCCGCAGTACGAGCAAATCGGTGACAATTGGGGGAAACTCGGTTATCTTCCCACTCACCCTTGTGATTGCTCCCTTGCTTCATTGTGATTGCTCGGGGACCGTTCCGCG
>Ga0315321_10004638_pt1 | contig 10542 bp, 2 predicted proteins | sample M180m21515metaG_FD_203464 | JGI IMG/M metagenome (GOLD analysis project Ga0315321, IMG submission 203464) | Ammonia-oxidizing marine archaeal communities from Monterey Bay, California, United States - M1 80m 21515 | ecosystem: Environmental > Aquatic > Marine > Intertidal zone | place: USA... | reverse complement strand
AAGAGACATTTCATTTTGTGCGCAGCGGACAATTGCAACCTGGCGAAATGAGGGAACCTGCTTTCCAACCAGCAAGCATCCTGAGGAAACTAATGACAACCAGCCTGAAGCAGTTGACCACCACTCTAATCATGGCAACCTGCCTTGGCTTATCCAGCCCAGGCATTCAATCGGTATCTGCTGAAAATCCGCATGGCTACCTTTCCGAGTATTCCGAGCCCTACTATCCGGGCACTACCTTTCCAAAGTTGACGACTCCGCAATGGGTAGGAGAAACCGGAGTCGATGCAGTCGTCACGTTGGCTATCGATGACATGCGTGATCCGGCATTGTATGAAGCTTATCTGCGGCCGATTCTGGATCGGCTCAAAACCATCCAGGGTCGCGCACCAGTCAGCATCATGACGTGCACCGTGGACCCCGCTGACCCGCAACTGCAACGCTGGATCAAGGAAGGCTTGTCCATCGAGGTCCACACCGTGGACCATCCCTGCCCCTGTTTGCAGGGTGATCAATTTGACACAGCCAAATCGACCTACGATCGGTGCGTGGACCTGTTGGCTTCCATTAGCGGTAATCGGCCTGTCGCTTTTCGCACACCCTGCTGTGATTCACGCAACACGCCAAGCCCGCGTCTCTGGAGCGAGATATTCAATCGACGCACGCCACAGGGAAATTATTTGCAAGCAGATAGCAGTGTCTTCAATGTGTTCAACAGCCGAGACCCAGAACTGCCAAAAGATCTCGTCATCGACAGCGATGGCAACCCCAAGATGAAGAAATACATCCCCTTTCCCTCATTTGTCAACACGATTGAAAACTATCCTTATCCCTATGTGATTGGGAAATTGTGCTGGCAATTTCCCTGCATGGTTCCGAGCGATTGGGAGGCTCAACACCTGCACCAACCCAACAATCCGATCACTGTTGCTGACATGAAATCAGCACTCGATGCGACAGTGATCAAAAAAGGCATGTTCAATCTGGTATTTCATCCTCACGGATGGATTAGAAATGACCAGATCATCGAGTTGATTGACTATGCCCACAACAAGTACGGCAAACGGGTCAAGTTCCTCAGTTTCAAAGACTGTATGGATCGGATCAACGGAAACCTGCTTGTCGACCAACCACTACGATCACCAGACAACGGCGAAGACAATGGAGTACGCATCGCAGATGTGAACAACGATGGGTTCCTCGACGTCCTGATCGGCAATGAGAAAACAAAAACCATGCGTGTTTGGCAGCCAGCACACCAACGTTGGCAATCAACTCAACATGAAGTGACTTTCACCTCTGCAGGTGACCAACGACGCATTAACCACGCCGCACAAATAGGAAGAATCACACCAGAGTCTACCTTTTCAATCCTGGTCAACCACGACCAGGACAAGGCCACCTATGAGTTTTCCGATGGCGAACTCAAACGCGAGGTTTTACCCAGTTCCTTGATGAAGATCGCCACATCCATCGGTGGCGTTGATCAGGGTGTTCGCCTGCGTGACATTGACAATGACGGCTCAACAGAAATCATCATTGCCAACGAAAACCAGCAGAAGATCATGCGGATCAATGAGCATGGTGAATGGGTCGAGGCGGGTCCGTTTCCAGCCCCCCTCGTTGATCTTGCTGGCAATGACAATGGGGTGCGTTTTGTCGACTTGGATGAGGATGGAAACGATGACGTCATCTTCAGCAACGGAAAGATTTCTGGCATTCAGTTGTTTGACACAGAGACAGGACTTTACTCGCGGATCGTTGAGGACGCGGACGATATCCCTTTGATCGTTCGCAATGGCACTAACAATGGTGTCTGGTTTTCCCGACAGCACATGTGGGTTCAGAACGAGAACACCAATCGCCTACCGGATGGCGTGGATCGTCGATCATTCGCGCAGTTACTCGGAAAAGCCGAACCGGGACCGAGAACCCCCGAACGATCCCTTGGTTCGATCGAAGTGCAACCGGGATTCAAGGTTGAATTGGTGGCTGCCGAACCACTTGTGATGGACCCTGTGGCGATCGACTGGGGCTCTGATGGCAAGCTATGGGTCGTCGAAATGGCAGACTATCCCCTAGGCATGGATGACCGCGGTAAACCTGGTGGAAGAGTACGTTATCTGGAAGACACAAACGAAGACGGCAAGTACGATTCCTCTACATTGTTTCTCGACAACATTCCCTATCCCACGGGAGTGATGGCATGGCGGGATGGCGTCATTGTCAGTGCCGCGCCCAGCATCTTCTTTGCTGCTGATCGCGATAATGATGGCAAAGCTGAAATCATCGAAGATCTGTACCGCGGCTTTGGCGAAGGCAATCAGCAACACCGAGTCAATGGCTTTGAACGTGGACTCGACAACTGGATTTATCTTGCCAATGGGGACAGCGGCGGCAATGTCGAGTCGATAAAAACTGGCAAGCGCGTCAATTTAGGCGGTCAGGACCTGAGAATACTTCCTGATCTTGGAGAGATCGATCTGCAGACAGGCCGGACCCAATTTGGACGCCACCGTGATGATCACGGTAATTGGTTTGGCTGCAGCAATCCCCTGCCGGTTCGGCACTTCGTGCTGGCAGACCACTACATGCGTCGAAATCCTTTCGTCGCAGCACCTCCCCCCCGACGTGACATTGCGAGAGTCGATAACACCCAACTTTACCCAATATCGCGTGTGCTCAGTCATTGGTCAGGTTACCAACCCCCTGCTGCGGGAATGAGCCACAAATTCACCTCTGCCTGCAGCACCATGGTCTATCGGGATAACCTACTGGGCAACGATTACCTTGGCGACACGTTCACCTGTGCCCCCGTCCACAATCTTGTCCACCGACGGAAGCTGATCGCAGACGGCGTTTCGTTTCAGAGCACACGGCCCGCTGAAAGTTCCGCCCGCGAGTTCCTTGCCTCAACCGACAGCTGGTTCCGTCCTGCCACTGTCACAACAGGTCCCGACGGAGCCTTGTGGATCGTCGACATGTATCGGCTTGTCATTGAGCATCCTGAATGGATAGACGATGAACGAGAGAAAGAACTATTCCTGCGTGCTGGGCACGATCGTGGAAGAATCTACCGAGTCCTACCCACTGACACTCCACCTCGTCCCATCACCAAGCTGAACACACTTGACTCATCCAGCGTCGCCGACCTGCTGAGCTCCAGTAATGGGCGAGTTCGCGACCTGGCTCAGCAAGAACTTGTAACAAGACGCGACTTTACAGTCACCGATAAACTCATGCATTTGACTGTAAATGCGAAATCTGAGATGGGTAGATTGCACGCTCTATGCACCCTGGCTGGCATCACTCTGCCAACACCAGAATTGTTAGCCAACGCACTTCGCGATACCTCCGCAACGGTTCGCCGCCATGCAATCCGACTGAGCGAAACCCACGTTGCATCCGCAGCATCTCCAGCACAGGAACTCTTGCAACAGCTTGAGCACATCACGAGTGATGAGGATCCGATGGTACTCATGCAACTCGCCTACTCTCTTGGAGCCGCACCCGGGAACCAAGGTGTTACTGGGCTCGTTTCATTAGCAATGCAGACGGCAAACGCCCCCTACCTGAGGGCCGCGATTGCAAGTTCGCTGAACCGCGAAAACCTGGCTGCCTTCTATGCTGCAATTTCCAGAGATCCTGTTGTCGCGCAGTCATTTCGACCAACCATCCTTGAAATGGCATCACGAATGAACAACGTGCAATTCCTGACAAGTGTCGTGAGTGAACTCTTAAAACAGCTGGAATCATCGCCTGCATCCGTTGCCAGCATGCGTTCCCTTACATCGACACTGACTGTCATGAACCGCCAAGGCAATGAACTGCCGCAGCCGACAAGGGCGAGAATCGATAATGCGTTGGACCAGGCTTTGATCACAGCTACCGACAATGACAACGCCCCCAGCGTCCGAATTGCGGCGATTGAATTGTCGGGACGCAAAACCAAGCACGCTGAAACCTTACTCGAACTTCTGTCGAGTAACGAACCCATCGAAATACAGACAGCAACCACCAAAGTTCTCGCCCCGACCCACCCGCAGAAGATACTAGAGCGATTCACCAGCATGAGCCCCAGCGTACGAGTCGCCGCCGTCGAAAGCTTATTGTCCCGAAAATCAACCACACATGATTTACTTTCAGCGATAGGCACCAAGGCAATCCCCATCAACTCGATAAGCTTGCTACATCAGCAACGACTTACCAGCCATGTTGACAAGGAACTGCAGGCCGACGCAAAGAAACTGTTTGACTCATCCCAGACATCAGCAGAACGCACACAACTCATAAGCAAATATCAATCATCGATATCGCCCAACGGTGACATGCTACTCGGGAAACAAATCTTCACTCAGCATTGCGGCACGTGCCACCATTTCAAAGGCATTGGCAATAAGGTTGGCCCTGACTTAACCACTCTAAAGAACCGATCAGCCAATGCGTTAGTGACGGCCATCCTCGATCCTGGCGCTGCGGTGGAGGACAAGTACCTCAACTACAGTGTGCTTACATTTGACGGAGTCGTGCACGCGGGGATCATCGCGGGAGAAACGAGCACTGCCATCGAGATCCTGCTTGCCGATGGGAAAACGAAAACAATTCTTCGCAGCGATATTGAGAGGCTCCAAACAACCGGTCAATCCCTGATGCCCGAAGGCATGGAAAAGAACATCACGCCCGAACAAATGACTCATCTGATCGCGTTCCTTAACGGGGGAGCGGACACCACCGAAGGTGGCTCATCCTCACCACAACCCGGAAACGCTCCTGTTACCATCAAACCAGATGCAGATGGCACACTACATTTGCGGGCAGCAGCGTGCCAGATGCATGGTGAACAGTTTCGCTTTGAAACAACTTACGGAAACATCGGCTTCTGGAATCAAAGTGATGAATTCGTAAAGTGGCTCGTGGAAGTCCCCGCGAATGGTGATTACGAAGTCCTTGTGGATTACGCTTGCCCCGACGCTGCCGCAGAGAACTCTTGCCGTTTGACCTACTCAAACCAAACGTTACGAGCCACTGTCACGAGCACCGGCAACTGGGATGAATACCGCGAACTCAACATCGGAACACTTGAACTTGTAAAGGGTACAGCCTCAATTCAGTTTGGAGCAGACGCTGAAATTGATGGTTGGCTGATGGACCTGCGAGCGATCACCCTACGCCCGGCCAACTGAGAGAAACCAGCGGAGCCAACTACCTGGGGCAAGAATCAGTGAACCGATGTTCAACACAGAAGATCCGGGGCTGGCTAAGGCATTTTTTTACGATTTGTTTGCCATCAAAAACCGCATAACCTGCACCGCAAGCCAGCCTTCACCACGAGAATGTCGTAGAGTTGAGTCTGCCGTATTGGCCAAAGCACCTGCCCACACAAGTGTAAACAACCACGTCAGCCCTCCTGACGAAATGGGGTTCCCTACCCCGCTGTGTTTCAACTCAACTCACAAACTCAGATCTTCTATCGCGGGAATATTGAAAAGCCATGAGCGAGGAGAGCTCACATCGTCACCAGCCAGAAGCAACCGATACAGTCGCTCCCAAACGCGGCACAGCTTCTGCATTCACAAAGTTTTTCATCTATGCAATCGTTCTTCTCAGCATGGCCACTACCGCTGAATACTGCGGTGTGCGTGCCTTCGTCAGTCAGTATCTGAACCTTGCGACACTTGATCCCACAGATGTAACCACAAGGCTAGCTACACTTAAAAAAGAGCGTCGCGAAAATGCATTTCAACCGAAACCACTCGGCAGCAACTTTCGCACTGACCCCAACGCGGTTCGCCCTAAAACCAAAGCACCCTCAGTCCCCGATCAGTACAAAAGCTTAGTGATCACTGAGGTGCAGGCTTGTAACGCTGGCGAGGTCGTCGACTGGGATGGTGGCTGTCCAGATTGGATCGAACTTTGGAACCCGGGGAATCAACCATTCAATGCGACAGGCTGGTACCTCACTGACAAGCTTCACGATCCTGAAAAATGGCAAATCCCGGAACTGATGCTTTCACCAGGTGAAAGAATACTCATTTTTGCCTCTGGACTCGATTTCTTTGACGAAGAAGAAATCCACACCAACTTCCGACTCTCAAAGTCAGGTGAGTTTCTACACCTGATTCGACCGGACAAATCAACCGTCGAACAATCAGTCGTCATGGGAATGCCCGATGCATTTCACGGCCTGTCATTTGGACCGTCCCCCAGTGATCCTCAACCGCTAGCCTACCCGACGCCACTCGAAGCGAACGCCCCGGTTGCAAGTGGCATTACGGAATCCGTGGCTTGTTCGCGAACCTCTTGCCTTTACGAAAAAGAATTCACCGTGAGTTTTTCATGTGATACTCCGGATTCAGTAATTAGATATACCACGGACGGAAGCGTTCCCGAAAAGCACAACAGTGAGGTCTACGAACAGCCAATCACCATCAATCGCACAACCGTTTTCCGAGCTCGTGCATTCAGAAAAGACTGGGTCAGCTCGGAAGTACTCACTCGCAGCTTCATACAAATTGACGAATTGGTTCACCAACCCGACACTCCCAATGGACTGCTTGGCAAATGGGATGACGTCGACGCTGACTACGAGATGGATCCACGAATAACGGAATCACATGCAGATGAAATCAAAGCCGCACTGACGAGTTTGCCCATGGTTTCGGTGGTCGCCCCCACCAACTCACTGTTTGGCGAAACCGGAATCTATTCGAATCCTTGGAAACGCGGCCATGAATGGGAAGTCCCGGCAGTGATGGAATTCCTGGATCATGAGGACGAAACAGGTTTCCAAGCACCCTGTGGATTGCGGGTAGCAGGCTATGAAAGCCGACGCCCTGACTGGAAAAAGCATTCACTCCGACTTAGCTTTCGTTCTCGGTATGGCCAATCTGTCGTTGAACATCCTATCTTCGATTCACCCGCCGTGGATGCACCCAATCGGGGAACGGGGCCTTTGCGAGAACCTGCTGTAGCACTCAAAGAGAATGAAAACGTGTTGATTGATTCAACACACAAGTTGCAGTCAAACACCTCGGGTCGGTTTATTGACGTCCTGTTTGGAAAATATGGTGATAAGAAAACGAAATATCTTTGGACAATTGATGCGCGTGGAATCAATGTCGTTCATGAACCCACTCCGTTTCCAACTGCGCGAGGCAGGGTGGTGCACACAAACCTCAGCCAAGCAGCCTCACTGGGAGGCGAGGTATGGTTTGAGTCACCTGAAACGGTAAGCATCAATCCACGATCTGGCAGATTTGGTGCTGCTGCGGGCATGACAAGACCACAATGGGAAGCCGCCATTCGCTACTGGGAAAGCTTGGGCTACAAGGTCAAAGCGTTTCCGGGTAGAGATCGCTGCTCAAGCTTGATGCTCCGAAGCACCGATGATTCGTGGGCATCACATCACGCAGAAGTGCGATCAAGAGCTCAATACATGCGTGACCAATGGGCTCGCCAGACCGCCCAGGAAATGGGAAAACTGGCCGTTCGAGGACGTTTTGTCCATGTGTGCATCAACGGTCTTTACTGGGGAATTTACAACCTCATCGAACGGCCGGACGAGGAATACCTGGCACACCAACTGGGCGGAGAAGAGGACGACTACATCACCATCCGCAGTCGAAGCAGACGCATCGACGCGGACGAAGCGGGTGAGTTGCTGTGGGACAAGATTACAGCCGCTGCCACCCCTGACCTGAATGACCCAGCTAACTTTGCCACGATTGAACAACTCGTTGACTTGGTCGACTTGATTGACTACTGCCTACTGCAAATGTATGCAGGCAGTGAAGACTGGGCCTTGGTCAATGGAAATAACATGAGGGTCTACCGCCGAAGAATGACCTACGCAAAACTGAAGTTCATGCTTTGGGATGCAGACTCAACATTCGCATCCGGGTGGAAAAACGAAGAGGTTGAATACCCGCTTCCCATGAAAAAATCCGGCAAAGAGGGTTCGTTCGTCTATCTATTCAGGCAACTCACGAAGAGCGATCAATTTCGCCAGATGTTTGCTGATCGCGTTGACCAATGGTGCAAAACAGACGGCGTCCTCGGAGCCGCAGCGTGCGAGCGAAGATATGTGGCCCTGCTCAATGAGATCGAGCCTGCATTGATTGCTGAATCAGCACGTTGGGGAGATATCCACACAGAGGAACCGTACACACCAATGGAACACTGGCAAACGCAGAAACAACGCATGTTGCAAGATTGGTTTCCGAACCGAAGTGCTATCCTGCTGAAAGAACTCAAGGCAAATGGATTGACAAAAGACAGCCTCTCACCGGCAGCACCAAGTAGTCCGCCAGCACCAAGTAGTCCGGCAGCACCAAGTAGTCCAGCAGCACTTTAGCTGATTTGATGCGGTAGGACTGCTATTCCCCTGCGTGGCGGTGTTGACACACTGACACTCTTAACTTGCAACTTTCTCGAAGCAATACCTTGCTCCTCTTGCCAACCATGGTCTAGCATGCACAGGCATCAAAATTGCCTTTGCTATTGGAAGTAGCCATGCCCTCAAAACTTTTCATTACAGCCACGCTACTGCTGATTCATACAGCAGACTCGAACATTGTCGCACAAACTCGCGACACTTCTGCTGCACAGCCACAAACCGAAGTTACCGTTGCGAGTGAATTGCATTCGACAGACGATGATGCCCGAGATCAGGAAGCATTCTACGCAGCCGATCAGGTACAAACCGTCCGTTTACAAATCTCGGATATTGACCAGCAAAAGATGAGGGCGGCACTGCCCAAATGCATCTATGTTCCAGCGCAATTGAGCTGGAATGGCCAAACAATAAAACAAGTTGGGGTCCGATTCAAAGGCAACAGTTCGGCCAATCCCAACCAGAAGCACAAACGCAGCTACCTGATCAAATTCAGCAAATATAAGAAAGAGCAACGCTTCCTTGGATTGGAGCGTATTTCGCTGGACAACGGGGTTCAATTCGGCAGTCTCTTCAGCGAACCGATAATCACGGATATCCTGCGAAAACTGGGGCATGCAACGCATCGTTGTAATTTTGCCAAACTGTACGTCAACAACCAATTCGCTGGTGTTTACGTGAATGCTGAACGAATTGACGACTCCTTCATCAGTCGACATTTCCCAGGAAAAACTGGCGGGCTATGGAAGAACGACACCGGTGGCCCTGGGGGTGACTTAAGGTACGTGGGTGACAATCCAAACACTTACAGCAAAGCGTTTGAACCCAAAAATAAGCAAGCAGAGTCTGAAGAGGAAGTCCTTCGACTCCTGACGTTAATCAAACACATCAACCAGGTGCCAGACGAAAATTTTGAACAGACGCTCTCGCAGCTTTTTGACATTGATGCCTTTCTGCAGACGACTGCCGTCATGCTGCTATCTGGAGCCTTCGATCAATTAACTGGCTGGGGGCCGCATAACTATTATCTGTACCGCCTTCCAGCGTCCAATCCCACAGCAGCCAAGTGGCATTACCTGCCTTGGGATCTCGATGTTGGATTCTGTGAAATCGCTTTCGGGAAAGTCTTTGTGTTGCAGAATTGGGACGCTGCATGGCCGATCCTGCAAGGAAAGAAAAACCCTCTCCTCGAGCGTATTGTCCAAAACCCAAATCTTCTCGCGAGATATCGCGCAATCGCATTGGACATACTGGAAACCCATTTCAACCCACAGCAACTATGTAACACAGTTGATGCAAAGTTCGCGCTCATACAAGAAGACCTGGCAAGAGATCCCTTTCCGAAACGACGTATGACCGTAGCTACCGATGAGAACTACGAGGAAATCGTTGATTCGATGAAACGCTTTATTCGCAAGCGTTATGACAGTGCCAAGAAGCAACTCACGAATCCGGGAGCACGTCCATCTCCAAAACAGGGAACAAGCGAACATGGTCCTCCCCCAGCGATCATGCAACGCTTGGAAAAATCGGTGCGCAAGGCAGAAACACTTCAACGCAAGCTTCACGAGATCCAGAGGACCATGCAGTTAATCCAGCGTTCATTACAACAACAAAAATTCACCGAAGCAGAGAAATTGCTTGAAGTCATGGAGCGATTAACAGAGGACGAATCGATGAACAAGCAGGATCGTTGATTTCACCGGACCCAACCACTTTCTGTTTTTTTGAGAATACTAAGCCACCAAGGATCACTGGACACCACCAAGCATTACAGACCGCCAGCAGCGTTCCGCGACTCTCGGGACGCCTTGGGTTGCACCAATCAGCAAATGTCCAACCTTGAAATTTCAACAATGTATTCACTTTTCATTCCGTCATCGAAATTTCAGAGCAGCGTTATCTAAGACCAACCCGTCATAAAATCGAGAGGAACGACACCTCAAAACGCTGCCTAAGAAGCTATTCTGACGAAATCCCTTGCGTCTGATTGCCGCAGCACGCTGCATCCATTCAAATACTGTCGGCACTGCCGTTGGTGGATCGCCAGATCATCACCCCGCCTCAGGAACGCCCACCCAATCACAGATGGTTAGTCCAAGACTCTACAAGAGCAGTCAGGCTTATGATTTCTGCCTGAGAACCATGGG
>Ga0315321_10004637_pt1 | contig 10546 bp, 5 predicted proteins | sample M180m21515metaG_FD_203464 | JGI IMG/M metagenome (GOLD analysis project Ga0315321, IMG submission 203464) | Ammonia-oxidizing marine archaeal communities from Monterey Bay, California, United States - M1 80m 21515 | ecosystem: Environmental > Aquatic > Marine > Intertidal zone | place: USA... | reverse complement strand
TCGGCGCCATTTTGTATTTCATGCTAACCGGAATGCAGCCTTTTCCGGGCGGCAACATCGCGGAAAAAATGAAATTGCACGCCAACGAACCAATTGCGGATTTATTAGCATTCGGAGTTTCAGAACCGATCACACAACTCATCAATTATATGATGGCTAAACAAACTGCCACTCGGTATCAATCTGCATCGGAAGTTGCCGATAAACTTGCGACGGTTTTGCCCGCAGAAATCCAATCATCGGCGCAGTGCGCTGAGCTTTCACAATCATCGCTAGAGTTTGAAGCAGCTATTACCGCAGAAAGTACCATCCTCGACGCGACGCCATTACCCCCGCCAGTCAAACCACCGAAACCCACCGTTGACGCACCACCAACTCCGCAGTTCCAAGTGACTTCGGGCAGCACTAGCGATGAACCTGAGATGCCCGAACGACGCGCAACCACCGTATCGAGCAGTAACATTAAGGCTCCATCTTTCAATAGTGATAGCGAAGCGACCGGTCGCCGCAGCACGAATACTACCGCTCGCATGCGACGTCAATCCAAATCTCCGTGGATGAATCCCGTGCTATGGATCGGCTTGGCTACTGGTCTAATAGGCATGGGGGCTCTGGTCATTTTTCTTGACAAACCGATGGACCCAGTGGCAACCACCGATGACGCTCAACAAAATACACCGAAGACCAGTAATGACGAATCAACGGATGGAAACAACAAAAACACCAACAATGCAAATGTGGAAAATAACAACGGCAACACGACACCACCTAAAACAGGCAACTCACAGATCATTACTGATGATGGACAATCACTGTGGCAATCCCCCACTGCCGGTGATGTCGTTAACTTGGCGTGGTCACCACCGGCCGGACAACTGTTTGTTGCCATCCAAGTTGAAGAACTCCTAAAATCTTCCGTCGCTGACGATATCCTCATTTCGCTGGGACCGGCGTTTCAAAAACACCTTTCCATTTGGGAGGCGACAACTGGGTTCAAACTAACCGACATTAAACAATTGGTCCTCTCATGGCGAGACGAGGAGGGAGCCACTTTCCCCACTGCATCGATAGTCGTCCATCTCAAAAGCGAGGCAACGGCACAACAAATTTTGCAAACCTTAGGGAATCCATCACCAGAGGAAACTGAGCATGGAACATTGCACCAAGCAAACGCCTGGAGCTATCTTATTCCTGAGAGTGGTGGTTTATTTGCAATGGGAACAAAGTCGGCAATGACCGATACACTTGAACTCAAGGGTAAGCCGCCGCTGATACGCCGCACACTTACACAACTGATCAAACAATCTGATCGCGAACGGCACCTCACAATACTCTTCGCTCCCAGTTTTCTCTCTACAACTCTGTTTCGTGATGGCCATAAATTCTATTTTGGTGAACCCAGTAAGATTCGTGATCCACTTCAGTGGTTGCTTGGCGACGAACTCGAAGCGGCCATGGTGAGCCTGCATTTTGAATCTGTCCTCTATATCGAAGCCAGAATGACCGCTGGCTTAACGGTCGACAAACGGGAACTCGTAACCCAACTGCATGACCGCATGGGTGAGTTACATGACAAAATTGAAGCCCATATGGTCACCCTCAACCCCTCACCCTATTGGCGCGCGCTGGCATTTCGCTTCCCAGCAATGGTCGCCTTTTTACATGAACAAACACGAATCCAAATTGAAGACAAAACTCCGGTGCTTAATATTGCACTACCAATCCAAGCTGCTTCAAATTTAATTATCGCTAGTGAACTGAGCCTGGCGTCAGAACCAGGCGCCGGAGGCGTTGCCACAAACAATCAACCGAAACTGCCCAAAACGATTGAGGAGGTGCTGCAACATCCCTTCAGTGTCGACATTCCACAACAAGACTTAAATTTAGCCATTGCCGATATCGCCAACGAAGTCAGAAGCACCCTAACCGGCCTGCCATTTAAATTTGAATTAAATATTGCCGGCAATGATCTGATGCAGGATGGCATTACCAGAAACCAAGCAATTCGCGATTTTACGATGAAAGACAAACCCCTAGCCGAAGTCTTGACCGGCATCGTCATGAAAGCCAATCCGGACCCCACAGTCACGTCACCGTCAATGCCTAACCAAAAACTGATTTGGCTCATCACAACTGACCCAAATGATTCCGGAAATAGAATAATCCTGATAACCACTCGCAAAGCTGCAACAACTAATAAATACACACTTCCCCCGATTTTTGTAGAATAACAACAAGTCATTCATGCGACTCCATTATCCTCACGGCCCTAAGGTGATGCCAAAGGTGTGAACTATGCAACCATTCCCAATACACTGCACGACCTGTCGCACGAAACTCATCGTCAGCAAATCCGAACTGCTCGGGCAAATCCTCGCTTGCCCTAGTTGCAGTAGCATGGTTCAACTCCCAAACGTACCTCCGGGATTTGAAGACCCTAATAACGCCAACGATACTGTAGATGATTTTGGCTATGTGGCAGAGGACAACCTCAATGATGATATTCCCATTGGGGATTCTAGCGATCACCTGCTCGCTAGTGAACAATCAGACTCGCTAGCCATGCAAGATCAACCTATCGTCGAATCCAGCGGCACGCTAGTGGATAAACTTGATGAACAAGCCGACTCGCTTCCGCTTAATTGGAACTCGGACGAGTCACAAGAAAAGAATCGGCGGCGCGTCGTTATTGGGCTTTGCGTCGGCGGCTTAGTCACTATCACCACAATTATTGGCTTTGTCGTTTTTGGTGGCAGTAAGGAAACGGACCAATTAGCACAACAACCTAACGTGCCGACTCAAGATACTACGGAACAATCAGAACCGATTGTAAGTCCTCCAACGGAGGACACTAACGATGAAGATATCCAAGATGTACCGGAACAATCAAAACCACCTATCAATGCAGAACCAACTAACCCTGAAACAACGAATCCAGCTTCGATGCCCGAGACGGAGCAACCCGTTACAGAACCGGAAATTCCTTCCGCAGCCCCTCCAGGATTTGAAGCGACCGCAGAGACAACTACTGAAACTGGGACGTTAAATAACATCCTCGTCGATGTGGCACCATTTCTGGGAAACAGTGCCAACCCGATCCTGACAAGTCCCGAACGACCGGCTTTGCCTAGCCCCGCCAATAATACCCAAGCAGCGACCGAGGTTAACATTAAAGCCGGATTATCATTCACCGTACCACAACTAAGCATCCAAGAGGATTTGCCGTTGTTCCAGTTTTTCTATCTTGTAACGACGCTGGGGAATTTTCCCGTCACTGTGGATTTACAATCCCTAGAACTCTCGGACACGTCTCTATTCAGTCCCGTTTCGATTTCTGTGAAAAATCAAACTTTAGCGGCAATCCTAACCACAGTCTTAGATCCGTTAGGTCTAGCAATGATTCAAGATGGTGGACATGTCATCATCCTACACCAACGACATATCAGTACCGAGGTTATACGCGGCAATATTACGTTGGAGCGAATCGAAAAACTCGGCCTGACTACGGTGGAACTGTCTGATATCGTAAACCAATCTCTTAGCGATCCACAAAATCCAATCACATCCATACCTTCAGGGGATGTCGCTAATGAATCGACAGGATTAACAATTCAAGGGGACCAACGTGTTCAGGATCAAGTACAACGATTGTTACAACGCATGTTACAATCTAAGAATCTCCAAGCGATCGAGGGTCTCGCAAACGAATTGGATGCTTGGGAACAATATCAAACAAGTTCATCATTGAACTTCCACCGTAAAACGCCACTGGTTCGCATTCTGGCATACCTTAACAGCGAGACCGGCCTCCATTTTCAAGTAAATTGGGATCAACTGTGGAAAGTTGGCTGGACACCGACGAGTCAAGTCACACTTATAACAGACAACGAAACGCTACTGGGCGGCTTAGAACAACTACTCACCTCTAATGGCTTGTCATTTATCGCTCGGCCTAATAATGTTCTTGAGATAACTTCAGCAAAACATGCGCTCGAAACAAATATTGTCAGTTTTTATGACCTTACCAAAACCGACAAAACACGTCGGGGTGCATTACTCAAGGCACTAGGCGACATGCAGCAAACTCTCGACATTCGCATCATCGAACAAGGTCCTGGCACGAGTACCATCATCAGTGCGCCCGCTCCAGTACATCGCCAGATCGTGCAAATCATCACACCCCCAAAACCCACCAATACTAGCGAATAGGGTTGCTCGTTTTTATCGCTTGTGTGTCTAGCGTAGTGTATGACATAATACATCTACCTTCCTCACATCACGCTCGCAAACTATCGTTTGTCTTGCCAAGAAACACTGCGCTATGAAAATCCGCTGTCCCAATTGCCAAAGTCTAGCTGAAACAACGCATGACTCTGCGCTCGATAGCATTCATTGCGGCCAGTGTGAGAGTATTTTTTCCATCTACCAACAGGACAACTTGGAGACGCTAGAGCATCAAGGGCGCATGACCACGAAGATTGGCCATTTTGAATTAATCGAACAAATCGGTTCTGGCGGATGCGGAACCGTGTGGAAAGCGAATGATTTAGAACTTAAACGCACCGTTGCAATAAAAATTCCTCGCAAACGGTCCATTGGAAGTGACGGCGAAGAACATTTTTTACGGGAGGCTCGTGCAGTCGCTCAACTCAACCACACGGGTATCGTGACAATTCACGAAGTTGGTCGCGATGATGATCGCTTATATATCGTGAGCGATTATGTAAAAGGAGTTGACCTTTCCGAGTGGTTAACTGCTAAGAAGATGTCGGCCCCAGAGGCCGCACAGTTGTGTATCGCCGTTGCCGATGCTTTGCATCATGCACATGAGAAAGGGATCGTTCATCGGGACCTTAAACCAGCCAACATCATGCTAGATTTGGACAACACACCGTTAGTGATGGATTTCGGTCTCGCCAAACGGGATATTGGTGAAGTTACCATGACTATGGATGGGCGCATTCTGGGTACACCTGCCTATATGCCACCTGAACAAGCGAGAGGAGAAGGGCATCAAGTCGATCGACGAGCAGACATTTACTCACTGGGAGTCATTCTTTATGAATTAACAACCGGCGAGCGTCCATTTCGCGGCGCTGCCAAGATGTTGATGCAACAAGTCGTCAATGATGAGCCAACCTCCCCTCGTAAATTAGTGGGGGCCATCGAACGAGACATGGAGACGATCATTTTAAAATGCTTACAGAAAGACCCTGCGAGTCGCTATGCTACTGCGAACAATCTCGCCGAAGATTTAAAAGCTTGGCTTACTCACAAACCAATCAAAGCGCGTCCGGTGGGGGTTATCGGGCGAATTAGTAGATGGCGAAAACGCAATAAAGTCGTTGCCAATGTGACCGTGGGATTTTTTCTGATGCTAACAATGATGTTCGTGGTCATATCCTCATATGCCGTTCAAACAAGTAACAAGGCGGCTATACTGAAAGCACAAAACATCAAATACTTAGCCGCTCAAGCGAAAAACGCTCGGCAAGAGGCATCCATCAAAATGGTCTTGGAAATGATTGAGCAAACCTCTAAACAACATGGCGAACTGGCGGCTGAAGTATTCTTTGAAGCCGCATTGATTTCTGCCTTCACAGTAGATGATAAAAAGTCCCCAGAGAATGCTGTTTCGTTTCTACGCCTCGCAATGCAAGCAGGTGTTTTCAAGGATCCTACTATGTTAAAACGCTTGGAAACTGAACCGATTTTACACCCGCTGCGTGAACGCGACGATTTCAAAGCTATCCTCAAAGAACTCGCCGAATAGGCATTCGACATATTCAACGACCCAAATACCAGCATGCTAGTTGGCTGTTTTGGGAAGAGCATCAATTGCGGTTCGACGCTCACTAGCATTCAACACACCATCCCCATCAAGATCATACTGCTGCATCAACCGCGAAGAATCTAACCGGTTGCGTTTCACATTAAAGGAAAAAAGATTGCGCATATTCCCTGGACGTTGCCTTAATTGCTGCAACGCTTGGCGAGCTGCCGCTCGTTCCTGATCATTGAGAGCACCATCACCATCTTTATCAAATCGCTTGATTATTTGGGCAGTATTATCTCGACGGGCATTCGTCATAGGCTCACCGCTAGCTTTATTGGACTGATTACCATTATTCCCTAGCCGTTTCCGTTGTAATTGTGAATTTACTTTACGCATATTTTCTAATTCAGCAGCGTCTAATCGACCATTTTTATTGAAATCGAATCGCTGCAACATCAGCCGAAATTGCTGTTGCCGCTGCTCATACGTCATATTTTGACGATTGTTTGGCGTTTGTGCGTTACACCTTGAAATCCAGCAGTTCAACCCCACTACTAACACGATTGCAATCATAAATTTCTGCATCAAATCCTCCACCTAGAATCGACTACGCGTTTACTTAACCTTGCCCCTTGTTTTCTCTACTATTAAACAACAGTCGGCCGATTAAGTTGCTATATAATAATAATTAATCACAAAAACAATCCTGCCAATGCGATTTTAAGAAAACAAAGTATTTAAACAAAACCTTCCGATGCTCTAGGTGTTTAATATCCCCATAGCAGGGGCACTCAATACAACCTCGAGAAAAGATATAGGTTATGAACTGCTATTCACCATCTTTGCCGCACATTATGACAAAACTTCTGAACTCAGTTATTGTTCTCACCGTGTGGTGTTTTTCACCGCTTGTCAGTTTTGCCCAATCGCCAATAGAAATTGCCAACAAAATTGACGAACTACTGATCAGTGAAACAGCCGTTTCGCAAACCACAATTTGTGACGATGAAACGTTTTTAAGACGAGCCTTTTTCGATATTGTTGGGCAACCTCCGTCACTTGAAGACGTACTAGTATACGGACTTGAACCAAGCGTCAATAAACGATCGCTATTGATTGAATATTTATTAACGGACAAAACCTACGGTACAAACTGGAGTCGATACTGGCGAGATGTCATTATGTTTCGTCGCACAAACGACCAATCGTTACTAGGCGTTGCCTCACTTGAATCCTATTTGACAGATGCCTTGAACCATGGGGTTAGCTGGGATCGGATTGCCACGGATTTCATTACCGCCAAAGGTGATATCAAGGAAGACGGTCGCGCTGTTTTTATTGCAGCCCAACAAGGACGTCCGGAAGAAACCGTCTCCGAGATTTCACGTATTTTTCTGGGCATCCAAATTCAATGTGCGCAATGTCACGACCATCCAACAGATCGTTGGAAGCAAGAACAATTCCATGAATTAGTGGCCTTCTTCCCTCGCGTCGCCTTGCGACCACAACAAGAACCACGCTCATTCATAGTGACGGCGACCGATTTTGTTGGCCGTCGCCGAAGCCCCAACGCTAACAACCGCTTTGCGGGAACTTTAGAACACACAATGCCCAACCTAGCTGAACCGACTCTTCCAGGACAAGTAATGACACCTAAGTTTTTCGTTTCAGGGCAGACACTTTCTACCGGCACAACGGATGCGGTGCGGCGAAATTCACTGGCACGTTGGATCACTTCGCCAGACAATCCTTGGTTCGCTAAAGCCGTGACTAACAGGCTGTGGGCAGAATTGGTTGGTGAAGGTTTTTATGAACCCGTAGATGACATTGGCCCCGATCGCATACCCTCAGCCCCTAAAACCATGGACTACCTTGCCAACGAATTCACGCTGTCAGGTTACGACCTAAAGTGGTTGATGCAAACGATTATGAGCACCCAAGCCTACCAACGGAGTAGCCTCGATCGCCGAAACTATGACCAGATTCCCTTCCAAGCGAACACAATTCAACCACTACGGTCTGACCAATTGTTCGATAGCGTAATGAGTGTTTTTGAAATTTCAGATACGGGTAATGAAGGCAGCGGACTGGGACCTAGACGAGCACAATCACCTCGTAACGTTTTTGCCGATATCTTTGGGTACGACCCAAATGACCCCCGCGGTGACGTCGCCGCTTCCATTCCTCAATCACTGGCAATGATGAATTCGACGTTTATTAATGAACAAATCCAAGCACGACAGGGAACGATGCTTTATCGATTATTGCAAGAAGTACAATCAAATCGCGCGGCGGTGCAGGAATTGTATTTGCGAGTTTATTCACGTCGCCCCACCCGTAAAGAACTTAACACCAGTCTGGCATATATCCAAAACGTTGCCAATCGCGATGAATCCTTTGAAGATCTTCTATGGGCACTTCTTAATTCCGCTGAGTTCAAAACACGCAGATAACCACACCCGTCGTGACTCGGAAGATAGATAGAGGCTTCCCGAATAACATTATTTCCAATGAGGTACGAACAGATGAATACCAATCAAATCAACCGCCGCTCTTGGTTGCAAACATCCACTACGGCGGTGGCATCGGTAGCTGCCTGGAAATCACCTATTATTGCTAACGCTAACACCATGCGAACCAATGCCAAAGCATGTATCTTGCTGTGGATGGGTGGCGGCCCCAGTCAATTTGAAACGTTCAGTCCTAAACCAGATCATGCCAACGGTGGTGAAACCACTGTTACAAGTACAGCCGTACCTGGAATTCAAATTAGTTCGCAATTACCAGCAACCGCTGCGGCTATGAAGGAGCTCTGCCTTATCCGTTCAGTGCATGGCCCCGAAGGCAGCCATCCACGAGCATCTTACGTTTCTCACACTGGGTATCTACCAACCGCTAGCGTCAAGCATCCCACGATTGGTGCCCATGTGACACAGCATATCGGAGATCAACAATCTGAACTCCCTTCGTTTGTACATATTGGCCGTAGTCGCGGTGTTTTCACGGCAGGACTGTTGGGAGTGGAATACGACCCCTTTATTCTCAACTCTGCAGATCAAATGCCGGCCAATACCGAGTTGTTGACATCGAAAAATCGTTACGTTCGACGGTTAGGACTGTTAGAGAATCTTGAAGACGACGGATCTAAAGAAGGCTCTAGACAATTCATCAAGGCTAACCGCAATCTATACGAAAAAGCATCCCGACTTGTACTTAGCCCTCAGATGAACACCTTTGACATTACTCAAGAACGCAACGACGTGCGTTCTTCCTACGGTGTCGGAAACTTTGCGTCTGGCTGTTTGATGGCTCGTCGCTTGGTAGAAGCAGGTGTAACATTTATTGAAGTCGCCTCCTCGAACTGGGATACACACTTTGACAACGCCTCGCGAACCAATACTTTGTGCCAAGAAATCGATAAACCCTACGCACAATTACTCGCGGACTTAAAACAAAGAGGACTTCTCGATACAACACTCGTAATCTGGATGGGAGAATTTGGTCGTACACCTCGAATTAATAGTCGAGCAGGGCGAGATCATTACCCCCGAGCATTTAATGTCGCTTTAGCGGGGGCTGGAGTCCGAGGCGGTCAGGTCATCGGAGCTACCGACCCCTCCGGAAATAACATTACCGATCAACCTGTTTCTGTAAACGATCTGTTAACAACTATCTATGATGCACTGGGTATCGATTCCTTCCACGAGAACTTAAGTCGTATCGGTCGGCCAATTCGGATCGTCGAAGACGGTGAAATCATTGAGGGCGTGTTCTAGTAAATTCTTAATAAATTGACGTTATTGATCGTCTAAGGGAAAAAGAATGAAAGATTTTAATTAATGGGGGTATTTCCGACCGATGCTATGCCTATAATACCGGCGATTGCTTAATCGCGGCATTCATCGATAACAACGATACTTTTAATTTGCAAGAATGATCAACTGCACACCTAATTTCGCTTTCTTTTTTAGCTACCCGTGGCAACACGGGGCTAATAGGAATGCGTAGTTTATTCTGCAAGTTAACAAATCGTTAACAGAAAAACAAAAAAACGTCCTAAAGCCCTGATGAAAATAGTCATCAGGGCTTTTTTCGTCTACTTATAAAACAAGGAATTTGGTATCTCATGACTATACCAGAATTACTGCTTGAGGCAGAATTTGAAACTCCGGTCGTCAGAGTGCATAAACCAGTAACTAAGCACCTTAAGAAAGGAAGTGTAGAAGGCATGATTGTTGTAATGAAAAATGGCGCTACGTCCGAAGAAATCTCCGCAATGGCTCAACGAGTTGAATCTCTTGGATTGAAGGCTCATGTAATTGAAGGAACCGAACGAACGGTGATTGCCGCCGTCGGTGAAAAGCGGGAAAACACTAAAGAGGCGTTAGCAGCTGGGGCAGGTGTGGCTGAGATTGTTCCAATCCTCGCGCCCTATAAAGTTGCCAGTAAAGAAGTTAAACCTGAACCGACAATCATTACAGCGGGCAGCCTCGTGGTTGGTGGGAACACGGTTGGCATGATCGGTGGCCCCTGTAGTGTCGAATCTGAAGAACAGTTAATGCAAGCGGCTCGAGCGGTGAAGGCAGCTGGTGGAACCGGGTTACGTGGCGGAGCGTTTAAACCTCGCACAAGCCCCTATAGTTTTCAAGGCATGAAAGAAGAGGGACTAAAAATATTAGTAAATGCTCGAGAAGAAACAGGTCTAGCTGTCGTAACGGAAGTCTTGGCGACAGAAGATGTGGATATGGTTGCCTCGTATGCGGACGTTTT
>Ga0315321_10004634_pt1 | contig 10549 bp, 15 predicted proteins | sample M180m21515metaG_FD_203464 | JGI IMG/M metagenome (GOLD analysis project Ga0315321, IMG submission 203464) | Ammonia-oxidizing marine archaeal communities from Monterey Bay, California, United States - M1 80m 21515 | ecosystem: Environmental > Aquatic > Marine > Intertidal zone | place: USA... | reverse complement strand
TGGTCTGTCCAGTACTGCACTGCCATAGCAAGAACGTCAAGTCTATCGTCATGCGCTAACGCTCCTCTTTGTTTAGTTATACGTGTCATCTGATAGGTTAGCATGTACTTAATACCCTTCTCAGGGGGCATATCCTGCACACTATCGTAGTCTTTCTGAATAACTTTAGGGTCTATAACAAGCCTATGCTGGTTCATAACAGGCTCTAGGGTGTCAATGATCCTGTGTTCCTTCTGTTTACTGTGGCGTACCTCTTCAACAGACACAGGGTGCGTCCTGAGCAGGTATGGCTTGAGTAGTTCAGTAAACATACCGTCACCAAAGTTACTCTCTACTAGTACCATATTAACCTTGTGTATCTTAGCCAAGTCACACAGGTGTTGTAGTGTACCCTCAGAGTAGCCACCAGCAACGCCACCAGCATCCACAACATGCAGGAAACCATTAAGCATCTTAACAACAGCGTATGCTGTCTCATCTGAGCCTCTACCAGAGGGGTCAATGGCTAAGACACTACCAGTGTAGTTAGCCCTGCCTATGGTGTCCTCAGGAGCATAGAACTTATCTCCTGCTAGTCCTACGTTTGGTAGGTCTGGAAGGTGCTTAAAGATACCATACACTAGTTTTTCCGGTGCTGTATCCTTATCACAGGAGTAGATCAGTAGATCACTTAGTTTAAGGGGGTATTTGTTTGCATCAGATAGTGAAGTATCCAACATAAATTGCAAAGCAAAGCCACTTCTACCATAACTTAGTTCTCTTTCTAGTAGGTCATCATCATCAAACCGTTTAGGGTCTGTAGGAAGCCCATACACGGCCTCTAGGTTTGTTTGTAGGGAATCATACAGCAGAGGAGCTAACTGGCTCCCATACGCCTTCTCTGCGCGATCTAGGGTAGGGTATCTAGCAGGCCATACACGCATCTTATAACCACGTGCAAGTAGTGCATTATACAGGGACATCTCACACTGGGGTGTACCAAGGTATATAATCCTACCGTCAGGCTTTAAAACAGCGTCAAACTCTTTGACAGTCTCTGCAAGTTTCTCTCGCATCATATGTGTCATAGAGTTGTTAGGTACTTCAACGTCATCAGCAATGATAATGTCTGCACGGCTACCTGTAAGCTGCCCTGTGACCCCTACAGACTTTACTGAGGGGCTACCAGAGGCTTTAGCAGGGGCTACATCAAAGGCTATCTTAGACCATCTCTGCCCATCCTTAGCCACTAGGTGCTGACATATAGGCAGTTCCATAATGATACGCTGTGTAAAGGTAGAGAAGTCATCAGCACGTGCCTTAGACGCTGACACAACCATAAATTTTAGCTGTGGGTCTAGCAGTAGCTGGTGTACAACGTAGGCAGCAGTAATGTAGGACTTACCTACACCACGGAAAGCCTCAATAATACAACGCTTAGGGCTGTCCTGAAGGTAGTTAGCGATATCATACTGAATATCTGTAGGTGCTGGTAGTCCTAAATGCTGCCACACAAGGTATGTAAAGTTTCTAAAGTCTTTAAGTTGTTCTGGTACATTAACCATTATCTATTCCCAAGTACAAACTTTATTTTTTCTATGTCTATTTCTAACTGGTGTACTTTTTCAATAGTATCTTGTACATTCTTAGGTGGCTGAAAAGCATCAATCCACTGATCGTTTTCTTCTACTTCAGCCATAGCTAATTCAAGATTGTGTTCTAAGAAAGATATTCGCTCTGTCAATCCGAAATAAACCCAAACTGATACGGCTGTAAAGGCAATCATACTTATAAGATTGCGTAAGGGTATAGTTACCTCACTAGCCTCGTTGAGCCGTGTTGCTACTTGTTTCATTGCATCTTCTCCGCTGCATCAAACGGCAGATCATTAAGAAGGTTAGCCATAGGGCTTTCTGCCATGATTGCATCTAGGGATGCTCCATTGTCTTTAAGAAACTTAACAGCCACTGATAGTTCACTAGCTGTAGCTTCCCCACCACGTACTCTAAGTAGTAGCTCTTGGGTGACAGCCTCATGCAAGCTGTCTATCAGTTGTTTTTCTGTCATTACATCTGCACCTTAAAACTGGTTGAACCATCTAAAGTAAACACTTCAATCTCAGAGTCCTTACCACGTAAGTCAGCACCCATGCCCTGAGCTTTTAGTTTCTTCTGAACTTCTTTTGCAGTAGATTTACCCATTACATAAGGATCAAGTATCTTTTCAGCAGTAGAATAAGCACTAACTTTCTTTTTATACTTATTAGTATTCTTAGGTTTTGTAGGTATCTTCACTTCCACTCTCCTGTACGGATTTGATCCGTCACTTCTATAGCTCTCTGGCCTACTTGTTTAGCCCAGCGGCTGTTCAGGAACTCGTCTGCTGCCATATCGTAGCTTCCGTCCCTTAGCAGAGCCATTGCGTTTACGAACTTGCCCACTGTCCCTATCCCTACGTTGAAGGTGAAGTTGATAAGGGCTGAAAAACGTACCTCGTCTAGCTGCTCTGTCCACGGAAACTCTGCTTGTATCTGCACAGTGGCTCGTTGTATATCGTTCTGTAGTAGCATCTCTGCTTCTTCCTCCGATATCCCTACGTCCTCTAGATTTCTTCCCACACCGATTGTAAGTTTGTCTGCTGTGCATTTGTAAGGTTTTAATTTGAGTCCCTCATGGCGTTTAAGTTGTTCAATTAAGCTCATGTTTTCTTCTTATACTTGTTTGTTTTAGGAAAGCCAGCCTTCATATTGGCATAGGACTTGGCAGATACAGTAGACTTACTCTTAGGTCTGCTAGTACCAGCCTTCTTACGTTTATTTATATTTTCATATAAGCTCATTACTTTTTTCCAAACATCTTAGTTGCACCCTTAATACCAAAACTAGCTGATACGATAATACCTAAGGTATAGCGATACCAGTCAGGTGTCATAGACAAAGCCTCAAAGCCTCGTTCTACGTACTCCACAGTAAAGGGCAAGAAACAAAGTAGCAAGGGTATGCTGAACAAAATTGTAAGATACTCATCCTTCCAACTATCCTTTGCGCCATCTATTGCTGCCTTATCCCAGTCAATCTCACCAGAAATCTTCTTCTCCATGAGAGAAGTCTCTGCCTCAATCTTAACAAGCTTCTGCTTTGCTTTGGCTTTCTTTGTCTCAACAAAGCCCTCTACGGCACTGCTGGCTACGCCAAACAATCCCTGTAGTAATACACCCATCATAGCTGTTATCCTTAAGTTTCTAACCCATTTACTAGTGTACACTCATAATCAACTGTACTCCAGTTACCATCCTTGGGTAGTTCTTCATGTAAAAGTTTATACTCTATACATTTCTGCTTGTCTTCAAACCACTGTATACTTTGTTCTACACAGGTTGATTGCATACAGGCAGTTAGCATAAGTGACCATATCATAGTTGTTATCCTATCATCGCTTTCGCTACAGAAACCATAACGGTTATAAAAAGACCTATGGCTATTGCTAGAATAGCAGTAACTAACACAACAGTTTTCATAGTCTCTTCAAATTCCCTATCTTTCTGTATCTTATATCGCCTAGCCTTAGCTTCAGCTTCTCGTTGTTCTTGTAATCTTTTAGCTCGTTCAGTCAGTATACCCTTCCAAGTACCGTGACCAAAACGCATATCAACCATAGTGGCTACTTCCTGCAATTTCTCTGCTGCGAGTTTAGCATCTATGACTTCTTTTGCTACAGTATCTACCCCAAACTGATCCCCAAGTCCTGCACCAGACTTCTTGTTTCTGGCTTGTTGGATTTGTTTCTCACCTGTAAACAGGTCATCAATCTGGCTTGCTATTTGTCCAATATCTTGAACAGTTCCTATGTGTGTCTTAATAAAGTCCACACTTTGTTTAACTAATGCAATCCCTGCAAGGGCAGTACTGATAGGTTCCATGATAGTTCCTTATAGCTTCATTAAAAGGGATGCAGCAAGGCCAACGATTATTACCGTTGACCCCATAATCATAGCTTCCAAACGCCACAAGCGTTTGTCTAAGCCAGACAGTTTGTCTTCTACACTTGCGTACCTCACGGCACATTCTTTTTCGTGTGCTTCGAGTTCGAGGGCAACACGCAATTCTGGGGTGACTTCCTGTGACATCTTCATCAGCCAGCGATTTCCATAACTGTAAGAACAGAAATAGGTGACGTATTCCAATCTGCGTCATAATTACCGTTATTGTAAGCCACAGAATTTATAGTAAAAGCGTATCCTGACGAAACGTGAGTACCTACTAGAACTCTATATGTAATTGCGTCTGTTGTATTTGGGGCGTCAAGAAATTCACCGAAAACAGGGTTCTGTTCATATTCTCTATTAGTTCCCTCACCAGTTCCACAAATTAACCACGCTTCTGTTCTATTGCTAGCTGAACCCTTATCACCTTTAGAAATCTGTGTATCTACACCGCCAACGCGTTTATATAGTTTTACAGTATGATACCTAGTACCTAGTGAGCTAATGCAAATTTGTCCCCTTATTAAAAACTTACTGTTAGAAGCTGTGGGAGTTATATTTACATCTAAATCAGACAAATGTACCATAGACCCAGCCTCATAAAGTGATGTAGTCATAACGCTTTGTTTAACCTGCAACACACTATTGCTACGAATAGGAATACCAGCAGATGTCACTGCCGTGAGAGACTGATTGTTTAGTTTTATAAGTGCCATATCTGTCTCCTATCCTGCTATTTCCATAACGGTTATTGTAGATGTGCCACCAATAATATAGGCCGCGTTATTACCATTATAGGGAGCGTTAATAGTAGCTGTGGTTCCACCAGAAGTTGAAGCAAACTGTACTTTATAAGTAATTTCGCTTGTTGTTTCAGGGCTATCTAAATACGAATGTGACACACCACTCAGTTTATATTGTTGACTGGTAACATCATTAAAACTGTGGGTAAAAGTTGAATTAATTTGCAAAGAACCAGATAGAGCAGTGCTTACCAACATATCTGCCGCATCCCTTTTAACAAAGAAAGCAATATAAGTATTATTGTAACCACCACAGTTTATATCACATCTGACGAGCATTTTGCTTGATGTGCTTGAAGGTGTAATTGCTACACTTAAATCTGTGATATCTTGTGGAGTGGTGCTAGCTGTATCTTGCTTGTCTGTTTTAGTTGCACTTTTAACTTGAAGAATAGCACCAGTCGGCATTGTTAATGCTTTGCTAGACAAGTCTAGTGCGCTTGCTAACTTAGCATCAGTAACAGCATTGTTACCAATCTTAGCTGTCGTAATAGCACCGTCAGTAACACTGCCCACACCCAACACATCACCAAGAGCCACAACAAAGTCGATGCTGTCGTTGGCTGTCAGTGCGCTGTCAAATACAAGGTTGCTGCCTGATATGGTGAACGAATCTTGTGGTGCTTGAATAACACCGTTTAAAGAACAGAGTAGCTGATTAGCGGTTTCTGGGTAGTATGCTGCGCCACCTAGCGTCAAAGCGTAGGTTGCTGTAGCAGAGGCAGTCAGGTTGTCCAGCTTGTGGAACCCGCCGCCTACTGGGGATTTACCTATATAAGGCATCTGCCTCTCCTATTTGTACGCTGTGATTTGCATTGTTGGTACTACTACTTGAGCTAAAGAAGCTCCATCCCAATACACCATCTCGTGGACATTACCCGCATACGTTGCGCTATGATTTCTACCCATCAATTTAATCGTCTTTGCTGAAGTCCAAGACGCAACTCTGCCGCTTGCAGTGTTTGCGGAACCGCCGATTGCAATAGCCCAACGATGATTGATGTGTTCACCATCATAACTACCGCCACCACCAATTTGTTTCCTTGCTTGTGTAACTTCATCACTATCAATATACATTTTGAAGTGTGTGATAATTGAAGGATTTACACCGTAAAGACGATAATTAAACTCATAAACAACCTGAGTTGCACCAGCAGGTGGAGTGTATGAAATGCTTGAACCAGTAATGTCAGCATAAGTCGTAGTTAAGGCTTGTTTAGCTGTTATGTTAGCTAATGAATAAGTTCCACTTGACACTGTGACTGAATCGCCATTTCCGTTTAGAAATAATTGTTCAATTATATTGCTACCAGCCCCAGTAACAGTGCCAGTGAACGCAAAGTTATCGGATAGGTTAACTGACTCTGATTGTATTTTCGATAAAGCCATTAGGGTGCCTCTGAAAGTGAACTACTGTCTGGATTGAAAACCATACCCTGCACACTCATACCCGCTGCCCACTCGTTTATTTCAGCTTGTGCGGCAGTGTATGCTTGCTGGACATATTCTGCGTCAGTTGTGCCATCAACAATATCTAACCGTTTATCTACGATGAACACGTTATTTGAAGCGTCAACGCACCGTAAGCCGACTAGCTTTTCAGTGCTGTCGTTTATAAATTTATCTACTGTATAAGTTATACTCATGTTATTCTCCTATCCGGCAAATGTGTTTCCAGCCATAAACATAGCTATTGAGAACCCCCTAGTGATTCCAGTTCTGTTTTTAATTGTGATTGTGTGGCCTGATGAAAACACGCAAACATTACCGTTAGTATCCGCTGTGTCTAAACCTAGTGCGCCTTGACCAGAAAGTCCTGAACAACTGGCATAGCCAACTCTGAACACACCATTTGAGCCAGAGGCTTGTTCGTAAAGGCACAAAATACCAACGCCAGCAGTGGTAGCGTTAATTGCAATAGAAGCTCCGTTAGCTAAAGATACGTTAGTAGCGTGATTGAAAAACCCAAAGTCTCTGTTTGATGTTTCCACTTTGCCAGTTGAAGTTATGCGTAGGTGTTCTGCTATAGTTGGTGAACCAGAACCAGTGCTAGTACCAGTTGTAAATGTAAGTGCGGTACTATCTCCGTTGCTATCGTAAACGCCAGAAATTCTTGCTTGAACACCTGTGGAACCAGTGCTTGTATCGCCAGAATAGAAATCAATTTTACCTAGACTGTCTCCTGACGTACCAGTTGTATCTGAAGTTGACAGCGTTAATACGCCGCCGATTGAAGATTCTACTGATAAATCTGACAGAGGGCTTGCACTACCAATACCAACACGATTGTTCGTGCTGTCAACTTTGAGTGTGCTAGTGTCAACGGTTAAGTCACCAGTAACAGTCGCAGATGCAGCAGATACAGTTCCAGAAAATAAACCGCTAGTTGCTTCCAAGGCTTGGTTAGATGGATGTGTAGATGTCTGAAGAGCCAGTGAGTTGTAGACTACATAGATATCGTCTGTCGCTGCTACAGTGTATCCATTGAGTGTGACTGTAGTTCCTACAATCGAATACGAGGAAGTAGGTTCCTGACGGACATGGTTGATGTAGAGGTCAATAGCCTCTGGACTAGAAACAGCGTGGGTCAGTGTTAGTGTCCCACCTGTTGCACCAGTCAAATCTTGCTTGGAAGGGATGCTGCTAAAGCCTTCGGTTTGTTGATTACCAATGTAACCCATAGTTTTCTCCCTTATGTTACTGCCGTGCTAATTGCATCAACCGCACTTACCCAACAATCAAGAGAGCTTACGTTTGAACTTTTCACAAACAACCTGTCGCCAGACTCAACAACAATCTTTGCGCCACCATCAAGCAACTGCAAAGCACCACCTGCTGCAATAGGTGCGCCTTTGATAAGGTAATGTGCGTTATCAATAGCAACTGTGTTACCCATGCCATCACCATGCGCTGTGCAATAATAGTACAACGATGCTGGTGTAGTGTCGGATATGACAATGGTGGTCTTAGCACCAGCTTGTCCTGCTGTACCTGTAGTTGTTACATCAGTTGTATACGATGAACCACCAGCCGCTGTCTTGAAGGCAATGGTATGACCAGCGTTTGTAGCGTCTGATTGGTCAAACACATAAGTAAAGCCTTTGTATAATGTAATAGCTGGTTTGGTTACACCACCTAGTACAAACACACCACCAGCTACTGTAACTGCATAATTAAAATAATCGCCAGCGCCTCTATCTAGGGCTGCGCTGGTTAGAAAAGCATCAACCGTAATTCCGTTTGCTGATGTATTCGTCATATGAATACCTACCAGTGCATCTACGGAATTAAAATCTGAGCCATTCGGAATATCGGCTGCGGTTGTACCTACACCTGTTAATTTGTATCTTATAAAATTCTGTGCCATTTATTACTCCTAAAGGGCTATTGCCATTGCAATGGCGAAACCAGCAGATGCGCCAGCTTGTATCGGGTTCCACGATGTTGTGCCTAAGTCATAGACAGACAGGTATTTACCCACGTTGTCGTAATACAAAGCACCGTCAATTAACGCATTATTGTCATTGTCTAGGGCTGGTGGGCTGCTCTTTGCTCCAAGGAATTTATCATCAAATGAGTCAAAGTTAGAGGCAGCGAGTTCGGCGTAGTACTTAGCTGAGTAGTTTGCACCGTCTATAGTGGTATTGGTTGCGTAACTAGCACCACCACCTAATGCCCACTGTTTAGCAGAACCGTTAGGGTTTGCGGCCTGTGAGCCAATTGCATATTCTTTGGCTGAGAACTCAGTACCGTCTACTTGGTTGGTTGTATCTGATGCCCAATCTTTAGCAGAACCAGCACCAGCAGTATCAGTGATACCTGTGCCACCACTAGCCCAAGCCTTGGCTGAGTAGCCTTGACCTGTTACTGCCTCACCGTCTGTCTTAACTGCCCAATTCTGAGAGTTAGTTTCGGATGTTCCTGCATTAGTTTCGCTTGTCCCAGCATTAGTAGCTGAAGTAGCTGCTGCGTCCTGATAGTGTTTAGCTGAATAGTCAGTAGTTGTACCATCTGACAGTGTGTACTGCGATCCAACAGGATGGATAGCTAGTTTAGTAGCATCAGGGATGATGTTACCTGTTGCTGTTGCCACGGCTGCATTAGCCGCTACAACCGCTGCTGCTGCCGCTGCGGTTGAAATACCGTCAGCGTAAGACTTAGTAGCTGCATCCGTATTGGATGTAGGTGTACCTACGTTATTGATTATACTGCCACCAGCATCCCACCGATTGGCAGGGGTTAGTGTAATTGAATCACCAGCAGTATCAATAGCTTCCTGTGCTGCGTGAAAGACCTGAATGTTAGAGTTATCCAAGTCTTCCTCAGTCAACACAGAGCCTGAGGCAAAATCAATAGCACGTGCTGCCAAGCTTGTAGTACGTCTGACTTGTACCAGTGAGCCAGATGCAACAGGGGATGTTAGTTGTACTGTGGAGCTAGAAGGAAAAGTTAGACCTGTCTGAGCCACACCATCTACTGTTACACTGATCTCAGACTGAGCAGTAAATGTAAAAGGGATACCAAAGGTATCCGTAGTATTGTTTGTTGGTTGGTAATTATGATATGAAAAAGCCATGTGTTTTCCTTAAAAACTTCCTGATGTAGATTTATATAATTGATTAGCAGTAGCGTTAAGAATTTGTCTTACACCATAAAGAGATTGAGCAGGTGCTAGACGTAATATTCTCCTGTACTCTGCTTCTGACATCTTACCATCATTATAAGCTTGAGTAGCTTGTAGTACTGCTGACGCATATGATAAAGCGGGGGGTGTTATAGCATGAGTGTTACCACCCATTGCACCTGTGGTTATTTGATAGATATAACCAAAGATAGAAGCTGCTCCGATTTGACTTAATGCACCTACTGCAAAGTTTTTAGGAGTCATACGTTCTTTAATGTACTCATCTGCATCACCTCGCCCAATAGCGTTCATCTGAACACGTGCCGTATACATCATCATACCTAACATAGCAGAGCTTGCAAATACTTTAGAAACAGTTCTAAGATCACCACCCACCATTCGCATACCTAAACGCATAGTCTGCTGTTCAATAGAAGCCATAGTAAAGCTTAAGAACTGAAAGTAAGTCTTACCTATTTCACTTCTTAACCATTTATTAGTAGAAGCAATGTTCATTTCTTGTACACTGTTTCTTACTTCTTTAAAACCAGCAGCCTGAAAAGCATCTCGTACATCATCGTCCCACTCCTTAAGGTTCATTCTAACCAGAGTACCATTCTCAATGTCAGCCTTATCCTTAATTGTGTTACTAATCTTAGTAGTCATATCGTCAGTTAAGCCTAGTTGTCTTAGTTTAACTGTAGCAAAGGGCATCTTATCTTTTGTAGCTGCTGTTGCCCATTCCTGAGCAAAACCACGCATAGCTCTACGTCTTAAGACTTGAGTTACACCCAGCAGTCCAGAACCATAAGCTACTTTCTGCTGCAACCATTGAGCTTTAGAGGCTTTCCAACCAGCCCTAGGAACTAGAGTACCCTCTAAGTTACCACCATCAAAACGATTAATAGTAGAATACTTACCTAGTAGTACTTCCTCACCCATACCAAGGTCATCAATTAATTCCTTTAGTAGACTGTCTTCCATACGCCCTTGAGAAGCCTTAGTATAGAAGCTGTTCATAGCTGGGTTAGTCCTGAGAATAGTGCTTACACTATACTCAAAGACAGCGTTGGATATCTCCATCATAGAAGACATACCTGACATTCCCATATTAACAGCAAAGCTAAAGGCTCTCATACCTACGTTAAATTCTTTAACACCC
>Ga0315321_10004629_pt1 | contig 10556 bp, 12 predicted proteins | sample M180m21515metaG_FD_203464 | JGI IMG/M metagenome (GOLD analysis project Ga0315321, IMG submission 203464) | Ammonia-oxidizing marine archaeal communities from Monterey Bay, California, United States - M1 80m 21515 | ecosystem: Environmental > Aquatic > Marine > Intertidal zone | place: USA... | reverse complement strand
GCGAACCTCCACGCCGTGGGCCATGCTGGCGCGGTCAACCTTCACCAGCACGCCATCCGCGAGGTAGAGACGCTGGTCGAGATGTAGAGCGCGTGCGGCCGCTGGAGCGCCCTCGCTTGCGGAGGATTCCTGCAGGAGGAAGTTCTCCAGGACCGGGGATGGCCCCACCTCTTCCGGCAGCCAGGCCCCCATCCAGGTCTGATGGCGCCATCCAAATCCACGACTGAGGCCGGCCACGAGGCGGCGCGCCATGTAGTCCTTGGACACGCCATCGGTGCGCACTGGCAGCTGTCCCACCAGCGCTTGGAGACACTGAGAGAGGCGTGGTAGCGGCCGGTCCGGCAGCATCGCATGGGCAAGAGCGGTGGGATAACCGGCGAACAACTCATCGGCGCCATCTCCCGACAGCACACACTTCAGCCCCGCCTCGCGCACCGCTCGCATGAGCGCCCAGGTAGGCAGCAGAGAGCTGTCCGCCATGGGTTCGTCCATGTGCGCCAAGACCGTGTCCGCAAGGTCGTCCATGTCGGTGAGCCGAAACGGCACCTGGCGGTGGAAGGTGCCCAGCTCTGCCGCTGCGAGTCGCGCTCGAGGCCCCTCGTCGAAGCCAGGGTGGTCCACCGCCACTCCGAAGGTGGACAGCGGTCGCGTCAAGGTCGACTGAGCAAGGCTCGCCACACCGGTGGAGTCCAGGCCTCCCGACAGCAGCGCACCGACCTCCACGTCCGCCCGAAGCCTCTGCAACACCGAGACATGCAGTGAGCCGCGCACCGACCGCGCCCATCGGTCAAAGTCCCCTGCACGACCGTCTCGTGGCATCGGTGGCGTATACCACCGCTCGACCTCTGGTCGTCCCTCCGAAAAGGACAAGATCTCGCCGGGCGGCAGCTTCTGGATGCGCTCCCACGGCGTGAGAGGGGAGGGAACGAACTCCCAGAGGAGTACGGCTCGCAGGGCTGCGGTCCGAATCTGGCTCGACACAGCCGGAAGCGCCGGATGGCGAATCGCCCGAAGCTCGGAGCCCCACACCAGGGTGCCGTCATCGAGAACAGTCCAGTACAACGGCTTTTGCCCCATCCGATCGCGCACCAACCACACCTCTTCGTGGTCGAGATCAATGATGCTGAGCGCGAACTGCCCATCGAGGCGTTCAAGAGCGGTGCGAACACCGACCTGCGCGACCAGGGCCGCGATGAGTTGCGCTTCTCCGGTCCCTGTAGCCGCGGGATCGTGCGCACGAACCTCCTGCCACAAGCGGGCATGGTTGTAGATCTCGCCGTTGAGACACACCCGCCAGCGTTCGGAGGGGTCCGAGGCGGGCTGCTCACCACCGGCTACGTCCACCAGAGCCAGACGTCGCACTCCCAGGGCAGCCACCGGGCCGCGTCCAGTGTGTCGAAGCGGCGCCACCCAGTCGGTCCATGACCGGTCCGGCCCCCGATGGGTCAGCGACTGAGTCATCTCGTCGAGCACGGCCGGTGAGCGAGCTCGCAGCGCACGGAGCCCTGCTTGCCGGAACATGCCAGTGATGCCGCACATACCGTGACCTTGGTGGAAGGAAGAGGACCCGCGTCCTACGCGAGCCGCATGCCCCGCTCACTTGCCGCTTCGTCGACGATGGTGCGGGCCGAAGGGAGGTTGCTGGCACGCCGAATTCGGTACGGCGCTTTATCCTGCATTTCGTAGTGCATCCGGATCAAGACCTCAGCAATGATGCCGAGGGTCACCTCCAGCACTCCAGAAACGCCGAGAACTGGACCCGTGATGGCGAAGACCGTAGCCAGCAGCGGTGCGCCAGCTAGCCAAGACACGACAGATGCGCCGAGCGCGACGGTGCCCGCGAGCATGAACAGAAAGCCCAACCAGCCGAAAAAGTAGATCGGCGTGACGTAGAAGTCTCGGAGAAATTTCACCGTGGTCAGATCGAGCAGCACCTTCGGGATGCGACCGAGACCGTACTTGGACTCCCCACGCGTGCGGGGGTGGTGTCGCACCGGCACTTCGATGATGCGCGCGCCAGCCCACGTGACGTAGATCGGGATGAAGCGGTGCATCTCGCCGTAGAGCGGGATGCCGCGGATGTACTCGCGTCGGTACACCCGGAGTGTGCAGCCGTAGTCGTGGAGATGGACGTTGGACAGCCACGAGATGAGACCGTTGGCCACGCGGCTTGGCATTGTGCGCGTGTAGAGCGCATCTTGGCGGTCGCGACGCCAGCCGCACACCACATCTGCCTCGTCGCGATCGAGGTACTCAAGCATGCCTGGAATGTCGAGCGGGTCGTTCTGGAGGTCGGCATCCATCGTGACCAACACTGGCGCCCGCGCATGGTGGATCCCCGCGGTGAGCGCGGCGGTCTGACCGTAGTTTCGCACGAAGTGGACCACGCGAGCCCGGTCGTCCCGCTCGGCAAGGGCATCGAGCGCCTTCGCCGAGCCGTCGCGGCTGCCGTCGTTGACGTAGATGACCTCGAAGTCAATGCCCTCAAGCGCCCTTTCGATGGCCAAGTGCAGGTGAGGGATGTTGCCTTCCTCGTCGTAAACGGGGATGCACACACTCACTGCAGGGATGTCGGCCGACGAAGCAGGCTGCTTCATGGAGCAGGTTCCCCACCCTGGGCATCTCCGCCCGCAGGCGAACCATCTGGGGGCGGACCGTCTGGGGGCGGACCATCTGGGGGCGGACCATCTGGGGGCGGACCGTCTGGGGGCGGACCATCTGGGGGCGGACCACTGGGTTTTGCGACCGAGCCAGGGAGCGCGCCGTTGCCACCTGGGGCCAGCGTGCCCAGCTCGGCGGCATCGGTGAGCGTGATCACGATATCGGCGATGTCTTCAGCGCCCACCACCAGCGGTTCGGATGTACGGCCCGCAGGGTCGTCGGCGCTGGGGCCGTCGCTTTCCTTGTCGATAAACGCCACGATGTTGAGCTCACCGAAGTCCTTTGGAACTTTGGTGCTCCACTTCGTAGTGCCGCTCTTCACCTGTTGACTGTTGACGAGCTGAGGGGGGCTGCCGTCGGGAGTGGTGAGGAAGTCGAGCTGCATCCTGCCCGTGGCCGTACCTTCGTAGACCAGGGTCCCTGACAGCTTGACCGCCTCTCCACCCTTCGCAGAGAAGCGTGCCCCACCCGGCGATGAGGCGCTCCCGCCCCCGGCTGCAGCGCCCTGGCCTGGACCGGCTGTGACGTCGACGCCGCCCGTAGACGAGCCGCTGTAGGTGCCGGTTGGGTTGGGATCCGGACAGCCCGCGAGGACCGCCAGAGAGGAATAGGTGACGGCCGCCAGAGCGACGCGGGACAAAGCACGGGACATAGGGCCACTCCGAGACACAGGCAGGGACTTACCTGAAGTTGAACCCTCGACGGGTAGCGACGGGTCCGGCAGCTGTCAACGATGCAGGCTGCCTTCTTCTGTCGCGAATCCGCCCGGGTGTACGAGCCAAGCAAGTGTACGCCAGCCCGGCTTGACGTGACTTGCTGCGGCGAGGTAGCCAGTGTGCCCCGTCTTAGGTGACGGCGAGCCGAGTGGGTCCAACGCGTCCCATTCCCCGAGCTTCATCCGTGAGCCCGGCGCCGTCCTCCAATCCGACACGTCCACTACCTCCAGACTGGAGCGCGCCGGTGTCCGCATCCGCCAAGGCCGGAGGGGTGACCCTCCGCGGCTTCGTCTTCCTCGACAGCCTGCAGCCACAGCTCGCCGCATTTGTCGGCACCACCTGCCGTGGCTTCCTGCCTTTGGCAGGACAAGCCTCCCTCTACGTCGAGACTGCCCCCGGCATGATCGTGAATCGCATCACCGACGTGGCTCTCAAGGCCACCCGGGTGGCGCCGGCCGTCCAGGTCGTCGAGCGGGCCTTCGGTCTCCTTGAGGTCCACCACGACGACAAAGGCGAGGTCCAAAGCGCCGGCGACGCAATCCTCGACTACCTCGGGGCCACTCGCGCCGACGTGAAGAAGCCCCGCGTCGTGAGTGATCAGATCATTCGCGCCGTGGAGGCCTACCAGGCTCAGATCATCAACCGCAACCGTCGCGGCATGATGCTCATCCCCGGCCAGTCGCTGTTCATCCTCGAGACCGAGCCGGCTGCATGGGTGGTCGCTGCCGCCAACGAAGCCGAGAAGGCAGCGAACGTGAACCTCGTCAACCTCCGTCCCTTCGGGGCCTTTGGGCGCCTGTGGATGGCGGGCAGCGAGTCCGAGATCGACAGCGCGCGCGAGGCCGCCATTGCGGCCGTCGAGGCGCTCGCTCGTTGAGTCCCCGTGAGCCGGCTTGTCGTCCCGACACTGGCCGCGCCCGCACACTTTGAGTCAGACTCCCCAACCTCCGGGACCCACAAGGGTTCCGATGCAACACCGGAGAAGGTCCCATGGCAGACGCACTGGGCATGATCGAGACCCGCGGATTCGTCGCGATGGTGGAAGCCTCCGACGCGATGGTCAAGGCCGCTCGTGTCGAGCTGGTCGGATACGAGCGCATTGGTGGCGGCTACGTCACTGCTGTGGTTCGTGGCGACGTGGCTGCAGTCAAGGCTGCCACCGAAGCTGGCGCCCGTCAGGCCCAACGGGTCGGCGAGCTCGTCAGCGTTCACGTCATTCCACGCCCGCACGGCAACATCGACGGGGTCTTGCCCCTGGGTCGCAAGCCGGCCGACGTGTCGAACAGCTGACCTGCCGGGGCGATGGCGTCGGCTGCTGAGCCCGCGCCATCATCCTGGTCCACCGCTGCTCCACAGGAGCCTCCATGCGGCTCGGACGCATCGTGGGGACCATTGTCTCCACGCGAAAAGACGAAAAGATCGTCGGGCTCAAGCTGTATGTCGTGCGTGATCTATCGCTCGACATGCGCGACCAAGCCAGCTTCGTGATCGCAGCAGACAGCGTCGGCTCGGGCATCGGCGAGGTCGTGCTCTACGCTTCTGGCTCATCGGCCCGGCAAACGCAGATGACCGATAAGCGCCCGGTCGACCACTGCGTCATGGCCATCGTCGACCAGTTCGATGTCAACGGCGCGCTTGTCTACAATAAGGCCACCGGCTTCGGTGACCCGGAGGAGGCTGGCTGATGAGCGCCGCAGACCCCCGCGCCGACATCGCCGCCATCGTGGCCCAGGTGCTCGACCGTCTTCAAGGCGGCGACACCCCAAGCCTGCCCGATCGCGATGCCCCCCCCGACCGTCAGCGAGGCGTGTTCGATACGGTCGACGATGCCGTCGCATCGGCTGGAATTGCACAGGCGCTGCTTGCGGAGATGCCGCTTGAGAAGCGTCGCGAGATGATCGCCAACATCCGGCGTCGCTGCGCCGAAGCGGTTCCCACCTTCGCCGAGATGGCCTACGAAGAGACCGGACTCGGACGGGTGGCCGACAAGCTCACGAAGAATCTCCTCGTGATCCACAAGACCCCCGGTCCTGAGATCCTTCAGCCCACGGCGTTTTCGGGCGACAACGGACTCACCTTGGTCGAGCGTGCGCCCTACGGCGTCGTCGCGGCCATCACCCCCAGCACCAACCCCACCGAGACCATCATCAACAATGGCATCGGCATGGTGTCAGGTGGCAACGCGGTGGCCTTCAACGTCCACCCAGGCGCAAAGCGCACCAGCGCGTGGTGCATCGACCTCATCAACCGCGCGGTAATGGAGGTCGGCGGTCCCCAGAACCTCATGACTTGCGTGGCTTCGCCCACCATCTCGTCGGCCAACGAGATCATGCGCCACAAGGACACCCAGCTGGTCGTGGTCACCGGCGGTGGTGCGGTCGTGAAAGCGGCGCTGTCCTCGGGCAAGCGCTGCGTCGCTGGCGGTCCTGGCAACCCCCCCGTGGTCGTCGACTCCACCGCAGACCTCGACCGCGCGGCGCGCGGCATCGTCAAGGGCGCGAGTCTCGACAACAACATCATCTGCGTCGACGAAAAAGAGGTCTTCGCAGTTGAAGCCATCTTCGAAGATCTACTGGAGCGAGTCGAAGCGCTTGGCTGCGTGCGCCTGCGCAACCACCAGATCCGCCGCCTCGAAAAGCTGGTCCTCACTCCGGATGGCGAGCACGTCAACCGCAAGTGGGTGGGGCAGGACGCCGGCAAGATGCTTCGTGAGATCGACGTCCACTTCAAGGGCGATCCCCGTCTGGTGGTGTGCGAGGTCCCGTTCGAGCACCCCTTCGTGCAGCTCGAGATGCTCATGCCGGTGCTGCCGTTCGTGCGCGTCGCCGATGTCCACCAAGCCATCGACCTCGCAGTTGAAGCGGAGCACGGCTACCGCCACACCGCGGTCATGTACTCACGCGACCTCGATGCACTGCATCGCATGGCACGCGCATTTGATGGTTCCATCTTCGTCAAGAACGCGCCCAGCGTCGCCGGTCTCGGCTACGGCGGCGAGGGCTTTACGAGCTTCACCATCGCGTCGCCCACCGGTGACGGTCTCACCACGGCCCGCACCTTCACCCGCGAGCGCCGCTGCACCCTCGCGGGCTATTTCCGCATCGTCTGATTCCCCGCGCCGCATGAGGCCCGGGGTCACGGCATGGCCGGAGTCCGCTTGACCGCTCCCCATCGAGACGCCCTGGCGCTTGTCGAGGTCGATGCCGTCGCCTCCGGGCTCCGCACGCTCGACACTTTGGTGAAGCGCGCAGAGGTCCACGTTCTTGAGGCCAACCTCGTCGAACCGGGCCGCTTCCTCATCCTGTTCGATGGGGGGGTAGCGGAGGTCGAAGAGGCCTTTGATGCGGCGCTTGAGCGAGGCGGCGACAGCATTGTTGGCCGGATGAAGCTCCCCTTCGCTCACACCGACCTGCTCCAGGGCCTCCGTGGCCGTGAAGTCCGCGCGAACGCGGATGAACTCGACACTCTGGGTGTCATCGAGGGGACCGCGGTGGCCGCTGTGCTAGAGGCGTGCGACCGCGCGCTCAAAGAGGCAGGCGTCCGTCTCACCGGCATCCGGGTGGCGGGCGCACTCGGCGGTCGGGCATTCTTTGTCGTCCACGGCCCCCAACACGACGTCGAGGCAGCCATCGAGGCAGGCACCGAGGTGCTACATCGCCACGATCGCTTCCACCGCACCGAGTGCATCGCCCGCCCCCACCCCGACATGGTGCCATGGCTGCTTCGGCCCGCACCCTTCCGCCTGTCCGGAGGAAACTGACCATGGAGCTCGCCCGCGTCATCGGTCGCTGCGTGGCCACCGTGAAGTACCCCACGCTACAGGGAATCCGGCTGCTGGTCATTCAGCCCGTCAATGCGCGTGACGAGGCCCAAGGCGCGCCCATCTTCGCCGCCGACGGGATGCAGGCCGGCCCGGGAGACCTCGTGTCTTGGGTCACTGGCCGAGAAGCCGCGCTGACCCTGCCCAACACATTCGCCCCGGTCGACTGCGCTGTGGTCACCATCGTCGACCACGCCTGGTCCGACCCCGCCGCCAATGGCGTGGGAGCCCCGCAATGATTCTGTGCCGAGTCGTTGGGAATGCCGTCAGCACAGTCAAGCAGGACTGCTACACCGGCTGGCGCGTGATGGTCTGCGTGCCGGTGCAGCCCGATGGCACCACGCCGCGGGGCCACGAGTTTCTGAGCGTAGACAGCGTCGAAGCCGGGCCCGGCGACTTGGTGCTGGTCGCGCGCGAAGGCAATGCCGCTCGCCAGGTTCTTGGCAAGGCGTCCGACCCCTTTCACAGCGTCATCATGGGCATCGTGGACAACGTGCACGCCCCGATCGACCGAGGACCTGGGGGCGCACAATGAGCCGCAGCTGGCCCGGCCCGTCCGAAGAACAGCTTCGGGCCGACATCGCGGCCACAAGTCAGGCCATCCACGCCCTCGGTTGGGTCGCGAACCACGATGGCAACATCTCAGCGCGTCTCGGCCCCCAGCGCCTGCTGTGTACTCCAACGGCCACCTCGAAGGGCGACGTCACCGCGGCGATGCTGCTGGTTCTCGACGACGAAGGCACCGTACTCAGCGGCAGTCGCCGCCCATTCAGTGAGATGCATCTCCACCGAGCGGCCCTCAAGGCCCGGCCCGACATTGGCGTGGTGCTCCACGCTCACCCGCCTCACGCCACGGCCTTCGCAGTCAGCGCGACCCGGCTCGACCCCACCATCATGGCCGAGCCCATCGTGTCTCTGGGCGCCAACATACCCACCGTCTCGTTCGACAAGCCGAAAGACCCCCGCCTCGATCGCGCCCTCGGCGAAGCCCTCCAGTCCAGCGATGTGGTGATTCTCGAAAACCACGGTGTGCTCACAGTGGGAGGCTCCTCCGAGCAGGCGTTCCTCCGCATGGAACTGGTCGAGCACCTCGCCCGCATCACCATTCAGGCGAAGGTACTCGGCGGCGCACGACCTCTTGAGCGATCGGTCATCGAGGCGCTCTCTGCTCGGGGACGTCCCGCATCGGTCCCATGCTTCTCTGATGTGCGTCCAGCACCAGCGGCCCCGCGACCGGTCCACAGTGCAGTCGCCGGTCGCCCCGACGTGCAAGGCCTTGTGACAGACGCCTGGAAGCGCTTCAAGTAGCCCCCACAATGGGGTGTTCAACGCCATCTTCACTGCGGCTCACGCGGGCTTTCCACTTGAGACAGACTTCGCGCTATTGTCTGCGCTCCGCACCTGGAGGACGGGATCGGCGTCCGCCTGCCAAAGCTGCCCCCTAAGGGACTGTCCCGCACAGGACGGGTCGGTGCAGTGGTGCGTGTGACCCCTCCCAAACGCGCTCGACGCGAGGTCTACCAGCCGGCATTCTCGCTCAACCGAATGCAGCGAAACGTGTTGGTCATCGTCACTTGTTGCGTGGTGTTGCTGGCGTGGGACATCCGCCCGCTCCTGCCTCTGCGCCTCTTGGTCATCGCTTTCCACGAGCTCGGGCATGCGATTGTGGCGATCTTGTCCGGTGGCGAGGTGCTGGTGATGGGGGTCGGCACCGACGAGTCGGGCTTCACGCTCACCCGCGGAGGGGACCGCTTCGCCATCCTCAACGGCGGATATCTGGGCAGCATTGCGACCGGCATTGCGCTTCTCTTGTCGGTGCGAACAGCGGCAGGAGCGCGTGCAGCAGCCGGAATCGCGGGAGGGCTGCTCGCCGTTGTGGCGGTGCGCTTTCACGGCGTGGATCCCGTCGGTATGTCGGTGGTTCTCGTGACCTCGGTGTGCTTGCTGGGACTCGCGACTCGGTCTCCCAACTGGTTCGTAGAGGTCGTGGTCCGATGCATCGGCTGGTTCAGCTTGCTCTACGCGCTCATCGACATTCGCAATGATGTGTTTCGCGCAGGCGGCCCCGATGCTCGCAGCGACGCAGCCGCGCTGGAGGCCCTCACCGGTGTCGCAGCGCCCGCCTGGGGGATGACTTGGCTGCTCCTCGGGGTCGGCATGCTCTGGTTCCTGCGTCGACGCCTTCGCTGACCGCCCACGCCCACAGTTCTCGGGATACTGCCCCGGTCCAAACGACCTGTGTGGAGTCTCCATGCTTGCCGCATCTTCGTTCGTCCTGGCCTTGATGGCCTCTGTGGCGACCGCCCTCCCGCCGGTGCCGGGGCCCATCGTGTTGTCCACAGAAGAAGCCGCTGTGGTGACTATGGGCAACGTGATGGTGCGATACGGCGGCGATGCCCGTCAGACCGTGGCAGTGGTGGATATCGCTGCCACTCCAGACACCGTGATGGCCGCCGTGATGGACCTTCCCGCGCGGGTGCGAGACATCGATGCCCTCACTGCTGTCGACATCTACTCCACCAGCGGTGCCCAGGTGAAGGCGAAGTGGACCATGAGCTTCGCGATGATTGATGTGAACTTCCACATCGCCTACGACTGCGCCATGTCCGCCGGCTGGTGCGTCTACACGCTCGACGACTCCCGCGAAAACGATCCCGAATCCTCCAATGGCAGCTACCAAGCCTACGTCCACGGCGAGGGCACCCGACTCGTCTACCGCACCGACTCTCTCGCGGCAGGCGCGCCGGAGTGGGTCCGCAAGAAGTTGGCTGGCAGTGCCGCGAAGGAAATGCTGGGAGGGATGAAGGCCCGTGCCGAGAAGCCCTAGCCAGGTCGGGAAGGCACTCTGGGGGACCGCTCTGGTCGCTCTGACGGCATGTGACCCCGACACGCCCGCAAACGTGGGCTTCATCAACCCCGACGCACCGCCACCCACGCGGGATGTCGTGCTGGTGGTCGTTGACACACTTCGCGCCGATGCGGTGAAGCGGTCGCTCACCCCCACCCTCGATCGGCTCGCCACCGATGGCATGGACGTGCCCCACGCTTGGTCGCCCTCCACTTGGACCGCGCCGAGCACCCTCTCGCTGATGGTGGGCGCCCATGTGCACGAGCACGGCTGGGACATGCCCTTTCCGCGCCACATGGAGGCGGCTGGCCAGTCCTACCCGACCCTCGACGACTACCCCACGCTGGCCGAGGTTCTTCAGTCGATGGGCTACGAGACCCGCGGTGTCTTCGCCAATCCGCTGCTGTCGCGCAAGCTGGGCTGGGAGCGCGGCTTCGACAGCTGGAAGGCCATCCCCGACCGCCAGATGTCCGGCTACGTGCGTGAAGTCGTGGACGATCTAGGCAGCGAC